>Ga0307968_1002885_pt1:2500-14300 | contig 14300 bp, 19 predicted proteins | sample OrgLakmetagen650_FD_201834 | JGI IMG/M metagenome (GOLD analysis project Ga0307968, IMG submission 201834) | Saline water microbial communities from Organic Lake, Antarctica - #650 | ecosystem: Environmental > Aquatic > Non-marine Saline and Alkaline > Saline | place: Antarctica... | reverse complement strand
ATGCATGTATGTTGTATCGCGTACCTGTGAGTGTGTGTATGTGTGTTTGTGCATGCGTGCGTGTTTATGTACATGTGTATGAATGTTGGTAGAAAGCCGCCAGTCTTCTGAGATCTCATCAATTCTCCCTTTCACCCTTGCACACACACACACACACACACACACGGACGCTTGCTCCATTCAAGCACGACGGCAATAATGCAGGCACACACACCCAAACGCACACATACATCCCCCTCCTGTCAAAGTCCTTGCCCTCTGCTGCTACCCGCCAGAGGCATTCCCACACTGCAATCTCGCACTGCATTCTCACACCACCCTTACACAAACGCACTCACATTCGCTGCTCCAACACCAAAAGCAGCACCCACGCACGTACACAATACACCCACGCACGTACACAACACATCCAGCACGTACACAATACACCCACGCACGTACACAATACACCCACGCACGTACACAATACACCCACGCACGTCCACAATACACCCACACACGTACACAATTACACACACACGTCCACAATACACACATGTACACAATACACACACGCACGTACACAATACACAGACGTATTTCCACGTACCAGCTTTGGCTGAGTCCTTGCCTTCTGAGGCTGCCTGCCTGCAGCAGCCCCTGCTCCCCCATCAGTACTGATCCTCCCCTTCTTGCCGCCTGTAATGGATCAGAAGAAACGCACATGTGTGTAAGTGTGTGTGTGCGTGTGCGCGTGTGTGTGTCAATTCTAGGTGTCTGATCTTTTGTATTCCACACACGCATAGGCGAGCCACGTGCGCGTATGTCACATACAGGTTGTCAAGGGATGAGTTTATACTCCTGATCTGACATTTGCATCGGGCAGGAATTGATTACTTGACAAGCCATCATTCCAATCCTAACAATCCCATCTTGATTATAGCCAGTGACAAAGTTGGCCCACACCTGTAGCCCCACACACACACGCCCTCCCTCCACACAATCACACACCCACAAACATGCCGGCTCTCTTGAGCTCAAAAGCAAACACAACCACATACATATAAACACGCACACACTATCTCAGTCACACAGACACACGCACGCACACACACACACACACACGTGCTTACGCACACACACACACACACACACGTGCTTACGCACACACACTCACACACACGCACACACACACACACGCACACACACACACATGTGCCCACGCACCAGTGAGCTTGCTGAACCAGCTCTTGCCATGGTGCTGCTGGGGGGAGCTGTCTAGCTGAGCCTGCGTGGGTTGTGACTTGTTGCTTACATTGCCACCCGCTGTGGAGGGCTCCATCAGCTCTGCTGACCCCCTCGACCCTGTTTATGTACAAGGGTCATGTGCGTGTGTGCGTGTGCGTGTGAGTGTACTTGCGTGCACACGTGCGTGCATGCATGAGCATGCGTGTGTGTAAGTGTGTTTGAGCTGCCTTGTCATGCCACCACCACCCACATATGCAAGAGGCTCCGCAAACTCCCCTGCCATGTGAGGCTGTGGGAGTGTTTAATATTGTGCGTATGTGAGCATGCGAGCGCAAAAGTGTCAAGGATATATGTACAAGGGACCTGTCTGATAACCCCACCTCCCAAATTTGCAAATGAAGAAGTATGCGCATGTGTGTGTGTGTGAGTGTGTGCGTGTGTGTATGTGTGTTTGTGTTGTTGAACGTGTTGGAAAATAACAGAGGGGTTATCTGAGCAAAAGTCAAAACATGCTCGTTTCTGCATTAAAGAGGCAACCACTTACACATTCGCTCATCAAATTGGACCCAATCTAGCTTCACACTGATGCTGAAATTATAAGCTACCAGAGCACGTGCTCAGATCTAGATAAGTCGCCCTGCGTAACAAATGACAGGACTAAATGCACACGTTGTGCATCTCCACCCTAGATTGGTGCCTTGCATGTGGAATGACGCATTAATTTGCATATCTCGCCAACCACTTGGTGTTTTTGCTCCATTGTTTTTGCAATGATCTTAATTTATTATAAGGATTTCACAACACCAAAAATCACAGTTTAGTGCGCTGGCTGGTCAGATACAGCATATGGCTTCTCAAAAAGTAGGTTTCACGCCGCGGTCGATCAGGTATGGCTCCCCCAACTTGCTAGTTTTAAGCTCAGCTGCATTGAATTAAGCTCAGCTGCATATCAGGGCTGAGCTTGAAACCAGCAAGTTAGGGGAGCCGTACTTTAGGAGCATGCAAAAAACATACCCATTTTGGCCTCAGATAACCCCCTCTGGAAAAATAAGAAACTAGGTTAGGCAGTGTGTTTAAACACAGGGCCAAGTGTCTGCTGATACTGAACACTGCCAAGCAACTGCTGCGCTCAGGAGCACGTCCCTGCTTCAGCCTATTCAAGAGTCAGCGCTCCCATTCAAGCACGAGCACAAGCAAGCATGCTAACACACACACATGCACACACACACATGCAAGAAACACATATGGGCATCACACGGCCACAAAAAGCATGTTCAACTTAGCCACAGCATTCAATCGTGAGGAATACCACGATTGCTATTGCACACGCGCGCGACGCGACCAACCTGCAACACACAGCGCTCTGTTCGTCGGCCTCACGCTCTCACCGAACAGCCAAATACAGGCCACAGTTTTTGTCACCCTCACCGAACAGCCAACTACAGGCCACAGTTTTGTCACCCTCTCCTGCAGCATCACACTCTGGTGCGGATGTGCTGTACTCCCAGACCCACAGCGCACGAATCACTCCTCCTGACCAAGCGGCTGCAACGAATCACATACAGCCCTAACAACCTGCATCACGCGGCCACACACGAATCACATACAGCCCTAACAACCTGCATCACGCGGCCACATACGAATCACATACAGCCCTAACAACCTGCATCACGCGGCCACACACAAATCACATACAGCCCTAACAACCTGCATCACGCGGCCACCACACAGTAGTCCCAGCCAAAACACGCAGGGGCAAAGTCAGCCCTTCTCAGCTACATCTTAGTTTGTAGCCACACCCATACTTAGTCACGTAGCCGCACCTGTACTTAGACCGGTGTGCTGACCAGTGAGGGCATACGGTTCCTGGGATCCGCTGCCACTGTGCGCTCCCAGACGCGAAGCCTGGCCGCCAACACTGGGATCTACTGGGTCCTGTGTGTGCTTGTGTGTGTGTGCGTGTGTATGTGTGTCCATGCGTGCATATGTGTATGTGTGTGTGTTTGTGTGTGCGCGTGAGCAGGTGTGTGTGCTTGTGCGCGTGTGTTTGCGTGGGAAATGCAGAAGAGGCGACGTGTGTGCCTGTGTGTGTTTGTGTCCATGCGTGCATATGTGTATGTGTGTGCTTGTGTGTGTGTGTGTTTGTGTGTGTTTGTGCGCATGAGTTTGCGTGGGAAATGCAGAAGAGGCGACGTGTGTGCGTGTGTGTTTGTGTCCATGCGTGCATATGTGTATGTGTGTGCTTGTGTCCATGCGTGCATATGCGTATGTGTGTGTTTGTGTCCATGCGTGCATATGTGTAAGTGTGTGCTTGTGTGTGTGTGTGTGTGTTTGTGTGCGTGTGTTTGTGTGTGTTTGTGTGCGTGTGTTTGTGTGTGTTTGTGCGCGTGAGTTTGCGTGGGAAATGCAGAAGAGGCGACGTGTGTGCCACGTGTGTGCTGTGTGATGACATGCAGGTGAAGGGAAATGACGGGAAAATGTTTAGCACAATGCGTAGGGTTAGCCAGAACCATATATATACGGTGTATATACGGTATTTTTGGCAGGGACACACCAAATATACGGTCATATACGGAGCATATATACGGTTCTGGTTAACCTAAACAATGCATGTGATATCTAATGAATGCATAATGATCCTGTCACTCCAATGAATGCATAAGCAATCCTGTCACCGACTGTCCTCCCCGCACACGTACGACAGCCATACCCCTTCATACACATGCTCGTACACACACACGCACGCACACGAACACATTTTCGGACACATACACACACCCGCACAGACACACACACAGACACACACACATAGTCACACACACGGACCTGCATGCCACTGCCACTCTGCAGGTGGCCTACTGCGCTGTCCTGAAGAGAAGCGGGGTGCGGAGGCAGAGGGGAGGGCTGCTGCATACCAGCAGGCTCTTCCACACCAGCAGGGGCCTCTGCATGAAGAAAATCCGGCTGCTGCTGTTGAACTTGTTGCTGCTGCTCCTGCTTCTGCTCTTGCTGCTGCTGCTGCTGCTGCTGGACTTGCTGCTGCTGCTGTAGGGCAGCGTTGGGTTCTGCTGTCGGAGCTGCTGCTGCTGCTGCTGCTGCAGAGGGTTGCAGGGGGGACGCCTTTGATGCTGTGTTAGGCGGTGCAGGGTCGGGCAGTGTGCTCGCGGACACCACGGGCGTCATTGACCTCCCATGGGAAGACAAGGATGAGGCCTTGCCGAGTGAGGTAGCGGAGCTCTTTGTGTATGAGGACTGTGAGTTCTTGGGGTAAGAGGAGACGGACGCAGCTGCGGTCTTGTCGTGGTGGGAAGGAGGGGCCCCACTTGTGCTAAAGGCGTGGCGGGGCACAAGGCTGTTGCTGCTGTTGTGCTCTGAGGACGCGCCATGCTGCTGCTGCTGGTGTGTGTGTGTATGTGTGTACGTGTGTGTGTTTGTGTGTTTGTGTGTGTTTGTGTGTGTTTGCGTCATGAGCTGTGGAACATGATAGAGCGAGCAAACAGATGCTGGAGTGCTCAAAGACTCGTAAGGGGGTGCATGAGCATGCGTACACTCACACATATTTGAGTGTGTGTTTTGTGTGTTTGTGCGCGCGTGCAAGCATACCATGTAGCATGTCCTGAATGGAGCTTTTTTTTTGCTTCATTGAAGCTTGAATTTGTTCCAACACGCACCCAATCTTGCTTACATACACATACGCACATGCGAATGCACACACACACATACACACTCATGCACACATACACACGCATCCACACACACGCATGCACACACACACATACCCACACGGATGCACACATACACACGCATCCACACACACACACACACGCACACACACACACACACACACACAAATTACAAATATACAAATATTCACACATGTACACACACATAGTCTCACCTGTGCCCTATTCCACATCCCATGCCGCTGGAGGTTGAGTGTTGCTGCTCCTCCTACTTTGTTGGGGGAGGGGTCCGCTGACTGTGTTGCACATGTATGAGAGTATATAAGTCTACGCGTGTTGGTGCGTGTGTGTGTGAGTGTGCATGTGCTCCCATCGTTCAGCTCACCATGCAGCAAGCAACGCGTGTTTTTGTTTCGACCCATCATTAACCCCATCGTTGTACTCCAACGCGAGCTAGGCGAGCGGGTAGTTATGTAACCCACTGCGAGTCTGTGCAGGGTCTTTTTGCCCCCTCTTTGGCCTTCTCTTGACAAGCGAAAAGGCCTCTTCACATGCGTGTTCAAAGGCAAATGCTTCATCAAGGCAATGACAATTTGAAGTGAAAAAGCAGGTTTCCACCAGGATCTGAACTTGAGATGCCTAAATACCGGTTGTCTTGCATTCTTGCAAGTTGCGCAAGGCCATTAAAGCTAATAATTAGACTGTTCATAAGATCCTGTGAGGGGGTCAGAACCGTTTGCGGCACGCGATGGTACACCATCTACAGTACGGTACAGTACAGTACAAGGTGTGTGTGATGAAGGGCAAAAGCTGACTGCATACATACATGAGGTCCAGAGCGCATCGCTTAGTTTGCACACCCACACGAGTTTATGCGTGGGAGTGTATACGCACGCATCATAATGGCCATCAATTTACAGGGACCGTCAATGAGTTTAAGGACCAGAATGCAAACAGTCGCACTAAATAGGAGCCGCTACTCACCACGCTGTTATTTTGGTTGCTGTTGATGATGGTGCTGGCGGTGCTTGTGTTTGTGGTATTTGGGGCTGCCAGGCTTGCAGAATTACTGGTCCGGCGCAAGAGATCCCCCTCCTGTTGCTGCTGCTGCTGCTGCTGCCGCTGCTGCTGCTGTTGTCCGTTGGGACCACAGGCATCCACCACTCGGTCAGACAGAGTGTTCTGGATGGGCTCCACCTGTGTTTGAGTGTGTGTGTTTGAGTGTGTGTGTGTGCACGTGCGTGCACACCTGTATGTCATTGCGTGCGCGAGAGATTGTACCCAGCTTCTGTGAACAGGTGTGAGGTTATTAGTCATTGGCAGCCTGTGCGACATGTGTGCGCATGTGTATGTGCTTCTCATGCTCGACTCGTCGCCACCTCATGCTTGCTCATTCTGGGCAAAGCTGACAGATGCCTCACACCCGAATCATCCCGCGTCCAACCATACCTTAATAGGGTTGGCCATAATTATATTATTATACGGTGTACCTATATAAGATATTTTTGGCAGGGAAATCACCAAATATACGGTCATGCACGGTGTATAACTACAGTTCTGGCCAATCCTACACTTTACCCATTGTCCATTTGTACATTCACCTCAGAGCTGATATCCACACACCCTAAGCCCATCCCAAGTCAATCAATCAATCGGGCACAAACACTTGCGCCCCACCTGTCCATTCATCTTCATACGCATGTGCCCAAACCGCGTGGCCAGCACGTGCGCGCACTGCATGGAACGGGAAGTGGCTGCATGCAGACCACCGTCGTTGCTAGCTGCAGCCTGTTGATGTAGTTTTGTGTGTGTGTACGTGTACATGTGTGTGTGCGTGTTTGTGTGTGCGTGTGTGTTGTGTGTTTGTGTGTGTATGTGCGTGTGTGTCTGTGTGTGTGTGAGTGTGTGTGTGAGCTCATCAGCGCTGGAGCAAGAATCTCCTAGATTTTTGTACCCTGCACGCAATGAATAGGATACAATTGCTGCACACACCCAAATTCACACACACACGCACACCTCAGAAAACCTTACCTCTTGTTCACTCGGGGCAAAGGTCACAATCATGGAGTCTCCCGCAAACTTGACCACGTCCCCATCAAATGCGAGGATCATGTTCATGACGCGCGTGAAGTAGTTGTTCATGCAGTTTGTGAGGAGCTCCACACCGCTGGTGCCTGCACGTGCAAGGGTGCACATGAACGCACTCACACACATACACACACGTGCGCACGCAAGTTGGTGCTGCTGGTTTACCCTGCCAAAAGGTTGGAGCACTCATCCTTTTGATGAGCACGGCACACACAAAACTTGTACCGCTTGGCCGCGTGCAGTCACACACAGTGACCTGCTCCATGCCCGCCAGTTCACATCACACATGCAGCAACGCAGCACAACGAAATGCTTCATCAGTAGGCAGCAAAAGATAGGTAGCTGATAGGCTGTGAGTGTGAACTTGTGCTGCACAGCCAACAACATATGCACCCAGCCTGCTACTAGGCCAGTCTGCAGGGCGAGCAGATTGCATGCGCTGTTTACAAGGCCAGCTCTCACACACCTGTTTTGGACAAGATCTCCGTGAGCTGCGTGAAACCCTTCACGTCTGCGATCATGATTGCGCCCTGGAAATCGGTTATGCTGGGCTCCAGAGTCCGGCTGGCTGCAGTCAGCTCCTGCACCCCGACCTGCAAACACACACACACAGATACACGCATGTCAGGAATAAATTACATTCTTAAACTTTTGTCTTGTGTGCAACATGCCGTGCCCTTCGCTCCACCCCCCCCTCATACACACATGTCAGGAATAAATTACATCAAAATGCACATTTGTATGCCATAATCAACGCATAACCCAGTTCGCACAGAGACGCCGCATACGCACAGACAACTCACAAATACGCATGCCAATACTACTTACACTTGCTGCGTATGCGTGATGCATCGTGCCAGTGCGCTTACATCATGATATGAGCACGCATGCATTGTCCCTGCATAGAAAGCCATTCGTGTGGCCTGGTGGGTGCGTAAGGCTGCTACGACACGCTCACTGCGCTGCAAGCAGTTGCTGCGTCACGTGCACATGGACACAGACTCCACATGCACGGCTTACAACATACGACATGAGCATGAAGGAGCAGCCGTTGAAATGACATCCAGAGCCAGGTCATCCAGTGACATGCACACACACACACACACACACATCATGGTGGTGCTCTTACAGTGCCAGCCATTTCCCACGCACCAGGACTGATTGAATCCACCTGGGCCCTGCCCTCTGCCTCCCTCCATTGACACACACACGCGCGCACACACACTCTGTATACGCGCACACACACACACGCATGCACGCACACACACTCCTTATGACAAGTGTGCTCCTGTACGTGGGGGGCAACCTGTACCCCCTCACAGACACCTGCACGCAACGCTCACACAAAACCACACACACACACACATATACACATATGCACCTTGTCAAAGGCGCTGTACTTGGCCTCGTTGTTGGCAATGTCTTGCTTCAGCAGGCGGGGCACAAAAGGGGGCAGGGTGGTCAGTGGGCGCACGTATGCACCCACGCCTTTGTGCAAGCTGCGTTTGAAGGACGCGGAGCGCTGCGCTCCCATGAGCTGCAGGCAAATGTGCATGTGTGTGTGCATGTGTGTGTGTGCATGTGTGTGTGTGTGTGCATGTGTGTGTGCGTGTGTGCAAATGGCACCCAACTGGTGGTGATAGCGTGAGCAGCATTCATAATCAGTTGGGGATGACAAGCAATGAGGCCTCTCACACCTGCTTGTAACCGCAAAAAATTTGGCTCACACACAGCCAGCCCCCCTATCCAGACACAAATCGCATACATAACCTTTCATACAGACTCTCCATCCACGCCTGCGCCTCCCCCCACACGCCCCCCCCCCCTACAAATCCACACCCACACCCACCCACCCACTCACACGTACCTGCATTTCTTCAGGCGATGGCCGTGGCGCACGCTTCTTGTTCCTGCCTTGCTTCCACCCCTCCACTCCAGCCTCCTCCCACTCCTCATCTTCTCCTCCCTCTTCTGCCTCCTCCTCCTCCTCTTCCTCCTCTCTGCCTCCTTGTTGCGCTGCAAGCACACAGCGCACGGCAGCTGAGTGTGACACATCCAATGCAGATGCTTGTGCACCACTGCTTTGATGCTTGTAGTGCTCGGCAGCTGAGGGTGATGCGCTTCACACACGTACTGGACCACGCATGTGAAAGCGATTCGTTATTGCTCTTTCCATCTACCACAGATCATGCACAGGCAGGGTGCGCAAAACGTACGTGTGTGAGTGTGTGTAGAGGTGCTGAGTCTGCACCTCTTGTTGCACGTTAAGAGGCCATTTGAAGGGGGCAGCGGCCCAGGACTCACACCCTCAGCACACCACAAAAACAAACATGTTTAGGGTTGGCTAGAACCGTACATATACACCGTGTATGACCGTTTATTTGGTGATCTCCCTGCCAAAAATACCGTGTATGCACCGTATATACATGGTTCTGGCTAACCTTACGCATGTTGCTACATCACCACTCCACAACTGCGCACCCTCAGCTTTGCTCCTCCGTGCGCGCACAAGCCTTAATTGCATTTTGAAACTTGCTCTCTTGTTATCATTTCATCCTCTTGGGCTGTCATGCCGCAACCTCCTTCACCATGTCATTACCACATTTGTAGGGTCAAGTAGGGCCGGCTGTGCATGGGGTTTATGAGTGCAGCATGAAACCGGAAACAAACTGACACACACACCACAAAACACACCACAAACCTTGACTACCGTCAATAACCCTTTATTGCCATAACGTTACCAAGCACCATGTGCATAGAAACATACAATTCTGGCCAGCCCTACAGGTGTAAAATGTGAGCAGGTCCCAGGCATGCCCAGCTGCTGAGCGTCCAGCAGCACTGATGCAGGAAAGGCTGCTGCCATCAGCCCAAATGCCACCAGCCCAACTTTGTCACCACATCTGCCATAACAACTTTGCCATCAGCCCAACTGCCATCTGCCCAACTTTGACCCCAAGCCCCTGCCCTCACACTTCTCGATTCCTTCATCTTCAGCTGCTGAGCTCACACTCACCTTCCAGGTCCTCGGATCCTCGATCCCCCTCGTCACTGCTTTGCGCGAAGCGTGGGCGGGAGAGGCGGCTCTTCGACACCTTACTCGGCTCATGAACGCTCGTGTCGGCTGCAAGGAACCAGGACAGTGTGCAGGCGGTGTACTTGAGGCATGCTTGTGTGTGGGTTGGTTAGAACTCTATGCACACATGCGGTGAGCATCCCTTTGGAGGCGTCCCTGCCGGAAGACTCAGTGATCACACTGTTTTCATGTTGTTACGGCTTCAGCCAACCTGACTCCTGTGCTCAAAGGACAGCAGCAGTTTGCGCTCTGCCGGTGCTTTGCTGTACTCACAGACTCCTTTAGCACACAAGGTGCAGCAGCAGCAGCAGCAGCAGCAGCAGCAGCATACTGGTCACTGACAAGAGCCTTGCTTGGCATGTAAGGCACTAACTGAGGCCTAACCTAAACCCTTACCCTAATTCTGAGGTCTAAGCCCTAACCATTAATCAGAACCTTGAGCATTCTCAAACCCCCAAAAGTAAAGAAGGATTGACTTGTCCAACTTGCCAGTTGACCATCATTCGGTAAAGTCAGACAGCGGCGTGTCACCTTCCTCAGAGTATGGTGCTGCAGGCATGCACTTTTATTTTAGCTTGCTTGGTGCAGCACATGCATTCAGCATTACGTGTGTCCTCCTAAACATCTAAAAGACTTCCGTGAGCATAAAAGACGGGTTAATGGTTCTTGCCTTTCCTGCAATCGTGTGTGTGTATGCGTGTGTGTGCGTGTGCGTGTGTGTGTGTGTGCATGTGCGTGTGCGTGTGCGTGTATGTGTGCACACGCATGCGCATGTGTGTATACTTTTGTATGTGTTTGCATGTGCACGCGTGTGCTTGTGCGCGTGCGTGTGTGCATTTGTGTGTGCGCGTCTTGCCGCTCATGTGCATTTGTGTATAAACACGTTGACATGAATGTGCACGTGCGTGTATCTGCGTGTTTACATGCAGGCATGCGCGGTTGCTGGGGTGTAGAGATGACATCCTACAGACTTGCTGGCGCTAAACACCACTTGCCTTTGCCTTTCCCAGTGTGGAAGTCAGAAGAAGAGCAGATAGCATCCTCCATCTCGTCCCAATCCATAGCTGAGGCGAGGTGGCTCTGGTTGATGGGGCTGGCAGGCTGCACGTAGGGCGTGGCAAAAGGTGTTGCCAAGTGTGAGCTGGTGTGTGTGTATGTGTGTATGTATGAGTGTACGTATGAGTGTATGTATGAGAATATACGCCTGGTTGCTGGGGCTGGCAGGTTACGCGTACAGCGTAACAAAAAGGATGGCGGTGTGAGCTGGTGTGAGTGAGTGTGTGTGTGTGTGTGTGTGTGTGTGTGTGTGTGTGTGTGTGCGCGCGCGTGCGCGGGTGTGCGTGTGTGTTTGTGATTGTGTGTGTTCGAGTGCGTGTGCTTTTGACAGCGTGCGTGTGTGCGCGTGTGTGTGTACGTGTGTGTGTGTGTTTGTGTGTGTGTGCGTGTGAATATAAGTGTGTTCCCTAAATATCAGGCCATGGGTCGCGAGTATCATTTTAGGACAAGCAACCTTATTTCAGGGGATACACAGATGAATCAAAGCACACACAACAGTACCCCATTCCCACAGCCCCAGCACGTACACACCCAAACAGCTCCAGTTACACGTACACACACTCACAGTGCTGCTTGACAGGTTGCCCTTGGGCTTCGACAGCTGCACGATGCGCTTGAGCCTATCTCCCAGGCCTTCCCTTGCCCCCCCCACTGTCTCCCCCTCTATTTT
>Ga0307968_1002884_pt1 | contig 14303 bp, 17 predicted proteins | sample OrgLakmetagen650_FD_201834 | JGI IMG/M metagenome (GOLD analysis project Ga0307968, IMG submission 201834) | Saline water microbial communities from Organic Lake, Antarctica - #650 | ecosystem: Environmental > Aquatic > Non-marine Saline and Alkaline > Saline | place: Antarctica: Organic Lake... | reverse complement strand
TTCTCTGGAGCGCTGCCAGGCCTGGAGGAGAGGTGTGCACAAGTCAAAGCATAGTTCTAAAACACCTAGACAACAACAAAACAGATTAAGACGGCAGACGGCAGCCTTCCTTCCCGTTATGTTTCCATGCCTTGATGTGTAAGGTTGGCCAGAGCTGTACATCTACACTAAATATGACTGTATACTTGGTGATCTCCCTGCCAAAAATACCCTACATACACCATAAATGGTTCTGAACCCTACTGACGTATTTTCAGGACAAATACCACGTGGACCGTACTAGTTAATGTTGTAGACGAGCCGAGCCTTCCTGCTGAAGAGAAAAAGGAGAAGACAGGGACCCCCTACATTGTGCACCAATCACAGAACCAGCAAGCTGTGCTGGTCAGCCAGCAATATTCCCTTCAACACAATGTCCGGGGGGGGCGTGAGAGCACAGGCTGGTGAGTATTAGAGGGAAAAGTGATGCAAAGGAACTGCCTTTTTTCCTACATGTGGTAATGATGGGCAGCAGCCAGAACTTCACGTAAGTGTCAGCCATGTTATAAGCTCAAAAGTCAGTGATAGGTGCACAAGATAAGGATGCATCACGTCCATGCTGAGTCCATAATCATCTTAACGTGACTTGCTTCTGCTTGCCTCTGATGCCCTATGATCTCAGCTGTAGCAAACTGAAGCCATTCTTTCCACACACACGCAGGACCCTGCACAAGCTGTTTATCAGCACCCACCGACCGGCAACTAGCGAGGAGCAGGGAAGAGGCGCAACAAAGCACCCAGGGACATTTCTTGCTGAGGACAAAAAGCGTAAGAAGCACTTGTGCTCTGAGCTTGGAGGGCACCCGGCTTTCTGGAAGGTGAATGCTCTTTTATATTTGTGCTCACAAATTGCACCCTAGCTCATTCTGCTGAAATTTGACCACTAGCATACGAGAGCTTGGCTTTCTTACAATTTAGATGTGAAACATTGGCTTTCCTTTCCTGATCTTGCCCGCAGCTGAGGAGGTCTCAAAACCAGGCAAAGCGAAAAGTACCAGAGGAGCAGCAGCAGCAACAACAACAACTGATGCAACAGCAGAAGCAGAAGCCAAAGCAACAACAGCGTCCTCTAAGCCAGCAGCCCTCATCACAGCAGCTGACATATGCCTTCCCAAGCATCCCCTCAGGATTGCACATGCCGGGAGGAGCAGGAGGAGCAGAAGCAGCAAGCGGTCCAAGCATGCAGCTTGCCACACAATCCCCCTTCCCTTTTAATCTCCCTCTTCCCCAGATGCCTGGTGCAATCCTGCCCTATTTGCCACAACCTGCAAACCAGGTCCTGCCACTACCTCCATCCTCATCAGCAGCAGCATCCGCAGCAGCTCTGCCACAGTTGCCACCGCCACCATTGCCGCCACCACTATCAGCACCAACAACTCCTTCCCCTCTTCCTTCACACTTGTTGGACGCCTTGTTTCCTTCCACAATCAACCAGCACACACCTGTGGAGAGCCTAGACGTGGCTCACCTGTTTGCAACACTGCGTACAATGCCTGGCGAAGACCTGTTAGCTGCAGAGCTGCGTAGCCCACGGCCCCCTCGCAAAGGGAAGCCAGTCCAAGGCTGTGTACGCCTAGGGCATGCAGCTGTGGCCCCCTGCAGGTGGGCTACTGGTCGCATCGCATGATCTGTCTTAAGCTGTCGTGCTTTTTAGACCTTGCTATTAAATAATTGCTCAATTCACTGCGCATTGAAGGAAAAACCCCATTGTAAGGTTAAGAAGAAAAAAGACTACGCAGGGGCTGGAAAAGAACTCCCCACATTAATTAAGGCAAAGGAGCCACTGAGAAGGCATGGACTGTTTTCCCTTAAATCTGGTTTCCGATCGCTCCCCACTTTTGCTTGAAACTGATGACATCTGTAACAACTTAGCATACGCAACTCTGTCCACCCTGACTGCAGACAAGTGGCAGAGGGGGGGATGTCTGTGGATGTAGCGGGGCAGGAAACAGTGCCAGAGGAATGGACGGTGGGTTTCCTCAGAGGTTTTACTCCCATCAAATTGTGTTCTGTGGTGTCCCTTTCTAGTGCCCGTTTGAAATGTGATCTTCAACATGCATTTGTTTAAACAAGCCTAAATGTTAGCCTTAAAAAACACACGAATCTAATGTGGTGGAGCCTCATCTTTTAATAAATATCCTAATGTATCAAAGCAAACATGAGAGATACAATTCCCTAGGCATCGATACTTCTCCATTTCTTTTAGCTTATAATTAGGATTGGCCAAAACCAAGCATATTTATGTTATAGGTATAAACGGTGTATATGCAGTTTGTTAAGGATAGAAATCACATACGGTCACATACGGTGTACCGTACAGACTTTATATCACCGCGCAGGAATATCGTTTTTTGCCCTACGGGGTGACTGCGCGCACGGAAAATATATATCTATTTTGGGGGTGCGGGGTTGTGAAAAATAAGTAAGCGAGGGGGGAGAGGGGATGCAAGGGGACCAGTGAATACGATCTTCGAATACGATTCTCCGTGGCTGACTGACTGATCCAATGACTTGTTCATTGTACTTGTATTTGCAAGAACCCTTGGACCTTCTCATGATGATGCCCATAAACATTTGGTGCCTATAAGCTATAAGGGCAAAAATCACTGTGGGGCTGGTGTAAATTAAATATTTTGGGGGTGCGGGGTTGATGCTGGAGTGCAAAACTAAAATATTTTTTTGGGGCTGCGGACTGAACCCAAGTCTGTACGGTATGTATACAATTCTTGCCAACGCTTGTGTCTGAGAGTAAAGGAGAGCAAGGAACATTTGATGTTGACTGCTGCAGATTGGCTCTCTCTGTCCCTATTTCACAGATGTTCGCATGTTGTTTCTGCTGTGCAGATTTTGGTGCTGGGTACATTCAGGCAGCACCTTGGGGAGTTAGAGTTCCAGCACCTTTTGGTGCAGAGAGACGAACGAGACAACACCCCCTGTCACTGGTATACTGTTGGTGTGCAGCAGTCCTTTACATTTGGAGCAATTTCAATGCTGTAGCATGTCAATACAAAAAGATCTTATTTCATTCCAATATAAGTGTGCTGTTGTTGCCCGACGATAGAATACTGAAAGGCGTAGGTGTTTTGCTGAAAACAGTCTCAGACATGTTTTGTGCACGACAAAGCGGTCAATCATCTTCTCACAGTCTTCTGATTGCTTTTGGTCTCCCTCACTTTCAGGGTGTGCCGTTATGAGCGCACAGCTGTGTTCAGCTGGCTGCTTAAATCCCCTCCAGCTTCCCCTGCCTGTGAGAACCTCCCTGCCCCCAACACTCCCTCCTTTTCCATGCTGCTTGCGTTCACTGCAAGTGGATACCAGCCTTTCCACTCACTGCTTCGTCAGGCAGGAGAGCTGCGCAACCAGGCATGTGCATCACATGCACAGCAGCAACACGAGAAACAGCGCCAGCAGCAGCAGCAGGAGCAGCGCCTCCTGGAAGCCTGCAAGCTGTGGGTAATCAGCCTCGATCAACATGGATACCTTGGGATTGAAAAGATTAAAACTCTTCTTGTTGATTTAAATAACGAGCCGTGGGTGAAGCATGGTTGCTCAGCGTGCTTAGCTGATGTCTGTAGAAATCTAGGGTACACACTGCCCGCAAGGCCAGATGAGAGCAGAGGGGCACTGAAGACAAGGTTGTTAGAGACAGAGGTAAATCCTGCCATGACATTGCTGTCAATGGTAGGCAGGTAGGTAGTCTTGAGCAAGCACGGGGTGGGTTGCTGTGATGGTCATCTTCAGATATTGCGCTGACTGGATGCTTAGTACAGACAAATGTCAACCAAAGAGGTTGGTGGTGGGATAGGGCTGAAAATAGATTTCATCAGGATGTGATGTGGTCTGGCTTTATCTAACCTTTTCAGACTGTTGTGGCTTTGACATGCTAAGTACATGGTAACTTTTTCCCAATAAAAGAAGGATTGAAGAATTTTAGCACAACATTGACTCCTGGAAAACATGCAGAGTGGCAAAACACAACCATCACTTTGTTTGCGTTCGTGACGGGAGAGGGCCGGGGATGATTTTTTTATTGACATTCACATAGGGCTCTTGTTCTTGTCCATACTGGTGTTGCTACTGGAATTATATATGCTAAGTACCGGAAAATTTCCATTCAAAAAACTCAATACAACAAAATACCATCCTTGGGGCACACATCAGTAATGAGAGTCTAGGAACAGGGCTGAAAGTCAAGTTCTACAGGCTCTTGGGTGGCCTACAGACAGTTCCGAGCAACCAACATTTTCTTTCCTTCTCTATTTTTGGGTGCGCTGGACCATGATACACATTTTAGCAAAAGCACTTGTAGTAACGGCAATTTGGGAAATTATGAAAAAGAAGTAACACGACGCACACTATGCCTGCTAGGTTCATCGAGCGGACATTTCCAGCTGCCTTTAGTTGGTCCCCCCTGATGTGTGCATGCTTGAACCAGCGGACAAAAGCGTAGGGGGCTGGCTCATAGTGCTGGTCACCTGAAGTATAAGCAGCATCATGATGCATTTAAGAGCCCACCCTTTGTTCATGATCATTCTTTGAAAAGCTACAGCCATAATGTGAATAAAAATAATTTCAACGTCGACGCTTGCAAGTTTCGACAACCGCTGCCAGTGCGCACTTCTAGGGCAGCTGATGCAAACACACACAGGTCGAAGCCCTCGGGGCGGTATTGTGCTAGCTACACTACCTGCAGCCGCATCAGCCGCATTGCAGCCGCGCACAGAAATGTCTGACGTAACAGATCAACCGCAGCACTAAATACAGTGATTTTTTAAACTGTTTTGATTACTACAATTAAAGACCTTAAAAATGTTTGAAGTGAAAGACCAGTGGTTGACGAGATCCCAGATTTCAGGCTCCTTTTCTGTAGATCACCATAAGGAGTGCCAAAATGGGTTAAAAATTGCCCCCTCCGGACCTAGTTTTCAACACCCAGTGTTATTACATGACATGAAGCTAACATACTGTTAGCATTTTAGGGGTGAAATAAGCTTTGGTTGGTGCGTCGTGTCTTAATAAGTGTGCAATTTGCCAAATAACATAGCTACACACTTGCCCAAGCCAACAGGGTCATAAATTTAAACCAAGACTTTATCAACAGTCCTAGTTACATAGTAATATAAAGATTTGTATCCAAAAAGGAGCATGCCAGGATTTTCGCCAAGTGTACCCCCTCGGCGTAGTCTGATCTTGCTGTCCATGTGTCTGCCTCTTTGCTAAAATTTGCTGATCTGTTTTGGTTGGCGCGGACAAGGGTTGTCGGCTGGAAGTAGAGTGAAGATAGCTGCATGTGTTCCATGGTAATTATGGGACGCCACTTTGGAAGGCAAGTTACGAGGAAATTTAATGAAATATCCAGCTTGAAAACCCACTGCAATTGCAGGCTTTGCCTCGCAAGATGTCCTTAGACAACAAAGTTGACCTGGCAGATTCTTAACCATCATCCACGTGAAGCCGCATGTCACACAATTGAATTATGAGTGAATTGGATTGTTTAACAGCTGATATATATTTAGCTAAGATAATAAAATCACACTTTGCTTGTGTCCTCCCCGTATAACACACACTGGCTCGCCAGTGTTTCTTAATACGCATCCAGATTTCACAGCTTTGGGGGAATCTCAGATCAATCGCCCAGTCTCCTGCGCCTAGCTAGCTGATGGGAGTGGCTAATTGTGTGAGCGCTGGCTGCAATTGTGAGGACTGTCTAACATTGTCAGGACTAGCTATGAGTGTGATCATTTTATAATGTGAGGCCTAGCTACGAGTGTGAATGGCGGGTACAAGTGTGAGCACTGGCTACGAGTGTGATCACTGGTGATAAGCCCCTCCTTGCTGCACACAGATGCGTCGAAGCGTAAATTTTTGGATTAGCATGTATCATGGGAGTGCACGGGAGCATATCACATCATCACATCACAGATATAAATAAAAAGGTGAATCCACCTGTCAACTGCCACCAAAGCAGACCACATGGAGCACCTAAGAAGCTTATCTTTAGTATATATAAGATTAAATTAACGTGTCCGCCTGTTGGCAGGCCGGTGCCGGACCCCCAGAAAACTGCTAAAAATAAAATATGTGATTTTGAGCTGGTGTGATAATTATCGTGCTTTTTGTATCTTCGCTATAAAATGCACCAGGGAAAGTGAAAGTATCGAGTGACACTGTGAGCAAATATAAAAAGAAAGAGGCGCAATTGCGAACTGATCTACATTATGTTTCGTCTCCTAAGTGGTGCATTCAAGCTCCGGATGGGAATTACGTTGCTCCTCTCTCCGTGTTTTTCGACCAACGGAAATGACTTGATTTTTATTCGTCGCTTATAAATCCATACAACTAAAACTACATATTCAATGTTTAACACGTTGCCCGCTCGCTTTTCCTCGCAAGGCACTGTGCCCAAGCCCTCTCCTTGCAGCTCCCGCCCCACAGCACCCAAAGCAGTCCGACCTGCCCCCGTAGTGTCCGCTAAATCCAGCAATATGCCAAGCACCGGGAGCACCAAGCTGATGAACAGCCCCGATACCTTGGTCCAGAACGCGCTTGATGGGCTCCTCATGAGCAACCCCCACCTGACCAAGCTTGATGGCTTCCCCGACGTGAGTTTGCACTGTTGTGCCTATTGTGGGCAGGGTGGATGAGAAAACCCGTCTTCTGGTACGAAGGGGGTGCGAACAAATGTTCACCACGATGCTCTCACACCATAAGCGTTCGCTCTGTTTCGCTCGCAGCTCAAGGTGATCATCAACAAGGAGCACGACAGGAGCAAGAATGTGTCCGTCATTGCAGGTATTCAGAGCTCTTCCCATGATCGATCTGCCTCTGCATTTACACACACATACCTATGTTCACCCACCACGCATCTACACGCACACACACACACACACACACGCACACACACACACACACACACACACACACACAAACACACACACATACTCACACACACACACACGCACGTGCGTGCTTACCTAATCATACATACAAACACATAATCATGCACACACACACACACACACACACACACACACACACACACACATGTGCACCCATATATACACACAGCAAACGCACGCGCGCATGCATACACACACGTGCACCTATACGTAACAATCGTGCACACACACACACACTTACATACACAAACACACAAAACACACGTGCACCCATATACACACACAGCTCACACGCACACACAGCGCACGTGCACACCAACACACACATTCAGGTGGTGGTGCTGGCCACGAGCCTGGCCACGCAGGCTTTGTGGGCCCTGGCATGCTCACGGCTGGCGTGTCTGGTGAAGTGTTTGCCTCACCTGGCGCTCATGCCATCCTCACCGCCATCCGAACCACCACTGGCCCTGCTGGATGCGTGCTGATTGTGATGAACTACACAGGTGTGAGTGTGTCTGTGTATGTTGTATGTTGTTGGCCACGTCATCTCACTGCTAGTGCTGATAGCATGGATTGGTAGTGTGCCACTGGTCTGCTGCTATGTACAGCGCTACTTAACTAACAATGAAGATTGGTACATTATGCACTATGGTGGACCGCATCCCACAACGAGCAAGCAACGGTGCTGTAAGCAATGAAGTCGGCCACTTCATTTGTGAGTTTGAGGAAGAAAGATGTCGGTGTTGATGATCAATCATGATCTAGAAAATGGCAAAGAGAAAGTGATATGTCCAGGGTGAGCGTTGCCCTTTGGCACAGAAAGTCAAACTAGGCTCCCTTTCTTTAACGACAACGAGGGGTATGTTCGTCACTGCCGATGCACTTCATCCTTTTCAGAATTACACACCTGTGAGTAATTGCCGTCGTGTGCGGCACTGCTCATAGTTGCGCACATGTGAAAATGATGTGTGTACTGGCATCTGTCCGCACGGCCATTTGTCCTCCTCGAGAGGCAGTCTGCTTTTTGGTCAATGAGCAAGCCAAGACACGCATTCCTCATCCTCTTTGCCAAATTGCTGTTAAGAGTTTCACACTCATCCCCATGACGGGCGATCCTGATCTTCGCCGAGTCACTGCTCAAACTATCACACCCATCGTTTTTTCTTTTCCAGGTGACCGCCTGCACTTTGGCCTAGCCGCCGAGCAGGCCAAGGCAGAGGGCTTGAAGGTGGAGATGGTGCCCGTGGGCGATGACCTTGCCATTGAAGAGCCCGGCTTGGCAGGCAGGCGTGGGCTTGCCGGCACCATCCTGGTCAACAAGGTGTGCGCACGTGCGTGTGTGTGTGGATCTACATGTGTGTGTGTGTGTGTGTGTGTATGTGTGTGTGCTTTCGCGCTTGCGCCAACAATCAAGCCCAACTGGTGTGTGAGCTAGCAATTTTAAGCAGGCTGTCCTAACAATTAGTCAGTGCATCCCGTATGTTGGCAGGGCAGTGAAATGGAAAAAAGGTGTTGTATGCCAAATATGTGCACCAGGTCTTGGGTTGCAAGCTAATACAGGTACTGCGAATGATTGCCTTTGAGCGATTCCACACACACATAAACATACACGCACACACGCACACACGCACGTGCACAGGTGGCAGGTGCTGTGGCCCAGGCAGGCGGCTCCTTGGAGCAGGTTGCTGAGGCCGCTCGCAAGGCCGCTGCAGCGTGCGGCACCATGGGCGTGGCACTGCGTGTGTGCACCCTGCCTGGCAAGTCCCCCTCAGACAGAATCAAGGAGGGCGAGATGGAGGTCGGCTTGGGCATCCACGGTGCGTGGCACGTGGTGCAGAGTGTTAGATGTTCGTGTGTGTACGCGCGCTTGCATTTTCCTTCCTGGCATCAAGCCATACAGACTGAGTAGAGAAAGTGCGTGTGTGTGTGTGTGTGTGCGCGCGTGTGTGCGCGTGTGCGTGTGGTCAGATATGCATATGACGGGGGGCCCAGACTGGGGAGGGAGGCATGCTTAAAGTAATAATCCGGTCGTTTGACACTGGAGAAGCGTCCTACCACCACCGCAGACACAGCAGATAATGAAGTTGTGTGTCAACTACCGTGTCCGTGACAAAAAATCCGACCACTGTTCCAGCTCTATGGAAGCTGGAGCAGCCACCGTTGCATGCCAGCCAACGGCATTCTGTGTCTGCTTGCACAATGCGTGACAGAACATCTTGGTCGATGCTTAAACCATCAGGTGAACCTGGAGCAGCCACTACCGCTGTCATGCCTGCCAAGGACATCGTAAAGCTCATGGTGGACAAGATGACCAACTCCTCGTTCTTCCAGCTTAAGGTGTGGAGTGTATGGCCAGGACTTCCAGTAAGAGTGTCATGTATGTATTTCTTCTGGAGGCCTGAGGTGTTTAACTCCTCGTTTTCCAGCTAAAGGTGTGGAGTGCATGGTCAGGACCTCCAGCAAGAATGGCATGTGTGCAGCTGCTCTAAAGCCTAAAACAATCAACTTTCCGTGCTGCTAGCTAGAAGGTGTGGTTTCCTATGGTCAGGACCTTCAGTCTTCAGCAAGAAAGTCACAAATGAATCTATTTTGCAAGCCTGAGTTGATCACCTCCTCAGGAAATTTGTGATGCTAGTAAATGCATGTCGTGCTTTCTGGTGTGTGCATGCCCGTACCAGCGTGCACACATATGCAGCCCCATACACCCCATTCCAATAACACTGAGATTGGAATGCATTGCGTGCTTGTGACCGGAAAACACACATTTCACACACACACACACACACGCCTGTGCTTGCACCCATCACAGTCTGGTGAGCGTGCGGTGGCCATGGTGAACAACCTCGGAGCCACCACCTCCCTAGAGATGAACTGCATGACCATGGAGTCCCTGACTCAGCTCAAAGCGCGCGGGGTGAGTCATGCCTGTCATTGTTGCTCCTCGTGCGGTATTGCCTGCAAGCTTTGCGTGCATGATCTTGGAGCCACGCAAGGTTTGCGTGTATGCGTGGCCAAATTTTGGTTTGGCACGTATATGTCTGGATTAAAATTCACACGCATGCACACACACACACGCATATGCACGCACACACACACGCACACGCATACACACACACGCATACTCAGGTGACTGTGGAGCGCTGCTACGTGGGTCCCTTCATGACTTCAGTGGATATGAGCGGAGCTTCACTGACCACAATGCGCATTCCAGCGGGCAAGGTGAGTAGCTGTTTGCATGTGTGTGTACAAGTGTTCATGCAAGCATCTGTTTGAATTTGTCTTGTGCAAGTGGCGGTGTACTGCAAATCCTATAGACACAGAATTTTAAGTGAAGAAGAGGCATTCACAGCACTTAGGGGAATTTGAATTATGCGCTTGCTTTGTTTTTGCCTCAGGAGGTCGAACGACAGTTGGCTCTGCTAGATGCCGCCTCTTCACAAAAATGTTCTTTATTATACACCGAATCACAAAAATGCTCTTGATTACACACTAAATCACACGCTCCCTGTCTTGCTTGCTTGTCCCAGGAGGGTGATGACATGCTGGCCCTGCTAGATGCCGCCTCCACCACAGCAGGGTGGCCACAATCAGGGGGGCGTGTTGCAGAAGTCTCCTCCATCCCCCTGCCTCCAGGTGCGTTTGTACGTATGTGCGTGTGCGCATTCGTGTTTACGTATCCTTACACTTTCTCCTGTTGTCACATCTGCTGCTTTTGCAATGTTTAGGTTGTGTTCACATTGCTGCACAATGTGTACAGAGACGAATATGAGCATAGAGGTCGTGCATTTCATGACTTTGACAGGGTCGTTTCCTACATGCCAGTAAAGTGCTTGTGTTAACTAGCATACTTATCTTTTGCCACGCTCATGTGCTGTGCGAAGTTTGGCCTAGCTAGTGACGGAGCCAGCACAGTCTACGACGGCTTAAGCACAGAACAAATGCCCACAGAAACACACAAATACACACATGTGCACACACACATGCACATACAGGTTCACAACAGACCGGCCCCACCACCAAGCGCCCTGAGCAGGTGTCCGCGTACGGAGCCATCCTCGATAAATGCATCCGTGCAGCTGCCACATCTTTGATCAAAGCCTCCAAGTCCTTGGACGAGCTGGACTCAAAGGTGAGTAGTGTAAGCACAGTAAGCATTTCATTGTAATCAGTGTTGTGTACATACGGCGTCAATCAAAAATGGCACCGTTAATTACCGTGCTTAAATGACATCTACGTCACATAACTGTAATTAACGGTGAAATTCATACTGACGGTGGGAAATCGTAAGTAACGGTGCGGCGTCAGGTACTCAGTGGCTCAGAGTGCCAACTCAAGCTCCGATTTCCCCACAAACAACATTCGCGATTTGCGATTTGCGATATAAATATAAAATGTCCTCCGGTAATCAGGCCAAGAGGGCTCGTGTGGCCCTGAGTCAGTCAAGCCTGGCCCGGCCTGGCCTGGCCAGCTGCTGACGATTTCCCACCGTAAATAATTAATTCCTGACGGTTTCCCACCGTAAATAACTGTATAGCTGACCGTCAGACGTGAAAAATTATATCACCGTAAATTACGCCTGAGGATTAGTTCCTGACGGTCAAATTATATCACCGTAAATTACGCCTGACCGTCAAATGAAGTGCACAACACTGATTGTAATATGCTGCCACGTTTTATAGTGGGCGCCTCCCAAGTTCCCAGACAAACTGTCCTTTTAAGTTGTGGGCCTTTTATTATGTTTTGTAAAATCAGTCTTGCAATGTTTTATGCACACACACACACACACTCTCTCTCCACCCCCACATACAGGTCGGCGATGGCGACTGTGGAGAGACCTGCGCCCACGCATCTGAAGCCATCCTCAGGGAACTGGACACCACATACCCCCTGAACGACCCCGCATACAAAGCCCTGCAAGCTGTGGGCGGCAGTGTGCGGCAAGCTGTGGGCGGCAGCAGTGGTGCCCTGTACGATGTAGCCCTGGCAGCAGCTGCAGCCAGCCTGGTGGGTGATTAAAACTAGATTTAAGACTGTACGCACACGTGAGTCTGCGTGTGTGTCTTGTGCATGTGCAAGCATTTGTCCCTGTGTGTGTATCTTGAGCGCACGCAAGCATGTGTGTGTGCCTCCCATCATGGTCCTCATATGTACACGTGCACGTGCGTATGCTCTTGGATGCAAGTGTGATTGTGTGCCTAGTGTGTATTGTGCATCTAAAATCTCTCTGTGAGTGACGTGGTTTGAATGGAGTAGGTGAATGAGCTAGTTGGAGGTGAGACTCACTTCTTCAGGCCTGTAACTAGTCAAACAAGGCTTGTGTTTTGCTTTGCACCACTCTCCTCAATCACATTTTAATCCTTTTTGGACAAGAATTACTTATTGCAGCCCCCCCCAACACAAGTTCACTTAAATGTGAATTTACACACGCACACATTCGCGCACACACATACATACATACACACACATACTCACACGCACACACACATGCACACACACTCTGCAGGCTAAGGCTAAGGCTGAGAACCCTGGCCCCAAAGACTTTGCCCCCGCCTTCCGTGCGGGCGTGGAAGCCATCCAGAAGTACGGTGGCGCTCGTGCAGGCTCCCGCACAATGCTGGACGCCATGCTGACTGGATGTGAAGCCTTAGAAGCTGCCGCTGCCAAGGGTGGGTTTGTGTCGCGTGTGGGTGTGGCGCTTGCGCTTGGTCTGAAACGGTGTGTGAAGCCACAGCCTTTGGGGCCTCTCAACAGGAATAACACTTTTTAACAGGAAGACTAATGTGGCAGGCAGTATTGAAGAGCTAGCTAGCCACACATAGCACTCTTGGACTCAGCGTACGCAACATGCAAAAATATTGCAGGCGGTATTGAAGAGCTAACCACTTAAAGCACTCTTGGACTTGGCATACACAATATATATATGCAAAAACGACCTGCATGCGCATGCCCAAACAACACACTCCCGCACGCTTGTACGCGCACTCACAGGTGAGACCAACGGAGCAGTCGCCGCTGACGCCGCCGCCACGGCCGCAGAGAAGGGAGCAGAGGCCACTAAGACTATGAAGGCCGCTGCTGGCCGATCCTCTTACGTGCCTGCTGAAGTGCTGGCCTCAGTGCCTGACCCAGGAGCAGTGGCCGTGTCTGTGTGGCTGCGCGCCATTGCAGACGCGCTGAAGTAGGCAGTTGTTTCGGTGTGGCTGCGCGCCGCTTTAGAAGCACACTGAAGACGCCACTGCCTGTGTGGCTGCGCGCCATTAGAGGCATGCTGAAATAGAATCAGTGTAGCCGCGTGCCGTTTTGATTGCATGTTGGAGTCGAAGGGAAACACACTGCTGCCTGTCGGGTGCAGTGGAACAATCTTTATGGGTAGGCAGCGGCAGCATTTTTCCCTTGCTCTGCAGATTTTCTAGCAATTTAGAGGTGTGCTGAATGGGGAGGTATATTGTATTGATGTGCGTTGGTCACATGCATCTTCCGTTGAACACAAACAGTCTGCTGATTAGTGAAAAATGAAGAAATTCGTAGCCTAGAGCAACTCATTTTATGAAGCATGCTGATTATTTTGAACCATCACCTAAAATGTTTAGCTCCTGCTGTTGTGTTAGGCACATACACGTGTCCTGATGTTTGGGGCATGCTAATGTGGCAGATCAAATTACGGTCACTGTAAAGTATAAGACTCAGCACATCTACTGATGGCCTTTGCTTCTTGCCAAAAGAGCAAGCAAGAAAGTATACCACTTCAGTGACGGACTTTCCCCACCCCACTCCTTGCTGCAAGGGTTACAAGGGTTACAAGGATGGCCTGCAGCCCGAGACTCTGGCTGATGGCAATTGGCTGGTGAAACAAAATCAACCAGTGTCGAAAATTGAAACTAAATCTGACACAAACTTGAGGAGTCTGTATGAGTTTTGATTCAAGAATGCATGCCCCACTCCTTGAGCGCTTGAAAAAAGGAAACTAGGCGGCGTCTGCGTGTCAACCAGTTTTTATGTGCATAAGTTGGCTTACAAAGGGGTTACTCGGGAGCGGCTAAGACTCATACGGCGGAGCAACACGGAAGCCCTCAGCATGGTAGCCGTGGCAGCAGTCACAACCAGGGCCCGGCTGTAACTTGCGACCTGCTCCTGGCGAGTTAGGCACCGGCTCCCTTTGCGGCCAGGCATGCCTGGCTCACGGTTTCAATTGGCAAGTTGTGGAGGACAGCATCGGACTGGTCTGCTGTAGCTGGGTAAGCTGGTGGGGTGGGCAGCTAGAGAGGAGAGAGAGGAGCTGTTTTTGGGGGTTTGCATGCGTCCTTTGTTCTCTCTTCTGCTCCGCTGCACTTGTTCTCTTGGCACTCCTGGTTTTGTGAGGCTCTC
>Ga0307968_1002883_pt1 | contig 14311 bp, 10 predicted proteins | sample OrgLakmetagen650_FD_201834 | JGI IMG/M metagenome (GOLD analysis project Ga0307968, IMG submission 201834) | Saline water microbial communities from Organic Lake, Antarctica - #650 | ecosystem: Environmental > Aquatic > Non-marine Saline and Alkaline > Saline | place: Antarctica: Organic Lake... | reverse complement strand
TCTCTCACTCACTCACTCACTCACTCACTCACTCACTCACTCACTCACTCACTCACTCACTCACTCACTCACTCACTCACTCACTCACTCACTCACTCACTCACTCACTCACTCACTCTCTCCCTCTCTCTCTCACTCACTCTCTCTCTCTCTCTCTCTTTCTCTCTCTCTCTCTCTCTCTCTCTCTCTCTCTCTCTCTCTCTCTCTCACTCACTCACTCACACACTCACTCACTCGTTCACTCACACACACACACACACAGTGAGGGGGACCTGGAAATCTACACCATGGCCATAGACAGAGTGCCTGGACAGTGGCGTGAAGATCCTGCATGGTCCTTCCACAACAGCCAACCCTCTGGCAACAGCGACAGAAAATCGTACAGCCGCAGCATCAGTAACAGCAGCAAGCAGGGACGGCTACTAAGGAAATCTCCGGGCACATCGACTGCGCACAGTGTGCCTTGTCCTTCGCACTGGTGCCCTGAGAATGGCCACCCTAACGAGGGCTGGTACTTGGTGGACTATTTGAGGGTGCCAAAGCAGCGGGTGCTGTGATGTGGCTGTGATGTGGATTATTGGAGGGTGCCAAAGCAGCGAGTGCTGTGATGTGGCTGGGGGGGCAACGCAGTCCGGATGAAGGTTTGCTTTAATAGGAAGGGTTTGCTGATGATGGGGGTTTTCACCCTATTGACAGCAAATGGACCTCGCTATTCGATAGAAATGATTGTGGGGCCATATTGGTCGCTGCCTCCTTGAAGGCTTAGTGATCTGTGGTCAGGCCAGACTTCTCAAGGTCACAGGCTCAAATCCGCATGGTTACAATGGAGTACTTTCCTGTTCAAAGTGCGTAGCTGCGTCAGCGTGGCCAGAGGCCCCAGGTCAATCACCCCGGTCATCCTCAATTTTTTTCACTTGCTCATTCATCTCGGTCTGCATGGCTTTCACGTTCTGGCGTCTCTGTTTCCTTGTTCCCTGCTTGGGGAGTCATCACTGCTAGCGCATAATCATGGGGTCGTTAAATGGTTTTGGGAAGGGTTCAACACTGTGGTCCTTAACTAAAAAGATTTAAGGTATTGGCAATGTTTCAGCACTGCGCTCTTTACTTAGACAGATGGAACAGGCAAGTTGAGCATGAAAGAGAAGAGTTCAAAAAGTTACAGCTTAGGTTGTCCTTTGTTTTTGTGCGGCTAAACGAATTTTTGTTTGTTTGCACGCTTTCCGAGTAGTGAAAGAGCGATGAGAGCATGAGAGTGCTGTGCCTTTTCTAGAGGTTAGTATTGAGGTTCTTGGAAGATTAGGGGCCAGGCGCACTAGGTATTGCTTTGCCTGCACTCGTTTGTTGTCGTCTTGTACGTAGATTCAGGCCTTGTAAATGCAAGTTGTGTAACTTCAAGTTTTTCTTAGGCGTGTTACTCAGTCTTTTTAAACCATCATATGTCTTATTGCTATGCATTGGCCGTGCACCGACATCCTAATTTCAATTGTCTCTATCAGCTAACCAGCGGCTCTTTTCTCTTCAAAAAGATGTGGGCTGCGGATTCACACAGACTGCAATGTTTGATATTTTTCACTGCCTGTGCGTGCTAATTTGTTACTTTATTCTGCTAGACAATTTGTGACGAACTGTTTTGCCTCAGCACTTCAAAGCAACGGTCCTTAATGTTGTCCGTAGGTACCGAAAAAGTGTTTATATCATTGTAATAACAAAGGTTTACAAGGAAAGGCCTTCAGTTAAAGCGTGTGACTGCTAGCATTGCATGCTGTACATCGTAATAACAAAGGTTTACGATTTACAAGGAAAGGCCTTCAGTCAAAGCGTGCGACTGCTAACATCATTGTCGTAATAACAAAGGCGAGAAATCCAAAATACAAGATAACCCTGACGTTTTGTAGCGGTGGTTCAGAGTCGCAAGGTTGTATAAAGAAAGACTGAAAGAAAAGAAAACAGGGAGTGTGAACATCACCAACATGGATTAGAAAAGGGTTTTTTGTTTTGTGTCCTGCACCACACAATGGATGCTGCACCACACAGCATCCCACCTGATAAACAAAGAGGAAAGGTTATTCAGTAGGGATCAAGTGGCTGGGAGGCAGAGGCTTGCACACCACTAGATGTATTGCTCAGATATATTTTGAGGGTGTTATTGCATCTAGTTTACATGAATTTTGTACCGGATCTGATGGCATGTGAGCTTCTTTCTCATGAGTGCTTTGTCATGCAGACTTTAAACTCCAAGGCTGTGCAGTTGATGTATTACTGTAGTTGTATGGCTCCTGTAAATGGCGCCGACTACTGTACCACGGTATCCCCATCTTGATCCGTCCAAACAAACGAAAAGAAAGAGCGCAGATAGTCCAAACATGTTTTCCGCAAATGTAATTATTCTGCGCAATGCCAGTAGGCTCCATGTCACGCCCAATCGTCGGCAGCGACGAATCGTGTGACAAGCAGTTAGTTGGTTGACTGTTGAGAGTTTCAATAAGTGGATGTGTTAGTCTTATTGATAATCTGGGGCGCATTAATTGTTGTGCTGAGTCTTATAATTTACAGTGACGGTGATTTGATCTGACATGCACTTGTACGCACATACTTTGAAAAGATAAGACATCCAGCAAGGTTGAGACATCCAGCTAGGAAAGGAGCAATAAGGGTTCACAACGAATATAACCTGTCACGACCAGCAGCTGTATCAGTTAAAGTACAAGACAGATAGCGCCACCAATGAAAAATTGCGTGTCGATGCAAGAGCGGCTCTCAGCAAGGACAGCGGAGCGAGCTGTGCACAGAAATGCAGTCAACTCAACCTACTCTTGTGATGGTGGAGTCCTTCGTGCTCCTGCTTACTTTTCATAAAACACTAACTAATGCTGACACAATTACACAAACACTGTTAGACAGGCTGCCGCGCCTTTGCCTCCCCAGAGCTAGAGGAGACTACTCAGACATGCTAACTGAACACATACAATTACACTGAGAGGGGGTCTTCGGTTGTTCTTCTTGTCCAATATCAAGTCCTGAAGCTGGCAATAACAACAACACTATAAATCACAGAAAAGTATCCATTCATTAACCGACCAAATTACCCTGAACCAAACATGTGGCTCTGCCAGATTAGACTTAAGGCGTGACAAACCGGCAGCCATAGATGTTAGGCTAATGGGCTTTTGTGCTGGCCTTAGCCAGCACCAAATTAAACACAAAATGTAAAGAGAGGTCAGCCAGTGCAAAGAGGTAAGCGTTTAAACAAGAACTGGTCTCAGCCCGCACAAAATTATGCCAAGGTTTATAAGACAGAAGGAGCAGTAAAGAAGAGCAATCCACACATATCAAGGCAGGTAAGCTGCTTTCTTTCAGCAAAGGTACAACACGCACCACAATACAATGGGAGACCCACAACCCCTGATGGTAGGGATCATGTTGGTGCAAGCATTTATTTCTAGGAGGTTAGCCATCCAAATATTCGGCCATGGGACATGGTTCTTAGCTTCTTATTACGCAGCATACTATAGAGCCTCCTTTATTTCTATGAAACGATGCGAGTGCAAGCCTTTGCCTTTTACGATCAAAGGAGGGTCCTCGGATAGCTGATCTTGGTCGATCCATTGCCCTCCTTGCTCAGCCACAAGTTGGCATTCACATAGTCAGTCCTGCATACGAAAAGAGCATATTAAAGGCGTGAAAAGCATAAACACTACTGGCATGACATAGGAAAGGATAGATTGACAGAGTCAGCCTGCTGCACGGAAAAGGACACGGGTGATCCTAACATACAGAAGTAATGCGTGTTGCCGGCATGGTAGAGGCTTGCCTTGTGTGTTGTGTGCCTTGTGTGTGCCTTATGTGTGCTTTGTGTTTTAGAGGCTTGCCTTGTGTGTTGCCAGCATGGTTAAGGCTTGCCTTGTGTGAGCACCTCGTAGCCTTCTTCCTGCATTATGCTATTTGTTATTCTCCCAACCTGCATTTCGTTGTCTCGGCTTGATTTCAGCCTCATAGTAGTTTGCTATCTCCCCCTGACCACGAATAAAAGAATTAATTGTGGCATCACAACCAGCAGCGTTCATTCCATTTATTTTGTATCTGCAATTGTCCCTCAGCAGTAATTGCCATCTGCTTTGCACTTGAACGCCTCTGTGCACACGTTGCTTTCCAAAAGCAACCTTTCTTAGCAGCCAGGACCGAACCAAGAAGACCAAATAAAACAGAGGGACAACAGGTAGACATTTGCAAGCCAAGATGTAAAGGGCAAAGGGTGCTGAAGAAACCTGCATGCTAACGCTCGATGGACCAAGCCCATCATTTGTTATGCTGTCGTAAGAAGTGTGCAGTGCAGCCTGAGTCAGGGAAGATTATTGCAATCGATGCTGTGGATTCCATGTGGCTGTGGATTCCAATGTGCCCAGCAAGGACCAGAAAAGTGAAAACGGTATGCGAGTATCAAAGGACGTGATATACAGACAGAGCAATAAATACGTACCAGTGCGAGACTACTTGCTGAATAGCTTCAGAGGGAGCCTTGAACCATTCCCTGTGTTTTGATCCACATCCCTCACAAGCCGGCAAGACGTTCATCCACAACCCTCTGCCCTGCACATTCACAGCGAGGAGGGACAGGCAGACCAAAGAGGGTGCCAGAATGCATACACATTAGAGGATGAAGAGGGGCAAAGGTGACGAAGGGACGAGGGAAACAAATAAGTACCGCTACACCACGGCTCCCTTCTTTGTCTGAGTTACCCCGCCGTTTTTTTGATCTTGCTTAGGTATTAAGCATCCAAGGTGTGGGCTTTCAACACCAAAGTGAGGTAGGGCAATTACACAAAGTTGCATGGAAATCCATCCAATGCTCATGTTATGGAGGGAAAAAGGGAATCTAGCTTTCATGCTAGGTCGCCTAAACTTACACACCTCTGCAACACCTCTACTGGGTCATCCCAATGTCCCCATTATTACTCCCAGAGCTTCATCTGCATGTCCCACCTCCCTTCCAGCTCACCTGCAACTCCACGTTGATAAGTTGCTCAGCTGCACATGCAAACAGGGCTGGCCAGGTTGCCACAGTCACAGCCTTGTACTTGCAGCGCTTCTCCCATTCAGCCACCCTATCCTCCTGCAGCAAATAAAACGTTGCAAAATGATAAAGCTCACAACATAATCTCTGTGTTTAAAGGAGGATTGCAATGCCCCCTTTCATTCAGCTCAGCATTTGAGATACCTTGACCACTTTGTTCCAGGGAATGGCTACCAATGCCGTACCATAAAACCCCATCCACAAACACAGATGCCAATGGTTGGACAGAACCATATTTACATACGGTGTATAGATGAAACTTTTGGCAGGGAAATTACCAGATATACGGTCATATACGTTGCATACATACAGGTTTGGCCAACCTTGCAAATGCCGCATGCTTCAATAACAAGCAACTTTAGCGGAAGGTTTTAAAACGATTGCCGGTACCACATCCATCAAAGTCAAAGCCGATACTCGCTGACCGCAAGGACAGCCTTGTTTTTTGTTGCTGCGTGCATGCTTACCCTTGAGAATGCTGGTGATGAAATACCCTGATAAGACAAGGGTCTGGACTGCCTGCCTGACAGATGTCAACCAACAGTCTGTGCGGAGATGTTATGTGCGTGTTCTATGCGTGGAGTATCCCCGAAAAGTACCGTAGTAACTAGTAACATTACATCACGCCGCAAATTTTATGTTTTTGGGGGGTTCGGCCAACTCAACCCCCTGAAATAAATAAATATTTGAGGGGGTGCGGATTATTGCGAATTCATTAAATAACTATTTGACGGGTCATGAGTGAGATTGAGCCCCCGAGAGCCCCAGTGGGGCGTGTCCAGACAGGGGTGGCCAGCTTCTGCAGGGCACCCCCAAACTGCCGAGCAGCTTGAGCAGCAACAGCTAGAGGAAGGGCAGAAATTCAAGCAGCAGGGATGGGGTGATGATAATGAGGGCTTGAGTTAGGAAAGACTAGTAGAAGGCAAAACCAGACTCATATTAATGAGATCAGTGCCCTTGGATAAGAACAATGAAATGGCATCTCTGAGTCTCTTGGTGCCTTTCTGGTCTCTTGGTGCATTCTGCCCCTGCGGAATGATGCGGCAAGCACTATAATATATATTGACAGGGGTGCGAATTGGTGCGGACAGGGTAAAAGCAACTATTTTCTTGAGGGGTGCGGAATGAGTACATGTTACTGCGGTAAGTCACAATTTCTGACTCACCCCAATCCTTCCGTGGTGCGATCCCACTTTATACTCATTTGGCTTCCCGTCAGACTTCCTGCGAGGAGAGCAATTTCACTCTGCCGTTATCACTCTGAAGTTTGAATTTGTCAAGCGGAGGCAGCAGACGATGGCTCAGGCTCAAAGTGCAACAATACATATACTCTCCACTCTCCAATGTCTAGACCGGTATTTCAGACTTAGACGTTTACTTTTACACAAAGGATTGATAATTGTTTATGTCCTGGATATTCAACATGGCTGTGGTGATTCCGTCCTCACTTTTGAGCAACAAAGTAAAATTACAGGACACTCTACTTGCCACCATCCAAAGACAACACCACAAAGATCGTGTGTGTGAATGTGCGTGTGGGTGAGTGTGTGGGTTGGTTTCTTTATTTCTTACCTATACATATAGATCCAACCAGGTTTTGCAAGGGAATCAGTTGGGCTAGGCCCTCCGTAGATGATTTTCATGAGGTCACGCATTGTGCCAGTATGGGCGTCTTTGCAGCGGCGAATCACTTCGGTTCCCAGGTGTTGCATCTCCTGTGGGAGCAACGGTGAGGTAGGTTTTATGTCGAACCATCACTTTCAGGTTTTTGTTTAGATCGCATGTCATTAAATTTTTGGAATGCGATATCGTGCTTAAAAAAATGTTGGGACAAAGGAAATATGCCGTAGCTGAGCATCCTGTATTGCGTGGTAAATGGGTTATTGATTTCATATCAATTCTCTGCATTACTGCCTAGCAATCGCACGTTTTGCCTGATGGCTTGATCTTTAAAACCTGTAAGACCTGTATTTCTGGGTACATTTACCGCACAAAACACATCCTGTTTGCACTCTTCCTGTTCATCGTAAGCAAATTGTGCCCCAAGTGCGTGGCATATTATTTGTATTGGAGGCGGGAACCTTATAAAAGGGCCAAATGTTGAATCTGGACTAGCTTGCCAAGTATTTCTCGACACAAATTTCACAGATAGATTTTTTTGTTGAGATGTCTGGAGCACAAAGTGTGGTTTAGTCAAGCTTCATACATATATTGGGTTGCCAAAACCATACATTTATAGGTATGTACGGTGTATACATGGTATTTTTGGCAGGGAAACCACCATACATACGGTCATATACGGTGCAGATAAACAGTTCTGGCCAACCCTACATGTATACTATATACTACCTACACAACCCTAGCGCCATTGCCTGTGGTCTCCAATCTCCTGTGCCATCCATCCATGCACCCCTTTGAATTATGTTTAGTGCTGGCACAATCCTAGCACTATTGAGCACCAGGTTTGACCAATAGGAAGTTGGTCATTGTTCAGACAATGGATCAGTGCATCAGCAAAAGCGTCTGAACAACACCTCAAGACAGTATTTGTCTTCACCAGCTTAGTCAAGCGTTAGAACTTAAGACAGTAATCGTCTCCACCTGCTTAGTCAGGCGTGTCTTTGAGCGTGTGTTTTGGGCGGGTCCGTTCCTGGGAGGAGGCCTGCCGCCAAAGCAAGCCGTTAACCACGAAAAAACACTGCGCATTATCAGTTGGAAAAAAAGTGTGGATGTGAGCAAATTCTCCGTTGCTGCAGTGTTCTTAAACATCACACCTTCTGCACGTATATATAAGTATCACACCTTATGCACTTATGATCGTACCCCAGGTTGAGCCAAACAGAACTATTATTATTTTACGGCTCTTTCAAAAGGCAGGAGACATTACATCTGGGAAGGGAGGAACGACCAAGAAAAGGAAACTGAAAACCTAAGAACAAAGGAGACTAAGGAAAGGAAATAGGAAATAGGCAGGGCCAATGACACGCAAGTCTGCCCGCAAAGAGAAAGCACCAACACAGCAAACAGAACACAAAGCAACTGCACTACAAGGGCAAGCACATTTGATCTTGCCCCCAAACCCAGATACCTATAGAGGGTGGCATTTTTGTGCAAAAAAGCATCACACAAAAAGTCACTCACCAGCAAAAACCGGAGTTCTGCAAGCAGAACTCTCTCTGCAAGCAGAACTCTCTCTGCAAGCAGAACTCAGCGGACCTCACCTTTTTGCTCCATCCTTTTGGAGCTTGTTCTCGTGCTGCTGACATAATGACGATCCCTGTTTTGCTAGCCTTGTACATTGATGGCCGAGCTTTACCGTCGCTGTGCACTTATTGGGGGGGTCTGTTGTTTGCTCCTTGTTACTGCAATGTGCGCAGGCACACACAACGCGGCTCTGGTTATAGACATGAATTGAAGCCTTGCCTTATTACACACTTCACACACCTTCGCAGCTCCCATCCACGGTGAGTCCCACAATATAATGCACCAGGCTCGGAGGTACGTGTGCATCGTTTTTTGTCCGTTTTCTTGAATGCCTGACACTGTGGCCCTCTTGGTTCTTCTTTCTTAGGGCCCATTAATAAGTTTCATCCGTGCAAGGACTATTAGAGGACTTTCCTCAGGAATGGGGGTCAACGGTCCTCATGGGGGTCAAGGTAATGCAATTAGACATAAGTTTTAAGACCTTTAATTTTGCTATAAATTGGTACGTTGCAATTTCCAAATAAACAACGGTAGACTAAGTTGCGAGCGATTGACCACTAAAACGTCCAACTAGGCCGCGTTTTAGTTACTCGCCAAGAACTTATCCTTGAATGCTTGGATTTGTTTGTGGCTGATTGAGACCAGTCAGCAGCCAGTTAACTACCTTTGGCAGAAGATCACCCAATCATCACATGGAGAGATTCAAAGCACAGCGCACTGCTTTGATATGGCTTTAAATCAAAACATGGATGCAACAATTCGAATGTATGCTTGAAAGCACCCTACAAAAATCTGGATTCAGAAAATGAAATGCATGCACTATGTTGATGCACTCCTCTTGATTGGTCAGCCAAAACAAAATCAATGGCATTGGCAAAAAATTAAGCAAAAGTCCACTGCTTGCCGGTTGTCAATACAGGCGCCGCACGCAGACAGCCGCGCAAACAAAAAACAGTACACTAACGACACTCCACACTTATACACACAAGAACACATTGTACACGCTTAAAACTCGATAAAGTGGGGGTGGACCCATCATGATGTTCGTGGTCACTGTCCAGGTCTATCCGTGCGTGTATGAGACACCCAGCAGCGCCTGATCCACTACGCTGAGCGCGCGCTGCCAGCTTGCTCACACTGCCTGCTGCGGCAGGAATTGCACCAGCAGCGGCGCCTTCGGCCTGTTGCTGCCACTGTGTGCGTTTGTATGTGTATGTGTGTGTGTGTGTGTGTGTGTGTGTGTGTGTGTGTGTGTGTGTGTGTGTGTGTGTGTGTGTGTAGGTATGAGAGTTAGGCACTGCAGCAGCAGCGGCTAAGAAGTTGGGGCTTATGTTCAGCACGCTCATGCACATCTGGATTCCACAGCGCACCAGGCTACATGTGCAGCACTTGACGTGCTGCGCACGAGACAACTAAAGAGCTCAGCATTCAGCGTGGAGTCCTTCCCATATCGTCCACAAGCTATTTTGGCTCAGCACTAAGAAACGCCGTGGATCAAATAGATGAACAACTCAATTAGAATGGACAGTTTGCCCAACTTACAATTTCAGACAAACCCTGTTAGTGGAAAGCAAATGCTTCCTTACGACCTACAATTGACGTACGTAACACTAAATGCCGGGAGGCCCCAGGCCTCCCGGTGAACTGGGGCAGGAAAATAAAAAGACATGAGAACGCACTTCCTCAAATTCCCAGATTGGGGGGTGACATGAAACCAAGGTTTTTCAAATCCTGGGAAACAACACTGAAATAGAAGGAAATAAAGAAAAAGAAAAAAGAACGCAGGTAGTGAGAACACCACCGACATGGATTGAAAAGGATTTGTATGTGTTCTGCACCATCCAATGGATGCACAAGGTTGAGCAAGGCAAACAACGAACAATGGCAGAGTGTGACACAAGCCACTGCTGGTGCAAGTCAAGATCATCTTAGATTGTCTTGCAATAGGCCATAGAGTTTTGATCACGGTGGTCATCATGTGCAGAGCAATCTACTTACAGCCTGGCTTCTCCCAGAAGGGTGCTTTTGGCGTGAAGGGCCCACTTCCGGCGTCAGGCTTTGCCCCCAACTTGAGCAGCCGCCATGCCTGGGCTGGTATAAACAGACATTGTTAGTGTTAGCAGGACCAGGCGTACAAATAAAGAGATAAAGGTAGCGTTATCATCAACAGTATGGGTTAGGAAGGGAAGTTGTTTCAGGCTCTGCATCACCCAATAGGTGCACTGGGTCCCACCAAGTCAGACAGAAGAGGCGGAAAACGGAAAACACACCTACTTCCGAAAACACTCAAATGTCCTTACAGTCGAGGGGCGAGAATTTGATACAATAGGGTCGATGAACACAAAGAGGCTCAAGAGACTGGCTTAGAAGTGATCCACTGTGACCCTGGAATAAATTGCTTCACTATTTGTAGAGCAGGCACACGTTATAGTTACTCTTTTAAAAGGCTGCGATTCATCTCATACAAGTGTACGCCATGACATGCACAGGAAGACTATAGCAGACATACGGGTGCCTCTTTCATTTGTATTCCCCCCCAGTGACTGTGCATCTTAGCGGTTGCCTAAACATTTGTTTTGTGAGTGCTAGGCACCACAATAAAAGACGCAGAAGAATCTCTTTTCAGAGAAGTGCTGCCCTGAATTCAGTTCAAATCTGTCACTGTGATTATGCTGATGAGGGCATATGCCTGTTGAAGAAGCACTGTCCTAAAGCCTTGCGTGCTTGTTTTTTGACCATTGCCCTTTCAATAGGAGTGCGCCTGACAGTGCACATATTAGTAAGCAAGCCTAAGTGATGTTGCATATTTATTAAATCTGGCTAATATACTTAAATGGAGAAATTGATGACCCAAACATAGCAAATTTAATTACCACTCCCTGTCAATTCATCAAAAATACAACTAGCAAGCAGAATACAACAACTAGGAAGCTGGAGATGGGTTTTAATTCTTAGGGTTTATATAGGACCTCCGCCAGCTAACTCATGCGAGCTTCATCACGGAGGCCAAAGTTCTCTGCTGGCACGCTGCCCTTCTGCAATGATGCCATAGCTGAGGCGCGGGCCGCGGCTTCGCCTAGGCAAGATAATGCAAGAAGGAAGGTATGAATTACTCAAGTGTCAGCCTTGGCAAATATTGCACCGCCACGATGAACGGTTCTCGCTCTATTCGACCTGTGCATGGAGACAGTCTTACGCACTCAGTACAAGCCATGTACATGCATGCCAGCAGACTACATGTTGCAAAAGTTCATGCACAATTACCAGCAAGAGAAGCAAGCGGCAAATAATTATTATTCATGTGCACAGCAGCGTACATGCGGCAATGCAAGCGCGCCTCAAAAAATAATACAAGCAACAGCGGAAGCAGGAGATGCAAATCATGCTCACAGACCGTCACATGTGTGGCGCAACTGTGTAGCAGATGCCCCACAAGATCCAAATCAGCACACGTAACCCAAATTGGAAGTCAACTCACCCATTGAAACGGCCACCACCGATTTCCCCTCCTCATTCACCCCCTCCATCGCCATGCGCGCGCTGCTCCTGTGTTGCAATGAGAAGCAAAATGAGGGAGCAGTGAGACGAATTTGATGGAGTGTACAGACTTATAGTAGGCGGCGTGTTCGTTATGAGACAGTCTAACGCACTCATTACAAGCCATGTACATGCATGTCAGCAGACTACAACAGGTTGCAAAGTTCATGCACAATTACCAGCAAGATAAACAAGGTGCAAATTACTATTATTCATGTGCACAGCGTACGTGAGGCAATGCAGATGCGCCCTAAAAAATGATACAAGCAACAGCGGAAGCAGGAGATGCAGATCACGCTCACATTTGCGTCACATTTGTGGCGCGACTGTGTAGCAGATGCCCCACAAGATCCATGTCAGCACACGTAACCCAAATTGGAAGGCAACTCACCCATTGAAACGGCAACCACCTTGCTTGAAAGTGAAAGCAAAGTTTCATTATAGAAGCTTGTCATTTGCCTGGTACCGTTGTCGGCTGTCATTTACTTTCCTCAGGCTTTAGCCTAGCAAGGGGGGTTGTGCTACAACTCTTTGTACAGACCTACCATCGGCTACTTCCAGCATTTTGGCACTTCTATTACCAATGCTTATTCAACTCGTTCCGTCAAGTCATCTGGCTTGAATGCGAAAGCCAAGTTTCAATAAAAAAGAGAGCTTGTCACATTGCAGTTGAAGGCACAGTTGTAGCAAGATGCGTTAAACGGGGCTAGTAGGTATGATTTTAGTCGCAATGATGAATGTTGGAGCTTTCCACCACACGAGCACTTCAAGGACTAGTCATTGAGCTTCATCATTTACAACCCAACTTCATCCAATCAGACCTTGCCGACTCACCTCCAGCAGACGGAGACAAGTTGGGGTACATAGCGAGCTGCAGACCATCCTCCTGAACATCATCAGCCGTGAGAGGCACATCAGCTTCCACTCCTTGCTTCCTGCCTCCCTTGACTTGTTCTGCTATAGCATATTATTAGCATAGCTATAGCAGAACAAGTCAAGGAAGGCAGGAAGCAAGTCCTCGGGGCTTTGGAGTGCTGCTGCTGCTGTTGCTGTTCCTGTACGTAAGCGCGTCTCCGCCTGAGACGCGCTTAGGTACAGCACACGGCCTCCTTGTCGCTGTTCTTGTTCTTGCTCATGCCCATGGGGTCAAACAAGCCACCTGCACGGAAGAGGGATATGAATTAACGGCACACGTACCAGACCCCCCAGTACGCCGTTCCGTACCATTCGTACCCGTTCCCGTACCGCGTGCCGGTGCGGCCTGAGAAGCTGAGAGGGCGGGGAGCAGAGGCTGTTCTCTGACTTGACACTTTTTGTCCTCTGGCCTCTTGATCCACTGAATTCAAATATAATTAATTTAAACATATGACAGGCGTGAATGGATTTAAGAGGGAAGAAACCCAAGTTTAGGTGCAGCTTCTGTGAGAATGAGTACACAGGGATCAGCACTCACTTGCTGGGGTGAAGGGCAAGGGAAGCACAGGCCTGCCAGAAAGTGCCGGATGACGTGTGCGCAGCAGCTCAGCAGCACATGGGCGTGGCGCCACAGCAGAAACGCTCTGCAGCAGCAGCAGCTGATGATGATGATGATGTCCAGGAGGTGCAGCCCAGCAAGCAGAGCAGGCTCAGCTGTGGAAGCAGTGCAAGCCGTGCAAGGCGTGAAAGCAGTGCAAGCAGTGCAAGCCGTGTAAGCATGCAAGCATCCATCACCGACTCGGTGCAGCACAGGATGCCGTGTGCAGCTTCCTGTTTGAGTGCGGCATCCCCTTCAACGTGCTCAGGCACCCTGCCTGGCACGAGATGTGGGATGCAGCCAGAAAGGCAGGGCCGGGTTTACAGCCTCTCAGCTACAACACCGTCACGACAGCAGCAAGGCAGCATAGCACACCCTATATAGGTGAAAAGTCAGCAAAATGCTTGGATCTTAAGTTTTACATGTGTAGGTGTTTTAAAAGCGTAATGCAAGGGTCCAAGGCTCATAACCTGTCAGTTCTAGTGCCTTGGGTAATTGTTTTGCTTGCCGTACCAACCCTCCGTATCCGTACCCGTACCCGTACTGTGCAACTTTGACGGTAGAATCTAACCCTGTCTACGTTTACAACAAAAAGGGTTAAACTTAGGTCGCATGCATTATCCGTCGCCAAATTATGTCACTTCAAAACTGTCTTCTTTAAATACGTGTAAAGGCAGTTTCATTTTAAAAGCAAGTTGTATCTTTGACCAAGTGTGGAACTTGTTGGTTGGGTTCTCGGCCTTCCTGTTTGTTGGGTTCTCGGCCTTCCTGACTCACTTGACTTATATACCTCCGTGTTAATTTATTTCAACACGAGATATCAAAAACATGTACCCGCCGTTGTATATATATTAGGAAATCACAAAAAATTACCTCGCTCTGGAGTCAAGCGACCAAGACCTTCGAGCCCCATGGCCTCCTGGGCGGAGGTCACGGCGACCGACAAGCCTTCATCACAGGGAGTACCTGATCAATACACACTAACA
>Ga0307968_1002877_pt1 | contig 14322 bp, 15 predicted proteins | sample OrgLakmetagen650_FD_201834 | JGI IMG/M metagenome (GOLD analysis project Ga0307968, IMG submission 201834) | Saline water microbial communities from Organic Lake, Antarctica - #650 | ecosystem: Environmental > Aquatic > Non-marine Saline and Alkaline > Saline | place: Antarctica: Organic Lake... | reverse complement strand
ACCTGTTGCCAACACGTGGTGGTGATCCACAAGGGCAGAGGCAAGTCCACATAGGTAACACAGGTAAATTCACATAGGTAAAATCCACACAGGTAATCTACGCAGGTAATCTACGCAGGTAATCTACACAGGTAAACCCACGCAGATAAAATCCAAACGGGTAACACAGGTATTGCCCACACAGGTATGTTCACACGGTAGCACAGTTCATGTCCACACAGGTAAATCCACACGAGTAATTCACACAGTTTACGTTCACACAGGTGAGCCCACACAGGTAATTCACACAGGTATATCCACAAAGGTAAAACCCACACAGGTAATTCACACAGGTATATCCACAAAGGTAAAACCCACACAGGTAATTCATACAGGTATATCCACAAAGGTAAAACCCACAAAGTAAACCGTAAACCCATACAGGTAAAGTTCACAGGTAATTCACACAGGTAAATCCACAGAGGTAAAGCCCACACAGTAACCCACACAGGTTAAGTTCACACCGGTAAACCCACACAGGCAATTTACACCGATAAATCCACACGGGCAAGACAGGCAAGTTCACAAACCTAGTTAAAATCCACAAGAAGCAGCGGTGAGAAATGCTAAGGGATCTTATTATATAACACAATAATCAAAAAAGTGGGACATAACGTGAAATGGCAAAATGGCATTGGTAGAATTCTTCACACAGAGGTCTATCCACCACCGCTCCTTGCTGGTCTTTTTTCCCTATCCGAATTTTAAGCCTGGCACTCTACACAGCCTCAAGCAGATGTGCCACAGCCTACTGATACAAGGCCCTACCTGTTGTCCTACGAGATAGATACCAGCCCACTTAAGTATAGGTGAATGTTTAAAAATGTTGCAGAACCTATTGCACCCGATTTGATTATAGCATACCATGCTCGGTGAAATGAACACACCCACATACACACAACTGCAAGTCCTTCATAGGGTTCCAGTCGTGCTCCAGGATCACCACACACACACACACACACACACACACACACACACCTGCAAGTCCTTCATAGGGTTCCAGTCGTGCTCCAGGAAGACCACCGTATCTGCACTCGTCAAGTTCAGGCCCAAGCCTCCGACCGATGTGGTCAGCAGTAGGACGTCGATCGTGGGGTCAGAGTTAAATCTCTGCGTGAATTGGGCAGTGAGGGCAGGGTAGGGTAGGGTTGAGAGGTCGTGTTGTGTGAGAGCATTTTGAAATGTGGTCAGCAGCAGAACGTCGATCGTGGGGTCAGAGTTAAATCTCTGCGTGAATTGGGCAGTGAGGGTAGGGTAGGGTAGGGTTGAGAGGTCAAGTCGTGTGAGAGCTTATTGATATGTGGTCAGCAGTAGGATATCGATCATGGGGTCAGAGTTGCACCTCTGTGTGAGTTAGGCAGTGAGGGCGGGGTTGGGAGGTCGTGTTGTGTGAGCGTTTTGATTTGAGGTCAGCAGCAGGATATCAATCATGGGGTCAAAGTTGCACCTCTGTGTGAGTCGGGCAGTGAGGGTGGGGTAGGGTTGGGTTGGCAGGTCGTGTTGTGTGAGAGCGTTTTGATATGTGGTCAGCAGTGGAACATCGTTCGTGGGATCAACGTTGCGCCCCTGTGTAGGTAGGGCAGTGAGGGTAGGGTTGGGAGGTCGTGTTTTGTGAGAGCGTTTTGATTTGAGGTCAGCAGAAGGACGTTATTCGCAAATTCGGATCTAAATCTTTTTGCAAGTTGGGTAGCGTGGCTAGGGTAGTGTGAGTTCCCCAGAGTAGTGTGGGTAGGGAAGTTGTGTTGGCTCTGGATGCTCAGTCTGTGTAATAGCATACTGTACGCTAGTGAACACAGTAACTCATCACCACAGCAACTCATCATGGCTCTGGACGCTCTGTCTGTATATGATCATACTGTATACCAGTAAACACAGCAATCACTCATCACAGTGCAGAAAAACCCGTCATTACACACATGTTTAAACATAAGGCACATTCTCTTCTACATACTTCTGTTTCAAGTTTCCTCTAGCCTACTTCTTTTGTTTAGCCAGGTGTGGTGTCAGGCTTTTTCCGAGCTTCCGCTGAGATGCCCTTTGAGGCTTACCTAGCGATGTACTAACCTTACATATAAAAAGAAACCAAGGAAAGTGCTCAACGCCCATATCTGCCCTTCTACTTGAATGATGGCAGACCTTGTGTGTACATGGTGCCTAAGCCTGTTTCATTATGCCATTGGGAAAAGAGCAACTTGCTAACACCCTCCTTCATAAACAAATAGAGTGACGCGCCCCCCCCCTTTTTGATGGAAAACAGAGTGCGCCTCACGTTCCTTTTGCATGGACACAGACAAGTTCATACACATCAAGAGCTTGTGGGGACGCACAGACATGTCAATTCACATCGAGCGCCTGAGGGCACGGACAGCCTGATAGCATGGATACACACATGTTCATACACATCAAGAGCCTGATAGCACGGACAGCCTGATAGCATTGACATAGACATGTTCATACACACTGAGAGCTTGTGGGGATGCACAGACATGTTTATATAAATCGAGCGCCTGATAGCACGGACAGCCTGATAGCACGGACAGCCTGATAGCATGGACACACACATGTTCAAATACATCGAGAGCCTGATAGCACGGACAGCCTGATAGCATGGACACAGACATGTTCATACACATCAAGAGCCTGATAGCACGGACAGCCTGACAGCATGGATACAGACATGTTCATACACATCAAGAGCCAGATAGCACGGACAGCCTGATAGCATGGATACAGACATGTTCATACGCATTGAAAGCTTGTGGGGACGCACAGACATGTTCATGCACATCAAGAGCCTGATAGCACAAACAGCCTGATAGCATGGATACCGACATGTTCATACACAATGAGAGCCTGATAGCACGGACAGCCTGATAGCATGGACACAGACATGTTCATGCACATCGAGAGCCTGATAGCACGGACAGCCTGACAGCATGGATACAGACATGTTCATACACATCAAGAGCCAGATAGCACGGACAGCCTGATAGCATGGATACAGACATGTTCATACGCATTGAAAGCTTGTGGGGACGCACAGACATGTTCATGCACATCAAGAGCCTGATAGCACGGACAGCCTGATGGCATGGACACAGACATGTTCAAACACAATGAGAGCCTGATAGCATGGACACAGATATGTTCAAACATATTAAGCGCCTGTGCAGGATAACTGCAAGTCCCCTTACCTGTACAACAGCAAATCTCTGTGACGCGTCCACACTTCCGTCAATGCGCAGAAACGATACCCCTGAGGGCTGCAGCACGTCTTTCTCCACACGCTCCAACATGCCTTTAAACTGCAAGAGCGTTGACGTAAAAAAAGAGTGAGTCTGGCAGAAGTACAGGAGGGTGTTGATGCAGTGCGTGTGTGGCCTGGAAGAAGCACAGGAGGGTGTCGATGCAGTGTGTATGTGAGTGTGTGTGTGTGCGCGTGCGCCCGTATGTGTGTGTGTGTGTATGTGTGTGTGTGTGTGTGTGTGTGTGTCACTGCCCTTTTGAACCTTGCACAAAAAGTTGAGCCTAGTAAGGGTAAAGAAGGGAGTCAATGAAGCGTGAGAGTTTCATAGGCCCTTTCTCTCTTTTAATTCCTATCAGCATGCATCAATTCCAAACTCCGCAAATATGAATGACTACCATTTCCCGTATTGTCTGAATTGTTATGCAAAAGAGCAGCAGCAAGGATTGCCAATTTTATGACATCGTCTGCACAGACACAAGCAAGATGTTCCCCCTTTTGCTTTGGAATGGAAGCTCTCCAAAACCTGCCCCTTGAGAGAGAGAGAGAGAGAGAGAGAGAGAGAGAGAGAGAGAGAGAGAGAGAGAGAGAGAGAGAGGGAGAGAGAGAGGGAGAGCACAATGCTTGCATACTAAACAAAGAGGCTCCCTTGCACAGTAAGCTTGTATTACGCAAAGCCTCTTCCTTGCACAAACAAACAAACTGGTAATAGGAGGATACAGTTCGTCGAATCTATAATCCAACTCGACGCACGTCAACGGATGTTCAATAATATGCATAAGCCTCACCTGCGCAAACACAAGGAGCCTGTGCCCTCCCCCTCCCCCCCCAGAGCCCAAGTCCTCCTCATTAGCGCCCCCACTCGCATCCTCTCCCTCCCCTTGGATGACGCCACACTGGGCAAGCAGCTCACGCAGTGCCAGCAGCTTGGGAGCGTGGGCCACATTGCACAGTGCAGCTGCTAATGCCTACGTGGTGATGTTGTAGGAACAGTTGCATAAACTTCTTTGCAAGCAGCACACACAGATCCAGCAGGTAGGGAGCATGGGCACCGTTGCAAGTACAGCTGCTAATGCCTGCGTAGTAATGTTGTAGAAACAGTTGCATAAACTTTTCTGCAAGCAGCACACACAGATCCAGCAGGTAGGGAGCATGGGCACCGTTGCACAGAGCAGCTGCTAATGCCTGCGTGGGTGGAAAAACTGTATCAAATATTTGTACATGTTTTTTTTGCAAGCAGCATAAACAGATCCAGAAGCTAGGGAGCATGGGCCACGTGTGTGAATGCAGTTGCAAGTGTCTGCATGCCATGGCAAGTGCGTGCGGTGTTTGCAGGTATGCATTGTGCTCGGTGGTGCAAATGGTGTAGGCAGTGCCAAAAATCACAGATACAGGTGAAAAGCTAATGTGAAACTCGCAAATTATACAGAGATGCCAGAGGGACGCTCAAGTAATTGATTGGTGGCTGTCAACAGGTACACTTCCAAATCAGCATTTCTAAACACAAATACAGCAACCACCTCATCGTTACAGGGTGGTTCCTTTTCCTTGCCTATTGTGGGAAGTGGTTTTCATTCCGGTGCATTGTTTGCTTAATGTGGGGAGTGGTTTTCACTCCGGCGCATTTTTCCATGAGCGCTCCGTAATAAGCGACCTCGCGGGCAGGAGAGCGAACCTACAAAAATACGACGGAGGTCGCATCCCTCACGGGGCAAACTGAGCGCTTCTCCTGAATAATCTGGAGAGTGGCTTTTAATGCCGTTGTTTTCTTCTAATGTACCATACATAAAGTATATCACCGCCCCTTCTTAATGTTTCTTAGAGGGGGCGGTGACAGATTACTCGTGAACTGGTAGAAATATATTTATTGATTTCTAGGGGGAGCGATTCGGGGGGGCGGTAGCGAAAAATAAATATTGTTAAAAGTGACGAGCAGAGAGGATGCCCCCCCCGCTCCGCCTGCACCTTCACCCCCAGACCCCGTCCGCCTGCAGCAGGCAAGAGCAGACCGGGCTGAGCAACAGGCAAAGGAGCGTAAGAACAAGGACTTGCAGCCGATGCAGGCGGAACTCGCATACCTTGTTTTGACCCCACAGGATTGTTCAGTTGGCACTGCATTGGCATTCTGTGGTTTTTATGCATCTAATCAAGTCGACAGGGATGCACAGGCGTACAACGTGCACACACATGCGCACACAAACTCACACAAACACATATACACACACGCACACAAACATGCACAGGCGCACACAAACACAGACACAAATGCACATGCGCACGCACGCACGTGCACACACACACACACGCACACGCACGCACACGCACACACGCACACACACACCCACCCACACACAAACACATACACACACGCACACACACGCACATGCACACACACGCACACACTCTCTAGCACCCTTGCACACACGTGCTCACACACACACCCACACACCAACACACACACACAAACACTCACACATGCACACACTCTAGCCAGATCACCCAAGCAGCAAGCAAAGCTAGCACGCGCATGCAGTAGCAGTAGCAGCAGCAGCAGTGACGGCAACAACAGCAAGAGTGCTTACTCCTTTGAGAGGGGTTGGTTGCTGAATGTTACTGTAAAATAAAAAAATTCTAGGGGGGGGTGCTGTATTTTCTGTAAAGTGAAAATTTTTCCAGGGGGGGTGGTGAGTACATGTACGTACGGTACTTCTAATTTTTTTAGCAATCTCACCTTTGGATTTGACACCACGTTTCGCCCTAGCACCTCTGTTGCCACCTTCCTGTGTTCTTCTAACCCCACATCGAGCACAAACGCTGGGTGGGAACACAGCTTGCGCATGTAGTGCAGGGACTGTGTGTGTGTGTATGTGTGTGTGCGTGTGCGTGAGTGTGTGTGTGTGTGTGTGTGCGCGTGTGAGCTGACATTTGTGACAGTAATTACATTGTGTAAGAAAAAAAGTGTGAAACAAACACAACAGAAGCATGCACAGCTTGCGCATGCAGTGCAGGGACTGTGTGTGTGAGCAGACATTCGTGCCAGTAATTACATTGTGTAAGAAAAAAAGTGTGAAACACAACAGAAACAGGCACAGCTTGCGCATGTAGTGCAGGGATGCAGCGTGCAACATTAGTGTGTGTGTGCGTGTGTGTGTGTGCGTGTGTGTGTGTGTGTGTGTAAGTGTGTGTGTGTGTGTAAGTGTGTGTGTGTGTAAGTGTGTGTGTGTGTGTGAGTAAGCGTGACAGAGTTGCTACATAATGTTATTGAAAAGGTGCGCTACAAACACAACAGAAACATATACATAAACAGCTTGTGCATGTAGTGCAGGGATACAGTGTGTGGGCAGACAGTAATGACAAGAGTAATGACAGTAATGACAAGAGTAATGACAGTAATGACAAGAGTAATTACATGGCGTAAACAAAAAGGTGCGCCACAAACACAGCGCAAGAGTGCGCTTGGAGTGTGCACAAAAGTGTGCTTGGAATGTGCTTGGAGGTAAACAATACAGCATCACACAGAAATTTAGGCAACTTTTTAAATGCTCGAGAGCTTGCATAAAACACACAAAAAATAGAAAGATGCATGTCACGGTTGTGTGTGCGCTGGACCTAACCATATTTCCTGCTTAAGCACTAACTCAGAACACAAGCACACGCAAAGACAGAGGGATACATGTCACAGTTGTGTGTGCGCTGGACCTAACCACATTTTCTGCTTACTAACTAATTCAGAACACATGTACATGCAAAGACAGAAGGATGCACATCACGGTTGTGTGTGCGCTGGACCTAACCATACTTCCTGCTCAATAACTAACTCAGAACACATGCACACGCAAAGACAGAGGGATGCATGTCATGGTTGTGTGTGCGCTGGACCTAACCATACTTCCTGCTTAATAACTACCTCAGAACACAAGCACACGCAAATGTGCACGTTGCGGTTGTGCTTGGCACACACCAAACATGATTCCTCATTAAGAGCTTACTTGGAACACATGCACACTGCCTCGGGCGTCCTCTGCTTTTGCTCCTGCCGACAACACCGAAGCTGCTTCACCAGAGGCCTGTTAGTTGCAATTGCGTGTGTGTGTGTGTGTGTGTGTGTGTGTGTGCGCGCGTGTCTGTGTGTGTGTGAGTGTGTGTGTGAGAGTGTGTACAACACTGAAGCTGCTTCACCAGAGGCCTGTTGGTGGCAATTGTGTGTGTTTGTTGCTTGCATATGTATAATGTATGTATGTATATATGTATGCATGTGTGTCTGAGTATGGCTATGTGTGGATGTGTAAATTGTTTGAGTACATGTGCATATGCGAGTTTGCGTGCAATTTTGTAAGGATGATGTCGCGGTCTTCTGCTATTTCAAGCCATGTGTGTAATAAGGGTCTATGATGGAATAAACATCGACAGGACCAATGAAGTTGCTGCTAAGCTTCACGGTTTTTACACGCATACTGGGATTCCACCTATGAGCACGCCGACCAGCGCTGCCTGGCTCGCCAACACAAAACAAAATCGGAGTGGATACAGGCATACTGATATCCCATTTCATTGCACGTCGATCAGCGCTGCATGGCTTGCCAAAACAAACGAGAGTCCACTTAAGCATCCGTATCATCTTCTTTCCAGCTCCCTCCTGTAACACACACCACAGCTCCCTCCTGAAACACACCAGCTGTAACACACCAGCTCCCTCCTGTAACACACCACAGCTCCCTCCTGTAACACCACAGCTCCCTCCTGTAACACCACAGCTCCCTCCTGTAATACACCACAGCTCCCTCCTGTAACACCACAACTCCATCCTGTATAACACCACAGCTCCCTCCTGTAACACCACAGCCCCCTCCTGTAACACACCAGCTGTAACACACCAGCTCCCTCCTGTAACACACCACAGCTCTAAGGCGTGTACGACTAGAACCAAATAACACACAAGGCGTGTACGACTAGAACCAAATAACACACAAGTGTTGGAACCATCGTCCCGAAGGGACTCGGTTCCTTCTGGTTGGGGAATTGGACAGGGGTTGGAAACGGGCTAAAAGGGGTACTTAAGGGTTCGAGGGGGTTCCAGAATTAATGGCCGATTCGGAATTGGGGAAGTCGGAAGTCTGGACCCAGTTTCTGTCGCAGGTCACCCCGAAGTGTAAAAATTAGAGCAAAGAGAAGCAGAGTTTTGGGCGACCAAAGTACCCACTGAATATTTTCTACGGACTAGCGTTAGATCAGATCGCGTGCGGAGTTGCGAGTCCGTGGTTTTGGGTGCGGCAGAATGAATGTATAATTAGTCTTCTATCGCTCTGTGTGATCGGTATTGCATTTGGCGCTGGTGGAGGAGTGCCCGGAGAGGAGAGTGCACCGGTTCCTCCGTACATAGTGACTGGACAGAATGACATTTGATTTAGTCTTCTATAGCTCTGTGTGAATGTTATTACGATTGGATATTTACCTCTGCTTCGGATCTCCTGGGTTGTATCAAGTTCTCATGATGATGCAGGAAAGCAACCACGGAATGCAATGAGGTTCAAGGCTTACAGGTTTGTTGCGAGCGTGTGTGGCGAGCGTTTAATCACACCCAGGCTCACCTGGCTTTCCTTAAAGTCCTCATACAAAGCACGCTGCAGTGGGGACAGCTCGCAGTACACATCCTGGATGATCTTGGGTGGCAGATCATCAAGCACCTGTTTAGAAACACAGGTGGAAAATCCGTTGTAATGGAAACGCCAGGTACACGTGCTTGAAGTCCACACACACAAGAAACACTGCAAGGAAGGCAGTTTGCAGTACACATCCTGAATAATCTTGTGCAGCAAATCATCCAGCACCTGTGATGAAACACAGGTGGAAACTCTGTTGTTATGGAAATGCCAGGTACCTGTGCTTGAAGTCCACACACAAGAAACACTGCAAGGGAGACAGAGTGCAGTGCATATCCTATGTTATATTTGGCAGTATTTCATTCAGCACCTGTGAGTTAAGAGGGTTGAAGATTTTGTGATCCTTCAAACTGCCGGGTGATTGTGTGCGTGAGCAGGTTTCAAGCCTCAAGATTCCAAGGTATGTCAAGCAGCTGTGTCATTGGCACCTTTGGTTTTGGGGCTATTCAGGGGTGCACTCAATTCGTTCTTTTCTTGTGTTCGTTTCTTAAAATGTGAGTACTGCTTACACCAAGATGGTGCTCTCATACAAACAGACTACAAAAACGCTCTTCCGTTTTGATCACGATGGCGCTCATCTATTAGATTTATGATCAATCTGCTATGATGCTTTGTTATTTCAGTCACAAGAGCACTCATTGCCGTCCCTCACAGGTGCACCTGAATTGCTGTAAAACATAAGGCAATAATGAGCTTGTATTTTTGTACATTATCAGGTGCAAGACATGCAAGACTTACAGCCTTTCTATTGGGCACACAGCTACAGCAGCAACACGCGCTACCAAAATATGTTAGCATCAATCAAGGACCCCACGTTATCGTAGAAATTGCAAAAACAACCCATGCCCCAGAGGCCACGTAGCAAGTGGCTAAGCAAAAATATGGACAGTCCTTTGTGCATGGACTGTTTTTTGTGAGTTCTCACCTGTGCTATAGTGCGTCATGTGCTTTCACCTGTACTTTAGTGCGTCATGTGCTTTCACCTGTGCTTTAGTGCGTCATGTGCTTTCATCTGTGCTTTAGTGCGTCATGTGCTTTAGTGCATCACCTGTGCTTTAGTGCGTCGCAGGATGAAGGGCATGGCCTGTGTGAATAATTCTCACCTGTGCTTTAGTGCGTCGCAGGATGAAGGGCATGGCCTGTGAGAATAATTCTCACCTGTGCTTTAGTGCGTCGCAGGATGAAGGGCATGACCTGTGTGAATAATTCTCACCTGTGCTTTAGTGCGTCGCAGGATGAAGGGCATGACCTGCTTGTGCAGTGCGTCCACGGCCAGAATGCCAACCTCCGCCTCGCGCGAACCCTTTTTGCTATAGCGTGCAGCCTGCAGTGCGTGCGTAGTCGAGTGGGTGGGTGTGTTGTGACATTTGTGTAAACGTCCACGCAGCACATACTGTGCTGCTGTAGCCTGACATGCTCATGGTGTTGTGATACTGTGTGTCTGTGTGTACATGCCCACGCAGCACATACTGTGTGCTGCTGTAGCCTGACATGCACACGGTGTTGTGATACTGTGTGTCTGTGTGTACATGTCCACGCAGCACATACTGTGTGCTGCTGTAGCCTGACATGCACACAGTGTTGTGATACTGTGTGTGTGTGTCTGTGTGTACATGTCCACGCAGCACATACTGTGCTGCTGCAGCCTAACATGCACACGGTGTTGTGATATTGTGTGTCTGTGTGTACATGCCCACGCAGCACGTACTGTGTGCTGCTGTAGCCTAACATGCACACGGTGTTGTGATACTGTGTGTCTGTGTGTCCGTGTGTACATGCCCACGCAGCACAGACTGTGTGCTGCTGTAGCCTAACATGCACACGGTGTTGTGATACTGTGTGTCTGTGTGTCTGTGTGTACATGCCCACGCAGCACATACTGTGTACTGCTGTAGCCTAACATGCACACAGTGTTGTGATACTGTGTGTCTGTGTGTACATGTCCACGCAGCACATACTGTGTGCTGCTGTAGCCTAACACGCACACGGCGTGCACTTTGTGGTGCAACTTATAATTATAACTTATGATCAAAATGACATTTGCCTTGCACGGACCCTGTTTGCTGTGGCGTGCAGATTTGAGTGGGTGCTGTCATACTTGTGTGCAAGTTTCATTGCATTACAGTGCATCCGGACAAAACGCCGCCTTTTTGCTGTGTGGCTTGCAGCCTGCAGTGCGTGTATAGTTGGGTGGGTGCTTTCAAACTGTGCACAGGTTTCATTGCATTACAGTCATTCATACAGAACGCCGCTTTTTTTCTGTGGCAAGCAGCCTGCAGTGCGTGTATAGTTGGGTGGGTGCTGCCAAACTGTGCGCAAGTTTCATTGCATCACAGTGCATCTGGACAGAACGCCCACTGCAGCAAGTGAGCATGTTTTTTGCTGTAAGCATGCAGCCTGCAGTGCTCACATATACACGGGTGTTGTGCGCATGCCCAAGCACATTTTTGTAGGGTTGGCCAGACCCATAACCCATATATATATGGTGTATATCCGTTTTATTTTAAGGGACTCCATCAAATATACGGTCAGATACGGCGTATATGAACGGTTCTGGCTAACCCTACATTTTTGCAAGGCTTTGCTGTACAGTTGCTGCATAAAAAGTGCTGTCAAACACTGTGTGCCGTACCTGCAAGGCTCACCATAGTGGGCGTTACCATAACGTGCGCAACATCTCTCAGAAAGTTCACACGAAAACCATTCGAGGCACCTGAAAGGTTTTCCATATTGAGCATCGCCGTGAGGCAAGCAGAACCGGCTGCACAACTATTTTAATGTTTTTACGCACCTGCAAGGCTTTGCCGTAGCGTCATAGCGGGCGTTGAACTCACGCTAAGTGGTTGTCGCCGTAACACACATCGCATCTCTCAGCAATGTCAGCTACAAACACACAAACAAAAACACCATCGGCCGCACCTGTAAGACTTTGTCATAGCGTCTCTCAGCAATGTTAGCTACACACACACACAAACAAAAACACCATCGGCCGCACCTGCAAGGCTTTGCCGTAGCGAGCATTGAAATCGCGCTCAGGCCCCAGGAATCCAGGGAGGAGGAAGTCAAAGAGGGACCACAACTCAAGGACGTTGTTCTGGATGGGCGTCCCACTCAGGATCAACCTGTGATGCAGCATCCACCCCGTTGGGAGTTAAGGTTATTAATCAGTGCGTAGCAGCAACTAAAAGTTGTTATCATTCAGTGCACAGCTGCACACCCAAAGTGGGAAAAAATTAACGGATTTGCAGGAAGTGAATACCAACCCCACACAAAATAAGAAGAAAAGGCCCCATAGCACAGCACAGCCCCCCCTCCCCTGTCGTTCTTGAACTTTGTGGTTCTTTATGGTAAAAGCCCTCATCCAGCACGCGGCACAGCCATTTTTTTGACGTGACCCAGTCATATATGTCAGCACGCAACTGATCTTTTGCTACTTGCGTTTAACTCGTACATATACACAATGCACACAACACAACAACCCACACACACAACACACGTACACACACACACGCACACACGCACACACACACACACACACACACACACACACACACACACACACACTTGTGACACGCCACACAAGATTTGCAGGCCTGTGCTGTTTTGGACTTTTGGCCTCACTTAACAAGCAGAACCTTCTAACTAAACCCAGTACACAACCAGTCTGAAGACACTGACAGCACACGGATGTTTATAGGGTTGGCCGGAACCGTATATATACACGCCGTACATGACCGTATATTTGATGGAATCCCTGCAAAACCCACCGTATACACACATATATATGGTTCTGACCATCCTTACACATCTACATAGAAATATGCACAGCCATACACACAGCAACTCTCTCTCACCTATGACATGCTACCACCCTTTTGCAGGCCTGCGCTGTTCTGGACTTGTGGCTCTTTATGGTATGGCCCTCATCCAGCACACAGTACAGCCACTCCCTCGAGCTGACCCAGTCAATGTCGGAGCGCAGGGCTTCGTAAGACATTACCAGCATGTTGGGGCTGTTGCTGTCTCTGCCCAGGACCTTATTTAAACCCCCCTGTTTGTGCATACGTGTGTGTATGTGTGTGTGTGTGTGTGTGTGACATGGTTGGCAATTTGGGGGCGTTCTGTTGCTATGTTCAGGACACGTGTGTGTGTGTATGTGTGTGTGCGTGTGCGTGTGTGTGTGTGTGTGTGTGTGTGTGTGTGTGTGTGTGTGTGTGTGTGTGTGTGTGTGTTTGTGTTTGTGTTGTGTGTGCGTGTGTGTGCGTGTGTGTGTGCGCGTTCTTTTGCTCTGTTCAGGACACGTGCTTGAAGGGCAAGGGTGAGTGCAGTAGAAATGCAAAGTTGAAAGGGAATCGGAGAATGGGCACCACGAATTAGTCGGTAATGAGTGGATGATAAAGAGTGCTAAATGACACAAAAGCACGAGAGGGAGGAGGATGAGTCATGATGAGTGTGGAGGTGAAATTGAACAAAAGGACAAGGCTAAGGTCGTTACATCGACTACAAGGTCCACATGATTATTGCTTATGAGCAATGGAAGGAAGAGGGAGGAATATATGAGAGAGGGAAGATGAATTTCATCCATCATAGGACAAGGTTCAGTTCGTCGAACCGAGATAATATAAACATGCACATGCTTCTACCTTTAATACATGCGTAGGGTTGGCCAGAACCGTATATAATAATACGTCGTGTATAGCGGTTAATCCTGTGTGTTCTTATACCCAGATCAGCTGCAGAGTAAGAGTCTGCTCTCGGGAGAGCCCTTCCACCTTCAGACCAAAATGTACAGCAACTTTGGCCAGCCACCTGACATTTAGTCCTCAAACGCATCCAAGATTTGCACCGCTGGTCGTACAAACAATTGAATGTCCTAAAATTTGCGCACCCACACCCACACGCACCTACACACCCACACACCCCCTACACACTCTCACACACACACGCACTACACGCACACACACCACACACACACACACACAAGCACACACACCTGCTGCAGAGTCCGTTCGTGGGGATTCCCTCCGTAGGCCGCAGTGCGGATCGCGGATTCGTCGATGAACTTGTTCACCTCATGGGCCCAATGCTGGACAAGGGTAGAAGGACAGACCACTAAGCACACATTGGGGCGGTCAGTGTCACTGTGCCCGCGTGCCTGTGTGTGTACATGCATGTGTGTGCATGTGTGTGTGTGTGTGTGTGTGCATGTGTGTGTGTGTGTGTGTGTGTGTGTGTGTGTGTGTGTGCGTGAGTGAGTGCGTGCGTGTGTGTGTGTGTGTGTGTGTGTGTGTGTGTGTGTGTGTGTGTGTGTGTGTGTGTGTGTGTGTGTGTGTGTGTGTGTGTGTGAACCAAAAGCAGAAAATTACCCAGCGGATAATC
>Ga0307968_1002876_pt1 | contig 14323 bp, 3 predicted proteins | sample OrgLakmetagen650_FD_201834 | JGI IMG/M metagenome (GOLD analysis project Ga0307968, IMG submission 201834) | Saline water microbial communities from Organic Lake, Antarctica - #650 | ecosystem: Environmental > Aquatic > Non-marine Saline and Alkaline > Saline | place: Antarctica: Organic Lake... | reverse complement strand
CCCCAAAACCCCAAAACCCCAAAACCCCTGAGGAGTTTAAATAGTTGATTCTTCCAAAATAAAATTATATTTAAAACCACAGAGGGAAATGGAGGTAATCACCAAAGACAACCCGACGAAGGAGGAATACATCCTCGGACGTATTCTTTCGATGTTTGGTATGAGAAAAATAGCCACAGACAAAGTCAAGAAGATTATGGAGAACGACGATGTCAAGTAAGTCACTTACAGCAACTCGTGCAAAAATTCAAATTTAGTAAATCTTATTTCTATAAGAATTATGAAGAAGGTTTGATCCACTTAGATTTTTCTTCAAAACGGGTCGTGTACTTAGAGAGATATTATATGGAGTATTAGTTGCTTCAATAGATCACTGTTCAAGCTTAATAGCTATTTACCAGTTTTAGTCGTTGGCCAATGAGCTCAACAGTAGAATACGACTCATAAAATTTCAAATATCCATGGGTACCGAGTCTCTAATTTATCTTTCTTTGATAAAAGAAATATCCACTGACTAAGCCTTTACTTTTTTGAGTTTCTTAAACATTCAAAGCCATGTTTTTCCCCCTCTACACTCTTGGATTCTCTCCTTCGATTCATTTTTATTCTTCTTAGACATTTTTAAATAAACAGTTTAAACTAATGCCAAATATAGTGATGGCTTCGAGAAGATTACAAAGGAAAGAACAGGCTGCTTCTGGTTGGTGGCAATCCAGTTATCTGGGGAGAACATTCAATTGTGCTCCGAGCTACCACCTTTAAACAGCATCAAGAAGAAAGCCCTCTTGATTTACAAGGCACAGATGTCCTATGACCTTGAGATCGATGAGAAGAATATGAGGAAAGAACTTTGCTTCATAGAAATCAAGAAGAGTGTACTCGAAAACTTGTCAGTTATCTGTAAAGAAGTCTTTTTGCCAATTTTCAGCAACCCTGAGAACCAGAAGGATTGGTCTGAGCTCGTATCTAAAGATCTAATGGATAAATTTAACCACTTCTTGGCTCAGGTTTACGTCACAACTGGACAGATCAAAGGAAGAACTCTCTTACCGCTTCCACCAAGTGATGCTACCAGCTTTGAGAGCAAGTCAAGCAAAGACAAGGCACATATCCTAGAAAGCTCTATCATTACATGGACAAGGCAAATCAAGAACATCCTTAAACAAGACCCAGAGGGTGCTCTTAAGTCAGGAAACAATCCTGATCCTCTCACTGAGATCGAGTTTTGGAGAAACAAAGCCGAAAACTTGAACTCTATTTACAAGCAATTGCAGAGCGAGAAGATCAAGAAGGTTTTGAAATTCCTTGAGCAGAACAAGAGTACCTACACAGGACCATTTGGAAAGCTTCAAAAGGATGTCCAGACTGCTAGAACAGAAGGCAATGACAACTACAAGTACTTGGTGACTCTGAAGGATCTCTTCCAAGCACTTACAGAAGAGACTGCTGATTTCTCCATGCTTCCAGATTTATTCTTCCCAATCATGCATACAATTTTACTCGTTTGGAAGAACTCTACTTACTACAATACTCCATCCAAGCTAGTAGTACTCATCAGAGAGATTTGCAATGCTATCATCAGCCAAGCCTTCAAGTTTATCAATGGAGAGCAGATCTTCGCCCACATCAAGAATGAGGAGCCAAAAGAAGCCAACGACAAGCTAACACAAACACTCGAAGTCTGTTCTAAGTTCAAGGAAGCATACTTTGTGTACAAGGCAAAGGCAAACAACGAGTGGAACATCACTACCAACGCCTTGTTTGTTAGACTAGACGCGTTCGCTGAAAGATGCCAAGACATTATCCACCTCACCAGCACCATTATCCAGTTCAATAAGCTAGCTAAGATCGAGATTGGTGGAACCAAAGGCAAGACCCTCACTGAGACCGTACAAGGCATCCTTTCTGAGTTTGAAACTGTTGTTGAGAAGTTCCAGGAGGTTGAGTATGACATCATGGAGATTGCAAACAAAAAGTTTGATGATGACTTCTACATTTTCAGATGCAGAATTAAAGAGCTTGAAAGAAGACTCGCCTCTACTCTCACCCAAGGATTCGATGACTGCGATACTATTCAGGGCAAGTTCAAGCTTCTTGAGTCATTTGAAGGACTCTTGACCAGACCAATCATTCAGGACGAGCTTGAGAAGAAACACATCATCCTATTAGAGCTCTACAAGAACGACTTGAAGATTGTTCAGAACATCTTCCATGAAGGAAAGGCTCTAGTCGACAAGATTGATGAAAGAGCACCAATCGGTGACAACATGCCTCCTATTGCAGGTGCCATCTACTGGACCACAGGTCTTTACGAAAGAATCAAGGAGCCCATGGATAAGCTGTCAAGCCTCTCTCAGTCTATCCAAGAAAGAGAAGAATTCAAGGATATTCAGAAGCTATTTGCCTCTATTTGCAAGAACCTTAAAGAATTTGAAGAGCAAAAGGTTAAATCATGGGAATTGAGTGTGGAAGAGCACACTCAAGATAACCTCACCAAGAACTTGCTCGTACTTGACACTGAGGATGGAGAAGAGGATGTTCTTACAGTCAACTTCGACAAGATGTTGGTCAGACTCCTCAGAGAAGTTAAGTATTTAAGACTTTTGAACTACGAAGTACCAGAAAAAGCCATGATGTTATATAACAAAGTAGACACCTACAGGACCCAGACTGGAAATCTTGAACTGATAGTCGCTATGTATAACGAAATCTTATCAACAATGCTGCCAGTTGAGAAACCACTATTGAAGAGCAAAATTGAGAATATTGATGCTATTTTGAAACCAGGTATTGAGAATCTCCAGTGGAGCAATACCAACATTGACCCATTCATCAACGATGCCATGAAGAATATTACTGAGGTTAGTCAATTAGTGAAGAAAATGAAAGAAAATGTTAAGAAGATGCAATTTATGATGGACACCTGGTGCAAACCACTGTATGACAGGAAGAACAAACCAATGGCTCCAGATGATCTTGAACAAACTCATGGAGCTAGTGTTGACCAGAGACTGTCTATGATCAAAGATGAAGGAAAAGAGATCAACAGACTCCTCAAAGACACCATGGACCATATTAAGCCAAGTAAGAAGTCTGAAGAGTGGATTGCTTACCAAGACTACATCAATTGTGTCATCATCGAGGGTATTACCAAAGCTATTGTGAGCTCAATCCACCACTTATCAAACCAAATCTGTATTGATCACAACAGACATCATGACTTGCAGCCAATGTTCGACATCAAAGTGTGCTTGGGAGACAGTGATGTTGCATTTGAGCCACCGATCAGGTCTTCCTCCTCTGAGAATGGAATCAAAGACATCATTTTCAGAATAGTAGCTGGGTTCGTTTCCATTGCCAGTCTTGTGCAAAGATTGGATGGCCAGCAGCTTGATTATTTAGTTGAAGTCAAAGACCAGCTTACCATTTTCTTCTCAATGTCTCTCATCTCCAAGAACATGAAGGATATGGAGGTAGACACAGACAAGTTTATCGAGAAGTATGCAGAGTTCTCATTCTTGTGGAAAGAGGATATTGAAGCCAGTTTCACTGAGTTCCTTGAGAGTTCAGGCGAGAGAAAAGTACATATGAAGGCTGTTGAAGGTGGTGAAGACGGTGAAATGGAAGAAGATGAAAGCTATAAATGGATGGCTGACAAGATTTTGAACGGTATTACTGTCAACAGACCAACTCTTGAACAATTTGATGAGAAAATCACATACTTGAACACTATTTCAGCTAAGATTCAAGAGATGGAGACTTCAACTCCAAGAGGATGGCTTAAAATTAACTCTCAGCCACTGAAAGACTCACTTAGAGGAATAATCAACTCATGGATCGACAAATATACAAAGTTCTTGCTGGTTAACACTCAGACTGAGATTAACAACATTATCAACTTTACAAAAGAAGTTAGTGATGGAATTAAAAATGTTCCTCATAAAGTTGAGTCTCAAGACGAAAAAGACACCCTAATGAAGGTTATGACTCACTTGAGAGATGTCAAGATGATTAAGGATCATACAATTAATGAAATAATCCCAATGAAGCAAACTGTTCAACTTCTTAAGAAGCATGGTGTCCAACCAGATGAAGACTTGCTTCTCAAGATTGAAAACTCGAAGACTTCTCTCAACGATGTGTCTGAAAAAGCTCTCGGCCCGATTAAAGAACAAATCTTACCACTCCAAAATAAAGAAGGTACTAACATTAAGAAGCAACTTGCCGAGTTCAGTATCGATGTTGAGAAATTCAGAGAAGAATTCCAGAAGAAATGCCCATACCACATTAAGGAGACTGATGTGCAAGTCATTGATGATTCCTATCTGATGATCTCTGAGTACTACAACAAAACTATTGCTTTGGAAGAACAAGCCAAGAGGTACAACAATTTAGAAACATTGTTTGAAATCCAAAAATCAGGGTACTCTGAACTCAAGGATTGCAAGAACGAACTCAAGAGTCTTAAGTACATGTGGGATCTTATTCAATTGGTTCACTACCAATTCAACGCCTGGAAGCTTACCTTGTGGGACAAGATTGATACTGACTACTTGCTAGCACAAATCAAAGAGCTTCAGAAGAAGCAGGTGAACCCTATCAATCCATCCAATAAGGAGATTAAATCATGGGGAGCATTCTCTGCTTTGAATGATAGAGTCAAGAACATGGCTGTTATCCTCCCATTGATCAGTGATTTACATTCTAAGAGTATGATGAATAGACACTGGAGGAAGCTGATGGCTATTACTGGAAAGAATATTCAGTTCAGCTCACCAAAGTTCTGTCTCGAAGACCTCATCCAACTTGAATTGTACAAATACTCTGACGAAGTCAATGAACTTGTTGATTCTGCAAACAAAGAACTCAGAATTGAAACTAACTTGGGCAAGATTGCAAAAATTTGGGAGGAGCAAATCCTCAGCTTCAAAGAATTCAAGGGATGCTATATTATCGGTGCTCTTGATGAGACTATTGAATTCCTAGATGACCACTCAATGCAGCTTATGGGTATGATGTCCCAAAAAGATGTTGAAGAGTTCAAAGAAACAGTCCTTGACTGGCAAAAGAAGCTTAAGGCTGTTGATACAGTTCTCGGAATCTGGATCAAAGTACAAAAGAACTGGCAAAGACTCGAGACCATTTTCTTGGCTTCAGAAGATATCAAAGCTCAGCTACCAGAAGACACAAAGCGATTCCAGAAAGTTGATACTGATTGGAGAACACTCATGACTGAAGCTGCTGACGATCCAGCTGTGATCAACGCATGTAACTTTGAAGGAAGAGAAGAACTTTTGCTTGATATGTACTCAGTCATTGAAACTTGTGAAAAGAGTTTGAACAACTACTTAGAACAAAAGAAGAAGATCTTCTCAAGATTCTACTTTGTCTCAAACCAAGCCTTGTTAGATATTCTCTCGAACGGAAACAACCCAGAAATTGTCAACGGATACCTTGGAGATTGCTTCAATGGAATGAAGGCTGTCAAGTTCGTTGAGACTGAACAGAGACCATATAGAATCAGTGAAGGTATGATTTCAAAGGAAAATGAGTACGTTCCTTACGGCGGAGAATTTGAGTTCGTTGGAGCAGTTGAGAACTACCTTTGTGACCTTGAGAACAAGATGATGACTACTCTCAGAAATGTTGCTGAACATGCTAGAGGAACTGCAGAAAACTGGGATCTTGAAAATAAGAGACACATTTGGCTTGAAGATTACTGTGCACAGATTTCGCTTCTCATCACACAGATTATCTGGACTGAAGAAGTCATCAGAGCTTTTGAAGAGCTTGAGAGTGGTGGTGAAGCTGCCATGAAGAACTACTTAGTAGAGATCAAGAACAGAATTGGATTCCTCATTGAGAGAGTCAGAGAAGATTTGGATATGGAACTCAGAATCAAGGTCATTACCATCATTACTATTGATGTCCATGAGAGAGACGTGGTTACTTCATTTGTTGACAAAAAGATTGAAGATTCAGGAAGTTTCGCTTGGCAGTGTCAGCTTAAGTTTGACTGGAAACAAGAGAACGGTGAAGATGAGAAGCATTGTCACGCAGCTATTTGTGATTACAACTGTAGATACGCATATGAGTACGTTGGAAACTGTGGTCGTCTTGTTATCACACCACTTACAGATAGATGTTATATCACTCTTACTCAGGCTTTGAATTTGACTATGGGAGGAGCCCCAGCTGGTCCAGCCGGTACAGGAAAGACAGAGACAGTCAAGGATTTAGGAAGAGCACTTGGACTACCAGTCGTTGTTTTCAACTGCTCAGATCAGATGAATTACGAGTCAATGGCTCAGATCTTTTTGGGTCTGTCTCAAAGTGGATCTTGGGGATGTTTCGATGAGTTCAATAGAATCAGTATTGAAGTACTTTCAGTTATCTCTACTCAGGTCAAGACTGTATTAGATGCCTTGAAGGAATGTGTTGAGAACCCAGCTAAGAAGACCTTCACTTTCAACGATGATGAAGTAAAGATTAGAGTCAGTGTAGGATTCTTTATTACTATGAACCCAGGATACGCTGGAAGAACTGAACTACCAGAAAACCTAAAGGCCTTGTTCAGAAGTTGTGCAATGGTTGTCCCTGATATTATTCTAATTTGCGAAAACATGCTCATGTCTGAAGGTTTCATTAATGCAAAGGAGCTGTCCGAGAAATTCATGACTTTATATAACTTGTGTAAGAGTCTACTTTCTATCCAGATTCACTACGATTGGGGACTCAGAGCAGTCAAGTCGGTCTTGAGACAGGCAGGAGGATTGAAGAGACAAGAGCCAAATGCCCCAGAACAAAGAATTCTGATGAGAGCACTGAGAGATTTCAATTTACCAAAGATTGTGTACTACGATAGAATGATTTTCTTGGGACTCATTAATGACTTGTTCCCAGGTATTGATGCTAAATCGAAGACTAACGAGGTTTTGAAAAAAGCTGTTGAAGAAATGACTATAAAGAACAAGAAGCAGCCAGAAGAAATGTTCGTCAAGAAATGTATCGACTTCTACGATATCCTGCAGGTCAGACATTGTATGTTTATTATTGGAAATGCAGGAAGTGCTAAGACCACTATTTGGAAGACCTTAGCCGACGCTCTCAATCACCTCGGTGAAAAGACTGTGTACGAATTTGCTGATCCTAAGGCAGTTACATCTGATGAGCTTTATGGATGCATGAACCCAAAGACAAAAGAGTGGAAAGATGGTGTCCTGTCTACAATCATGAGAGATATGAACAGAAACAACGGTAGATTTACTGCAGAACAAGTATACAAATGGGTTGTATTAGATGGAGATGTTGATCCTAACTGGATTGAGTCATTGAACACAGTCATGGACGATAACAAGGTGCTCACATTGGTGTCACAGGAACGTATCCCACTTACTCCAGAAATGAGAATGATTCTTGAAGTATCTCATTTAGACAATGCTACTCCAGCTACAGTATCGAGAGGAGGTGTACTGTTTATCAATGACAGTGATGTTGGATGGAGGCCGTACATAGATTCATGGATGGATACACTCAAAGAGAAGGATGACTCAATAGTCACAACTGTATTCTATCTTGCATTATCATACTACATGAGTGAGGACGTTCTAGATGCTGTTGCTGGATATAGTACAGTCACTCCATGTGTAACAATCGCATACATTAAAACAATGTGTTGCATTGTTGATGCTCTTTACGAAGAACTTTACGAAAAGAAAGAGTACATTGCCCTCATGAAAGGTTACAAAGCTGAAAACGATGAAGATAATATCAAAAAGATTTACGAGGCATTCTTTATCTACGCTTTCATGTGGTCATTTGGTGCAGCCTGTGATGATGACTCATTCATCAGTTTCAGTGGAATGCTCAAGAACAAAGCTAAAGTCAAATTCCCAGATCAGGGACTCTGTTACGATTTCTACTTCGATGTCATGAAGAACGATTGGGTCCACTGGGAGGAGAAAGTTCCAGCCTACGAAGCTCAGTTTGATCAGCTTTATCAAAATATTGTTGTCCCAACTGCAGACACCATCAAACACAAGTCCATATTGGATCTGCACATGAAACAAGATAAGCCAGTTCTGTACGTCGGATCAGCTGGTACTGGAAAGACCACTATCATTAAAGATTACTTCCTCAATGTAGACAAAGAACACGCTGTTGTTGCAGCAATCAATTTCAGTTCTTATACTGATTCAAGAGATCTACAGGCTGTCATGGAATCCAATGTTGATAAGAGAGCAGGAAGCACATTCGGTCCACCACCAAACCACATTTTGATCTATTTCATGGATGATATTAACATGCCTCTTGTCGATGTGTATGGAACCCAGTCTCCTATTTGTTTGATCAGACAGCTTATCGATTACGGAATTGTTTTCGACAGAGACCATTTGGAAGAAAAGAAGAAGCTCGTCGATTGTAGATACACTGCCTGTATGAATCCAAAAGCAGGATCCTTCAAAATTGACTTACGTCTTCAAAGACATTACTCAGTGTTTGCATGCTTGACAACATCCTCTGATATTCTTAAAACAATTTACTGACAGCTCTTAGAGTCACACTTTAAACAGTTCGATCAAAATATTAGTGTGTTGGCGCCTAAATTTGTTGATGCAATCACCACAGTATTCAATGGTATAGTAAAGACTCCTCAATTCTACCCAACTGCCAAGAAGTTCCACTACCAATTCAACTTGAGAGATTTCTCAAAGATCGTGCAGAACATTTTATTATCAGAGCCACAGCTATACAGGAACCAGCCCGAGAATCTTTACAGACTTTGGTTGCACGAGTGCCATAGAGTCTACCTAGACAGACTACTCTTCGAAGAAGATGTTGCTCTTTACATGAAGTTTGTCAATGAGGCAGGAAAGAAGTTCGACATCAAGGAAGAACAGCTTTACGAAGAACCATTGATCTACACTAGTTTTGTATCAGCTTGTCAGGGACACGAGAAGAGCTACCGACCAATTGAAGACATCGAGGTTTTAAAGAAGGTGCTCGAAGATAAACTATTCGAATACAATGACACCAATGCAGCAATGGATCTTGTGCTTTTCCAGCAGGCTATGGAACACATTTGCAGAATTAGTAGAATCATCGACCAGCCATGCGGAAATGCCTTACTTATTGGTGTTGGTGGTTCAGGAAAACAGAGTCTGTCAAAATTGGCAGCCTTTATCTTAGGATATGATGTATTCAGAATTATGGTCAGTACCAACTACACCATTAATGATCTCAAGGAAGACCTAAGAACCATGTACACCAAGGCAGGAGTTACTGGAATGCAATTATTATTCATCTTGACAGACTCACAGATTGTGAATGAGAAATTCTTGGTGTTCATTAATGACATGCTTTCATCAGGATGGGTCCCAGACCTGTTCCCCAAGGATGAATTCGATGGACTTATGGGAAAGATTAGAACTGAAGCCAAGAGCGCAAATTATGGAGACTCTCCTGACCAGCTTTTCAACTTTTTCGTTGATAAATGCAAGAGGAATTTACACATTGGACTATGCTTCTCGCCAGTTGGTGACTTATTCAGAGTGAGAGCTAGGAGATTCCCAGGTATCATCAATTGTACTCAGATTGATTGGTTCCATGAATGGCCAAAAGATGCTTTGGTTGGTGTTGCAGCTAGGTTCTTGGAGGAAGTTGAATTACCAGATGAAGACATCAGGAGTGCTCTCTGCATGAATATGGCTGAATGTCACTTGTCCATTGCACAAGCAAACAAAGACTTTTTGGCAAGAGAAAGAAGACACAATTATACTACCCCAACATCCTTCTTGGAGTTGATTAAATTCTACAAGGGATTATTCTCAAAGAAGGTAGACAAGATTTCAGACAACATCACCAGACTAGAGACTGGTCTTTCTACAATGCTGTCAACCACTGAACAGGTCGAAGGACTCAAAGAAAAGTTGGTTATCAAAATGGTCGATGTCAAACAGCAAGAAGAAGAAACCAACATACTGATTGAGAAAGTCGGACATGAATCTCTCATTGCTGAAGAAGAGCAGAAGAAGGCAAACATCGAACAAGAGAAGACAGAAGCACTCGCTGCCGAAGCTAAGAAAATTAAGGACGTTGCTGATGTTCAGCTTGAAGAAGCTATTCCAGCAATGAAAGCTGCTGAGGAGGCTGTTAATTGTTTGAACAAAAGTTCTATTGTGGAACTAAAGGGTATGCCTAAGCCACCTCAGGAATGTGTCAGTGTTACGACTACAATTCTCATGCTTAGAGGAGAAAAAAAGAATTTTGCTTGGCAGAATGCCCAAAAAATGATGAACAATCCAGTCAAATTTATTGATGAAATCAAAGCTCTGGATGGAAGAGATATTGACGAAGCAATTTTGGCAAGAATTGCTCCGATCAGAGCAGAGCCATTCTTCACTTATGATATCATGAAAGGTAAATCACAAGCTGCTGCCTACTTGTGCATGTACATGAACAACATCATCACTTTTAACACTATTTACAAGAATATAAAACCACTGATGGAGTCTGCTGAAGCTGCAGAGAAGCAAAAGAAAGAGGCCGAGGCTGACCTCAAGATTGTTATCGATAAAGTCAATGCTATTAATGCCCAAGTTGCTGAATTGAGAGCTGAGCTAGAAGGAGCTGAAACTAAGAAAGCTGAAGTGCTGGCAGAAGCCCAAGATCTACAGAACCAATTGGACTTGGCTGAAAGACTGGTTGGCGGTCTTGCTGATGAAAACAAGAGATGGGGAGAGACTGTCAAGACTCTTAATAATGATAAGCTGACTATGATTGGAGACGCATTGATTTCTGCTGAGTTCGTGTCATACATCGCTCCATTCAATTCACTGTTCAGAGATTGGCTCTGGAAGGAGGTCTGGTTGCCAAATATTATTGAGAAGAAGATCCCAATGACTGATGGTGTTGACCCATTGTCTGTACTTGCTACTCCTGCCGAACAAGCTGGATGGAAGAATGAAGGTCTTCCTTCTGACAGAGTCTCACTAGAGAATGCTGCTGTCATTGTTAGTTGCTCAAGATGGCCATTGATTATTGATCCACAGCTTCAGGGTTATAAGTGGATTAGAGGAAGAGAGAAGACTGGACTTAACACTCTGCAACTTTCTCAGAAAGGATGGATGAAGAAGGTCGAATTCGCTGTCAGTAATGGACAAATCCTTATGATAGAAAGTATTGGAGAAGAAATTGACTCTGTTCTTGACCCACTGTTGTCTAGATCAATTATTAAGAGAGGAAGAAGTAACTTTGTACTCAAACTAGGAGCTGAAGAAATTGAATACAACCCAGATTTCAAGCTTTATCTGCAAACAAAGAGATCCAATCCTCATTACAAGCCAGAAATTGCTGCTCAATGTACTATCATTAACTTTATCGTCACTGAATCTGGTCTTGAAGATCAGCTATTAGCTAGTGTTGTGAGGGTTGAGAAGCCAGATTTAGAACATACAAAGGAAGAACTAGTGAACAAACAGAATTTGTTCCAGATCGAGCTCGCACAACTTGAAGAGGAATTATTGATCAATCTTTCCAACGCTGATCCAGCTACTATTTTAACAAACACAGCATTGATTGAGTCTCTTGAGAAGACCAAACTTACATCCAAGGAAATTCAAGAGCAGCAAATTATTGCTAAAGATACTGAGATCAAAATTAATATCTCAAGAGAAATTTATAGAAGAGTTGCTGCTGAAGGTTCAATGATCTACTTCTTGCTTATCCAACTTTGCATTGTTGATCATATGTATCAGTACTCACTCGAATCTTTTAACACTTTCTTCTTCAGAGCATTCGAGAAGACTGCCAACTTCGATACTGACGAAAAAAGGGTGCTTGAATTGAGAGAACAAATCAGAACAACCATCTACCAGTGGGTATCAAGAGGACTATTTGAAAGACACAAACAAATCTTCTTGTGTCAGATCGCTTTCAGACTTATGCAAAAGAAGATCTTGGATGTTGACTACACACCACAAGAGTTCAACTTTTTGATACAATGTCCTATCAAGACTGATGTTCCAAATCCACTCAAGAAAGAATGGCTCCCAGACTTGGCTTGGTACTCTATTCAGAGGCTTATTGAAATCGAAGGTTTTGAGTCATTTGCACAGAACTTAGAGAAAGAATCTCCAACCAGATTCAAACAGTGGTACGATGAACTTGAACCAGAAAACGAGAAGCTTCCATTAGATTGGAAGAAACTTGAGACAATGCCATTCCAGAAATTGCTCGTATTGAGGTGTCTCAGACCAGATAGATTGACTATTGCTTTAGATAACTTCATCAGAAAGAATCTCCCTCAAGGATCTAAGTATGTAGATATGGACTCGACCTCATCATTCCAGGAGATTTTGTCGTCATCATTGGCTGAATCAACTACGACAACTCCAATCTTCTTCATCTTGTCGGCAGGAGCCAATCCAGTAAAGGAATGCGAGAAGGTTGCTCCAGCAAGCGGTATTGACATCAACAAGCAGTTCCACAATGTTGCTTTGGGTCAGGGACAGGATGTCATCGCTATGAACAAACTTGAACTTGGACATAAGGACGGACACTGGGTCATGCTTCAGAACATCCACTTGATGCCAACATGGTTGCTCGAACTAGAGAAGAAGCTTGATGAGTTTGCAATTGAAGGCTCTAATCCATCTTTCAGACTATTCTTATCTGCCGAACCATCGGATGCCATCCCAATTGGAATATTGGAGAGATCAATCAAGTTGACCAATGAGCCTCCACAGGGATTAAAGCCAAACATGAAGAGAGCATTTACTTTCTTCTCTAAAGAAGAAGTAGAAGACATGGACGCCAAAGTCAAGACTATTCTGTTTGCCCTCTGCTACTACCACTCAGTGGTCGTCGAAAGACGTAAGTTCGGACCTAAGGGCTGGAACATGAGCTACCCATTTAGTATGGGAGACTTGAGAGACTCCGCTATTGTGCTCAGAAATTACATGGAGAAGAACGCAGCTAGTGGAAAAGTGCCATGGGACGACTTGAGATATATCTTCGGAGAGATCATGTACGGTGGACATATCGTTGATGACAGAGACAGAAGACTCAACATGACCTTCCTCGAGAACTTAATGAAGGACAACTTGCTTGACGAAGCAGAACTTTTCCCATATGTCGAAGGCAAGAATGTCTCTTTCAGATGTCCAGGAGCTTTGAGCTACGCCAAGTATATTGAACATATCGACGAAAGTTTGACATCTGAGACCCCACTGGCCTTCGGAATGCATCCAAATGCAGAGATCGATTTCAGAACAACTCAGTGTAATGTATTATTCAAGACATTGGTCGAGCTTCAGCCAAAGGATTCTGCTGATGCTGAATCAGGAGGTGGTAATGTTAAAATTGAGAAGACACAGGAGCTCATGGTTAAGATCAATGAAGATATCCAGTTAGACCAGAACAAGCCAAACATGGACGATATCGTGAGCAAGTTAGGAGAGGACAGAGACCCATTCCAGAACGTCTTCTTGCAAGAATGTGAGTATATGAGTGTACTCATCGATGAAATTCTGAAATCACTTTCAGACTTAGATCTATCTTTCAAGGGAGAATTAACTATGACTGATCAAATGGAAGAGTTGATGGACTCAATCTTCTTGGATAAAGTACCAGATAAATGGAACAAGCTCGCTTTCCCATCATCAAGAGGACTCGCCTCATGGTTGATCAATCTCAAGCACAGGCTTGACCAACTTGGTATCTTCAGAGATGATCCATCCACACAAATGAAGGTTGTATTCTTGAACAGACTGAAGAACCCACAATCATTCTTGACCGCTGTCAGGCAAAAGTCTTCAAGAGACCACGGTCACGAACTCGATAAGTTGTACATCCAGACTGAGGTAACCAAGAAGATGCACAACGAAATTGAAGGAATGCCAAGAGACGGAGCCTACGTCTTCGGATTCCACGTAGAAGGAGCTAGATGGGAGTCTGGAGTCGGACAACTCGATGAGAGTGCACCAAAGGTCCAATTCAGTGTTGTACCAGTCATCAATGTCAAGGCAGCTATGGTACAGAAAGACGCCAAAGAAGATAAAACGATCTACAAGTGTCCAACCTACATGACAATTGCAAGAGGAGCGACATACGTGTTCGAAGCTCAGTTAAAGACCAAGCACCCACCTCAAAAATGGATTATTGCAGGTGTAGCAATGATCTTGGATGTTGAAGGTGTCGCCGATGCTTACACGCTGGATAAAGAATAATCTAATTGGTTTATTACCATTATAATCAAATCTGCTTACTTCAATAGTGATAGCTCACCACGGGGTTTTGGGGTTTTGGGGTTTTGGGGTTTTGG
>Ga0307968_1002874_pt1:7500-14339 | contig 14339 bp, 13 predicted proteins | sample OrgLakmetagen650_FD_201834 | JGI IMG/M metagenome (GOLD analysis project Ga0307968, IMG submission 201834) | Saline water microbial communities from Organic Lake, Antarctica - #650 | ecosystem: Environmental > Aquatic > Non-marine Saline and Alkaline > Saline | place: Antarctica... | reverse complement strand
CCCCCTAATGCCATGCACATTCCAAACCAAGAGCTTAAGCTTGTGCCCATGCTCAGGCCGGCCACCTTCCTATCCCTTGTTCTTCCCCTTCCTCCCCTTCTTCCTCTCCATCCTCTCTTGCCAATCCCTATGGGATTGATCAAGCCCCACTTCTGCCTCTTCCCTCTTCTAGATCCCCCCATTCCATCCACTCTCTTAAGCAGTAAAGCTTGCAATTTTAAGTGGTAAAGCTTGCATCCTTGGTTTACCAATCAGGCGGTGGTTTTACCTAACCATCTAATTTGTAAATGTTTATATTCATCATTAATGCTACGGAATTTTCATAGGTCAGTTAAGCAGTTGCCTGATAGAGAAGGCAATGTCTGGCTCAGGAGGAGGGAATTCCGTCGTGCTGTAGGAGAACAAATATCTTTAAGATTGCAGGTACGTGCACACGCGCACACACACACACACACACACAAACACACACACAACAAAACACACACACAACAAAACACACACACACACGTATATACACACATACATACACAGAAACAAAACACACAGAAACAAACACATACACAAAATTACACACACACACACACACACACACACACACACACACATACACACACACACACACACACACACACACACACCCACCCACCCACCCACCACACACGCACACACGCACACACACAGCACACACAAGCACACACAAGCACACAAACACACACACACACACACATATACACACATACACACACACTCTCACTCACACACACACACACACACACACACACACTCTCTCTCTCTCACACACACACACACACACACACAGACACACACAGGCACACTCACTCATACACACACAAACACACACAGGCTGCTAGTGTTTCCAAAAAGAGCAACAACACAGAGCTGATAACGCTGCAAGAAGTGCAAGAAGTGGCCCAACATAGGTATTACTTCCTTTGTATGCGTTTGTTCTTTTCACTTCCTCACATCACGCTTAGCACAATCATTGTGCACGCACAGGGGCTTAAGCGTAAGCATACGGGACCTCGGCCCGTTTTACCGAGTAGTATGTAGAGAAGGTAATTAATTTGTTACATTTGCTTGCTCTAGGTCGAGCAGCCATTCCAGGCTGAATGCGACTAGTATGTAATCCACACTTAACTAAACTCACTTTATGTGTAAGGATGCCCCGGCTCTACACAAAACTCTGTACTCATATTGTCAGCAATCAGGCATGCAAATGGAGAGCATGAGAGCATTGGCAAGCTTCTACAAAGTCGAAAACATTCGCGGTACGCAGTGGTGTCAGCTCTGTGCATTGTTCACATTATGATGCAAACTCAGGAAATGAGGAGGGGCGCATCCTTGCTCTAACGACCGGCTTTGTGGCACCCCTCTTCGGGCTGATGCATTGTGACACCTTGCAAGTCTTCACGCGTGGGTGGGTTGCTATGGAATAGAGCGCGAGATATATTGTATGTGGAACTAAAGAAAAGGGTGTGCACTGTTGCACCTTACAGCTCTTGGCATGTGGGTGGGTTGCGATGGAAGAGAGTGAGACATTCCTTGTGTGGATAAGGACAAGGGAGTGCATTGTTGCAATTCCTGACGCGTGGACGAATATAATACTCAGGGGATAGAGACAGCATGTAAATATGAGTGTCCTCACGATTGGAGTGCATTCATCCTGCAGAAAAACAGTGGAGGAGTTCCTAAAAAGCTGTATAAGTGCCTGCGTTATTTCATTGCTCCACTTCCCGACTCGTTCGCTAAACCTCTAAACCTGCTAAACCCTGAAAGTAATTCAGCCCCCTGCAAAGAGGGAAGACATGCAGACCTGAACAGCGTGACCACAGATTAGTGCCCCCCCCCCCCCCAAAGACATGAGACCCCCCATTCCGACTCGCAACTCCTTTATTGCTTGACCCGCACTTCCTGCGCAACTTGACTTGCACGTGCTGCGTGCTCTAAAGAACAGTGTACACATAAAGAAGGGGGGCAGCAGCGGCTTCTGATGAGATGACTATACAGCAAAATAGGCCAAGCGTTTCCATTTGCACTTCTTTGCTTAAATTTGAGTGTTTCAAATGCAGCAAAAGCAAGCAGTTTGAGGATAGTGAAGGTCCTGGTCAAGCTTCTTCTTCCACACATCAATCTCCTTGAAGTGCTTCCAGAAACACGTTTGTGTATAGGATAGAAGCAGCATGATGAGCATGGGGAGAGGCGAGGCAGGCGGCAAGATGCTGCCATACCCATTTATTTCCATGTATTGATCTCACCTGTTGTGTCTTCTAACGTTATTCCCATCTTAAAAACTGAAGAACCTGAATTATAAATGCGTACAGGATGAAGGGCAGTGAAGGCGAGCGTGTGAGAGGGGGGCTATTGGGCCTGGGGCTTCTTGTGGGAGGGGCCACTTTTTCGTATGGCCTCAGCTGCGGCTGCAGAAAAGCAGAGATCCTTGCCATTAACGACGACGGTGAGTGACCGCTTCGGTTTGTGTACCTTGAAGTATGCTACATGTTACATGTGTTATAAGTAGCTTCACATCTGAAGGCTGCTTCTCGGGTGTAAATGTGCGGGCTTGGAAGAAGAGAAATTAAGATCACAACTGCTGTTTACTGGAAACACTTCACTGGAAAGGAGTTACTGCTCTTGCTCCTTCTTCATAATCTCATGGGTTGGGTTTTGCATACCTGGTGCGGGGCGCTTTTTTGTCTGCTACGATTTACCATCTTCATGGTATTCAGTACACATGTGACCTATGTCTACACATGTGACCTTGTGTCAAGTGGAGAGTGGTTTTTAGTAAGAACCTTAACGAACTTTACTGATCCCTTGCTCTCATAAACACGAACTGAACAACCCTGGTTTTCACTGCCTTGTCAGATCAAATCACTGCCACAGCAAAGTACAAGAGTCAGCGCATCAACCAGCTCGTGACAGCCTATTTAGTTTCTGTTTCTTGACTGCCGCTTCCTGAACTGATTTGAGAAGTGGATTTTTACTCTTGTTGCCCCCTTCCTGCCTTCTCAGATGCCTGGCATGCTCGGCTTGTTAAGTACTACTCCTACTTCGGCTTTGAGCCGGTAGCGGTGGTGGGTGGGAATTCCCCTCTGACTGACATTCCTCACATGCTCGTGTGGGGTGGGGAAGGCACGCGAATGGATGCGGACATAACCAAGATGCTGTCTAAATGGACACCTGCCCTTCGTAGAAAAAGCAGAAAGTTAGAGGAAGAGAGAGACTCAAATAGGAATACTGAGACTGAGGTCCCCAGAAAGGAGTGAAGCTTGTCTTTCTTATGTGGTCACACACCATTTGTATTTTCTAAACAGATTGCAGTGTCATTCATCAATAAAGGGCTCGTGTTTCACATTATTAGTCTGTTTTTTGGTCTTTTATTGATTTCATTGCACTTACTCCTACCGATTATGCCGCTTTCTGTGTTGTTTTCCTATTTGCTGTGTCATCACTACCAGTGGAGTCTTTTCTTTTCCTATTTGCTTCTATTGTGCCTTGCATCGCTCAACTTGGATAAACGTTTCTCATTCAATCATCATCAAACGTACATGTCTTTGTCAAAACTTCCTCATTAGGTTTCACTCGCTATGAGTATTATGCTGGTACACGTTTGTCTCTGTAAATTTTCATAATCATTAATCTTCCAACAAGAAATGTCGTAGGCTCGCAAAATAGTAAACCTCTGCAAAGCATGCCTCAGTTTAAAATTATGGTGACATAAGGAAGAACTCCAACAAACAATGCCTGCAAGTAAAACGCTATGCTCATTCGTGGGAGAACAGCGTGATTTATAACAGTCCTGCATTTCCTATCTGTACAAATACCACAAAGCAGCTTAAGTGTTCTAGCAAAGCTGCATACCAGGCACAATCTAACATGCAATCCTAGCATAAAAGAAGCTAGCCTTCAAGCTCCATACTTGCGTATCTATCAACTGCGACGCTAAACTCATCCATATCAGACGTGCCCTTTCATATACCATTATCAACTCTCATAATAACAGCCACCTCAGGCCAAGTCTGCAAACCCTCTAGTCCCCGATGGTTTTCTTTTCTTCCTGTGGTGAGGTAGTTTTACGGTACTGGGTGCCAAAGTGGCTCCTTCTCCTGAAATGCGGTAGGACAGCTTTTCATTGCCTTCTTTCCAGAGAAAGTTAACGCTGGAAAAGACAGAAGAACCCTGACACCACGACCTCTTTTGGTCCACCCATTGCCCACTCTTACCCTACCATACCCCTGTCGCTGGTTATTTCTCAATATGGTAGCACACTGCACTCATCCGCTGTCACTATTGCTGCAAGAAGGGCCGATCATACAGCGGGTCTTTTTGCTCTGGCAAATTTTCTAGCAAGGGCTGGTCAGGGTCCAGCGCCAAGAGCGCACCCACAACTATTCTGCCCTCCTCATTTAAGACGTTGAAGTAGCCGGTAGCATCTTTCTGCACGAGGTGGGCATGCGGTGGTAGGGCACATGTTAAAAAGAAAGAAAGAAGACAGTGTATGGATTAGGAAAAAGGATGTTGTTTTGTGTTCTGCACCACTCAGTGGATGCACAGACACATAACATCCCACCTGGAGAATTTAAAGAGGAGAGGCTTTAAAATGGGGATGAGGTGATTGGGAGGCACGGACCTGCACACCAACAGGAGTATTGCTCAAATTGCATGTGTTAATTTCTTTTTACGCGTGCAAATAAATAATCTTAATAATAATTATAATAATTATTATAAATTAATATTTCACGTGTGTTCATTCTCTTTTTACATGACACATGCTAAATCAACAGTGTTGTGCAAAGGAACAAAGGTAACGAAAGCTGCATACAGGAAAGGATCAAAAGTCACGCAGGAACATGACTTCCCGCATAAATTGAGGATTCCACAAGTACCGCAGCGCTCTTCCACCATAGTCGGCAATAAAAATCCAATCACAAAGATCTTAGGTTGCACACAGTTGCATCAAGTTACACTGTAAGTTAGCTCACAGCTGCACTGCAGGTCCTAGGCAGTGAAAGCTTGCACACAACAGCACTGCAGGTCACACCGGCAGCAGAACCTCGCACATAGCTGCAGTGCAGACTACATAAGCAGTGAAAGCTTGCACACAACAGCACTGCAGGTCACACCGGCAGCATAATTTCGCACACAGCTGCACTGCAGGTCCTAGGCAGTGAAAGCTTGCACACAACAGCACTGCAGGTCCCATTGGCAGCAGAACCTCGCACATGCTGCAGTGCAGACTACGTAAGCAGTGAAAGTTTGTACACAACAGCAACGCAGGTCGCACCTGCAGCGGGATTTTGCACACAGCTGCGGTGCAGACTACGCGTGCAGTGAAAAGCCTCTCTCTCAACATTATCACAAAAGCACAATTCAGTAGCGGGCAGCGTACCACTCCTCTATTTTCTATTTTGTTCTACTAAGAATGAATTCAGTAGCGGGCAGCGTACCACTTCTCTATTTTCTATTTTGTTCTACTAACAATGAATTCAGTAGCGAGCAGCGTACCACTCCTCTATTTTCTATTTTGTTCAACTAAGAATGCTCCTTTCTATACAAAGTGGCCCCTTTTCTTTTGGGTACTGTGTAGGAAGTGGTTTCACTAGCCTAGGCGTACAGCTTACTCACACAGATCATAAAAGTCAGACATGGTGCATGTTCAGACATGGTGTGCATGTGTGTGTGTATGTGTGTATGTGTGTGTGAGCCTGTGTGTGCGTGTGTGTGTATGTGTGTGTGTATGTGTATGTGTGTGTGTTTGTGTGTGTGAGCCTGTGTGTGTGTGTGTGTGTGAGCCTGTGCGTGTATGTGTGTATATGTGTGTGTGAGCCTGTGTACGTATGTGAGAGGGGCCCTTTCTTGGCAGGACTCACCGAATTCAGCACCTCCACTTTCATGTTCCGCTCCGCTAAAAATGCCGCCACGTCTTTGGGCAGCGGCTTGGGGGTGAGCCCACATCCCAGCACAAGCAGGTCAGGAGCAGGAGTGATGAGGTCCAAGATCACAAGGCTTTCTGGCGTGACCTCCTCTATCCTGCGCACATGCACACACACACACACACACACACACACACACACATTTCTATACATACATAGATGCCTCCTGAGGTACACATAGCGATGTAACCTTACCTTACCCTTATATACATACATAGACACGAAGACACATGAACACGCAAGCCCCATTATAAGTATCAATTGCGCAGACGGAGTACTTTCTTTGTGTCTAATTACTGCAAAGGCACACCAGCCACATCTTCACACATTTTAACCGGTTTCCCTCCATAGCATAGGTAAAAAGAAAGGAAAAAAGGAAAAGCTACGCAGGCAGTGAAAACCACTCCCCACACTAATCAAGGAAAAGGAGCCACAAAAAATAAGCTTTTTGAGGAATGAAAACACCGGCTTCCTTTTCCTTGGTTAATGTGGAAGGGGCGGTTTCCACTGCCTGCAGTTCAATTTTTTCCCTTTCTTAATAGTACAGTGTTGTGCGCAGACGAAACGACCGAGGTATTAGGTTTATAGGAAAATAATAGAGCTACGGGCAGCAAAAAGCACTCCCCATACTAAGCAAAGGAGAAGGAGCCACTTCGGTACCAGGTACTGCAAAACTCCTCCACTACAAAAGGAAGAGACACAAACTCCAGGGACAAGCCAAACGCTCCACCTGGAAAATATTTGTTATACCGTACCAAAATTTAATCATCCCGCACCCCAAAAAAAAATATTTAGTTTTGCAAATCCGCAACCAATCTGCACCCCCTTCAATATTTATTATAATCCAATCCGCAGGCCATTTTTAAGCCATTCTCACCAATTAGG
>Ga0307968_1002874_pt1:0-2500 | contig 14339 bp, 13 predicted proteins | sample OrgLakmetagen650_FD_201834 | JGI IMG/M metagenome (GOLD analysis project Ga0307968, IMG submission 201834) | Saline water microbial communities from Organic Lake, Antarctica - #650 | ecosystem: Environmental > Aquatic > Non-marine Saline and Alkaline > Saline | place: Antarctica: Organic... | reverse complement strand
AAACATTGCGTAAACTGTATACCTGTGTATTTGATGTCTGTTAAATTGAACAATGTTTGTTGTTTTGAATTCGTACCGCCAACCAAATGAGCGTGCCCAGGGCACTCAACCCTGATGGCGACTTGGCTGCCCTACACTTCACGCCTTACAGCATTTCTCCGACCTCCACGAGAGGAAAGCCCTCGATGCATATGCCCTTGTTGATGCACGTGTAGAAGGCTAGCAGCCTAGCAGCCTAGCAGCCGCCATTTATTATTGGTCATGACCTTAATTCGCCAGCCTTGAAGACGATCTCTTTATGTAAAAAGGTTTGGGTTTAAATAGACCGAGCACATATGTCACATTTGAGCTAGAAAGAAAGCGTTCTCAATTGCGTGCAATAATTCAAAATCTGCAGGAGATTCATTTTTATCAAGGTGCAAGTCACGTAATAATTTTTATAATCTCAGCAGTGCTGAAATGATCTGAACAGCAGAGATAAAACTACCCTGGCAAAAAGCTCTTCACAGGAATCCTTTGCACTTCTTGGCCTCCATATTATTGATCACCGCTTCATCAGCTGCCCGTTTGGCTGCTGCAGTGGTGACAGACGCCTGCAACATGTACGGTGCGTAAAATAAGAAGCGTCAACAGAATGCAGCGGTCAGATCTTTAGTCTCACTCTTGTACATGCTGCATACTCAGAGGCAAAGACAGTTTAAAGCATTAACAGACAGTTATAAAAAGGTACAGATTGATCTTTGCTTTTCACACAGAAATTGGCTGCTGGCAGCACGAATTATGCTGCAAAAAACAGTTTTATCCTACAGTCATTGCATATGCTCTTTGACATGCTGACGCGCTTAATGTGTGGAATGATGATGTTCTTAAGTAGTATGTGCATGTAGCGTATACAAATCTCTCAGGCAATTAAGGGGGCTTTTATTAAGCAGCACCTGAGGAGCGCTAGCATCGTCCATTTCTATGTCAAGCATTGCTGCTTCATCAAACGCCTCATCCATGGCAACATCCTCTGCTCTTGACTGGTAGCCCAAAGCAAATGCCTCTGCCAACAGCTGGGATTCCTGCATAAAACGATTTTTTTCTTTGTTGCATTTTTATGAAACTGCTGAGTTTAGTGTGAAACACATGAACTCCAGTTCTTGCAGTGCAGCAAAAGTGATATGCATCACTCTTGCTTTATATCTGTGTTTCTCTGTTGTTTCTCCATTTTTTTATTTCCTTGGTAAAATCCCCCGCCTACTGCATCTCACGATGCAAACGGAAAAGAACAGCCAAGACGTAAGCCTTTACACTTATCAGCAAGGACTGTTCAATGTTTGCTATAAAGCAGCAATTTTCCCCTTGCATGTCTATATTTCTTTCTTTTTCTTTGTGGTGGTATTTTGCAGTACCCAATACCATGGTGGCTCTTTTCCCTTGATAAATGTGGGGAGTGTTTTTCACTGCCTGTGTAGCTTTTTCTTTTTCCCTTGTGTTGTGCCCTTTTTTCCTCGCTGCCAACATGTCCTGCTTCTAAAAGTAAGTGCCCTATTGCACAGCTTAAGCATAGTGGAGCACTTAGTAAACTGGCCACTTCAGGTGACCAACCTCTTTTACTCGTGGCTGACCCTGCTGCAGTTCTTGCTGCTTCTGCTGTTCATGTTGCCGCTACCTCTGTTGTTGTTGCTGCTGCTGTTGCTGCTGCTGCTGCTGTTGCTGCTGCTGCTGCTGCTGATGATGCTGCTGCTGCTGCTGCTGTTTGGGCGGAAATGGTGGCAGATCACCCCCTGTGTCTGACCTGCACTCCTTCCTGGCAGCTGTGACTTCTGCACTCTCACAGTCCCAGTGCATTCCTCGCTCCTCTTCTTGTGCACGCAGCAACTGTAGGTTGGTAGGTTTGAAAAGCTGATTTAATATTGTGGGGGAAAAAAGGCATCAAAAATGACAGTTTCTAAGAGCCGCGTTAGCTGGCAGGCGAGCATACAGCAAATCAAATGCTCACGCACATTGATTTGAATGCTCCTCAATCGATTGATGACTGCAGTCAATTGATCGAAAGCGCAGCACAGCAACAGCAGGAATAATGAACTCCAAGTTACATACATGCAGGGTTGTCCAGATCTTGGCCTTGCTTGCGCGGGCGATGGCCTGTTTGAAGAGGCTTGCCCGGCTCAGCCTGGGGGAGGAGCTGAATTGATTCGACAACTGTCTGGTTTTGATGGCAAGGCAGGTCAGTCCCAGCTCCTCCATCTGCAAGCCTTCTTGCTCCGTGCATTCTGGAGCGGGACTGCATGGTGCACTGCATGGTGGTGCTGGTGGTAGTGCCGGTGGTGGTGCTGGTACTGACGCTGGTGGTAGTGCTGATGCTGGTGCTAGTGCTGGTGCTAATGTTGGTGCTGGTGCTGGTGCTGGTGCTGGTGCTGGTGCTGGTGCTGGTGCTGGTGCTGGTGCTGGTGCTGGTGCTGGTGCTGGTGCTGGTGCTGGTGCTGGTGCTGGTGCTGGTGCTGGTGCTGGTGCT
>Ga0307968_1002873_pt1 | contig 14339 bp, 18 predicted proteins | sample OrgLakmetagen650_FD_201834 | JGI IMG/M metagenome (GOLD analysis project Ga0307968, IMG submission 201834) | Saline water microbial communities from Organic Lake, Antarctica - #650 | ecosystem: Environmental > Aquatic > Non-marine Saline and Alkaline > Saline | place: Antarctica: Organic Lake... | reverse complement strand
TGAGAGGTGACATTTTTAAAGCTTTGAACACTTTTAATGGCCGGCACTTTGATAGGCACTTTGATGGCGCTTTTGTCTCGCTGTTTGCAAGCGAGCTTGAGTCGTTTTTAAGCGTCCATCCAAAGTGCGCTTGCATCACATCAAAGCGCCACTATGACCATACCAAAGTGCCACTTTGATAAACCAAAGTGCCACTTTGATCAACCAAAGCGCCACTTTGATCAGCCAAAGCGCCACTTTGACCACCCAAAGCGCCACTTTGATCAACCAAAGCGCCACTTTGACCACCTAAAGCGCCACTTTGACCAACCAAAGTGCCACTTTGATCATACCAAAGCGCCACATTGACCATACCAAAGTACCACTTTGACCGTACCAAAGCGCGCTTTACCTCCGCACTTAAAAACGACTCAAGCTCGCTTGCAAACAGCGAGACGCAAGCGCCATCAAAGTGCGTTTCAAAGCGTCTGGCTGTCGGGACAGTGCGTGTTGGCACCCAGAAAGGTTGTGCAGGGCACTGTCTACTTGTGGGCAGAGGGGGCAAGTTTGACTTGTTGAGAGTTTGAACAATAACAGAGGGGGCTAAGTTAGCCCGGCTAACGGAGGAAATGCCTGAAAATGCTCATTTTTGCATTCAATAGGCAGCCACTCACAGCCACTTCATCCGATCAACACCATTTTAGTACCAAAGTGAAGCTGGCATTGAGAGCTACCCGAGAATGTGCCTAGTTTTATGTGGGTCGCTTTGCGTGCTGAGACAGACTGGATTAAGCACACATGGTGCATGTAAACCCTAATGTGGTGATTTCCATGGGAAAATGGCTCAAATTCTCATAAATCACCAATTACTCAGCTGTTTTCTTTCATTTTTGTTGCAATGATTTCTCTTTTTCAAATAAGGATTCTATACCATTAAACATATTAACGCTTAAAAGTTTACCTAGATAGGCCCCTAACTTGCAGGTTTCAGGCTTAACTGCTTTGAAATCTGCATATCATAGCTGAGCTTGAAACCTGCAAATTAGGGGAGCCATACCCTAGGAGCATGCAAACACCCGTACCATACCCACTTTGGGCCTCAGATAACTCCCCATGGTAATATTATGACGTCCTTAATTATAACAACTGATCCATAGCCTCTTATACCCGCCGTGCAACTTAAAAGTCCTTTACTGAAATCCGTGGGCTTCAGCTTAAGCCTACTACCCATATAAAGGGGGGGTTATACCCAGTATGATGATGGCGTATTACATAGGTGCAGGGGAGATAGCAAACTCCCTACTACGAGGTTGAAACAACGAGGGGCCCGAAGGTAAGGGGGCCGCCTGATAAGCACCATATATCCGCACGTAGTGTGTGCACCTAGGTTGCAGTTAGTGCTGCACTAAAATAAGCGAAAGAGCCTGACCAGCTCAATTTCTCTGCTGAAATTCAATCTTCGCAAATAAAGTCCTGCTGATGGCAGGTCAGGTAGTGCTGTTGGTGTGCTTAAATTCGGTGGGCGGGAGCAGGGCGCTGCTCTAATTGGCCTGAGGGGCCAGAGTGAAATTGGTCTGAGTGGCCAGAGCGATAGTTTCAGATTGGCCGCAACCGCCATAGTGAAAAGTTGGACGTCGTCCATTTCAGCTCTGACTGTGAATCTTGCAATAAAGATTGGACACCTGTATTGGCTAAAATTTGGTCCTACGCAGTTGAAAAACCCTCCATCTAAATATCAGGGCTAGTACAAGAAGTTCCTGCTGTTATCTGAATTATTAAGATTTAATAGATGGTGGCGCAGAAAGGGACCAAGTGAGAATATCAGATATGTAAAAGGTCCTTGTGACCCCTGGCTATGAAACTAAGAGGCATACAATCAAACAAACACATTTGATCGAAAATAAGTATTGTGTAGACACCACCCCTACTCGACAAGCAGAAAAGGCACGAGAACAACATAAACCGCTAATGCCTCGCTTACACGGACACCGTAAAACCCTTCACACCCTCCTACTAGGAACAACAAACACCATCTACAGCAGCCATGCAAGAACCCACTCCACAGCCTCGGATTTACTGTTCTACATGCCACAGCACAAATTAGAAAATAAAGCCTACATGCAACCAGATCCGCAACAAAAATCATACAGATGAGGCAAGACAATAAACACAATCCCTACAAATATCTAAGCAACACTGCTGGTGGTGTGCAGGCTTCTGCCTCCCAACCACCTGTTCCCCACTGAAAAGCTTCTCCTGCTTTAAATCTCCAGGTGGGATGTTGTGTGTCTCTGCATCCATTGGGTGGTGCAGAACACAAAACACCTGTAATCGATGCCGGTAGCTTTAGCGTGTTTATATATCAAGATGGCAACTCAGATGGCAAACTCCCTACTACGAGGATGATGAGCTATCTAAGTTTCTTTTTCTTTTTTCCCCTTTCGTGAACACAGGATGCCTATACTTTGATGGCGATAAATTTTCTCCCAACAGAGGCTTGAAAAAAGGCTGCCCTCTGAGTTTCCTTCTGTACTTACTCCCTTTCTAACATTGACATGGACAGAATTTTGACTGTGCAGTCTGGGGTGCTGCTACTGCCCGCCCTGGAATTATTTCAGATTCCTCACTGTGATTATGCTGATGACATTGCTCTCACTTCAAACACGGCGGAAAGTCTGCAGATCCAACTGAACAAATTCTACGACTATACACGTTTCAATGGGCTTAAGCTGAACACTGACAAGCCAAAATTCATGGTCTTCTTCAGCAGAAACACTTCCACAATTCCCACATTCACGTACAACGGCACACCTCTGGAACTTGTCAATCAACTCAAATACCTTCGAATCATCCTTACTCGTGATGGAAGTATGCACGCAGCTTCTAAGAAGATGGCAAACAACTTCAAGTCTGCCGTAGCCAGAGTTTACAGAACTGGTGACAGCAAGGGTTTGGGTATGGCTTTTCCAGGTCTTTGCTTTGACACCTGGTCTGTACGGTTGTCAAGTATGGGCTACTTTTTCTCTGACATATGATTCCTCAAAAATCACCCCCACATATATCCTTCAACTGGGCTTCCTGAAAAGACTCCTGGGTGTCAAGAAAGGTACTGATACCCACTGCGTGCTCCGCGAAACAGGTCCGATGCCCATATTTTTCTATTGGTTCAGATGCATCATACGATTCTGGAACAGTTTACTCTCTTCAAACTACCCTCTTCTTGAGAAAATTGTGCGGGCTGACCTTGCAACAGCAGTGATACATGGACTTATCAGGTTCCGGATGCGCTCCAGAATTTCCCTGCGTCTTAGCAATTTTTTGGATGCCAAATGCTCTCGTGGGTCTATCAATCTAAACAGTTTTGAGCTCACTGTACGCAAACATATCACTGGGGGCTGGAGAGGACTTGACAATTTGACACCGACATGAGACTCACCAGCAGAATTATGAGGACTAGTCACACCCATTTCGTGCTCCTATTCGTTCCTGCATGGCTGGTGGGATGGCAGAATCAGATATAACAAGCCCATGTTGCCTCTCCGTCTTTGCTTGCACGTTATGAGTGATGGCTTAATCTGTCTGTAAACTCTACCTTCGCTTGGTTATTTCCAACAATCTCAGTCGTGCACTTTCTTGCCTTTGCCTTTCTGGCCATAACTGTCTGGTCCAAAGAATGCGTCATTCTCACGCCAGGACTACTGTTACTAGTAAAAGGCCTAATGAGCTCAGCTATGTGGCTCCCTGGCACAGGCTGCTCAGGATGAGGAGCACATTTTGCTGGACTCTTTAAATTAACATCTTGTCAGCACACAGCACACAGCACCTCCAGTTTGTCTTCCCACCTCAGTATGAGGATAGCCCAACTCGTTTGAGGACTTTTTTGAATCAGCCAGATATGTATGGTGTGGCCTCTTTTGTGGCTGAGTGGCTAGCCCTTTTCCCTTGATTGCAGGTCTGGATTCAGTCAATTCCTAAGCTCCCGCTCAGATGCCCCCCAGAAACATATACAGCGATGTAACATTACCTTACTGCTACGTATCAACATTTTCCTCATTCTTCTCTTAAGATGCGGCCGTATGGGAATCCAATCTGGCTAGCCTTACCTTACCAAATTTCGTCTGAGCGGGGAACTTCAGAACCTCCCCTTGATGCCAGGCTGCAAGCTCTACTAACAAAACAAAACTGAAATCGAAATGTTGCATATCTACTTAGCTCCAACAAACAAGGTTTCCTGCCTATCGCAGCTTCTGCCGCCCCAGCTTTGCCCTTAGCACCGACATTTCCTCGGCCCTTGCACGCAGAGCATCTACCAGCTCCAACCCACTCAGACCAAGGAACAGCAGCGGCTCTGCTGGACCAGGCTGCCTCTGCTGCAGCTGCTGCTCTCGCTCTTGCCAACCACGCCGCTCACGCTGGCTCTCCTCTTCCTGCTGCCCCTGTTGCTTACGTCTATGCTCCCTGTCTTTTTGCTGCCACTCCTCTTCCCAATGTCCTTGCTGCTGCTGCTGCCGCAGTTGCCGTCTCCGTCCCTCCGGTTGCACCTGCCTCTCTTGCTTCGACTCTGGCCCCTGCCACCTCCCTCCCTCCCCACCATCCGCACTCCAGCCTTCAAGAGCCTCTATGTTTTGCATCCACGCCTCTTGGCTGTCCCACCTCCCCCCCTCACCACCTCCTGCACTCTGTAGCTGCATGGCACGGCGGCGCCGCCTCTCTTCGTGCTGGGCTCGTTGCTGCAACAGCTCGTGCTGCTGCACCTCCAGCTGCGCCCATGCTTCGTACAGGGGGGGGTGCTGGAGGCAGGGACACGTGTGGGATTGATGTGAAGGACACGTTGGAAAAGACAGATGTGTTGATTGCAGTGCTGCTGCACCTCCAGCGCAGGCGCCCATGCTTTGTGCAAGGGAGGGTGCAGGTCCTTGTGCAGCTGTGCTGTGCTGCGCTCTGCTTCTGCCTCTGGCGGGGCCATGCTTTGTGCAAGGGAGGGTGCAGGTACTGTTGCAGCTGAGTGGCACTGTGCCTCTAGCATATGCTTTGTGCACAGACAATAAGTGCACAGACAATATAGGAGGAAAACAAACACCAAAATAAAAGAAGGAAACAAAGGAAAAACAAACAAGTTTGAAAGAACATTATTGTAACTTAAAGAGTCGCTTTGGCTTTCAACACAAATCCATTACACCCAAGCATGAAACAAAATGTGTGAAAGAAGACGGGCGTTTTGGCCCTGACGTAAAATGTTCAGTTTTCGGATTGGCAAGGCATCTTGACTAACAATGAATTAAACAAAGTTTTGTTTTCAGAGAAGCCAGACTCGCTTGCCCAAACCCTTTGTTATAGCAATTTCTATTTTTTGCTTATTTGGACAGATCTGGGTGCACGTAAAGCACACACACACCTATAAATACACGCACAACCAGACACACACACACACAAACACACACAAACACACACGCACGCACACACACACACACACATAAAACAAATTACCTGGAAAAAGATGGGCACACTGGCCCCACGCTGGAATAGGGCACGTGACGCATCGGGGTCATGTGCTCCGTGCCACTCAAGCAGAGCCCACTCCATCCACAGCGGTGCTGCCCTGTGTTGGTGAAGCAGAGGGTGTTGTGGGTTTGATTTGGCATGAGCACGGTGGAGCATCAGGGTCGTGTGCGCCGTGCCACTCAAGCAGAGCCCATTCAACCCGTAGGGGTGCCGCTCTGTGTGTATGTGTGTGTGTGCTTGTTTGTTTGTTTGTTTGTGTGTGCAACTATGTACGTTGAATGTGTGTATGTGTGTGTGCATGCATGGGTAGTGTGTGTGTGTGTGCGTGTGTGTATGCACGTATGCACGTATGCACGTATGCACGTATGCACGTATGCAAATCTCTACGTTTGCAATAGTGTGATTCCTCAAGTCCAGCAAACGGATGCTCCATCCGTGCACATGCGCGCACTCACTTGTTATGTGCGCGTATATAGTGCAATTATTCCTATCAGCTGAAGCACACGTAAGCACACGCGTGCACGCTCACCTGGGGCAGTTGTGGGTGGCTCTCTCAAAAACTCGTCGGCCTCCTTCGACATCCCGCTTCTCCTCCCACACCATGCTGGCATACGCGTACCTAGAAACGATGCAAGATGCAGGTACATACTCAAATTGGGTGCTATAAATTAAAAAACATCTCGCCTCTCCTCACAGATTCACGCTGACGCAAACGTAGCTTGGTTAATGCAACAAAGCACTTGAGGTTGAGTGCAACGACTTCCGAACGTCTTGCTTCTCCCCCCACATTCCTGCTGACATGGGCAGACAAAAGGACAATGCATACACTTAAAATCAGCAGTTAGAATCGGATACCATGGAGTTTAAACTTCCAACCGCATGCTACGTGGACTCGTGCTGCTGTTTTTCCAAGACCTTGCTGGCCTAGACAACTGCCAACGCACAAAAGCCTCACAAACATCTCATCCCTTCTTGCTTTGCTTCTTCTCCAACTCATAATGGCACACCTTCTGAACACAGCCAGGCACACATTTATGGCAACCAGGATTTCGAGCACCGCTGTACAGGTCTGACCGTGTATTTGTAGGGTTGGCCAGAACCATGCATATACGGTGTATATACGGTATTTTTGGCAGGGAAATCACCAAAATTACGGTCATATACGGTGTATATATATGGTATTTTTGGCAGGGAAATCACCAAAGTCACGGGCATATACGGTGCATATTATACGGTATTTTCGGCAGGGAAATCCCCAAAATTACGGTCATATACGGTGTATATATACGGTTCTGTCCAACCCTGTGCATTTGTTAAAAACACATAGTCGAAACACGTAAACGTTCACTGCCCAAAAATTCACCATGGAATCTCAGGAGCCACTGCCATGCTGTGCTGAAATGCAGAATCTGCTACACTGTGTGCTGCTTCCCAAATTACAGGGCAACTACGTATACCACAGGAAAGGCGATTTGGGCCAGTTGCTACGGCTGTGCCTCGCTGAAACGCTTGCTCCCCCACATACAAGACCACACATCATCAGTACACAAACTCCACCGCATATAAACAAACACATCATACGAAACGATTCGATAGAACGCAACGCACCATAGGTATGGGTTGCCAGGTGCTACGGCTGTGCCTCGTTGAAAAGCATGCTCTGCCACGTCTGGCCTCCCACAGCGGCGCTCAAACACAGCCCACGCCAGCCACGTCTTCCAGTCCTGTATGTGAAACAAAGGAGGGTTTGACAAACAATCGAGTTTATTACAACAGCAGTGCACACCCACCAACGGAATGTGCAGTCAGAAGCATGCGGAAACATTCCCAGGAGCAGAATGGATGTTTGCGCGGCACACACTCACCAACGGATTACGCAGAAGCATGGAAACATTCCCAGGATCAAAATGGATGTGCGCAGCACACACTCAGTTACGGATTGTGCAGTGTCAGCATTTTATGAACAAATCCAGGAGCAGAATGAATAAGTGCACATTACACACTCACTAATGGATTGTGCAATGTCTGAATCGTGTTGAAAATTTCAGGAGCAGAATGGGTATTTGCGCAACACACACACACACTCACCAACGGATTGCGCCGGGCAGAAGCGGCAAACAGATCAGCCGCCACTTCGCGGTTACCGGCCTTCTTCTCAAGCAGCGCCCACTGCCTCAAGTATCTGCGTACGAGGTGGGGTGGGTCACAAAGTGGAAAATCCATAACCATCCATGCCAACACATTTTGTTGGCCCTCTCCTTATGCAGCGTCCACTGCCTTAAGTATCTGCATACAAGGTAGGGTGGGTCGCCTAGTGCATGAACCATAAATAATAATTCATAACCACGCCCAAACGTTTTGTCGGCCCTCTCCTTAAGCACGACGGCCACTGCCTCAAGTATCTGCATACAAGGTGGGGTGGGTCACAAAGTAGATATTTCACAGCCACGCCCATACATTTTGTCGGCCCTCTCCTTAAGCACGACGGCCACTCCCTCGAGTACCTGCACGTTAGATGTGGGGATTAAAGTCATTCACAACCATGCTCCAAACAACACCTGTTTTTCACGTTTGTCTTGTACAGAGCTACAGCAGCGATAAAGTATTTCACAACCATGCTCCAAACAAAACCTGTTCTTCACGTTTGTCTTGTACAGATCTACAGCAGCGATAACAATCATCAGTTCTCTGCTTCAGCTGTAGAACTGGAGTTCTTGCGTAGTGAGCGTAGGCTGAGATCTGGAAAGCACTTTGCATAAAGTGCTTTGTACTCTCGTTTTAGGCATTCTTTTTATGCCTTGATTTTACTCGGATTGTTTTTCCTGCCCCCCCCCCCTCAGCTTGTGCTTTGACTTGTGGGTGTTCCCATCTGAGCTCGTTTGGATCTGACTTTTGAACTTGCCGCTTGCTTCTTTGCGTTAATTTGCTTTTTTGTCTTGAACAGCTACAGTAGCGATAAAACTAACTAGCAATGAACCTAGAAGTAACACTCCAAGGTGGGTTTTTGACAGATTGGGCCTGGTTTTAAGTCACTTCCTATTGATGTCCTAATGCTATCCTGTTGATGTCCTATTGATGTCATATAGATTTGCTATTGCTGTCCTAGTGATGCCCTATTGATGTCCTATTGATGTCCTACTGATGTCCTGTTGATGTCCTATTGATGTCCTATTGATGTCCTATTGATGTCCTATTGATGTCCTATTGATGCCCTATTGATGTCATGTTGATGCCCTATTGATGTCCTATTGATGTCCTGTTGATGTCCTGTTGATGTCCTGTTGATGTCCTATTGATGCCCTATTGATGTCCTGTTGATGTCCTGTTGATGTCCTATTGATGCCCTATTGATGTCCTATTGATGTCCTATTGATGGACTTGGCAAGTAAGGTTTTGCATCCTTCCCCTCCCACTAGAAACAAACCTGCACTTGGCTACTCTCTCGACCTACAACAATCTGACACAAAACATGGCGAGTATGAAAACATCCCAACAAGAAACAGCAAACACACCTGCTGCTCAGTCCCGCGTACGCCCCCCTGCCCCCTCCCCTCTCATTCTCTGCGGCAACAGTGGCGTCCCTAACACGTCCCCCCCTTTGCTTTTCGCCAGCTGCCCACTGCGCGTGCCGTGGCGTGTGTGCTTGCGGTGTGCGTGCGTGTGCACCCACAGCCGCGTGCGTCACTGGCGTGGCTTGCGTTGGCAGTGCTTGTTGCTCCAAGGTTTGCGACTGCGTCCATAAATATGCCGCTGCTTGAACTTGTGCTTGCTGCACGTGAGCGGCCGCGGCTGCCGGTGGTTGGGATGCTGCTTGCGTTGGTGGTGTTTGTGGCACTCTGGCTTGCGTTTGGCTGTCTGTCTCTGCTGCACCTTGTGCCTGCGCCTGTGGCGGAGGCTGTGCTGATCCTTGCGACAAAACCTGTGGCTCTGCTACTCTCGGCGCATGTGGTGGTGTGTGTGCTTCCTGTGTGTTGTGTGCAACCGCGGCTGGTTGTGGTAGCGTGAACGGTGTGTGTGTGTGCGACCCTCCAGCCACTTGATCTTGCGGCTGCGGTGTGTGTGCGTCTGCTGCGGGTTGAAGTGCCGATGCTGGCTCCGCCTCTGCTGCAGCGTGCGCATGTGTTGGTGGTGTGTGTACCCTTTTGGTCGTTTCATCCTGCGCTTGTGTGTGGGATGGATTCCTGCCATCGCCACTTTCATCTGTGCTTCTCTGGCTGCTGTTCTGTTGCTCCCGCTCCCGCTGCTCCCGCTGCTGCTGCTGCTGCTGCTGCTGCTGCTCTGTCACAGCAGTGGATGACGTGATGTTGATGGGTGGCAAGGCCTGACTGCCAGTGCTCTGCTGCGTGGTGTCGTGGCGCCCATGCTCTGGCACGGCGCTCGGTGGAAAGGACGCATAATGGTGGGGGGCAGGCCTGGAGAAACGCGCTGCTGCTGCTGCAGCGGCACCCTCCTGTGTGTGTGTATAATCACGTGTATGCATTTGCATGTGTGTGTTTGTCTCTGTGATTGTATAGTCTTATATGTGTGTGTATGTGTGTGTGTGATCGTGTCTATTTGTGCGCGTGCTTGTAATTGTGCGTGTGTGTGATTGTGTGTCTTTGTTAGAGGATGTGTGTGTACAGTGAATGCGCTGTCATGTGCAGGCATAGTTGCTTAGTTAGGTGCCTCAGTTAGTTGCCTCTGTTAGTTGCCTCAGTTAGTTGCCTCAGTTAATTGCCTCGATTAGTTGCCTCAGTTAGTTGTCTCGATTAGTTGCCTCAGTTTGTGTGTGCAACACTGCAAACACTGCACGACCCTTTTATTTTGCGTACTGCACTGAGAAGCCGCTGCAGTACTGTTGCTGCTTTTTGATAATCGTTTGTCCAGACACACACTCACTCGCATCTTGTACTCCTGCAGCACTGCTTAATTCATAACGCGCACGCATTTACGTGGCACCCATACAAACACAAACACATACACACACAAACACCCACACCCACACACATATATATACATATACATACGCAACCACACACATATGTGCATACACGTGCGCACACATACACACACAGACGCACACCCACATATACATCCATCCGCACACATATATACACACTTAAACGCACCCACCCACATATATACATACACACACACGCACCTACCCACACACATATATATACTTACAAACACACACACATACACATACACATACACCCACACCCACCCACCCACACATACATACATGCACACACATACACACGCAGTTATCACCTGAAAAGTCTTAAGGGCCAAGTCAGGCTGACCCATAAACGCAAGCAGCTCTGCCAAGCCCTCCCAGCATCGGAGCGCGCCTTGCAAGGCTGCAGTTATAAAATTATCTCATGAGATTAATTTCGCACATGTCGAGATTATGTTTTTAAGTCCTCCTAGCATCGGAGCGCGCCTTGCAGTAAAGGAAACATAGGTATATATTGTTTTTTGGAGCCCTCCCATTATCGGAGCGCGCCTTGCAAGGAAGAAAACACACATGTTGAGATTTGTTTTTTGAGCCCTTCCAGCATTGGAGCGTGCCTTGCAAGGCTGCAGTTAAGAACACACACATACATGTTACATGTTAAAATGGTTTTTGAGCCCTCCTAGCAACAGAGCACGCCCTGCAGGGCTGCAGTTAAGAACACACACACACACACACATGTTAAGATGGTTTTTGGAGCCCTCCCAGGATCGCATCGCACCTTGCCAGGCTGCACAGCTCAGAACACACAACTAGGAACTCACAATAAAGAGCAGACTCACAATAAAGAGCAGCACACTTCAGAGGGCTGCAGAACAAATGAGAGCTCACAACCTAGAAATCGCAAAATGAATTGCACAGCCAAGAACACACATACACAAGCACAATAAAGAAACCATGCAGAATGCACTGTGGGAAGTAGGCGGAATAATTAGAGAAGGTCTTCAGATCTGCGTTGTCACGCAGCCGCAGACACACACACATCCCACCTATGCACACACACAAACACATATATCCAACCATCAAAACACGCACCCACACCTTCACCTGCCCACACATGCATCCACCCATACGCACACAGCACACACCCACACCCACACCCACACCCACACACACCCATCCCCACCTATGCACACACACAAACACAAATATTCAACCATCAGATTACACACCATGACCTTCACCTGCCCACACATGCATCCACCCATACGCACACCCACACCCACACCCACACCCACACCCACACCCATCCCCACCTATGTACACACACACAAACACAAATATCCAACCATCAACATACACACCGTGACCTTCACCTGCCCACACATGCATCCACCCATACGCACACAGCACACAGCACACATACACACACACACACATATGCCCATACACACACACCCACACACGTGTGGTGCATATCAGTAGGCACAAACCACATCCAACACCTATGCCCCCAGGCCTTATATCACTTATACCCAACACCCACTCATGACACTCATACCCCCAGGCCTTTGACACACCCACATTTTGAGCGTGTGCCTCTGGAAAACCACTCCCGCGCGTCAGCTGCACGCCCTTCCTGCTGCAGCAGCACTCCACGTGTGTGGCACATATACCCATTGTCACCTGTGATTGTGTGTGTGTGTGTGCGTGTGTGTGCGTGGTGTGTGTGTGCTTGTTGTGTGTGTGATTGTTGTGTGTGTGTGTTTGTGTGTGTGCTTGTTGTGTGTGTGTGTGTGTGTGTGTGCGTGCGTGTTTTTTTTGTGTGTGTGTGCTTGTTGTGCGTGTGTGTGTGTGTGTGTGTGTGTGTCTGTAAACGCTCCTGCCATCGCTTTTTACCACCCTAGTAATAGAGCCCGCATTTCTCTGCAGCTTCCTCCACAAATTATTTGTGTGTGACGCATCATTTCAACATCTCCATAATTGGTGCAAGGGCCTGCTCTGCTTCTGCACATCTCCACACACACATGGCGTAGTGCCCACGCATACTCCTCACACACACACACACACGCACACACACACACGCACGCACATACACACGCACATATAATCAAACAATTGTACTAAAAAAGTACACATTTGTATCTAAACATGCGCATCTACCACCACTTCAATCACTGCGAGGGCCTGCTCTGCCTCTGCACGCCTTCATCAAAACACTCGCACACTTACACTTGCATTTACACACAAACACACACACAAACAGTGCACTGGAAACAGCATTTACAGCTCTGTTATAAAACACATGTGCACCTTCCACCACCTCAATGACTGCGAGGGCCTGCTCTGCCTCTGCACACAGCCCATGGCACAAAGCCCATGGCACATACACACACACTTCATGTAGTGCCCACACACTCATTCATCAATACACTCACACTACTACACTTGCATCTACACACACACACCCACCCAAACACACACCGCCACATTAACACACGCAGGCACGCAAGCATGCACCTGCACCCAAACATGCGCACCTTCCACCACTTCAATCGCTGCGAGGGCCTGCTCCGCCTCCGCACGCCGCCCATGGCGCACATGATGCATCGCCATCGCGTGCAGCAGCTGCGCGTTGGGAGGCATCATGGATGGGTGGGGGAGCTGCGCCCCTGCGCCACTCACTGCCGTGCTTGCCCCTGCTGCTGCGCTATCACTCCCTTCTGCGCCTGCTGCACCCACGGCTCCGCTCGCTGCTGCGCTTCCCCCGGCTGCTGTGCTCGAACCTGGTCCTGTGCCTGCCCCTGCTGCAGCTCCAGCTGCTGAATTTGCGGTGCCTGCTGCTGCGTTGTGTGCATTCGTCTGTGAAGGAGGCAGCACTGCAGCAGCAGCTTCCTGCACCATTGATGCACCAGCCATTCCAGGTGTTTGTCCATACATTGTTGCACCGGAGCTTCCATCGACCCTCGCTGCTTGAGACAAGGCAGAGGCGGCAGCTGAGGCTACAGCAGCAGCAGTAGCAGCAGCGGAAGCGGCTGTGTTATTTGCGTAGAGAGTTGCGATGGTGAGGTTGGGTTCGTGAGGGGTGTTAGGGCTGGGGGGTGAGGGTTGGGGTGGAGGTTGGGGGGTGGGGGTTGGTTTTTGGAGGGGGGGCGGCTTTGTGGGTCTGGCGCGGTAGGCAGATTTGAATGTGGAAAAAGCCTGGAACAGAGGGATCGTAGGAGGGGTGCTGATCTGTGTTGGAACTCTACTTGCCTTGACTGCTTCAGAAGCAGCTGCTGGGTTTGCCGCCTGGTTTTTGCTGCTTGCTTTGACTGCTTCAGATACAGCTGCTGGGTTTGCCGCCTGGTTTTCGCTGCCAAGCACCTCGGCTCCTGGCAGGAGCTCTGTACCAACTAAACTGCTGTTACTTGCTCGAGGGGCTGTAGGTTTTGAATTGCTGCTACTTGCTTGCGGTGCTGCGGCTCCTGGCAGGAGCCCTGCAGTTGCAGAGCCAGTGTCAGCGTCTTGAGGGGCTGTAGGTTTTGAATCGCTGCTACTTGCTTGCGGTGCTGCGGCTCCTGGCAGGAGCTCCGCAGTTGCAGAGCCAGTGTCAGCGTCTTGAGGTGCTACAGTGATTCCTGACAGGGACCCTTTGCTGGTGCCTACTGCCTGAGAGGTTGCGATTTCTGACAAGCTCCCTTTCACCTCAGCACCTGCGTGTGCCGCTTGAGGGGCTGTGGGGGATCCTGAGGGCCCTGCAGACTGCAACTGTGCATTTTGCGGCTCTGTGGCCTGCTCTGTGTGTGTGTGGCCTGTTCTGTGCGTCGGCTCTGTGTGTGGCTCTGTGGCCTGCTCTGTGTGTGGCTCTGCGTTTGAGGGACCTGCCTGGCTTTGGGGTAATGGTGGTTGAGGGCTTGGAGGGGTGTGCGTGGTGGTGGAA
>Ga0307968_1002871_pt1 | contig 14345 bp, 20 predicted proteins | sample OrgLakmetagen650_FD_201834 | JGI IMG/M metagenome (GOLD analysis project Ga0307968, IMG submission 201834) | Saline water microbial communities from Organic Lake, Antarctica - #650 | ecosystem: Environmental > Aquatic > Non-marine Saline and Alkaline > Saline | place: Antarctica: Organic Lake... | reverse complement strand
ATACAACAGTGTGGTTTATATGCAGTGTGCACATGAATTGCAGCGTGCACATGGTGTGCAGTGTGCACATGGTGTGCAGTGTGCACAGTGTATACAACAGTGTGGTTTATATGCAGTGTGCACATGAATTGCAGCGTGCACATGGTGTGCAGTGTGCACAGTGTATACAACAGTGTGGTTTTTATGCAGTGTGCACATGATATGCAGTGTGCACATAATACACAACAGTGTGGTTTATATGCAGCGTGCACATGGTGTGCAGTGTGCACATGGTGTGCAGTGTGCACAGTGTGTATACAACAGTGTGGTTTTTATGCAGTGTGCACATGATATGCATTGTGCACATAATACACAACAGTGTGGTTTATATGCAGTGTGCACATGATATGCAGCGTGCACATGGTGTGCAGTGTGCACAGTGTATACAACAGTGTGGTTTATATGCAGTGTGCACATGATATGCAGCGTGCACATGGTGTGCGATGTGCACAGTGTATACAACAGTGTGGTTTATATGCAGTGTGCACATGAATTGCAGCGTGCACATGGTGTGCAGTGTGCACAGTGTATACAACAGTGTGGTTTATATGCAGTGTGCACATGAATTGCAGCGTGCACATGGTGTGCAGTGTGCACATGGTGTGCAGTGTGCACAGTGTATACAACAGTGTGGTTTATATGCAGTGTGCACATGATATGCAGCGTGCACACCATGTGCAGTGTGCACAGTGTATACAACAGTGTGGTTTATATGCAGTGTGCACATGATATGCAGCGTGCACACCATGTGCAGTGTGCACATGGTGTGCAGTGTGCACAGTGTATACAACAGTGTGGTTGCCACCTTTAAGGGTGTACAGGAGTGACCAGAAGCGTTTAGATGCAGCGTGCACATAATACACAACAGTGTGGTTTATATGCAGTGTGCACATGGTGTGCAGTGTGTGCATGGTACAACAGTGCGGTTGCCATAAGGTGTGCAGGAGTGATTAGAAGCGTTTAGATGCAGCGTGCACAGTGTATCTTTGGGAGCTTTCATATACAAAGCACATTGTCATTGTACCTATGTGTAGGGTTGGCCAGGACCATATATATACGGTGTATATACGGTATTTTTGGCAGGGAAATCACCAAGTATACGGTCATATACGGTGCATATATACGGTTCTGGCCAACCCTACCTATGTGTATGGACCTGAACATCATCAGGTAACACCGCCAGAGGGGGACAACTCAGAGACCTTCCCAGCTTGCTTTTTCTGCTTTTGACAAACATTTCTATTGACCTACAAGCAAGTACTAGACATTTCTATTGACCTACAAGCAAGCACTAAACGTTTCTATTGACCTACAAGCAAGCACTAAACATTTCTATTGACCTACAAGCAAGTACTCATAAGAGCTTGGGGCCAAGGTGTGGCCGCATGTTTGGCAGGAATTCCAAGCACTTGGCCCTAGACAGCCAATAGAGGTCTGTCCGAAAACAACTCGGTGTCCTAAATTGAACCTTTTTGTGTACACAAGTGTTTTTTGTAGGGTAAAACGTTGGCCTTCTTAGCGCCCCTTTTGGCTGCTTTGTCTGAGGAAAATGGCTGGAATCTTACATCCGCCCATCCATTGCGTTGTGTCTTTTGACTTCTTTTTTTATTTGGCGATGATCAAGTTTTGGTGAAGGAGCCCAATCTGCAGCCTCCTGAATTACCTTTTTTGGAAAACTGTCTAGACAAGCTTTTTTCAAGAATGCAGAGACTGGTAGATGTATGAGCATAGGGATAATGAATACAGAAACTAGATAATTGGGAGACATGTGAGCATATTATGGCTTCTTGGGGGGAGCATTGCAAGCAACGCTGAAAAGTTGGCGAAGCCTTTGCGGCTATTTTGGGGCCCTTGAGGGTTTAAGGTTGGCCAGAACCATATATATACGGTGTATATAAGGTAATTTTGGCAGAGAATTCACCAAATATACGGTCATATACGGTGCAGTTACGGTTCTGGCCAACCCTACATATGTTTGGTTCTGGCCAACTTGATATGAAACTGCAATGTGTATGGGGAAGAGGTTGAAGAAAGCAAAGGAGCACCACAGTTCTATATGGACACCAATGGACGCACGTTGCTGGCCACAAGCACATACGCACATCCTGCCCTCCTTTTTCAACGTTTTAAAGCACCTGGACGGCAACCTTATGCTGCACCTCACCTTGTTCTATCAGCAGCACACACACACACACACACACGCACACACACACACACACACACAAGGGCATGCGTCTAGCTTTACACACAAAGCACAGATTTTGGGGGTTAGTGTTCTGTGCCACATGCTGGTCTGGATCACTTACTTATCAGCAGAAAGCACCTACTCTCTAGTGATCTGATTCGTATCAGGAAAATTATGCTACATAACTCGTCTTCGGTGTGAAACTTTTCTTCGACTGCTGTGCCATATGCTAGTCTGGATCACTTGCCCATGAGTGTGCCGCATACCTTATGCTAGTCTGGATCACTTACCCATGAGTGTGCAGCACATCATATGCTAGTCTGGATCACTTACCCATGAGTGTGCAGCATACCTTATGCTAGTCTGGATCACTTACCCATGAGTGTGCAGCACATCATATGCTAGTCTGGATCACTTACCCATGAGTGTGCAGCATACCTTATGCTAGTCTGGATCACTTACCCATGAGTGTGTAGCATAGCATATGCTAGTCTGGATCACTTACCCATAAGTGTGCAGCATATCATATGCTAGTCTGGATCACTTACCCATGAGTGTGCAGCATACCTTATGCTAGTCTAGATCACTTACCCATGAGTGTGCAGCTTATTGATTGCTAGTCTGAATCACTTACCCGTGAGTGTGCAGCATACCTTTTTAGTCTGGATCACTTACCCATGAGTGTGCAGCATACCTTATGCTACCATCATCCGCCTTTGCAGAAAACCTTCTCTTCGGCTGAGATGGAAGGCTTCTTCGGCAACAACAAGCACCTTCAGTTCTATGTAAGTTGCACCAGACGAGCATGGCTTTGATTCAAAATGCGGGGTGGTCCCTTGCATATCAATTTCAGGGGCAGTAAGGATCAGCTGCTGGTAAAGGCGTCGATCTGCAATCACCTCACTAAGAGGCAGTGCTGTGTACACTGCTTCATCTCACTAAGAGGCAGTGCTCACTAAGAGGCAGTGCTGCTTCAATGTGTTGCTTCATTTCTGCTGTATAAAGTCATTTGGTTATGAAGGAGACGGTGCTTGTTGCTGAGGAGCAGATTTCATGTCTTGAGGGGGACATGATTGATACCACACATGATTTGCACCACACATGATTTGGACCACACATGATTGACACCACACATGATTAACACCACACATGATTGACACCACACATGATTGACACCACACATGATTTGCACCACACATGATTGATGCCACACATGATTGACACCACACATGATTGACACCACACATGATTGACACCACACATGATTTGCACCACACATGATTCATACCACACATGATTTGCACCACACATGATTGAAACCACACATGATTTGCACCCCCCACAACTCCTTCTTGCTTCGCAGACAATTGCCTCAAACGGCGAGAGGGAATACATCGGAAAATTCATTAGAGACCTTCCACAATACTTCACTTGGGAAAACAACCCTGGACTCATTGATGGCCTGGGCATAAACCAAGAGTATGAGGTGAGGAGGAACCCATAACAACGTTAAAAGTGCAGTATGAGGTCAGGAGGTGAGGAGGAACCCATAACAACGATCAAAGTGCAGTATGAGGTCAGGAGGCGAGGAGGAATGCATAACAACGACTAAAGTGCTGTATGGGGTCAGGAGGTGAGGAGGAACCCATAACAACGATCAAAGTGCACTGCTCTTGCACGAGCACATGATGCATATTGGTCAGAGCACAGAGTAAGGCAGACCTCACAATGGTACAAGTTCCAGTGCTCTTGCAAAAGCAGTCGATGCGTACTTACCAGAGCGCAAACTGTAAAAAAACGCACAATGGTGGAAATCGTAGCGCTCTTGCACTCACTTGCACTCACTTGCACTCACTTGCACTCACTCACTCACTCACTCACTCACTCACTCACTCACTCACTCACTTGCACGTGAGCACTTATATGCACTAAAGGCTGTACTGATGATGTAGCACTGATATGCAGTAAGGTTTGTACAAGTATTATTGTTTAATCATGCAACCAATGATGACTTAATGTGGTTCTCTAGGTTTCAACAATGATGCACATCGTTTAAGAGCTCACGGAAAAAGCTCAATAATGAACTGGGTGCCTGAGCTTGCAGATTGTACCATGTGCACGTTTAAAAATCCACCTCCCTGCACTTCTGCTCAAGCAAGCGCCGTGGGCGGGTGCCTAGAAGATTAGGTGCTACCCGCAGCTTCAGAGGGAATTTTTATTATTACACACAATTAACTGTCTGTTGGTAAGCTCTCACGGGACCCATTCCTACAATATCCCTCTAAGAATTGTAATCCTCTCATAGCAAACATCCCCCTCTCCTCTCTTGGGGTTGCAGTCAAGAACATCCAGCAGCAAGCACCGGCAACGAAATGAGAAAAGGTCCTGCTCCGCCCAATTAAAAAATGTGACCAAGAAAGATTGCAGTGCGCCCTTAAAGATCCTACCTGCCACGCACTGCATGCAGCTTGTCGTGGCTAACCCAGAAGACGCGTGCTCAGAACTCCAGGGTGATTACGCCAACAAGGTGGTGATGTTTGTGGAAGGAGGGAGCTGCTCGTTGGATGACAAAGGCGGCTTTGTGAGTGCCTCAGATGCCGTGGCAGGTGTGTATGCAGGAGGGGTTCCTTACTGAGGTTGAGCTACACATTTTTGTTGAGCATGCTCAGTGCTATGGGCCAAATGTACATTCTTGGTGTCAGGCAGAGAACGAGAGATCCAGTGCCACTTGCAGCTCTTATAAGTGACAGGTGCATATGCCTTGGCCGTTCAAAACTTACACTATGCACTTTGTGAAAGGGGCACAACAGGGCAGAATGAATAGGGCTCTGCTCTTTTTGCCTGGCTAGGGAGAATTGTAAGCACATATATGTATTTATTTATTTTACACGATCTGGGATTTAGGGTGCACGTGGTATGCAAGAGGTAGGCGGCCTCCGAACGGCTTTCTGCTCTAGCTTGCCACATCATTGGCTTTGCACACACATGCACACACATGCACACGCATACACGCGCGCACACGCACGCACACTCCTGCTGGCTTTGCACAACACTTTTGCACACACAGATCAGCTTTGCACAACAATCTCTGTGGTGTTGCAGGCATCTACATCGACAACAATGGGGATTTGAACACCGGTGGCGAGTTTGATAAGCCATTCATCACCACAAGCTTCGACCCGTGAGTTTGTACACCTCAGTGCTTGCAAATTTGGCTTTGCCGTCTGGTAAGCGTTCAGTAGGAGGCGCAAAAAAGCACAGACAAAATATGCCCAACTGTTACATACTGTGACACTGGACACTGCTTTCATGCTCTGTCATCCGGTCATCATGCATTGGAGCCATTTGATTATCATGGCATTGTGAGTTAAATTTCATGTCACCAAAGTATTTGATACCATTCATTTGGATGGACTTTGTGGCCTTATGTCATGCCGTTCAAATTCATGGGTTAGGGTCATTGGATTCATTTCATGTCACCAAGTCCTGTCTCCAAGGCATGACATCCCATCCATTTGGAACGATTCTGTGTCATAAAGGCATGACGTCAAATCCGTCTGAAGGCATCTCACGTCAGCAAGGCGTGTGTCCCTCATGGCATTTGGATGCAATCTATGTCATTAAGTCACTACAAGCCACCGTCAAATCCGTCTGAATTCATTTCACATGAGCAAGGCGTGTATCACTCATGACGTTTGGATGCATTTTATGTCATCAAATTATGACACGCCACCAAGTCGGGTCATATCGTCCAGCTCATTTGCACTCGTTCTGTGTCATCAAAAGTCATCGCACGTGCATCGGCTATAATTTTTAACGTGCAATTGCTTTGCACCTCTTGCAGGGCTGCAAAAGAGGACATTGCAGATCCAGGCACCACATGGTTCATCGTTACTAGGGTGAGCGCTATTATGCACAGCTGCATGTCCAAGGCCACGTTCAAGGCCACGTTCAAGGCCATTCTTGCTAAGTGCACGTCCAAGGCCACGTTCAAGGCCAGAAGAAGCATGACTCACCAATTGTTCGGTGCCGTGCCATACGAAAAGAATGTTACCGTCCCAAAATAGCGTTTGGGGGGGGGGCGGTGGTCTTTCTAAAATTCTTAATTTGGGGGGGGGGCAGTACTTGGGTTACGTACCGTACTTACGTGTGAGTGCGATACAAGTACCCCATGGCATGTTTTTGGGTTGGGAACCACTAAGTACTTGTACGTACCGTACTTATGTGTGAGTACGATACAAGTACCCCATGGTATACTGTTGGGTCGGGAACCACAAAATACTTGTACGTACCGTACTTATGTGTGAGTACGATACAAGTACCCATGGTATACTGTTTCGAGGGTGGGAACCACTAGCAGCACAGCATTTACAACTGCACAATATCATCTACATATCATCTACAGAGATTATAATGAAACACATTATGAACTATTAACACACATGTTAGAAAATAAAAAAAATCAGAATAGTCTTGAGTGCTTGTTTGAGAGTGTGAGGCTTAGGCCATCTTGGGTCAGATGAAGCTGTTTGCTTCTCTCCACACTTTGCATCTAGACATTTAACGTCTCAGCATTATTTAGTGGAGTTATGGGTGCTCAGAGTCCTCAAAATAAATGCAGACAGCTTGGCACATGCACTCACAAGTTGCCCTGATATATGTTTTTGGTATCTGGAATGTGCCGTGTGGGTTTCACCAGACCATACGTGTTAAGTATTATACGTTCATGTACTCACCCCCCCCGAAAAATTTTCTATATTACAGAAAAAATTAGCAACCACCCCCTAGAATTATTTGTTTTGCAGTAGCATTCATCAACCACCTCCTCTCAAAGGGGCTGTTGTCGCTGTCACTGCTGCTGCTGCTGCTACTGCTGCTGCATGCGTTTGCTAACTTTGCGTGCCGCTTGGGTGCTGTAGCTAGACCATGTGTGTGTGTGTGTGTGTGTGTGTGCGCGCGTGCGCACGTTTGCGCGCCTGTGCATATGTGTCTGTGCGTGTGTACGCCTGTGTGTGTGCGCCTGTGCGTGTGTGTATATGTGCGTGTTTTTATGCGTATGCAATGCCTGCATGCGTTCACGTGTGTGTGCGCCTGTGCATGTGTCTGTGTCTGTGTGTGTGTCCTGCATGGCTGCCTCTTGTTCTTGCGCTCCTCTGCCTCTTGCTCAATTCAGCTCAGTCCGGTCCACTCTTGCCTGCTGAGGCGGGCGGGGTCTGGGGGGAAGGGGCAAGCGGAGCGGGGGGGGCATCCTTACCGCTCGTCAGTTCGAACAATAAATATTTTTTGCTACCGTCATTGAACTGCCCCCCCAGAAAAGAGATTTCTTTTACCACTTTTTTTCGAAATATCTGTCACCGCCCCCACCAACAACAATAAATAGGGGCGGTGATCTACTTTATGTACAGCAAACATCTTTCAAAGCAGGGAAGATTGAGTACTGGCTTTCGTGAAACTTCCCTGTCCATGTTGATGTACCACACGATGGGGACGACTATTAAAGATGTTCCGTGTTGAGAGACACCACCGAATTTTGTTGCGTAATCTGTCATCTCACAATCTGTCATTTCATGTCACTATCTGTCATTTGATGTCACACTCTGTCATTTCATGTCACATTCTGTCATTTGATGTCACAATCTGTCATTTCATGTCACATTCTGTCATTTGATGTCACACTCTGTCATTTCATGTCACATTCTGTCATTTGATGTCACAATCTGTCATTTAATGCCGCTATCTGTCATTTCATGCCACAAACGCACGCACCAGGGAGGGAGCCCGCATGAGTATGTCACTGAGTTTTCCTCGTTTGGTCCAACGCTGGAGGATGGAAACACCATTTCAGATCAAGATGTCCGCATCATGCCACAACTCACTGGCCCAGGTGTGTATGTGTGTGTGATTGGGCAAGCAGCTAGCATGAAACTTGTTTCCTGTTTTGGCCGGAAAGTTCCGTAAAGAACAGTTGGTGAAAGCAGCATTCCTGTAGCCTGCATGCAGGACGGGAAGTCACATGGCAGGCATTGTATCTGCTGCCTACCTAAGTAATAGAAGGCCAAGTCCGATGACTGTTGATTTGCTGTGCTAAAAGCTGAAAACAAAACAAATAGCGTACCAGCCAAGAACTAATCACAATCACAATGCTGAATGGTTCTAACAATGGCTTGCAAGTGTGTTTTGCTTTGCTCGTGTTAAGATTAAAAGTGCTTGGGTCTTGTAGCAAAGTACTTTATAGGTGTGTGTTAATCGTGAAGTGGTAAACAAGTATGTACGCGTGCGAGGTTTCAGGGTATTTCATTTATTATTCATTTATTTCAAATAATTATAGTATAATTATTATTTTTCCATTTCATTAATACCGTAAAGGGGACGCACGCAAGCACCTTCCTCACCCTCAACTGGGGCTCTGTAAACGTTTGCCTAACACCCGTACACACTAATATGGGCTGTGGGCTGCAGTCCTGATGCACACACACACACATACACACACACAAACACACACACACACAACGTCATAGTTGCAAGATGCACAGTGCGCAAAAGAGGCCACCAAGATGGGGTGCAAGTCCCGCCCCCCATTCCTTGTAAGAATAGGAAGGTGTCGGAGTGGCATCTGACCACCAGAACTGGTTTGGTCCTTTCGGCCTAGTGCTTCTGTAACATTGATGCGGGAAACAGTCAGGTGGGAGTGTCACCCAAAATGGGGGTCAATAGAGTGGTCACCCAAAGTGGGGGTCAATAGAGTGGTCACCCAAAGTGGGGGTCAATAAATAATAAACTATAAAAATGAAAAAAAAGAACTTCTGGATCAGGTGCGATGCTGAGTGCTGCATCTGACAGCCTGTGATGGGAGCCAATCGTGCTCCCCTGACATTAAGGAAGGAACTCTGTTTCATAAATCACACTCTTACTTCTGGATCAGGTGCGATGCTCAGTGCTGCATCTGACGGAGCCTATGATGGGAGCCAGTCGTGCTCCCCTAACATTGAGATGATGCAAGGCACTTCGATGGCATGTCCAGCAGTGGCAGGCGCAGCTACACTCGCACGGCAGTACTTCATGGACGGCTTTTATCCTACAGGTATGGTGGCATGGTAGTACGAACACATACATGCACATAGTACACATGTGCATATATATAGGGTTGACCACAACCATATATATTTACGGTGTATATATGTTTTTTTTGGCAGGAAAATCACCAGATATACGGTCAAATACGGTGTATTCATACGATTCTGGCCAACCCTAAATATGCATGTACCGTTGTACAGCTTGACGTGCTATATATAGTTGTGCGTCTTTTTCGTGCGCTGATGAAGATAATAATTGATGCCCGTCTTCAAGTATGTTTCCTACAGTAGTGAACCATATCTTATGCGTGCATGCAGCTGGTGCATGCCTCCATTGTGTGCATGCATTCGTGCACGCATGTTACAGCGCAATCCTGCTAGCGTGTGCTTGCTAGTGCTGTGTTCAATCCTGCTCAACCTCTGAACCATTGCTCACTTCGGCTTTGCTTGTTGCCTTTGCTTAACTTCCTTCCTTTGCTTCCTTTCCATTCTTGATCACAATGCCTTCCCTACTGCAATGATCAGGTGGTTTGAGTGGTCGACGACGCCTTCGAGCCCTCTGTTTCACTGCTGCGTGCAGTGTTTATTTGGCTCAGCACTCTATAGAGCATGCCTTCCCTACTGCAATGATGAGGTTGTTCAAGTGGCCGACGATGCCTTCGAGCCCTCTGCTTTGCTGCTGCATGCAGTTTTTAGTTTTGTCTCAGCACTCTATAAAGCATGGCCTCTTGACTTCAATGAACAGGTGGAAAAGTGGCCGACAACGCCTTCGAGCCCTCTGCTTTGCTGCTGCATGCAGTTTTTAGTTTTGTCTCAGCACTCTATAAAGCATGGCCTCTTGACTTCAATGAACAGGTGGAAAAGTGGCCGACAACGCCTTTGAGCCCTCCGCTTCATTGCTGCGTGCGGTGCTTGTTGCTGGGGCCTCCACGATGTCTAGCCTGGCTTTGAGAAACGGCAAGCCCACAACCCTCTTTGACGTGAACCAAGGATTTGGGAGGGTAGACCTGAGTCATTCTCTACCACTCAAGGGCGTTAGCGACGCTGACTGGCGCTTGCTGGTGAGCTTTGTGTGTGTATGTGTGTGTTTGTGTGTGTGTGGGTGTGGGTGTGGGTGGGTGTCTGTGTGTGTTGTGTTGTGTGTGTGTGAAGGTTTTTCGAGGCCTCTAGCCTGCGAGCCTTTGCAGTTGCATGTGCTGCTTGCTGTTGTTGCACGTGCTGCTTACTGTTGTCGCTCATGCTGGTGGTCGTGGAAGTGCATAACTAATGTCAGCGCTGCTGCTTGTATAGCATGTGCTGTTGGTCGTGGAAGTGCATACTAATGTCAGCGCTGCTGCTTGTCATAGCATGTGCTGTTGGTCGTGGAAGTGCATACCTGATGTCAGCGCTGCTGCCTGGTAAAGCACGTGCTGTCCGTTGTGGAAATGCATAACTGGTGTCAGCGCTTGGTAAAGCATGTGCTGGTGGCTGTGAGGGAGCATGGCTGGCGTCAGTGCTCGCCACTGCTAGCATTTGCGCGTCATCACGTGAGATTGGCGGCAGCTGCAAGTTGCGTGTGATGTGATGAGCAGTGAGTTCGTTAGTTGGTGAGTCATATGCTTTATTGTGATGGTGGGTGGTGAGTTGGTGAGTCATATACAGGCTTGTGCTACTGCGCCGTCTTTCGGCTTTTTGACCGTCTAGACGGTCCGTACCGTATTTGCATCGTACAAGACGGTGCTAGTACGGTCCGTTTAAAAAGTACGGTCCCAACCGTACAAGGACGGTGCCACCGTACAGTACAATTTTGGCCTTAATTTGGCCGTTTGGATCCAATTTCGAGCCATAACATCTGCTTTCTTTGTGCAACAATTATTAACAAATAACACAGATTATTGAACAGGAATCAAGTACTGCGTCCGATTTTGAGTTTCCATGCAAGCCACTGCTGGGCCCTTCCCCCGAGCTGAAGCAGCCTCAACCCAGCCCCAGGGTCGTCCAGGGAAGCATTGTGTGGCGTCAACACATGAGAGGAGCATGCGGGAGGTGGAAATGGGAGGTGTTGGGGCGGAGAAGCCATTCTGAGGCCAAAATTGCACTGGCAGTGCCAGTCCCCGAGCTGATGCAGCCCCAACCCAGCCTCAGGGTCATTCATGGAAGCATTGTGGGGCGTCAGCACATGGGAGGAGCACACCGGGGAGCGAAAATGGGAGGTTTTGGGGCGGAGAGGCCATTCTGAGGCCATTTTTGCACTGGCAGTGCCAGCTTGGCACCGTACCGTACACCGTACCGTAATTTACCGTCTAGACGGTAAACTACGGTCACCAAAATACGCTATGACACCGTATTTTAAGAAAAGACGGTCCGTACCGTCCTAATCGTACCGTACCGTCTCACCGTACTAGCACAAGCCTGGTCATATACTTATTGTGACGTTGGGTTAATCCGACAGCAGATGAGCAATCAACTGGTCCGTTGGTAAGTCACATATTTGTAGGGTTGGCCAGAATCATATATATACGGTGTATGTACGGTATTTTTGGCATGGAAATCACCAAATGTACGTTCATATACGGTGTATATGTACGGTTCTGGCCAACCCTACATATTTTTTGTCAGGGCAGTGATTTGTTTTGACGGTCGGTTGGCTTGACAGCGTGCCTCTGAACACAGATTGTGGCGAGTGCCTTTCAAGAGAGATCAAGGTCACACCACTGCTTAGCGTAGCCACTGCTTGCAATTTTTTGGCTTTGCTAGGTCAGAGTTTAGTCTAAATTCATCGAGAGAAATTGGGCGGCCCCTCAGACACTCCCCTCTGCAGACTGCCACTCGGTGGCATCAAGCCTGCTTGCCCATTGCCCACACTGCAATACAACTATCCAATGCGACGCACTACAACATCAAGATGGATTTCTTTCCAGCCACCATGCTTTTATTCTGCCACAGTGAGCGCCCCACGTTTCTTGTCACAGTGACACCACGTACAATTTACAACACGTTTACACCACACACATGGTTTACCCCACACACAGTGACACCACACACTTTGTTATAATTTACACCACACACAGTGACACCACATACTTTGTACACTTTACACCACGCACAGTGACACCACATACTTTGTTACACTTCAACATTAACGCCCTCACGTTCGTGTCAGCCCACAAATGTTTCAGAGCATCTAGCTCAAGAGATTCCCCCAAGGCTCTGATAGCACACAGGTTTCGCAGAAAGAGCAGCTCTCTGTTGGTGCCCTACGTTTGAACTATCAGCCCACAAATGTCTCAGAGCACCTGTCTCCAGTCATTCTCCACACAACGTCAATACCACACAGGCCGTTGCAGACAGGACACGTGGATCAGTTAGCTACTCCCTCGCAATGTAATAAATGCACAGGTGCTGCTGACAAAGCATCTGACTTAGTAGGCTGTTCCCACCCAACTTAAATAACACACACGTGACACAGACAGCGGATCTGGCTCAAAAAGCTGTTCCCACACATCATAGTTGACACACATGTGTGGCAGCTGCAACGGTTTTCGCACATCATAATTGACACACATCAAAATTGACACACAGGTGTGGCAGCTGCAACGGTTCGATGAAACAAGTGAGACCAATACTGAAGTCGTGTATGCGATTGGTAACAGCCCCATCATATTTGTGCTGTCTTGGATGGACTACCCTGGGGTGTATAGCGAAACACCTGTGCTCACCAACGATCTTGATCTGAAGGTGAGCATGGGGGCTTGTGCGTGCTTGTGTGCACATGCGCGGGTGTGTGTCCGTGTGTTCATATTTGCCTTGCGTGCGTGTGTGTATATGTTTGTGTAAGCTTGACTCTTTTGTTCTTTTGTTTGGACTAGCTGCTTTACAAATCTTGTGATCCGTAGGTAGCTTTCATCACCATCCCTCGACTGCCCCCTGTTTGCCTGCCATGCTGTGGCATTAAAGTTGGCCAAAGCCATATAGATGCAGTGTGTCTAGTAGACACTGTCTACGGTACACTGTGGCAGGAACCGCTTTAATGTACAATCATATAATGGTGCACTTGAGGCTCTGGACAGCCCTGCCTGGCATGCAACATTCTCACTGCAGGCTCCTCAACCAGACTGATTTATTGAGCAATATACCTCTGCATCTGATTTATTGAGCAACATACCTCTGCATCTGATGTATTGAGCAACATACCTCTGCATCTGATTTATTGAGCAACATACCTCTGCATCTGATTTATTGAGCAACATACCTCTGCATCTGGCAGGTCACTGCACCCGATGGCACAACCGTGCATTGGGGTAACGACAAGACTGATGGAGACAGGAGCAACAATATTGAAAAGGTGAATGCGTCTGTCAGGCACTTTGACTTGCATCACTGTGAACGTGTTTTGAATGCGCCTGTCAGGCACTTTGACTTGCATCGCAGTACTCGTGTTTTGAAACGCTCAAGGAGTGCGTTACAAAACATTTGCACCAAGACTATTTACAACAAGGGCGCCAAGATGGGTTCACACATGCGTACTTTGCAGATCGTGATCAACTCTCCCACCGCCGGAGAGTACACTATTGAAGTAGTTGCGCATGCCATTGAATCCGATCCAAGCGATGGCCCGCAATTGTATTCGTTCGTGGTGAGTCACAATGCCACGTTCGTGATTCTATTGCTAGTGGAGTACAAGTAGCAAGGAAAGGGGAAGAGAACGAGGCGATAGGGTGTAGCTTTGAACTGGCCTGGAAGTGATGGAGCTGGCAGAGCCTATCCAGCAACAATGCCATGGACTCGTGTGGATCTTTTGAACAATGCCAATCAATGCCATGGACTCGTGTGGATCTTTTGAACAATGCCAATCAATGCCATGGACTCGTGTGGATCTTTTGAACAGTGCCATAGACTCGTGTGGATCTTTTGGCGGGAATAAACAAGCTTGTTTTTGCATTGCTTGCCCACCCCTTTCAAAGTCAGTCCCACACTTTTCAATTCCTCCCTCACTCACTTAAAACAGGCACTAGGTGGAATTGGTAGCACACCTCCTCCCCCTCCATCACCATCCTCTCCTTCTCCCC
>Ga0307968_1002869_pt1:5000-14347 | contig 14347 bp, 19 predicted proteins | sample OrgLakmetagen650_FD_201834 | JGI IMG/M metagenome (GOLD analysis project Ga0307968, IMG submission 201834) | Saline water microbial communities from Organic Lake, Antarctica - #650 | ecosystem: Environmental > Aquatic > Non-marine Saline and Alkaline > Saline | place: Antarctica... | reverse complement strand
GTTACGCAGATGCCTGGTGTGCCGACGCTTCATCCTACGATTGCAGCTATCACTCTCCTTTTTCAGTGACCTACAGGCATGTTTCGCATCACCACGTTTCACAGCCTCAATGAATTTTTTACGCTTCCCCCAGCACTCCCAATCAAACCAAACTGGATCCAGTGGACCCTTTCTACTGCGTTCACGCTTAAAAACACACCGAGATTGGGCAGACATGCCCACAGCCCTACTGCTCGCTGCCTGGACAATCAACAAACGCACACAAATTGCCAATTTATCCACATCGCCAGCTCTCTCTGCCTCATCAAATTGGGCTAGCAACTCCATGTTTTCCGAGATATGCTTAGCATACACGTGAGCCTTCTCATGCTGCCATTGCAAAACCAGGTTGTTGACACACTGACCATTCCTACACACGTGGTGCTTTGTATTCGCACTTTCCCCTCCCACAACATTCACTCTGAACTCTGTACTCAAAGCCGCATGATCAGAAGCACATGTATCCCACATCTTAAACGAACACACAAGTTTGTACAAAGCCGGAGGCAGCAGCACGTGATCAGGCCGGCTCTTTTTGTCGATATAATTTCCAGTAAACGAGAGTTGCCCATCATCTCCATCTCCAACGACACGTCCAGTTGCAATCGCCATACTCGTTGCAGCAGCCAGATCAACTAACAACTGACCTGCCTTGTTCACACTGTTGCACACATATCTCCTAATCTCAAGAACCTCAGGACAATCCAAAACAAAACCAGTGTGCGTGTCACTCACTTCACTCAGCTCCCCCACATGGGCGTTAAAGTCACCACACAGTACGGCATTAGGAGACACCTGAAAAGCACCAAGCGTGTCCTCAAACAGGTCAGTAAAATGAGTTTGAACGGCACGAACACGAAATAGATCACGACTTTGCGGGTTGATGTACGCAGCACTCACAAATACAGCCTCCTCCATCCCAAACACTTTATCGAAAGCACCTCCCTTCACCATTTGCAAAGGATTAATGTGTTTGTGGACGAGCGGTTAAAATTTTATGTGCGGTGGAAGAAGATACAATAACCGGTACCAGATTGGATTTCCCCTTCATTGAAGATTTAGAGAGTGATTGAGGCACCATGAATGCTGGAAATGGTGAGGCTCCACCAGTAGGTTTTTTGCAGTTGATGTTACAGATTAAGCCGCCCGTGCAACTGCTGGGCTGCATGGTGAAGCTCCCCTGGTGGGTTTTAGTAGCTAACCCCCCGGCATGATGACCCAAAATGAAAGGTAGAGTGTAGTTTGGATTACAAAGGCCTCCAGCCTGGTATGGCTGCTCAACCTATAGACCCAAAATGAAAGGTAGAGCCGCTCTGGTGCGGCCCCCCCCTTCACTGGTGCGGCACCCCCCTTCACCATTTGGGATTAATGTGTTTACCCCCGCATGATTCCCAGCATCTAAGAAACCCCTTCACCATGTACAAAGGGTTATTATGTTTAATTTGGTGCTAACTGAGACCAGCACAAGGTCCAACATGAGAAAGGGGTGAGACTGGTCTCAAATCTAGGGCAAGATTAAAGATGGGTGTTGAAATAAACCTGGTCGAGCCCGTGCAAGCTTAGCCCGTGCAAGCTTCTACACCTTGGCAGGCCAAGGTGTAGAAAGAAAAGATCCACCAATAAAAAGTCAACAATTCAATCTAGCTAAGGTAAGGTTACATCGCTACATATGCCTCATCAGGGGGCATCTGTGCTGACGCTTAGAAAAAGTCTGATACCACATCTAGCAACAGGTGCAGCATGCTAGATCTCATGGGCAAGTGCGCAGAGCTCACGAGCTTAACGCTAATAAGAGGGAGATACACCTCATAGAAGTGAAGTATTGTGAAGACACTAGGCCTGCGCTGGACACCAGCTGGAGTCGCTCCTCTAACAAACAGCGCTTGAAAGCTAAAAAAGTTACACTTCACACCATCCTTCTTGGTGTGGGAGGATGCATCAATATATACCTCTAACACTTTGCATCATCTAAAAGACCTTGGCCTCGATTCACAGAGGGCCCACCAAGACTGCCCTTAAATTGCATGCTCACTCTGTGCATTATGCGCACATACTGACCGTGGTGGAGGAGCTTTACGGTACCCGGTACCAAAGTGGCTCCTTTTCCTTAATTGATGCAGGGAGTGTTTTGCTGCCTGCGTAGTTTTTCTTTTCGTTCTTTCTAGCTTAGCAAAAGGGGAAACGTCCTTGACAAGCAAGAAACGAATAAATGAAGTAGAGAAAGTGTACAGAGAAAGGAAAGGTGTGTTTGCTTGAAGAAGTGCAAACGGAAGGCAACCAAAAAAGGGAAAAGCTTCTGATATGTGTTTCAGCACGTGTGTAGGCGTAAGATGCATCAGGCAGTGACTACCCTGGACTCAACTCGCTTACCTAACGGCGTCCTATGTCCCTGTAAAGATCAAGTGCATCATTATGGAGTACAGAACAGGAACCCTGTACAACCAAAAGCATGCGGTATGGTTAAAGCACTCAATAAGCGTAACTTGCCCCCTCTGCCCTTCTCAACTAGACAGTGCCCTGCATACCCTCTCTGGATGCCAACACATGCAACTAAGGATTAAAATCACTGAGAGACACAACTTAGCATGCAGTATGATCTTCAAAGCCATCAGCAAGACAGGCTCTTTAGGATCCTGCTTCGTCTGCATGGATACAGGTAACAGCGAACGGTAGGCTATGCAAAATCTTCAGATTCCCGATACAGCTGAAACTAGGGTTGTACCAAAGTGGCTCTTTCCATCCTGCTTCACAGACAAAAGTAGATTCACCTCCAGCTGTCCGGATGCTGTACTAATTGCTCCCATCTCCGCGAAAACAAAAAAGCAACAGACTAGCAATGCAGGGGAGTGGGTTCTTAGGAGTGGCAGGGGGAAATTGAGGGAGACCAGGAGCACTTCAGCAGCACCGCCAGCCACCAGCAGATCCACCGTACAGAATGACAGGACTAAAAGCACATGTTGTGCACCTGTACCCTGGATGGGTGCTTTCCAGGGGGAATGGCACATTTATTTGCATATCTCGCCAACCACTTGCATTTTTTGCTCCATTGTTTTTTGCAATGGTCTTTATTTATTGCAAGGACTCCAACACACAAAAAATCACTCAATTTAATGCTCTGGCTGGTCAGATATAGCATATGGCTGCTCAATTAGTAAGGTCGCGCGCGGCAGTAACCCGCGGCTGCTGAGGCAGGTGGCCCTAACTTGCAGGTTTCAAGCTCAGCTGCATTGAGATCATATAGTAGAGCTGAGCTTGAAACCTGGAAGTTACGGCCACCTGCCCTAGGAGCATGCAAAAAACATACCCATTCTGGGCCTCAGTGCCCCCCCTCTGGCACATAAATACCATCGCTCACATACCTAAAAGCAACGGTCAGGCTGAAAGGGATAATCGTACGCTCAAACATTGTGTTTGCAGCATGCTTGCTGTCCTAGCAAATCAGCACCACGGGTCAGGCATATGTATAGGGTTGGCCAGGACCACATGTATACGGTTTATACGGCATTTCTGACAGAAAAATCACCAAAAAATACGGTCACGTACGGCGTCTATATACGGTTTCGGTCAACCCTACATATATACGATGGGAAGGGGCCAGGAGGTTAAAGGGGTGGGTACGGTGTTAAATTATGGTAAAGCTAGTCCTTGAAAATCTCAGGGGTCTTCTGCAGGAGCCAGCAGCAGGACAGGCTTTCAGGCTTATCAGTGTGGGAAGGACAGCACTTACAAGCAGATAGAAGAATGCTCTGACATATGTTGCATGCAGATGATCTGACTTTGCTGAATAATGAGCCCCGTGAAAGGCAAATCATGCTGAGTTTGTTGGCTGTGTACGCCAGGAATAAACATCTATAGACTTAGCTAATTTTCAACACTTCCAAGTCCGAGGTTGTGCACTTCAACTCCATGGGTGAGTTCCCCCCCCTGCTTTTTTCTTTTACATTAACGATATCGATGACATTGCTGAGGGTGTATCAGGGGCTATCACCGGAACCACGGGTGTGCACGTCTCACACATGTTGTATGTAGATGATCTGACTTTGCTGACTAATGATCCCCGTGATATGCGAATCATGCTGAGTTGGTTGGCTGTGTACACCAGGAAAAAACATCTAATCGTCATCACTTGCAAATCTGAGGTTGTGCACTTCAACTCCGCGGGTGAAATTGTTCCTGTTTTTGATGTTGGCGGTGCCACCCTTCACAATGATTATTTTAGGTATCTGGGCATGGTTTTCAACAAAACCTTGGCTAAGTCTGTTGAACACGTATCTTGTCCTTTTTTTGCCTCTGCCTATAGGATACGTAAATTTGTGCATGAACACGCTTTGGCAGACAGACCGCACACTTCTTTGTGGCTCGCTAAGATGTATGTTATTCCTGCTGGCCTTTTTTCGGGTAGATGCCTTGAAAGCCTAGTGGCCCGTGGTCAGGCCAGACTCTTCGGGGTCGCGGGTTTAAATTCGCCTGGTAGCGTGAGTACTTTGCTGTCCGACAGCAACGTCTCCGTTTCCTTAATCCATGCTTGTGGTGTTATCACCCCTGCGTAGTTTTTCTTTTTTTTCTTTTCCTATTCCTGCTGGCATGTATGGTAGTCAAGTATGGGGTACTAGTTTTTTGCAGGCAAGCAGGGAGTTCTCTAACTCGCTGTCTACGCTTCATCTGCATTTTATGAAGGGCACGTTTGGTGTGAAGCAGTCTACCACTAACTGGGCGGTACTCTGAGAATGTGGACATGAACCGTTGCAGTCCTACTGGTTCTGGTCAGCTGTCTAGCTTTTCAATAGTATGCTTCATACCAATAGTGTCACTTTGCGGAGGGTAGTCCAGGCTGATCTCAATTTACAGCTTCGTTCAAGTGCCTGCTGGACTGCTCAATTGCTGAGCGCTTTTCAAGGACTGCTAGATGTGAGTCGTATGTACGAGCTGTTCAAACTGGGCTCGCTCTTTTTAAGCAAGAGTTTACTACGAATTTGAAGCATAGGATGAGAGGTGTTTGGAGAGGCGTTGAGTTGGTGGACCCCAAAACACGCAAAACAACAAACTGGCCACTTATCATTCTTGGTTTGCCACCCCTTTTTCTAGAAATGTCCAACGTGGGGAGCCTCGGCGACTTGCACTCTTTTTTTTGCACGAGTCGAGGCATACTTGGTTTGGCGGCAGACCCAGTGATGAAGGCATGTTGGTTGACAAAGCACCGCAAACTTGAAGCAGTGGCCTTGGCAGCAAGGAAGGGTGGTGCTGATGTCATGATCCACCTGCTGCGTATAGGTGCTGTGTCTGCCACAGATGAGACACCATATACTGTTTCTTGGGAGGTTGAAAATCTCACTCCAATTGAGTTTGCTGTGTGTTGAAGAGAGTTTTCCTGAAGTAGTGACGTACCTCTTGAGCATAGGTGATGTGCGTGCTAATGTGGCTGGTGCTACTTCTGCCCTTCTATGTTCGGCAACACTGAACCATGTTGGCTGCTTGCAGGCCTTGCTTGCTCCAAACTCGCCTGTGAATGTCAATAGCTTAAACCAGTCGAGTCAGTCTCCGCTGCATTCAGCTGCTATGAGTGCCAATTTGGAGGCTGTTCAGCTTTTGTGGTCACGAGGGGCTGTGTGTACGGTGCGTAATAGTATTGGAAGTACACCACTTCACTACGTTTGTTTTAATTCAGATGAAGATGCTGTTCAAGCTCAGATGCTGGGCACATTTTTAGAGTATGGGTTTAGTGGCGGTGATAGCGTGATAAATGCTCAAGATAGTGACGGACGTACACCTGCACTTGGAAGTGATTTGGAGTATATCTGAGGGCTGCAAGCTGCTGTTACGCGCAGGGTCTCAGGCCTCCTTAAGCACTCGTGATGAGTTTGGTGAAACACCCTTAGAAATTGCTATGACGAGCAGACTAGTTGCCAAGGTGTACTTTTGCGCTACACAGGCGGCATTGAGTGCCGATGCTTGGATGAATGTTTCTAAGGCATACTAAGGCATCGTTGGCTAATTGCTGATTAGGCAAGTGTGGCGGCTTTCCTTGTTCTCACGCGGACATTGTTGTATACACAGTACCAGCCTGAGATAATACCAGACGCTGCCTGCCAACAACGATGATTTCCAGAGTTATAACTACGTAATCGGTATTCAATTTCAACCTTCTTCTGTCTGCCTGTCCGTCTGTCACACCGACAGCAGTGTGAGCAGCAATGTGTGCACCAGTCTCTCAACGCTTCTTGCTTTTTGCCGCTATTTAATAAAGATAGACTTCTTTATGTTTTATCTCTCCTTCGTCTGACTTGGTGGAATGTTGTATGGTTCAGCCTATAACAGTGTCCATTTCTAGTTCATGCTGGAGGTGCGTAAACCAGTATTACTTTTTTGTTTTCGATCTTTTACTCTTCTTTATTTCCTTGTTCTTAAGCTATTTGTGTCTGGCAAGAGACTGCTGAAACTTTTATGGATGTTCAATTGATGCTTAACTTGTCCACACCCAACGTGCCTTGTTCAAGACTGATTATGTTCTCCATCTGAAGCTGTTTTTAGGCTTAGCACGAGTGTATTACTCCACACCTTTGTGGACCCTCAATACTGATTGTGCTGTTCAATTGTAAATGCACACTCTTGTCAGATCAAGTCAACAGCTTGTACACGCCAAGCCTTTTTTACTTGGCTGCTTGAGATTATTGACAAACAAAGAAAAGGCGCAGAAAGAGTAAACCCTTTTGACATGCCTTGTTCGAGACTGATTACATCCTCCATCTGAAGCTGTTTGGCTCAGCACGAGTATTACTCCTCCGCCTTTTTGTGGACCCTCAATATTGATTGTGCAGTCCAATTGAAAATGCACGCTGTCAGATCATGAACACCATAAATACCAATAATGACCAATATCAACAGCTTTTACACGTCAAGCTTTTTCTACCTGCTTGGAATTATTGACAACAAGCAAAAAAGAAAAAGTGCAAAAAGAGTTATCACGACCAGCTTGGATAAGGAAAGGGTTCTACTCTAACTCGGCTCCACTGAATGTAGGAGGGGAATTTACACTTGGCCAACCATCAGCGAAAACTCTGCCTGACAAAAAAACTGAAGCCCTCCTAGAATAGAACAGCTGGGCTGTTGACACCCATATCTGCCAACTAAGACAGCAAAGCGGAGTTTGGGAGGAAGAGGGGGAAAACTATACATAAAGGCTGACTAAAGAACAGGTGTAAAACTAGGCAGCGGCTCATTGCGAGCTGGCTCTCGAGCGCAGAGCGTGTTCAGGGTGCATTAGAGGTGCTCGCGGAGAGGAGCACCCAGCCGAGTCTTAGTTGGAGGGGAGGTTACAAGGCAAGTGAGATGCGCGTGCCTGCTTTTGGTCTCTCAGAAGGTGCCACCCCCCAAGCATGAAGACCCTCATGCTTGGGGTTCGGTAGTCGGGATCCTCCTCAGACTAAGGCAGGCACGGTGGGAGCAATGTAATGCTGAGGTAGTGCAAGCAGTGTTTGCTTAGTAGACCATTTTATAGGCTTGCACCGAGCGACTGTGTGGTGGAGAGCACGGCAGGTTCAGTGCTGTGGGATGGCTATGAGACTCGGTAGTAATTTTTGTGGATTGGCAGTGGCCGAGATGGGTGGTCATCCCTTGTAGACCCTTAGCTTAGCTCTGCAATGTCTGTGACTGGTGCTCTTGCTTGTTTGAGGCTGTTACTTCAATCTCTTTGTGACTTCTTTCCTCTTTCTAGTACTTTTGTTGGACCTTTCTGACTGGGCCTTTTTTGTCTGCCGGTAAAGGAGTTTTAGGGTACTCGGTACCAAAGTGGCTTACTTTTTCTTAACCAATTTAGGGAGTGATTTTCACTGCCTGCGTAGTTTTTCTTTTTGTTTCTGGAGCCTTTTAAATAGCTGGGTCTTGATTCTGAAAGAAAAAAGAAAAAAGAAAAAGAAAAAAAACTACGCAGACAGTGAAAACCACTCCCCACATTAACCAAGGAAAGGGAGCCACTTTGGTACTGAGTACCAAAAAGCTCCTCCACCGCGAAAAGGAAAGGAAAAATTAATGGGGATCAAGAGGGTTGCAGGCTTGGCCTGAAACCGACTCCTGATGAGAGTTGATAACAGTACTGGAAAGGGCATGTCTGGTATGGGCAAGTTTGAATCGAAGGCGAAGTTCACAGAGTGCACATGGAGCTTAGAGGCAAGCTTCCTAACTTTATATATGAAAATCGAGACCCAGATCCTTGAAAGGCTTCAGAGTGTGAGTGTTGTAGATGGTGTCGCCCACAACCAAAAGGATGATGTGGAGAATAACGGAGGCTCCTTGGAGAATGTTGCAGAGGTCTCGTGCTGCTACTTTGCGGCGTTCAGCCGGTTCTGAGGTCTGGTGTCCTCACAATACTGGATCTCGACGAGGTGGATGTCACGCCGAGGTTTGCTGAGGTCTTTGGTCGATGCTGTCTGGGGTTGGTGGCTCTGCTGGCGGCTGGCGGCGCTGCTGGGGTGCTCCCAGTCTCCCTCAGTTGCCCCTTGCCACTCCGAAGAACCCACCCCCCTGCAGTAGTCTGTTGTTTTCGTGTTTTTGCAGAGGTTGGAGTAACCAACACAATATCAGGGCGGCTGGAGGTAAATCTGTCTTTGTGTGAGAAGCGGGGTGGGGAGAGCCATTTGGGAACAATTATACTTTCAGCTGTTTCAGCATGGTCATCCGTTTGTTTCTGCCTATATCCTTGGAGACAACGCATGATCCTAGTAAAGAGCCTGTTTTGCTGATAGCCTTAAGGATCATGCGGCATGCTATGTTGTGTCTTTCGGTGATCATGTTCCTTATTTGCGTGTGTTGGCACCCGCCCAGAAAGGATGTGCAGGGCACTGTCTACTTGTGGGCAAAAGGGGGCAAGTTTGACTTGTTGAGAGTTTGAACAATATCGCATGTTTTTGATTATATAGGGTGCCTGTTCTGTATTTCATAATGATACATTTGGTCTTAAAGGGGACAATGGATGATGTTAGGTAAGCATTGTTAATGGCTCCATTGGCAGTGCCGTCCTTTATGAGGGTCTGATAGTACGCATGGTAGTTCGCTTCAGTTTTGGCATTTCCCAGTTTATGGAGAAGATGCATGTGTGCTTAAAGGGCGTCACAGTGGTTTAATAGGTACCAAAGCTATGAGGGAGGAGAATGGGCCATGTTTGTTGTATGGGTCAAAGACTTAATAATAAAAAAACTTGCTTTCAAACTTCAGGTTCATTCTGTCAATTACGCTGCCAAACCTGTCCATACTAGACGTGCCCTTTTCAACACTATTATCAACTCTCATCAGGAGACGATTTCAGGTCAAGCCTG
>Ga0307968_1002866_pt1 | contig 14358 bp, 18 predicted proteins | sample OrgLakmetagen650_FD_201834 | JGI IMG/M metagenome (GOLD analysis project Ga0307968, IMG submission 201834) | Saline water microbial communities from Organic Lake, Antarctica - #650 | ecosystem: Environmental > Aquatic > Non-marine Saline and Alkaline > Saline | place: Antarctica: Organic Lake... | reverse complement strand
ACATAACTCAGAAGTTTACAAATTTATTAGTGCAGCTGTCGATCTTTTTGATTGATTTATTTGTTGGGACCTATAGGTTGAGCAGCCATGCCAGGCTGGAGGCCTTTGTAATCCAAACTAAACTTAAGTGCAGCGGAAAGATGAATGGGTATGAAGAAGATGCTTGGCATGTCGTGCATGAGATAGCCAGCATTTAAGATTAAGCTTTAGTTTGCTTTAATCCACCCCCTCATCCAACCGCAATATCAAATCAAAAAGAGTCAAGTAGAAGCAAGGTGTACGGAACGTTCAGGTTGCATAGCTATTACCCCAATCCTCACAAACGCCCCAGCATAAATATAATAGGGCGTTACCATACACAGGATTAATGTAGTAGCTAGTATGGCTCCTAATACTAGCAATGGGCTTGGAATCCGTTCTTCAACTTTATGTACAAACACTTCTCAAATTTGCAAACCACTCATGCACTCATACAACCCTCCATCTTAACAAGCTTTTCTTATCAACAGCACAGTATCGAACGTTTGTAAAGCAAGATCTTGATTCCGTAAAAGTCTTTCTAGAAGCCAGGGTCTTGACCACTACTTGGCTTCAAGCTGAGCCCTCAAAGCCATGTTTTCGTCCTCAAGCTTAGCCACAACCGTGCGCAAGAACTCCACCTGCAAACACATTGCGATTTAAAAGAAAGCACAAGAAAAAAACTTTGATAAACACAGCACCATTCTTCATAAGGTCAGCGTTGAACTACCAAAAGTGTTGCCTAAACTTCTTTGCTGAGGTCAGTTTGAGGGGTTCTTACATGCACCAGATTCTCTCCTCACCTCTTGCGTCAGCGACATCGCGTTGTTTAGTTTCAGGTTGTTCTTGATGGCTCGGGCACGTTGCGCGTACCTGCAGGATTTGGGAAACGGCCAATGTACTGCCTGTCACTTAAAGGTGTAATAGAGCGCGTTGGTTTAGAAAAGTGATGTTGTCACCTCCCTCCCCACGCACTTCAGTTGGTGCTAAAGAAAAGCAGGTTAATTAGAGCAACGTAATGCTTCTTTGTACAGAGCAACAGCATCAATGTCTTGTTGTGTCACTCCAGTTATGGTTGCCGGACAACTTGCGAGAGCAATGCGATGCCACCCCCAAAGTTTTCTCCAGCAATGGCAACTTCAATGACACCAGAAAGATAAGACCAGAAAGATAAGCCAAGAAGAAAGTTTTCTTCATTACCGGAGTGTGTTAAGCGTCTGTTCGTAGTTCACGTTGGCAGGCGAAACACACGCAAGCATCAGTGTCTCTGCGCTGCCCCCCAGTGAATCTTTCAGCACACGGGTGAGCTTGGAATTGCGGTAGGGCACCTGCAGAGCACGAGGTGTCACACAATCATGTTTGGACAATTAAAAGGAGGTATATGGCTCGGGATGCCAGTCAGCATTGATACTGACCTCCAGGCACAAGGCTGGGTATGAGGCACAGAGCTGAGACGGTGTGTGTACATGTGACTGTGAGTGTTTGTGTGTGTGTGCATGTATGCGTGCGTGTGTATGTATAATTTGCCAGAATATAGATGAGTTTGCAAGAAAGGCAGGGCTACCCTTGAAATAGCGCAAAGGTTTGTCATTGATGCATGAATGAAAGTCTGAGCGATGCTGCAAGCACTGAGCTTTTTGATGGAAATGGGGGAGCGTTACCAGCGATGCTGAGAAGTTGGCCCATCTGCGCTGTTTGTGCAACGCATGCATGCATATGCAGAGGGGGTGTGTGCGTGTGTGCGTATGTGTGTGCGTGTGTGTGCGTGTGTATGTGTGTGTGTGCGCGTGTGTGTGCATGTGTATGTGTGTGCGCGTCTGTGTGTTTGAGCGCGCGTGTGTGTATGTGCCTGCACGCGTGTGTGTCACATTCATAAGTAAAAATTATTCCACATTCCTAAATCAACTCTTTTTGCCGTTCCGCAACATTGGTATGGAAGCTGCACCCCTCGCACTGAGACGTCCCCAGCTCGAATCCTACGGCCCGCAAAATTATTTTTGCACATGCGTTTCAAATCGCTGATCCAACTTGAATTCCTCTCCTATTGAAGCCACTATTGTGCAAATACCGAACAGGTCTTAGAGGGTCATAATATACTCTTTTGATCGCTGCGCTACAGTGTGTACGTGTTTGCCTGTGTGTGCTTGCGCGTGTGTATGTGTTTGCCTGTATGTGCTTGCGCGTGAGTATGTGTGTGTGTGTGTGTGTGTGTGTGTAGGGGGGGGGCAGGGGGGGTTGTGTCCTGCTTCCTCACAGACGCTGCAGTGGCACTGTGCTGGAGCAGGCATGAAGATGTGCTCATTCCTCAAGGGTCCTGTCCAAGCAAACTTCTGCACGCCATCAACATCTAATTAAGCTAATTTTTATAGCCCAACAAATTGAATACGAGCTCGGACACTCATACTTGGGATTGGCCAGTACCATATACTTACGGTGTGTATACGATAAATTTGGCAGGGGATTTATCAAATATACGGTCATATACGGCGTCATATGCGTATGTCATATACGTATTTGGCCAACCCTACTCATGCTTGCATGGTCAACCGTGAACTTTGCAGCCGGAGCACACCCGGGTTTCTGACACCGCAAACGCAGTGTGCTGATCACTTTCCTCACTCAAAAGCGCAAACTCACGTGTTTGCGGTTGTTGTCCACAAGAGCATTGATGCAGTTGCCCAGCTCGAGCAATGATTTATTGATGTTGACACCCTCTTCAAACCTTTTGCCTGCGCATCACGTAAGCAATTGGGTATATTATATATAAGCTGTAAAAGAGGAAGGCTTGGTATAGCGCAGGAAACAGATTTGTTTCTTTTGTCAATAAAAGCCAAAACATAAGCTTGCAGGGCTTCAAGCATACTTGTCCCTTCAGGATGTGGCAGGTTTACGCCATCAGCTTAGTGAATGACTTTTTGCCTGGTGACTATGATATGCGCAATTCGCAATGTTTAGCCAGAGGCTTTGACTCAGCAAAAAAGGGATTTGCTCCCACCTTCATTGCCAGTTCCCTTAGCGCGCTCAGAGCCAGCAAGATCCACAAGCTGCAGTTTGGATCTGAGGTAGTGCAGCTCGGGGGGGAACTGCAAGGCAGGGTGAAGCAAAAATTCTTGGCAGCTGGCTGATTCTTACAGCTTGCTGATTGGAAGCAAGCAAACTTCATGCTGTTCATGCTGTTCAGTTGCTGTTCAACTTTGACAATCTAAAAGGGAGTGCAACTCTAGTGGTGCCATACCAGTGGCACAGACAAGCTGTGGGCAGCAGACAGGCGTCTGCAGTGCGTAAATCCTTTTTAAAAGCACACTCACCTCTTTGAGCGACTGAGGTTTGATCCTCTGCTCCATGTGAATGGTCACGATGGCGTGAGAGCGTGAGCTGTACTCATTCATCCTGGTCAAGGACAATTGTGAGAGTGCGTGCTTGAGCTTGCTAAAAAATTGTGTGCAAATGCATGCGTCTGTATGTGTGCTATGTCATTATGGTATGCAATTGATTGAACAAGGAAGTATACTCGCACGAAGTAAACATTGTATCTAGCTGTCTCTACCTCGTCCCATTCAAGTGCTTGCACGAGTGAACACGCTAAGCCTTCCTTTACCAATTGCCACTGTGATTGTGCATCCTTTTTGCCACTGTGATTGTGCATCCGCTTTGCCACTGTGATTGTGCAGCCTTTATGCTGTTACGATTGCCCATCTCTTCTGCTTCCATTCTACAACTTTACCGTTTTTGTACAAATTGCACCCTCCTGTGATTGTTGCGTTGACTGCGCTGCTCCTCACTCTCTTGATCCCAAGCTAATCATTGGCTTAGTAACAGCGTAAGTAAGATACATCAAACTACTCACTTGTGGCTGGCAGTGGCTCTCACTGCATTGCCCATCTGCATCACGTAAGCAAGATCTGCTGGACTTCTAATGGTCATCGAGTTTGCGCCCTCGACATACACCTGAGAGAAAAGACCCAGTGGTTGGTGAGATCTGGATTTCCAATCATTTTTAAAGAAATATCAGCAGAAGGGATGTCAAAACGGTCAAAGACCCCCTCCAAACAAAATGCCTTCAACATAAAATTGATGATAGCTGATATACTGGTGGCATTTTGGGGGTGTAATGAGCTCTGGTTAGGGCGTGGTGGCTCAATACGTATGCAATTTGCGCCAGATATCAAGGCTACACACTCGCCCAGGCCAGCAGGACATCCAATTCCAGCCACAACTTGTAGCCGTTGTCAGTTGCATTAAAAAAGGAGCATGTTCGGATGTTAGCTTAGTCCAGCCCTGATGGAAATGGCATTTGCCTGTCTGTAAGCGCTTGCACCTTTGCTGGATTCTACATCCAACCTCAGGTTTGAGCATGAGAGAAACAACAGCGACCATGAAAGACATTGGTCTGCAAATGTTGCGTTGCCTTGAAGAGATTGCCATTTGTGTTATACAATGGGTGCCTGCAATGCTAAGTTATGCAGTCACAAAGGTCTTGGAGAAGGTACAGGATTTGGCAAGCATTCAGGCTTCTTCAGCATGTGCCCAACAATTGTACAGGCATCAAAGTGCCTCCCTGAGGGCATAGCTCAACACATAAATCGATGACTCGTTTTGTCTTGCCAGCAGAAGGATAGGTGTTGTAGCAACATGCTGCAGTCCAAATATTTGCCCACGAAGCCTACATAACACACAACGTTCACAAAAGTGATTATGCTACAAAAATCTATTCACAAATCATGCCAAATATACTTCAAAACAGTACAGGGAGTGGCGTTAAGCTTTCAGCAAAGCACCAGATACTGAGCTTAAACGCCCACCACGCTGTTTGTCAACAACTACCAAGTTATCACACATTCTAAATTCTCTGAATTACTCACTTCTCCAGTGGCATGCTCTCGGATGTCTAGCTTGGATCCCATTGTGCTTGGAACTGCGTCAACCGTTTGTCCTGGCGCATGCACAAGCAGGTCGTTCACCTGCTCGTTGTAGATCTCGATGTACTGGACCTGTGTGTTGAGGCCATTAGAGAGTCATTGCTTTGCAAGTGTGCCACAAAGAAGGTTTTAAATGTTGGACTCAAATTGATTTAAGCAGCAAAGCATTCAACTTCATTTAACTTTTCAGGAAGAACAATTGAGCGACCCTTTCAATTTGCTCACCTCACTTTATACATCTACTTACTTACATCTAGGTACACAGAAACGGAAAGATCCGTCATTTTTCCTCTGCGACATCACGGCTTTGTAATTAGCCAAAATGTCAGTGTCGGGTTCAAATGTTTAAACAACAACAACAGCTGAGACTTGATAAATGACCTGATGGTCTTTGTGCTTGCTCCTTTCTGCAATGACCTCATTTGAATACTTGCGTACCATCACAGTTTTAAAATGTGCATTTGGGCATGGGTGATCTGTAACATGCCTCAGCATGCTGAAATGGCCTGCACGCTTCAGCAAATTAAGCCTCATACTCATACTATAACATCACGCATTTCAAAACCATGCCCTTCTGGTACCTCAGCTGCCCCTCTCTGGGAGTATACGTGACTGAACGATGGCTTGACTGCAGAGCCTTGCCTCTTGATTTATTTATTCATTTCGTTCTTTATAAGTGACTGAAGGATAGCTTGACTGCAGAGCTTTGCCTCTCCTCTCTCACTTATTTCCCTGGAGCAAGGCGCTCTTGCTGATGAGAGCAGCCGATCCACTTTTATTTTCCAAGCACCCACCCACATACCCACCCACGCACTTACGCACGTACCCACGTATGCACACACACACACACACGAACACGCACACACGCACATATGCACACACGCACACACGCACATATGCACACACGCACACACTCATGCACACATAATATACACCATCATGAAAGCGTGCCTTCTTAATCAAGAAAGGCCATACCTTCAAAGTTCCTCCCGCTTTCTTCCTTCAGTGCATGCATGATTGGTTCACTGCGTCCTTTTGGTCTTAAATTCCTTTGCTTCCTTATACTCCTAGGGGCTTTCAGGGTCCTTTTCCGTCGGCATCTGTCTTGAGAGTCCTCGCACTTACCTTGAGCTCAATGTCATACACCTCAGAGGCAGCCTTCTCGTAGCCAAACAAGCACGTGATGAGCCGAGGGATAATTCCATCCGACTTGTCAATGCCTTTCCCAGATTTTGACATGCTGGCCATGTTCTCAATAGCCGTACCCATGGTGTACGTCTTTCCAGACCCAGTTTGCCCGTAGGCCAGCATAGAAGCATTGAATCCCTGAGAAGTGCGAGTGTGCAAACACAAATGCTGGTCGAGCGTTGACAAAGCTACAGCATGAGGTGGGCGTTCAGGAGTTGTGAATGTGGCAAGCAAAAGAGAGTGACCAGCCAACAGAAATGAGCCTTAGCTTCTGCAATAGTAACTCACTCAAACGAATCCACGTCAGCATGTATAGAATAAGGAGCAACACATTTGCAACTACTCGCACCAGGACAAGCTAGTCACCGAAGAGAGACGGGCGGGTCACAATATTGCTAGGCTCTTCACAGACAAGAAAGCTAATTTCCTTACCTGACAGAATTTCTCTGTGATCTGCATTGCCAGCGATCGGAACATCGCCTTACTCGCAGCTTGGTTGTCCATACTGCAAGTATCAGAAGTGTACGACTGCATGACCATCACCAAATACAAGAGATGATGGAGATTGTTAATGCCGCCATTGCTTTAGACATCACCGTCAAGGGCTACGATGATGTAAAGACAAGTACATTTGTTGAGCAGCCATGCCAGGCTGGAGGCCTTTGTGATTCAAACTAAACTACAGCAGTGGAGCGCTTAGAAGCACGTAGCTGGCACCATTGAGACCAATCACTTCATCTGAAATGCACACAGTGCCAGTTGTGAAGGCTTTTGTGCAGAGCCCACACATGCACAAGAATGCACTGCGTGCGCCCTGACGTACTTGTATACGCGGTCAAAGTCAAACAGCGGGCCGTCTCCTGTAGATGCCATGCCTGAAAAAAGGAGGGATGTGGCAGGAAAGGTGCTGAAGTGACTCCAAATCACACAGAAAATTATCTGGAGAAAGCAGCCTTCACTTAGCTTCATTCAGGTTTGCAGGTTCGATACTTAGGGAGGTACAGCCTACATGATCCTATAAAAATACGTCTGTCAAGTGGCAGGCACTTGGACTTGTGTGTGTGATACGTGATACACAGTAGCAAAGAGAAGCGGGACGTGACGTTCACCTGGAGCAGCTGGCTTAGGCTCCATTCGTAGTTGGCCCTGTGTTACGACCTGCAGGTTGTTTGTTGTGAGTGTGTGTGTGTGCATTCTGTGTTATGTGAGGCATACTGAGAACTGAGAACAAAGACTTGTGACCCTGGATCACAAAAAGACTGCGGCAGCGTGGTACCAGGGCATGAAAAGCATGATACCAGTTAAGATTGCCTGAGCCGGCTTGCCAGCCTAACAAACATACTTCAACTTTTCAGTGTGGCGCAGCACACCCTTTGGACACGAAAGGTCTGCGTCCTAGGGGACTCCATCCAAATCAACACCAGGATGCAGGAGGATTATTTCACGCGGCATTGATGGCATTGATCGTTGATAAACCGTGAAGTTCCACTGGATAACACTGCACATGCTTGGGCAAGCAAGAACCAGACGTTTGCAAAGCTCGGATCAACCTTCTTTTCTCTGTTGTGTTTGACGATCGAAACCTTCACAATTCTGATCCACAGCTTCGCCTAAGTTACCTTGAGCACGTTGGTGGCACCCTTTTCAGTCTCCAGAGGCAGTAGTGGACGGATCAGCACAGCCACTTTGACGGCAGACTCGTTGCTGCCAATCTGCTCCGGCTGTACGCTGCCTTCCTTGGCAGTGGCCTGGTGCGTACATTTGATGTGATCAATCGCTTTTGTATTGTCAGTATGCCAAGGGTTACAGGCAATTGCAGTAATCTCATTGCTAGTTAGTGCACATTTCATGTGATTGCTTTAATATTGTCAGTTTGTCAAGAATTACACTGTGGTATACACTCAGGGTACATAAAAAGATGTAGCTAGATGCTTTTCAAAGCCCTTACTCTCCCTTCAAAAGTCCATTCCCCTTTACCTTCATTTGGGTGACATCACCATCCTCGTTCAAGCCATTCACTCCTAGGTAAGAGAACACGTTGGGCGTCTGCGGCCCTCTACTGACAGAGCCTCTGCACCGTGTGGGGGTAACAACACGCTCCATATTGTGATGGCACATTGTGTACAGCTTTTCGCAAATACATACATTTGTAATGTATATACGTGCGTACGAGTGTATGTGAGTTCGTGCTTTGGGGTGTTTGCATGTACGTACGTTACATTTCAGCGCATTGCCTCTGATGTCTGCCCAAACCTCACCTTGATTGAGCATTAGAAACGCTTGACACGTCCACCTGAATTTGGCTTCTTCCTATGGCCTTTGCTGATTTATCATTGGTGCTCGGTTCGGGAGAAATGACCCCATTTTTCCCGCCCTTTGTGCACGCATTGCCCATCTCTACAAGTGTATGTCTGTGTGATTGTATGGATTTGTGTGTGTGTATGCGCGCATACGTGCGTGTATGTATGTATGTATGTATGTATGTATGTATGTATGTATGTATGTATGTATGTATGTATGTATGTATGTATGTATGTATGTGTGCATGTGGTTATGTGTGTGCACATGTATGTGTGTGTGCGTGTGTGTGTGTGTCTCTCTGTGTGTGTGTAAGTGTGTGTGTGTGTGTGTGTGTGTGTGTGTGTGTGTGTGTGCGTGTGTGTGTGTGTGTGTGTGTGTGTGTGTGTGTGTGGTTGGTTGTCTCTGTGCATGTGTTGTGTGTGTGTGTGTGTGTGTGTGTGTGTGTGTGTGTGTGTGTGTGTGTGTATGTGTGGTTGGTTGTCTCTGTGTATGTGTGTGTGTGTGTTTGGTTGCCTCTGTGCATGTGGGTGTGCGTGTGTTTTGTGCAAAAAAGAGAGAACCGATACCTCTGTTACTTTCTGCGAGCTAACAAGAAGCTGGAAGTCACTCCGCTTTCTCTTAGAACAGGTATGTACTTGCAAATTCAGAATATTCTTATTGATAGCGAAATGCGGTGTAGGTGTAGGATTCTGATTGTTTGGTCAATCGTGGGATCTCACCAGAAATTCACAAATCGTATCAGTGAGTTACCCAGTATATGAATATTTGTGAAGGAAAGGAGGAAAAGCCAGGGCATAAGGAAAAGCTTGGAGACATCACAGAGTTCCCAAGCTACATTTTATACATATTAACACTATTAACATGTTACTTTCCGTACAATCGAGGATGCATGCCTGCAGCACTAGGGTAGCTTGCAACCGTGTCCCCTCCACATTGGCTACTCGAGGTATGTGTTGGAATGACTGTATTGATTACTGTGTGAACCTGAGTGGATTTAGCAGTGTTTCCTTACCACCCCTCATTCTCACAGCAACCCACAAGGAAAATGAGAGGATTCCCACTACCCACCACGTGCTTGCCGGAGTTGCTCTGGCTGCAGCAAATCTTCTCTGCACTGCCCAGGTGGGCACATTACAGGCTAATCCCACTACACACACACACACACACACACACACACACACACACACACACACACACACACACACGCACACACACGCGCACGCACACACACACACAAACACACACACACACACACGCACACGCACACACACACAAATACACACACACACACACACACACACACACACACACACACACACACACACACACACACACGTACGCACGCGTACACACGCATACATACACACACTCACACATTATACCTATTCAACCACCCCATACATGTTTTAAATCACGACCTGCCCCGTCCTCTTCACTGCTCAGGTTAATGCAGCAGTGCCCCAGTATTTGAAGCTGCCTCCCATCTCATACGAAAACGGTTAGTCACGCTCTTTCTTATAAACCAGCAGAATTCATAAGCATACCATGACTGCCTGTAGCCTGTGTTGTTCCTAAAAACGCTCACGACTCCCTTCTACTACTTCTCCTTGCAATTGCAGACCCTGCTCGCTGCGAGAACCTTTCAAAGGGGCTATTGAGCGAAACCTCGGGAAAGAAGCTAAACAAGCCCCAGGTGAGGAGTTTGATATTGATCAGCCTCCTTCTTTAACACTTTTGCGAGGGGAGAGGAAACGTGTGCTTTTGCCAATGCGTTACTTATTACTTTGGCCAGTCATTTGTGTGTGTGTGTGTGTGTGTGCTGAACTGGTGCTCTGGCCCCAAAAGCACAACATGCGTACACATGTACCCCTTTTCTGCAACTCCGCTTGAGACCAATGTCTCCACACACAGGCATCTGTGGCCCTGGACCTGAGAAAGTGCTCCTTCAAGGGTGCTGACCTGCAACAAAAAGTGCTGGCGGGTGCCTTTCTTGTGGAGACGGATTTGTCTGGAGCGAATTTGCGGGAGGCAGTGCTGACGAAGGCAAGAGGGTAGTGGTGGTGGGGACGATTTTTGGAGAGGGAAGAGGTGGCTAGGGTAGCAGGTGGCCCGTAGGATTGGCCCGTCATCCCAAGAATCAGTAGTGTGATCTTCTGTTTGGACTCTTCTGCCGCATAAATTAGTCTAGCACTGTCTTCTCACAACAGTGCATACATTGTGCATGACCATAATTTTGATGGCATTCTGCTACAAGCAATGTAGAATCACCAGTGTATGGTGTGTGCATGCCATTTGGGCAGATCCTTTGGCCCAATGCACGTGCGTAAGACCCTGCCTGCACTCTGCTCCCCCTTGCTGCAGTCGTACGCGATGAATTCCAACTTTGCCAACGCGGACTTGACCTCTGCTGTGGTGAACGGGGTGGACTTCTCAGGCGCCAACCTCAAAGGTGAGGGCACTGCCATGTTTCATAGCCATGTAACTCAGGACCTGATGTCTGCCCTGAAGCCAGTAATGTGCAGAATGTGTTTGCCTAGTCACAAGGTTTGTTCATTTTGTATCCAGGTCCTTCCCTGTATGTTTAAGGTTTCATGGTAAACCAATTTTCCTGTCGCCAGGCCGACAATGGCAAATTTAGTGTCTCTTATGTAGTATGTCTCCCTATCCACGTCACTCTCTTTACCTGTTGCATGTTTGAGCGAGCATGTGTCTAAATTTTAGAGTATAACCCTGACGTGGTTCCAACCGAAAGCGTGTCACCTGTTCCTGAATGATCTGGTCAGGTGCAATTCTGGAGAACGCCGTCATCACGGGGGCCAACTTTGCCGATGCTGACCTCACAGAAGTCAACTTTGAAGACGCACTGGTAAGTGATCATTTTTAAAGTGACTGGAGAGCAAAAGTTGGCAAATGCCTCATCATAGTCAACAATCTCGAAAGCACACAGAACATCATGTCTTTGCCTCGTGCAAAGGAAGGAGCTCGAACAGTCAGAGAGCATTTCATCAAAAACCTACATTCTGTTCCTACCGTACCTTTCCTATAACATCACGAGTAATTACGCTTTTTATCCTTCGGGATGGTTCCAGCATCGTTTAATATATACAGGCTTGTGCAGACGGTCCGACGGTACGGTACGATGAGTACGGTACGGACCGTCTTTTTGAAAAAGACGGCGTATTTTCGAATTTTGACCACCGGTAAAATACGGTACGGTGTATGGCACGATGCCAAGCTGGCACTGCCAGTGCAATTTTGGCCTCAGAATGGCCTCTCCGTCCCAACACCTCCCATTTCCACCTCCCGCATGCTCCTCTCATGTGTTGACGCCACACAATACTTCCGTGGACGACCCTGAGGCTGGGCTGGGGTTGCATCAGCTCGGGGGAAGGGCACAGCAGTGGCTTGCATGGATACTCAAAGTCGGATGCAGTACTTGATTCCTGGTAAACGATTAGCGTTTTATACTTGAACAATTGTTGCAAAAAGAAGACAGATGTCTTGGGCCGAAATTGGAGCCAAACGGCCAAATTACACCAAGATTGCACTGTACGGTGAGTCACCGTCGGTGACGCGTCCTGTACGGTTTGAGATTGTACTAGTCAACTCGATTGTCTTTGTTCAGTACGGTACGCCATATTACGGTATGGTATTGTAAGTACGGTCAAAATCGCTCTAGTACGGCGTATTGCACAAGCCTGAATATATATTTATTGTGAGGCTCCTTGGCAAAAATTAAGTTTAATGGATGGTCGAACAGAGAGGATGGATGGTCGAACAGAGAGGAGATGGCTCTCCCGTCCCTGCCCCCCCTCCCAACCCAGTCAGCTCCAGCTGCCCATGCCACCAATACTTATGCACGCACAGGACACACATGTACACTCAAGCAATACCGGTAGCCACATGCACGGACTGGCATGCAGGCACATACAGGCACGCACACATGCACACGCTGACACGCGCGCTTGAATGTGCAACCGTAAGTGCGTGTCCGCATGCAAGCGCATGTGCGCACGTACGCATGCACTGCACATACACGCAAACACACATCAACACACACACTCTCTCACACACGCATACACATACACACACAAACACCTAAACAAGCGCATTTAGATGCGCACATACTCACATACTAACACATATACTTACACACAAGTGCAAGCGCTGGGCTAAGCTTCCCACTGGGATTGGTGCAGGGATGGCTTAGACAATTTTTGAAAGGGACTTGGATTTCCCAGGGTTACTTTTAACAATTATAAAATTTGGGTCCTTGGGTGAATTTTGGCGAGGTGCAATATTATTATTATGCACATAAGAGGCGATGTCATCTATGCGTGGAATCGGTAAATAGAGACGATGCTGTTAATCAGCAAAACACTCACGCTACTAGGCAGATTTAAACACGCAACCTCGAAGGTTCTGGCCTGACCATGATCCATTAAGCTTTCAGGGTACCAATCCTAAAAGCTGACGGAAATTATCTGATTGGCAACTGGCGTACCAGCTTGCTACCGCATACTGGCGTTAATTGCTGTCTTCTGATAAGAAACAAAAAAGCCACGCAAGCAATGTTAAAACCACTCCCCACATTAATTAAGGAGAAGGATCCACTTGGGTACCGAGTGCCGTAAAACCTCCCCAACGCATAAAGAAGAGGAAAGGAATGGGGATCAGGAGAGTGCAGGCTCGTCCTGAAACCGGCTCCTGATGAGAGTTGGTAGGGGGACTAGAGAGTATGTGTCTGGTACAAAATTTAGCAGCGTAGTTGACAGAATGCACACAGAGAGTTTGCGGTGGAGAGTTTGCGGTGTCCAGCAGCGCCTTGAGAGACTATACCGGTCTGGCTCTTGGAGTGCTATTGGAGTGAATATGCTTTTGCCTATGGCTAGCTAGGGTAAGCTGAGACTCACTTAGAGTGTAGGCTGGAGTGTTGGAACTGTTCCCAGCACAGTCTCTCTCACTTATTAATCAAACCACACTCCCACAACTAAGTCGCATTAATGTCTGTTCAAACTTCGCTTCTAGCTATCACCTACCCATGAAAAAGACAAATTTGCACTGGCTGTGAAATAGTTTTTGTTCAACCCTTATTCTTAACTTTGCACTGGCTGTGCACCATCCCTAGCTTTACCTCATATGTTTGCTGTCGGTTAAGCCCTTTGTTAACCTTTGAGAGTCTTTCTAAATGTTTTTCTGAATGATTTTGCCCGCAGGTCTCACAACAAGATCTCAAGCGTATTTGCGCCAACCCAACCCTTGTAGATGAAAGCCGGGTTCAGATTGGGTGCAGGACATGACAATTTGCTACAATTAGACACGGGACAACTTGAATGTGTTGGTAGCTGATGCACCTTTAATAATACGGGAGAGCTACGATTCTCAAAGTGACTAAGGAAGAGAATTACAAGGTTTACAAGAAAAAGGCCTTCAGTCAATACGCTCGACTGCTAGAAGAAAATTACTTCCGAGAAACATAGGAAGGATACTCAAACAATGTCCCGCCCGTTCTATCCTACCATTCAGTGGCATTGTCTCTGTTTGAATAACGTTTAAAATAATAAAGCTGCGATGCTGGTAGGAAGGAAAAAGGAGAGTAACTGGCTGGATACCCTGGACTACAGGTATGCTTGTTATTCGGGATCTGCCATTCTAGTGCAAAACTCAACTTATCCAGAGAGCAACACAGGAGGTTTCGAGGAGAATTGAATATAGGACCCTATTCCCCTCTCGAGGGATGGATTGAGCTGTACACTGTAAAACTGAGCTGTACACTGTAAAATTGAGCTGTACACTGTAAAAAAGAGAAATAAAATAAATAGAGCCGCTGTGCTCGTTGCAGTGGCTCTCTCAATTTTTGTCGGGTCTGGCGACCTGTGTTGGTATGCATGGTTATCAGGAGACCAGCTTCGCCGTCTCCTCTTCACGTGGC
>Ga0307968_1002865_pt1 | contig 14360 bp, 14 predicted proteins | sample OrgLakmetagen650_FD_201834 | JGI IMG/M metagenome (GOLD analysis project Ga0307968, IMG submission 201834) | Saline water microbial communities from Organic Lake, Antarctica - #650 | ecosystem: Environmental > Aquatic > Non-marine Saline and Alkaline > Saline | place: Antarctica: Organic Lake... | reverse complement strand
ACTTGACCAAGGGCGTGACCATATTGTGAATGTCATCAATGAGACGAGTCTTCAGTGAGTCAAAGTGCTCAATCACAGGGGCCTTCGATTTGTCCACCTCATGCTCGATGAATGACTTGCACTTGTTCATAAACTCTGTTTTTGTCCATGTCGATAATTGTAATTTTTTGAAGACCGTAATGCTGCTGTCAGTGGCATAGTAATGTAGTAATGCTGCTGCAGTGGAGCAACAGCTTTTCGGCGCGGCCCAAGAAGCATAGAACTTATTATCAGTGCTGGATACAAATACACAAAAAGTAATCAAACTGCAACGAAAGGTCTTAGCCAAATTTGCACAGCCACTACTTTCAAGGAGACAGGATCCTTCAAACCAGCATCACGCCAAGAAAGTAATCATTACGGCAATTATTGCCCTTCCACTCTTATAAAGCCTTGCTTACACTGGCATCACTGAAAATAAACACGCTCTAGCTAGTAATTCAGTTACAACCTGCTCCAACTTGGATTGAATAGTAGTACCCAGGGCTGGGCAAAGGCCTCCCTTTTTGTGGTGGCCGTGGCGTGGGGAGTGCTGCAAGTTGTAGTCGCGTGACTCCTTGCTTAGGCTCTTCAGCAGGTGTCTTGCAGGAGGCCTTCTTGTTTTGTTGTTTGGCTGTTAGACAGCGGTGTGTGCTCCGCGCTTTTTGCTAAAAGCCCTAAGTCAGCAAAAAGCAATAAACGGGAATTGTTACACCGTGGCGTCATTTTACTGGATTGAATGGTGACTGAATAATATGTCAGTGCTATCTAAGCGCTGGAGCAGGCAAGCAGCTGTCTAAGTACTGGAGCAGGCAAGAGCAAGACTGGGAGAGCTATTGGTCCTGGTGATCATCAGTGATGCTGAACAACATTCTGGTTCTGACCCATCACAGGTTCTCAAACAAGTTACAAAAGGAGAGTGAAACTTCATGTCCTCCTTGGAGTTGGAAGTACAATTCACAATCAGTACACCAGCACTCCTCCTCTATCTACTTAACCTGGGCATCCCCCTGCACAAAACTCACCAACTAAATACTAGTTCACACTCCCATGCTATATGGCCTAAAACAATCCACTTGGACAAGACACATGATTCCTCGATGGCAATGCAACAATGGGGGATCTGATGGAGGGTTATTATCGGTAGAGCGGCTGGCCTCACAAGGGCTAGATGCAGGCCGGATTGCATGGTTGACAACCCGCCGGATCCTTACTAGTCTTTCGTTCGATTATTTGGTGGGGCTCTGGCTAGTGTGAGCACGCACTCTTAGTCAAGAGCCTTGAGTCCTTCCTTAGTGCAGGCTGATGTGTATCAGAGCAAAATTTTACCTTTGCGTCTACATAGAAGAAGTTCTTCCATTCTAGATGGCCATTATGGATGGCACTGCCAGTAAAATGCTACGAACAACACCATGCATGGTGTAAGCCTTTCCTTTGTTGGCTAAACCCCTTCGCAAGCCAATTCTCTGTAACCTTTGCACCGTTTTGCGACCTGAGATATGAGCAATTTTCCAGAGGGGGACCACGGAGGCCCAAAATGGGCAAAGATTTAATAGGCTCTTTGTCTTATGTGCGCCCCAATTGCTAAGCTCCAATTTTTATATAAAATGATGGGGTTGTTAATCATGGGGACAGCCTACTGCCTCTTAACTCTATAGAGGCTTTGGAAGTGATAAGTTGGCAGATGAATGCCTTATTTAAAAAGAAGTAGAATGAAAGCCCTTTTGCTTGTGTAAGGGTTAGGAGGGATTGGGGGGGGTATTGGGTATTTTGAACCGGCATAAACCAGAAAATATACTTCTTACGCCGTTCTTTCCCTCGGGTTACCAGATCCCCCAAGAGATTAATAAACAGACCCTTAGACTACAACGGACTCTTGAGGATACTTCGTTTAGTAGTCCTGAACTATTATTTGGTAAATACCTGATGATTATGAATGGCTGGAGGCTCAACAATTGTCTGTATATGCCTCATGTAAAGGCCTGTTTCCATGCAGAAAGAGTTGCATTAAAAACACCATAATAATGCCTAGGTGTGACGCCTTCAGATCTGCTATGTAAGTGAAAACTGCACAAACCCGAAGGAAGGGGATTGAGTGAGTGACTGCCTAAATCTGTGACCACATTAGACTTTTGCTTTGGGATGACTAGTGGAAGACTGATGCATAATGCATAATGCAAAATCCAAAATAAAATTACTGCTTCCTAACTGGAATCAAGGGGTGCAAGCACGCCCATGCCAAAACTGCCAGCTCCGTTTAAGTAGCCCACTGTGCAGCTTCACCCTTAAATCATCTTGTGCCGGGCCTCCTACACGCCTTGGCCATGGAGTGCCTGAGGTTTGGCAAGACAAACCCTTTAGCCCTGGGCAGCAGGTAGGGTTAGGTTACCGGCAAAAAGACCCAGCAAAAAGAAGCGAATGCATCGGTTGCAGTGCCAAGGGCGATCCCACATCCCTCACTTTTGGGAGTGAACATCACAATGTTGCAGGCCGGCATCGGTTCCGCGACAACGGCTCGCCATTGCGAAACGAGGATGCTACCAGGTGCGGGCATGTCAAGACCAGATGATGCGTTTGTGTGCTGGGCCAACAACTCGGCGGGTGCTTGCACACACCAGTGAGCAAATTGTTTTGTTTCCTGCTGACAGGCAACACCACACTATACACACCTTTTTTTCAATTCCACAGGCCAGCAGGATAAAGGCTGTATCAACAGCAGATGAGGCAGAGCAAGCAAGTGAGTGACACCGGGATAACAACACTAACACACACACACACACACACACACACACACATACACATACACACACTCATGCACGTACACACGGCCACACACACACACACACACACACACACACACACACACACACACATACACACACACACACACACACACATGCATGTACACACTCACGCTCGGACTCTCATGCATGCGACATATGCGCACGCAAGCACACACTCATCACACAGGCACAAATATGTCAAAAGGCGCATGAGACTCAACAGGATGTTCACGCTGAAACAGAAATAGAAAGTGCGCACACGAATATGCACAATGACATGTACATACAGGCATACATACGCCACCACAGCGCACTTGCTTTCAAAATTGAACACAGTTTGTGTTTACGCGCGTCAAACGCATCCACACACACACCCACACCCGCACGCACACATACATACACACACAAATACCCACACCCACACACATACACCCACACACATACACATAAGTAACGCAATTGTAAGCACCCAAAGGCATAGGAACGCATACTTTTGCATGCATACATACATGCTGCACAAAATGAATGTGTGTAAAAGCAAGGCTGAGTAAGCTAAGTACCTTGCATTCCCTAAACTCCAAAACCCGGGCGATCTTTCCAACCTAACCGCCTTAGACCATTTTGTCTCAGTGTGTATATGCCCTGACAATTACCTTACTTTTTGATTTCTGCATGTGCAGCGTCCTCCTTTGATTTTAAGGGGTACATGATGCAGCGAGCCGTAATGGTGAATGACGCGTTGGACAAGGCACTGCCACAGCGCCACCCAGAGGTCCTTTTAGATGCGATGAGGTGTGTGTATGTTTGCATGTGTGTGTATGTGTGTGCGTGTGCTTGCGTATGTGAGTAATGGGATGTAGGTATGTGTCTACAAGTGTATGTGTACATGTATATACGTGTTTACGCATGTTTGTGTTGTGTAAAAGAATTGCAAGTTGTTGAAGAGGCATGCTGCAAGATATTAACATAACTTTCAATCCTTGCAATTCATCTAATGGTCAGTACTGAGATGGGTGACCGGTTTGCCCCACGTGAGTGACTGGCCAGAGTGAGTTGTGCCTGTGCTCCAATGCAACCCAAAGGGCTAGCCTGTTCGCAATACAGATCCTCTTTGCTAGCTCACTGGTCACGCTTGAATTTCCTGCGCTGCTCAGGGCTGGCCATGGCATAAGAACCGCTCTGTACAGTGTGGATGTCCTGCTATTATTTTATCATAAAATGATTTGGGACAGCAATTTCCGAAAAATCGATGCATTCCAGACCTTGCTTGTTCTGCATCAACAATATAGTACAGAAATCTACGTTAGTAAGTGCAGCAGTTCATGGGTCCTCTGAATGGACCCAACCGCTCTAAGGGGCAAACACAAATGTTAGAGGTTGCACCCAACGGCCCCAGTCAAGAGGTCTGTTGGCCCAAGGCACAGTCCCCAGCTCCCCCGCTAGAGGGGAGCAAGCCCCTCCAGGAGAGAAGCATGTGTGTGCAGAGCTGCAACTCAAGTGGACCATAGGGGGGAGCCGCTGGTGCGGCGCAAATGCATTGCACAACAAAGGAAAACGGAGCAGCACAGCAGCAGCAACAGAAGAGGCCCAAAAGCTGAACAAGCAGGAGCCCTAGACCTTTTCTTTGACACTAATTTAAACCGGCATTGAACAGGAATGGCTGTATGCAGTTAAACTGAGGGAAGAGAAGAATGTGTAAAGCTTGTAGATTTCCTTAGTTACTAAAAGCCGCGCATGATATGATGCTTGCAGATTGATCATAATGTCAAAATGTAATTTTTTGCTACTTTGCAAGACGTAGGACTTGCAATGCATACGGAGTAGCAGTACAGTTGTGCACTATGTATGATAAATTGTTAGGGAATCTCCCTTTGTACTTTTTCTTGTACGGTGTGTGCATACGCTTCTGGCCAAGCTGTATTGTTGGACAAACCTTACTTTCGCCTCACCACGCTCATTCATGTGTGCAGTAGTAGTGAAGCTTATGTGGATGTCCAACCATCACCAACAGTGTTATTTGTTCAGGCACTCGTGTCTGTCCCTTACCATTTTTGCTCGTGCATCTAAACCAAGCCCTTGTTTTTTTTTGCTCAGGTACTCATTACTAGCGGGCGGCAAGCGTGTGCGGCCTGCCCTGACCCTTGCAGCTTGTGAATTAGTTGGAGGTGGGTTGTTCACAAAAATAAAAGAAAGGTCTAAGGGGGGGGGGAGTTGTGCATACGCGTGCACGCGCGCGTGTGTAGATGTGTGTGAGTGCAAGTGTGTGTATGTGTATGTGTGTGTGCGTATGGAAAAGTCGGTTCAGGGCTCTTGCAAACTTCACTACTAACGAGTTCTTGTATGCCTTTCAACAGTGAATACTGGTTTCTACCTGAGCATTTTAGCCTTTTGTGCAAACGCGGCAGTACGCAGTGCCTTCGCTGCTTAAACAGCTCTAGAAGCATCAAATTCATCCTGGCGGCTTCCAGGTTATCAAAAAGCATGCACTTTCTCTTCCTGCCTGTGCCTCCTGTACTTCCAACATCCCTATTCAACGTCAGATGCGACGCTCAGAAACTGGCCCAGCAGGGGCACAGCAAGTGCTATACTATTCCGCCTGGAAAGCCTGCTGCCTATTTCCTACACGCTACCTCCTGCCAGACCACTGTTCACTTGCACATAAAACAGTCGTAAGGCACTGAACGCATGCAGGGGACATAGCAAGTGCGATGCCCACCGCCTGTGCCATGGAAGTGGTGCACACCATGAGCTTGATCCACGACGACCTGCCCTCCATGGACAACGATGACTTCAGGCGCGGCAACCCCACAAACCACAAGGTGTGATGTATGCTGTGTGCTGCGTGCAAGCGTGAGTGTGCTGCATGCAAGCGTGCACACTTAGTATTAAAAGTGTGCTGCGTGCAAGCGTGAGTGTGCTGCGTGCAAGCGTGCGTGTGCTGCGTGCAAGCGCGCGTGTGCTGCGTACAAGCGTGAGTGTGCTGCGTGCAAGCGTGCGTGTGCTGCGTGCCAGCGTGCGTGTGCTGCGTGCAAGCGTGCGTGTGCTGCGTGCAAGCGTGCTTGTGCTGCGTGCAAGCGTGAGTGTGCTGCGTGCAAGCGTGCACGCTAAGTAAACAAAAGAATTGCTGGTAAAGTGCAGCTGGTGTAAACAAATAAAAGGCTTTGACACGCATTCTTTGAGTACATGAAATGTTTTGGTCTTGTTGTACCTGCTGGAGTGCCGGAGCCTTGTGATGTGTTAAAATGGGCTTTGTCCTAATTTGGTTCCAAAAGCTTTACGCGCACGCATGGTCCGACTCATTAATTTGCTTGTGACGTATCTGCATGACAGTATCATGCCTACATGAGGCACACGTACAAATGCATGCAGCATATAAAAAACGCACACCCAACACATACAACATATCACAACACCCACACGCGTGCAGGTGTACGGGGAGGACATCGCCATCCTTGCGGGAGACGCCCTACTGTCCTTTGCTTTCGAGCACGTTGCGCGTGCCACCACAGGCACTTCGCCTGAGCGCGTTTTGCGGGTAATTTTGGAGCTTGGGCGTGCCGTGGGCGCAGATGGACTTACAGGCGGACAGGTGCGAGCGTGGGTGTGGGCTTTGTGCAAGCGTGTATCAGTGAGGGGGTGCGTGCAGGACGCAGGGTTAGGGGCTGGTAAGTAGGTTATGTGGGTGTGTGGGCAGTTAATAAATGTGCACCCAAACCCACGTTCACCCACCCACCAATTGGAAGTGTAAAGAGGGATTGGGCCACGGAGTATGTCCCGGGGTTTGAAGGTTCAGCTGACCTTTCAGGAGGATTGGTGTGTTTCATTGTGTGGATGGTCGTATGGGGTCTGTTGTGAATGTGTACCTGTGTCTGTGTGTGCGTGAAGGTGTGCTTGCATGCCATTCCATCCATAATTAAGGGTGGGTCTTGGCAGAATGCATTCCCCCCTGATCTCTGTAGACAAGTTGGGGTCAACAGCTTTAGCAAGCAGGCAATAAGAGTGTTGCCATTTGATATTCCCCCCCAAAAAGCTGCCATAAATTTGGCATAACGATGATTTATGTTTTCATGTTAGTTGAATCCACCTTTTTGCCCTTTGCCTCCCAACTCCCTAAGCTCTGTGCATCCTCGCTCTCATCACCGATCCCATCAACTCTGGCTCCTGCTGCCGCTGCTGTGCATGTGCTGTTGTTGGCCGTTTCTTTGCTTCAAACCACTTGAGCGCTGCTCGCAAGAGGGGAAGCCCTGAACCCCAAAACCATGGGGTTGCTGGTGCTGGAGGATATGCAGCACCGTTATAGGCAGCACCGTTGCACGAGCTTGCAGCGCAGGGCTGCTGCACTGGCTGTATGCAACAGTGTGATGATGCTGAATTCTCTCTCCTGCTGTAATGCTTGCTGCTTCTTCCATGCTTCCCATGCGTCCACGGTTTGCTGCGAGGTTGGTGCTGGTGGTGGTGGGAGGGCTGGGCCATGAGGGCTCACCCTTGTTGCTGCAGCTGCTGGAGGTGCTGGTGGAGGTGCTGCAGCAGGTGTTGTAGCTTTCGGTGCAGGAGGTGGCGCATGCCACCTCAGGGGTGCATCAGCTGGGGAAGGTGCTGCAGCTTGTGCTGTTGGAGGTGCTGGCATGGGTGGGAGGGGCATAGAGGGCTCGAGAGGGGCAGGGCTTGGGAGTGACCTTGGCCTGTCGACGGTGATGGTGGTCCTCTCAGCCTCCAGAGGACACGGAGTGTGCATTAGCTCAAGGTGTAGAAAAGAAGCATGGCGGTGTTTATGTCCAGTCTAGGTGTGAAGAAGCAAGCATGGCGTCTGCACGCAGGTGGTGGACATCAAGAGCGAGAATGAGGAAGTGGGTCTGGAGGTGTTGCAGTACATCCACGAGCACAAGACAGCTGCCTTACTAGAGGCGTCTGTGGTGTGTGGGGCATTGGTGGGGGGAGCAGACGACGTGACTGTGGAGAAACTGCGCAAGTATGCCCGCAACATTGGCCTTGCATTTCAGGTGAGAGAGGGGCCAGCTAGGCAAGCCTAGTTGGTGTGCTGCGAGGGAGATGGCTGGCATGTTCTTGCACGCAGATAACGGCACAGTCTAACATGCATGCACACGGACGCACTTGTGGACACGTATGTGCACTCATGCACGCACAAGTGCTCACTGACACAGAGATGACCATCCCCACACGCACACGCATGTACATATTCCAACTCAGACATAAACAAGAGCTTATGGTTATTTCCACATCCCTTGTGTGTGCACCCACGACCCTAGCCATTGCGGGACCGTGATATATTGCTTGCCCTATACGTGGTGTGAGAGGGATTGTGCTCCATATTGCTCTGTCAATGTCAAGTTCCATCAACTTAACAAAGACTGCCTGGGACAGGAGTGGCTGCCCCCCTGCTTCATTGTTTTTTTTCATGTCCCGTGGCGATGTGGTATTCTTGTAATTGGCCAGAACCACATGCGCTGTATCTATCTACGCCGTACATACAATTTTCAGTCTTTTCACGGCAATTTTCTGGTGTTCAAAAAGTAGCAGTTTTTTTCCGGCATATACGGTCCTGGCCAACATTAGGTATTATTGAAAATGCCCTCAGACTACCAATTTACTAGTATCAAGTTCTTAGACCACTGCTCCTCTCCCAAAAGAAAAGGTTTGCAACTGCTGTATGCTTCCAGGTGGTCGATGACATCCTGGACTGCACCCAGACCACAGAGATGCTGGGCAAGACAGCCGGCAAAGATGTAGACGTTAACAAAACCACGTACCCAAAGCTACTGGGCCTGGAAAAGAGCAAGCAGGTGAGCAAGACAGCTGGCTTGACGCTGTGGGAAACAAGAGAAAAACCCACGCTGGTAGTGTGTATGACATCGCGGCCAGCACAATAGAGAAGAGGCTGCGTAGGTAGGCATCAGGCAACGCTAGCCTTGCAAAGTGCTGGAGCGTTTCAGAGGGTCTGACACAGGGTGGACTACATTTTACACGCAAACAGCTGCTTTTGCTTGACGACATGCAAACTCTTCAAACTGACTCCAGTGGAGTCTGTTTGAATCAACAGACATTGATCTGTTTGAATTAACATCCTGCTTTGTTCTGGGTACAGAATCGAGTGGGAGTGACTCCACCTTGATTTTGTACTGAACAAAGCAGGATGATCTTGTCGTATGATTGAATATTGAAGTGCAAGTGATTCAGACGCTCGATGCACAGCTTTGCAATAACTTTGCAACTTGCTCACACATACTGGCTCACGTCAGAAACGCTCACACATGTGCTTGTTTGTGCAGACGGCGGAGGCCCTCATCACAGAGGCCATTCAGCAACTGGATGGATTTTCCTCTGAGAAGCGCACCCCCTTGGTGGCCCTGGCAAAGTACATTGGTTACCGTCAAAATTGAGGCACACTTCCTGCGCCAGCCCTTGGATGGACACTAGGCAGAGATGCCTTGTGCCTTGCTCTTGTTGCTGGCAAACGCACAGCTACGCTTGTCGTGAAGCCTGCTTAGAAATCCTGTAATGACCTTGCCGGAAGCATGAGCATCATCTCCTTAGGTCTGCGGCTTGTGCGTCTGGTTGGTGGGGTGTGTTCTGGTTGAGCTTTGACAGTGAACTATGTGTTACAAGTGCTGTGTTCATGAGAGTGGCAAATTTCTAGGGTACAGTGTTGATGCTGCACCTTCTGTCATTATAGCGTGTGGTGCTTAGCTTACGGGTAAGGTGGCCAAGTGCTGGATCACCGTTGCAGAGGTAGGGAGTGAGTAGTTTGTGACAAATTAAACATGCGATTTCTAGCCTAAATTGTCTCTTTCTCTTATTCCTCTTCCAAAAGTAATAGAGATAGCGAATTATCCACCCATTGAGATCAATGCTATTGGTGAGGGCAACATAATGGCGTGTTATGTCCTTTGAGTCAAGAATCAGTTGCATCAAACTGGCTCCACACGTACTAGTTGGTATTTGCCACACTGGAAAAGTAACAAACCACAGCAAGGGGTTACAAGGGGTTACAAGGATGGCCTACAGCCCGAGGCTCTGGCTGATGGCAATTGGCTGGTGAAACAAAATCAACCAGTGTCGAAAATTGAAACTAAATCTGACACAAACTTGAGGAGTCTGTATAAGTCTTGATTTAGGAATGCATTGATCTCAAAATCAGTGATACTGTGATGACAAGTTAAGAAAGGAATAAATTCAGAGCTTGAAGGAGCAAACACACGCAGGGTCTTAAACATTCCTTCAAAAAGGTCTCTGTATCTCATGCGCAGCTTGCACACTTCAGCACTCAGCACACTTGCAAAAGAAAAGCACATGCTTCTCATCTTGATCTTCTCCACACTCACATTTATCACAAATGCTAAAACCACCATGCCATTTGCAAGACTCCACTTTCAAATGGTGTGCACGCAATCTGAACCTGCTGAAATTCCTCAACACATGTTTGTCCAAATCCTTGTACAAGTAGGAGGGAATAGAAAATGGAGAGCCTCTAGGACCACTCTCAGAACTCCCACACCACTTGTGATACGTCACTGCTTTCTTGTTTACTGCGCGAGGACATGAAAAACCAGCTTCCCTCCATACCTTCAAATGTCTGAAACGCAAATCGCAAATGAACTCTTGCATGGGAACCTGTGTGGCTCTCAGCATTTTCTGTTTGAACATTGCACTACTTTGCATTCCATTGAACGCATTCGAGACTTGAGCAGCAGACCAGCAAGAGCTATGCATCAAAAGAAGCAAGATGCAAATCTGCCTTCAGCACACCAGAAAAGTAACAAACCACAGCAAAAGAGATATCTTGGATGACTCTGTTCAGGTGAACAACTGGATGAAAGGAGTTTTATGGTACCTGGTGCCCTCAATCAAGGTTTACAAGGTTTACAAAAAAGGCCTCCAGTTAAGAAGTGCGTTGCGACTGCTAGCCTGCTCACATAGCGAAATTAGTTCATGAAGGGGAAAAAAGCTTGTTATTGTTCTGGCTTAAGAAAGTAAACACATCGTGAGCTCCTGTTGCTGGGAGAAACAGAGATGCATATTTCCTGCGGAGAGAGATCACGTGGGGATTGGCGCAGTGGAAAAGAACACTCATCTTGGACATCATCAATATCACACAGGTCACAGGTGGGGGATTTACTTTGATTCCATGTCGCTGTCTCAAAACGCAGGGTGTGAACACGAAGCAAGTCTGAAACGAGCTGCACTGCGAATGACATCACGAGGAGGTTGAGAAACATGTATTTGGGAAGGATGTAAGGCAAATGAGTGACCAGAGCCCTGCCTTCTGGTAGGAAGAGCACAACAGTGGTGATAAGTAGAGCGCTTGCTGTTGTGTTCTCTTGGATTAGTTTAATAATCAGGAATTAGGTGTCCAGTACTCCCAAGTGTTTCTCCCTGAGGTCTACCACAAAACGGCTGAGATCAATGGGCTCACAGTTTTGCAGCTTCTGTTTGAAGATATACGACTGGGTCAGACCATCCTGGCAGAAAGAATACGGGCTGATCAGCGATCATTGGATCGTGTACTCAGCTGCATCTCAGCATGTAAGACCTTTTTCATTGTGTAGCTGTTGGATTTACTAACTAGTAGTCAAAGAATTGTACAGCCGCATTGCCGCGCGAAACCAATTGAAATGTAGGGGTTCCAATCCACACTCGCATGACACACCATGAAGGCGTGGTGTCTCTGACTCCCAACATCCTATTCAACAGTGCCAACAGCCATTTCTGAAGGAAACTGTCCATCTCTTTGCCTGGTTATAGGTAAGGAGTGGCCCAAATCTGACTCGCATACATAACAGGAAGAGGAACAAACCACAGCAAAAGAGATTTTTTGGACGACTCTGTTCAGATGTATAGCTGGATGAAAGGAGTTTCGTGGTACTTGGTGCCCTCAATCATTCTGTCATGGAGCTTTATAGCATTCCGCTCCGTTTGCTTGTTCTGCAATATGGCGTGCTGCTTCAAGGTTTAAGCAAAAAATAGCGTTTATAATCAATCTAGCCATGCATAAAAGAAATGCTACGAGGATGTGCAAATTAAGGGGGAGAATGGAGCTGCAAAAAAGTTATGTGTCACGCCCAAATAGTGATAGTGTGACGAATTGTGTGACAAAATAAAAAATGTTATATGGAGGCTGAATGTAAGCCTTAAAAAGGTCCAAAAGACCGGACAGAAAAGCGGTCCTTGGAAAAATGAAGAGAGATATGTGATATGTACAACGTGTGACAACAAGACTTTTATGGTTGACAGAAAAGGCGTGCTCTTACATGAACTAACTAAAGTGCATCTATGCTAGGAGGATGCAAAAGGGTTAAGTATGTCTGAAGACTGACTAATAATGGAGGAAGGACGCAATACAATCCTCAAATTATCTAGACGACATAAACTGAGGGCGAACCCATGCAAACACGCGCCAACAGTATGCACTGGCTACTTATTCAACCTACTATGGACGTGCAGCTAGCCAGCTAGCTAAAGCCAAAGCTCTGAATTTACTCAAGCACGGAATCAATGCGTCATCTCTCAAGCCTGAAAAACAAATTACATGGCACACCTGCTGCTCATTCTTCAACTGTCCCCTCAACAAAATAAAATTCCTCGTGCCCAGCATCAGGGATCAGGCATAACCACCTCCTCCTCCTCCTCCTCCTCACTATGCTGTTCCTCGTGCTCCTGAGCAAACCCAGACCTGCAAAAAGTACGAGATCGTTAGCGTAGACCAATATCAAGCGCAAATCAGAGCATGCAGCTCAGCACGATGACAAGAGAGTTGCTGCGGCGCCTCCCTCAAAACAATCCCCTGGAGGCAATAGAGGTTCAGGAGGCAGGAGGCATTCTGGAGATACTTGTTAGGAAGCATGTGTGTAAGTAAGGTGTTTTGCGTGAGCATTTGGAATTTGGAGATACTTGTTATGTAGCATTGTGGAAGGCGGCCAGCTGCAGCCGTATTTTCTGCATCCAACGTACACCACATGTACATTCAAGGATGTACCTCACATCATTTAATGAAAGGGCACAATCAAAAAACTACGTAGTTGCTCTATAACCATTTACATTTGTATGTTTGCTTTTGCAAGGCAGAGTTTTAAAAGATCTCAGGTGTCTGCCAAAATATCATGGCTACTGCGCAGTGTGTCAAGTGAATTACTTCCTCACACAACCCCTTGGGAGCACAGCGTTAGACCAAGCTGTGCCGTGTGCTTATGCGCACCTGATGCGCGTAAGGGCCTTGGCTAGGCTCTTCAGCTTCTTCACCAACTTGTGTGAGGCCTGTAAATCTTGGGACAACTCCTTCACCCTCTCGTGGAGCTCCTCGTTTTCGGCCTGCAGACGGCGTATAAAAAGGAATATAAAGGGAATGCATCTCTTTTGTTTAACTGCAGGCATCACATCATCACACTAGATCAAGTCAAGGATCAGCAAGCACAGCTGTCTGGAATTCTCATGGCGAAGGAAATGAACAGTATCAAATACCAACTTTCTTTTTCGTGACCTACACGGGAGGCGGGTTTACTGCCTCCAGAGGTTTCTGTCGTCGGTTTCTGCCAACAAAACTCAGCAGAAAACATTGCACGCTCCCTTCCTTTATTTTATTTTGACGGAGCACAGGTTGCAGTACACTCAGTCACTGATAAGCTACACTTCAAAGCCTTTCTCTGTAACCGAAAGCCGTACAAAGCAATGCAAGTTTGGTAGCAAGGAATTTTTAGGTGGCATTGGGCACTGAAACGTATTTGTAATTTGTAACACGCGCTCATATTTATCTCACCACATACTTATTGATAGCACACAACTGCACACAAAGAGCACACGAACACATACTCACACAGATGCACAATAGTCACAGCTGGCAGCAGCATCACTCCTACCCTACCAAACCATTTTATGTTACCGCCCTAAAAAAAGGGCCTTATCTCCACACACACCTGCTGCCCCAGCTGCTCTGCCTCTAGTGCACGCATGCGCGCAAACAAGCCTTCAAGGTGCTTAACGATATTTGAATCAGCTGCCTCGACTGTCCCCGCACTAATCCCGTTTTTGTTGTCTCCTTCTTCCGACCTCTCTCTGGCACCAGACTTTTGCTGCAGCTCTTGCATGACCGATGCTTGCATTTTGAGGACGTGGGAATCTTGTGCAAGCAGGCGCGCTTCTGCTGCATCACAACAAAGGGACGCATGCTGCTTGCGCAGACGGCTGAGCTCAAGAGCCTCAGGCGCCAGCAATGTAACCTGCAGGCGGTGCGCATGCATGTATGTATGTATGTATGTATGTATGTATGTATGTATGTATGTATGTATGTATGTATGTATGTATGTATGTATGTATGTATGTCTGTCTGTCTGTCTGTCTGTCTGTCTGTCTGTCTGTCTGTCTGTCTGTCTGTCTGTCTGTCTGTCTGTCTGTCTGTCTGTCTGTCTGTCTGTCTGTCCGCCTGCCTGCCTGTCTGTCTGTCTGTCTGTCTGTCTGTATGTCTGTATGTCTGTATGTCTGTCTGTCTGTCTGTCTGTCTGTCTGTCTGTCTGTCTGTCTGTCTGTCTGTCTGTCTGTCTGTCTGTCTGT
>Ga0307968_1002861_pt1 | contig 14375 bp, 11 predicted proteins | sample OrgLakmetagen650_FD_201834 | JGI IMG/M metagenome (GOLD analysis project Ga0307968, IMG submission 201834) | Saline water microbial communities from Organic Lake, Antarctica - #650 | ecosystem: Environmental > Aquatic > Non-marine Saline and Alkaline > Saline | place: Antarctica: Organic Lake... | reverse complement strand
ACACAACTCTTTGCTCAGGATCTGTGTAAACCATTATTCATGTGTTGCCTTGATACAACTCTTACTCAGGATCTTAATTTAACCGTTGTTCACGTGTTGCCTTGACACAACTCTTACTCAGGATCTGTGTAAACCATTGTTCATGTGTTGCCTTGACACAACACTTTACTCAATCAGTGTAAACCATTGTTCACGTGTTGCCTTGACACAACTCTTTACTCAGGATCAGTGTAAACCATTGTTCACGTGTTGCCTTGATACAACTCTTTACTCAGGATGCCCCTCGGGACTCCCGCCGTAACTACACACATTCCCAACTGCCTGAGGTATGCTCACAAGCACACAAACTAAGTGGTAGAACGATAAAACAGTTAGCATTTGCATGTACCAAGCCCCTTTAAAAAACGGGGTTAGTTTCACTCTGTCCTAGACGCCTAACGGACCTCCTGACCGATAACCCTATATATACACACACACACATACACACACACACAAACTTGCCTGAATCGTATCGGTATACAGGGTTGGATTCTTATCAAATGATCCATCACGTAATCCTGGTGCACCTGGAGAAAAAGCTGCCATCAATCCTTCGACCTTTTAAGAAGGCCCTATGTTGGCCCTATACCAAGCCCTCGTACTTTTTAGAGGGAAATGCTGCCATTCGTTCTTGGACGCTTGGAAAAGACCTGCTTATTGCACCATAGGCCCTAATTTTTAAAAGGTTGCTTGTCTGCCAAGGCAACAAAAAAAGAAAAAACGTTCCGCTTTGGACTTTCCAAGCCTGGTGACAGGAGCTGCAGGCTCATGCTTCGGTCACAGCAATGAGTTACAGCAATCTTAGCCTCAATTTTGGGGTGCACCCAATGCAACAAATTACAAGGTTTACAAGGTTTGCAGAAAAAGGCCTTAGACAACTAATTACAGAAACACTCGAGCTCTCGCCCCCACACTACAAAAAATGACGCTGGTGGGGTAGGCACTCTCATCCTCCACAAACAATATAGGCTCCTGTCGTTCTGCAATTCAGAGTCCACAAACAATATAGGCTCCTGTCGTTCTGCAATTCAGAGTCCACAAACAATGTAAGCTCCTGTCGTTCTGCACATCAGAGCCCTGCTGGTGAAAATAGACATTATAAACGTAGGATACTGTCGACATTCCTAAACGAAGGACACTGTCGACATTCCTAGACGTAGGTTCCTCCACACTCACACTTATGTTGGTGTTCATGGGGCGAGGGAGGCACGCTCATCTTCCACAGACAACAGAAGCCTCTGTCATCTTGCAGGTTGGATCCCTGGTCACGGGAGATGTCGAGTTCGTGGGCCCCTCTTACGCTTTCGTTGACGTTCCTGGGGCAGGGAAGGCGCTCTTCCACAAGCAGCAGTTCAGGTGGTATCTTCACTTATTCATACAAGCAGTCCACGTTGTCTTCACTTATTCATAAAAGCAAGTCTTTTTACTCTTCACCAGATATTCACACCTGCGCCTTGTCCTTTGTTACTTGCCATTCCCGTGTAGCTATTGCCAAGATTTCAAGCTCCAAGAGCAGCTGCAAGTCGGGGACTCCGTCAGGGTGGGTGTGGCATGCTGCATAGGGTTGGCCAGAACCGTACATCTGCACCGTATATGACCGTATATTTGGTGATTTCCCTGCCAAAATTACCGTATATACACCGTATATATATGGTTCTGGCCAACCCTACATAGGCAATGTTTTAGTAGTGCGTATACCGTACCTTTACATCGCGCACCTCCGAGTGAAGATCTCGTTCTGGCCCATCTGCTACACTAGAACGCAGATTCTTGAACCTGTCACTCTAGCTCTTTGGAATGTTGAACGCACATTCTTGAACCTGTCACTCCAGCTCTTTGGAATGTTGAACGCAGAATCTTGAACGTGTCACTCTAGCTCTTTGGAATGTTGAACGCAGATTCTTGAACCTGTCACTCTAGCTCTTTGGAATGTTGAATCTTATGCTTGACCTGTCACTCTAGCTCTTTGGAGTGTTGAACCTGATAGTGCTTGAACCTGTCACTCTAGCTCTTTGAAATGTTGAACGCAGATTCTTGAACCTGTCACTCTAGCTCTTTAAAATGTTGAACCTGATGCTTGACCTGTCACTCTAACTCTTTGGAATGTTGAACCTGATGCTTGAACCTGTCCCTCTAGATCTTTGAAATGTTTATTTGCTTGACGTGGAGCAAACTGCTTTATTTGCCACCCTCACCATCTAGGGAAAACAGCAGGGGGACCCGAGACGCGTTGTCACTGATTTCTTGCTTGCCTATCCGTGCCTGTGGAGCAAACTGCTTTATTTGCCACCCTCACCGTCTAGGAAAAACAGCAGGGGGACCCGAGACGCGTTGTCACTGATTTTTTGCTTGCCTATCCGTGCCTGTGGAGCAAACTGCTTTATTTGCCACCCTCACCGTCTAGGGAAAACAGCAGGGGGACCCAAGACGCGTTGTCACTGATTTTTTGCTTGCCTATCCGTGCCTGTGGAGCAAACTGCTTTATTTGCCACCCTCACCGTCTAGGGAAAACAGCAGGGGGACCTGAGGCTCGCTGTCACCTGCTGCTCTCCTACTCGTCCATCCTTGCCTGCCGTTGTGCTTTAAAACCCTGTTCTTCGTTTCTTTAATGTGGGGAGTGACATTTATGTTAATGTGGGGATTGGCATTTGTGTTAATGTGGGGAGTAGCATTTGTTTTAATGTGGGAAGTGGCTTTCACTGCCTGTGTGATTCTCCTCTTTTTCCCCTTCCTTTGAAACCTTGTTCCCATAAATTTCTGGAAGGTTGTGTAACAGGCACAAGTTCCAATGTGTGCAATATGGTGGCATTTGTGTATCACTAAGACGCAACGTGTGTGTGTAAGGTTGGCCAGAACCATATATGGTGTAAATACGTTTTGTTTTGGCAGGGATTTCGTCAAATATGTATTGGCCAACCTTGTTGATGTGACATAGAGCAAACCGCAGTAGTGCAAGAAAATGAAAAAATCACGCAGGCAGTGGAAGCCACTATCCACATAAATTATGGAAATAAGCTTCATGCTCAGACCTTGATCGTGTATCGAGCCAGGCTGCTATCAGAGGCTGTGGTAGCTTTGTTGCTTTGAGAGGTTGTTATCAGAGGCTGCGGCAGCTTTGTTGCTTTGAGAGGCTGTTATCAGAGGCTGTGGCAGCTTGGTTGCTTTGAGAGGCTGTTATCCGAGGCTAACCCAGGCTGTTTGTTATCAGAGGCTGTGGCAGCTTTGTTGCTTTGAGAGGCTGTTATCAGAGGCCGTGGCAGCTTTTTTGCCTTGAGAGGCTATTTTCAGAGGCTGTGGCAGGTTTGTTGCTTTGAGAGGCTGTGGCAGGTTTGTTGCTTTGAGAGGCTGTGGCAGCTTTGTTGCTTTGAAAGGCTGTTATCAGAGACTGTGGCAGCTTTGTTGCTTTGAGAGGCTGTGGCAGCTTTGTTGCTTTGAATACCGTTCAGCTGCGAGGGGGGGGTGTAGCGTGGTTCTTCACCAAGGAGCATCATTTTCTTGCACTTTTGTTGAAACCCTATTTTAATTGCAAAGCATTAGATGTGTTTTATTCTTTTGTTACATTGATCGTGAATGGATGCAAGATTTGTTGAACAACAGCGCCCTTGCACTTGCAGGCAGTGTGTGCCAGTGCTCTGCAAGCATTGCCACATGATCTTATGATCAGTGCCCTATAGCGTTTGCGAACAGCAACTACCTTTATGCTTAGCATGCATCATCAGTAGACAGTGCAAGTTCCGTCACACGACAATGCCCTTGCACTTTCAGGCGGTGGTGTCTAAATCCAACGCTGCACAGAACAAGTTTGCGCTGAGCCTGAAATGGCTCGAGCCCAACGTAGGCGACGTGCTCTTTCGCCCAGACAGCGTTGTAGAGTGCAAAGACAAGCTGGTCGAAGCAAGCAAGCAAGGCCAAGCGAGGGAGTTCTTAGATGATCTCTCTGAGTATCGGTACCAAGCTGCAGTTAAGGGTATGAAGGTGCGCTGTGTGTGAGTGTAGGGAAAAAGTGTTCAAAATTCTCATAAGGATGCACATAATTCACAAAAGGATGCACATAACTCACAAAAGGATGCACGAGAGATTCATTGAATGGCATTGCATAAATGATTCAGCATCAAGTCGTAATAAGGGCCTGAAAGTATGCTGTGTGTTAATACATCAAGTTATGGGGTATCTTTCATGCAAAATGCGTGTTGGAGTTCATGCTTAGGGACTTGTTATATAGTACAGCCGTACTTTATGTATAGTGTGACTCATTTTCACACTAGCAGAGGTATACATAGCTCAAGTGCTAGATTATAGTGTGACTCATTTTCACGCTAGCAGAGGTATACATAGCTCAAGTGCTAGATTATAGTGTGACTCATTTCCACACTAGCAGAGGTATACATAGCTCAACCGCTAGATTACGGGCAAATGCATGTAGAAAAAGATGCGAATTGTGTGTGCATATTTAGCTGAAATTGAGAAGGCGTCTGCAAGTGATCTTGATCTTGCTACGAGGACCCTAATTTTGCTCCATGGGTCTTGATCTTGCTGCAAGGGTCTTGATCTTGATGCAAGGATCTTAATTATGCTCCGAGGGTCTTGATCTTGATGCAAGGGTCTTTATCTTGATACAAGGATCTTAATTATGCTCTGAGGGTCTTTGATCTTGCTGCAAGGGTCTTGATCTTGTTACAAGGTGCACAGGGTGCCTGCCTGCTAGTACAAGCAGACGTTATCAGCCATACCACAATGGTACAACAATGGTACAACAATGGTACAACAACAATGATACAAGCAGACGTTATCAGCCATACCATAATGGTACAACAATGGTACAACAACAATGGTACAAGCAAACGTTATCAGCCATACAACAATGGTACAACAATGGTACAACATGGTACAACATGGAGTAACACGCCCTTTTACTGAGACACAGATAGGAATGAGTCCAAGTTGGCTCTTACGCTCCAATTTAAATGCCCAATTACGCCCAATCAGTGGCAGCAACAAATTGCATGACAAGCAGTTAGTTGGATGACAGTCGAGGATTATTGTATGTATGTTACAATTAGCTGGATGTGCCGGCCTATTGATGACCTTTATCTTCTGGATCAAGAACTTTGGGAGGTAATCAATCATCCTCTTGCAGTGCCATAGTTTTGAAGGTGTCAAAGGAAGGGGTTGCTGCTCAGCGACCATGCGTACCCTTCCTTTTCCTGCTGCTCCTGTGCAGGAGCTCTCCCGCTACGAGGCCACAGTGGTGAACATGTCAAAGGAAGGGGCGCAGCTGCTGCTCCATGTTCAGCCCCACACTCCGTTCCTGCAAGCATTCCTTCATGCTGAAGACTTCCCTCCCCCCCGGCCTAATGCCCTCAAATCTTTGGAGAAATTGTGTGATTTGAGGCTGCTGTTTGACAGTTCCCCCGAACTGGTCATTCAAGTGAGTCAGCTCACTTGGCAATAATTACGTACTATAAGCTGGCATTAAGTACATACAACTTAAATGTAAGCAACATGCAACCCAGGCTTGTGAATTGACTTGTGCAGATACCTTAGCCACCCAAACTGTTGAGACCTAGCGTCCCTGGCACTTTCTATTTAGGAGACTTGGGCGTATTTTTATCCCCTTTGCCCTGGCAGTGTTTCATCACCTTGTCCTTGTACGCAGGTTATGTTGAGGGGCTTTGACGAGAACACACCCTTAGTCACGTGCAGGTGATTATGGCACTAGTTTTTTCCAGCGTACGTTGCTAAATTGGGGTCAGGGCTACCTCAGCAAACAGCTGAAAGGCTCCACTTTCCCAGCTTGAGCTCATAATCTGTTACGCGTAATCAAATAGGAAGACTGAATATAACAAAACCTCCTTACTTAGTCATTAAAATGTGTCGTGACATCAACATTGTTTCCACTTTGAATTTGCAGGCTGTTTCAGTTTTTTGGGGCCAGAGAAACATATCCTTACTCTCTTACTGCATCGGCAGAAGATAATGGTCACTCGTCTGATTCTACACTAAACTACAGCACTCAACTGGCTGTCGTCTCACAGCAACAGGTGAGATATTTAAGTGGTACAAGCTGAAGTATAAGCCGAGACTCAGGCTGTCGTGGTGACACCATAATGGTGTGGGTGGTGACACCATAATGGTGTGGGAAGTGACACCATAATAGTGTGGTGGCGACATAATAATGGTGTGGTGGCGGTGACACGATAATGGTGTGGTGGCGACATAATAATGCAATAAAGGTTGCTATGGTTACAAGGGGGACCTTTTAGCCAGGCTTCCGGCTGGTCGCGACCACAAATATTTCATCAACCTCAATCGCTTTATCGCTTTATGTATGTCACTACCACGGGTGTGGTTACAGCTCCGAGGTAGTCATCAGGGTAATAAAAATGGCCGAAGTACGTCGTCCCCGTGAAAAATGCACCCTACCAGTCTCATTTAGCTCCCCACCCAATTCAAAGCCCCCTACACCTCATCTGAATGCTAAAGACTTGATGTTATATTTAAATTATTAACATTTGCTGGAAGTTTGGCATTCTGGGGGGCTCTGTGGGGCCCGCTGCGTATTTTGCACCCACTTTGGCTGGGAAAAGGTGCATTTCTAAAGTTGCCCTGATCGACCTCTGCTTCAAGATATAAGCATAATGAATGTTATATAACAATGCTGTAATGTCGAGTTTGGGGCAGGGGTACTGGGAACGCCGGCGAGTGGGAGGCACTCACACAAGGGACACAGGGGAAAAAGACAGAAAAATCTGTCGCTCCTTACCTGCTGCGAGTTCCAGCGCGGTTTTTGCTTTCAGCGTTGCGGCCAAATTTTATGACTCCGCCATATTGGTGGCCTGGTTGATTTGGCATATTTCCTCCCACCTTACATAGGGGCGCTTTTTCCAACTTTGCCTTCCCATTCAGTCCATGACACCCAACTCACACGGGAGTTGTGGCCAAACAAACGATGATCTATGAATTTCAGAGGGTGCAAGTTGGTGGATTGTGTGAAGAATGGTGCCTGTTTTGTCACATTTCTCCGCGCCCGAATATCTCCCCAGCCTCTGCACTTCTCCCAAACCTTCAAGCATCTGCTGAAAGAACAAAAAGTCAGCTATCCAATGCATGTCATATGTCACGGAATGGAGGAGTGGGTGCAGAGGTGTGCTTGCACAAAGTTAAGTGAGACTATTTGGCTGGCAGGGGGGTGAGTTTTTCACAGGGGCGACCAGCAGGAGACAGTTTGTTTTTTGGAAGGCACGTTTACTTTTTGGGGTGGACACCCCTGAGGGACCCCCCCCCCCAAAAATAAAACTTTCAGTGCCCTTACCCAAACAAAAAGGGTACCAATTTGCTCCTTTTTGAGTTCTGCATCCATCTGCATACTATTAAGGACTGAAATCAAAGCGTTGCAGAATTGTGGGTCAAAAACTGAGATACGGACGCCCATGCATACATGATCCAACAGGCACCCATAACTGGCTTGCACGGCCCCAAATTGCTCCCATTTTTCCGGCATTCCACTAAGTATCTTATGCTGGCAAATCCTGAAAGCTTGGAGTGAATGGCTGCTCCTTTGGCTTGCCTCACCCCGCGGCCTGCACCGGAGCGCTTGTGCCTTTTGACTTTTGAACATGTACACAGACCCCCCTTTTGCCCAATTCGCTCAAAAAGGGTAGCAATCGACTGGGCTTGAGCTGAGGTATCCAGTAATATATTAGAAATTTTGTAGGAGTGGCCCAGTAAATTTTTGGAGGGGGGTCGAAAAACTCTGACCCCCCCCAGACCCCCCCCCGCCGATTGGACTCATACATATACCAATTGATAGATCTTGATGCCAGTATTCCGAGTATATAAGTTCAATCAATTTGACACGTGCCTTCCAGAAGTTACGCTTTCTGCAGCCTCCTGTTCCAAGGGTCAAATTACTGCGTATTGACTTGTAGGTTTTTGTGGTTACAAGGCCAAAAAAAACATGGCCAGTTCGTTTGGCTAATCAGCTGCAATAGGCTTAGGGTAATACGTAAATACCTATAAATATACTTGTCAGTGAGCGTTTATAATATAACACAGGTCCGGCTACACATCTGATGATGTGCCGACTGTGATGAAATGTGTGTCAAGTCACTGAGGGGGTTTGTCGGAAATCCTGCGTTCAGTTCACCTGTGTGTATCCATGTCTGTTTTGGAAACTAGCTTCCCTGTCATGTAGTGAAGATAATGACCAGCGTACAGGTACGCTAACTGCTAAACTTACGCAGAGTGCCAATCTTAGCTTTAGTTCATGCTAATTAATTCAAACAGGCACTGAAAGGTGTGCCGGCCAGGCCAGCCGCAAAGGCAATTGACCAATAAAACCCACGTGCAAGCCTCATTGTGCATAAAACAAGATATCAATTAATTATTCTCTGCTAACATGGTTCAGGCCCCTGTCCAATAGAAAAAAAAGTGAGCAATCCAATACAGCACTCAATACTTGTCTCGTCGCCATCCCGTAAAAAGCTTGGTTGGGAGCCTATGTTATAGACAAAACAATACAGCACTCAAAAGTTGTCTCGTCATTATTCTGTAGAAAGTTTGGTGGGAGCCTATGTTCAGTCTCAGCCCGGGACGTGCCCTGGGTGGGTCTGGGGAGGGAGGCAACGCTAGGGGCTTTCGCCCCTCCAAAGGGAGCTGTGCAAAGAAAGGTTAGGGCGAAACAATCTAGCACTCACACGTGTCAAATTCCTACGAATATAATGAGCGATTGAATGCCTCCCATCAAAACTTATGAATAATCAACTATGAAGCGAGTGTCTGCCTCTCGACATTTAGCTATAATCTGAATGCTTGGTAAGGGTGCCCACACCAAGTGCCTAAATGATTCCTTTTTGTTAACCAATTGGGGATTGGTTCATTCTGTTTTCTCTACTTTTTTAACAACTGACTTCCCTGACTCCACGCACGCCAAATTCGCATTCTTTATTCTATTCTTACCAAACTTTTTCAATTGACATTTGGCTCTCCTGACTCCACGCAGTCCAATCCTGGAGACACGGCGTCACTGAGTTATTCCTTTTTTTGCTACGCACTTTTCCCTTTAACATTTGGCTCTCCTTACACCACGCAGTCCAATCCTGGAGACACGGCGTCGATTTGAGTTATTCCTTTTCTTTCTACGCACTTTTTTATTTGACATTTGGCTTCCCTGAATTCACACAGGCCAAACCTGGTGAGATGGTGTCACTGTGTTCTCTATCTTTCTTCTCTTTCTAACCACACTTTTCCCTTTAACGTCTGGCTTTCCTGAATCCCTGCAGGCCAAACTTGATGGGATAGTGCCAGCTGTGGTGCAGCAGACCTGCAAGTCGGGTGCCCTGCTTAAAGTAGGAGACAAACAGGCTTGGCTGGCTAAATCCAACTACACAAAATTCCATTTGGATGCCAAGTTCAACATAGCCATTCGGCCTGGAGACATCATAGAGGTGGGTGTGGGTGTGGGTGTGGGTGTGGGTGTGGGTGTGGGTGTGGGTGTGAGTGTGGGTGTGGGTGTGGGTGTGGGTGTGGGTGTGGGTGTGGGTGTGGGTGTGGGTGTGGGTGTGGGCCTGGGTGTAAGGTTGTGTATTTGTGATCGATTACCTTGCCGAGCTTACCATGCATTTTCTATTGTGTCATATGAAATATGTATGCCAGAGGGGAAATCGAAAGCACACTCTATAATATAAGGGCAGCCACATTGGTTGTGCATTTTCATGTTCAATTGGCAAGCTTGTTTTCTAGAAGAATAAAACCTGTTCAGTTGCATATGCTCATCTGCATCCTTGTGGTGGCACAGTTCCCAGTTTTATAATATTTTGTGCCTCTTTTTTACCTTACCGCATTGACCTTGAAGGGCTTTCGTCCTTTCTTGCATGATGTTTGCACCACTATAGGTGCTGATCCTTCTGTTTCCTTTTATCTCAATGCAAGTGCTGCAGATCAAGACATGCAGGATGTCCAAAGTGTTTCAAAAATGTTGATTACCTATCATCAAGCATATTTTCAAAGCATTACTTCTCTCCGTCAACCCCGCATCTGAAATACATTTGGAAAGTCAGACAAAAAACAGCAGTTCCGCAGGGTGGTATCGGAAAGGTATGGGATACTACAAAAGGGTCCACGATTATTCTTTCTCCTTTGCAGGCCCGGGTGATAGACGAGGATTTCTACGGCATCCATCTCGGCCTCTTGTCAAAAACAGACCTGATAGACGAGATCCCTGTTGGCCTCTTGTCAGATAAAGACCAAAAAAAAGGTCATGTACTGTACAGGAAGCCTGTCCAGCTCATGCATAAGTTTGTAGAACAGCAGCGTCACCTCGCCCCATCTGCAACTACTGACGAGGACATACTGGCACAGGTCCAGCAGGGTTTCAAGGTAGGCTCGGCACTGGTCTGCATTGTACTAAATCGGACCACTCCAAAACCTGTTCAACCCAGCAAGTGCTGCCAATCAGAATCCTGCACTGATCAGCTTAATGTAAAACACAATGACCTGCATTGTGCTAAAATGTGGCCAGCACTATTTGCATTATTCTCATGGGTCATAAAGCTGCTGAAAAGGAAGAGGGGGAAGGGGGGGGGGAAACAAAGTAAGGTTTCGTTTCAGATACAGTATGTCAGGACTAAGGAATGGAAAGGGCAAGAAAAGCAACAGTCTGTAAGGGATTGGCGTTTGGCTAAACTCAGTCAGTGTTTTATATGCACATTTGTTGGACAGCGGTTGTGCTATAAGCTCTAGCACTGAACTAGGGACGCTCAAAATCAAAGTCAAATGCATTTACCCATCAAACAGGCTTTGTAAATGGAACTGCCAAAACTGTACGTGCGGTACTCACAGGGAAAGTAAAACAAACAGTGATCTGGTCAACACACAATTCGATTCTGACTAATCCTGCCTGCCCTCCGCAGGTTGGATCCCTGGCGGAGGGTGTGGTATGCTTTGCGACGCCCTGGACGGTGGGAGTGCACCTGGGAGCTGGGTTTCCCAGAGGGATTCTGCTCGCTCCCAACATATCGGAAGCTCTTTACTTTGGCAATGAAGTTTTTGCCGTTGGAGAACGCGTTAAGGTGAGGGCGGTGGATGCGATACAGCAGCTAGGGCATATTTTACCCTTTAAATGTGTGTTTGTGTGTGTGTGTGTATGTGTGTTTGAGTGTGTGTCAAGGTGGTGGCAGTGAATGCAACAGAGAATTTTGAATGTACAAAGGGTTTTTTCCCAAAGGCCTGCGGGAAGAGTCACAAATAAGGTTACCGGCAGCTCAAAAGGGTAGGCTGATAGGCTGTGTGAAGCGCACCTAATAGAACTGAGGGCTTGCGCAAAGGGGATGACCGGCAGCCAAATATGGCACAGACTGACAAGTATGGTACAGGCTGACATGTACGGTACAGTCTGATACTTTTTTTGCAGGGTTGTTCAGTTCGGGGTTCGGTCAAAAGTCCGGTTTCACGCATTTCAACAAACCCTATTAATGCCGTTCGTTAGCTATTAAAAGTTCCAGAGGTGGTCATCTGAGGCCCCAAACAGGGGTGGTTTTGAAATGTGAATTGAGTATCGTGGCCGGGTCTGGCAACAATCAAGCTCAGTACCCAGAGGTAGCTGATAGCACCTGAGCTTCAATGTTGCCAGTTTCGGCTAAAACGTCTAATTGCCCGCGGCGTGAACCCTGTTTTTCACCACCATTATCTCATATCTCACTACCCACTGACCTGACTTGTGTCATTTTTACAATAGTCGTTTACATTTAAAAAGAATATCATTGCAACAGGAATGGGGCAAAACGGAGCAGTACTTGGCCAGATACCCCATATTTCCCTCAAGAGGAAATCAACAAAAGGGGTACCAAAAAGTGGAAGACCAACCTTCACTAAATATACTTTTCAAACCCCTGGATCATTTGGTATCATAAAGGAAGGCCTCCTGTCTTGTTTTGGGATGAACAGAGGCCCTGGTTGGGGCGTGATGGGCTGTAATGTGGAAACTCAGTGCCAAAATTTGGACTGTACTTCTGTCCAGACCACTGGGGTAGTCCTTTTGGCCCCAAACTTCATGAACCATCTAGCTATTTCATTCAAACATGATTTGCGTCAAAAACGTCACATTTCAGGACATTTGCTCAGTTGACCCCTCTCTGTAAAAGTTCGTCGAATTTTATGCCAATTTTTCGCATTTTTTGGTCCAAAATTGCAGCCCAAAACGCAGGAAAGAGCCTCAGATGGCCGTCAAACGTTCTGATTTTTTCTGCTCACGTTAATTATATATTATATACATGTAAGACAGACAAGCATGTTTTGGACGAATATGGCCATGGAAACTAGCAAAATCCTCCATTTCTGAAATTGCACATAAAACTGCTCGAACAGTTTAATGTTCTGAAAATTTCACCAACTTTATCGAACCCTTGCTCTCTAAAAATGGAGCTGAACAACACTGTTTTTTTGTGATGCGCATGGCATTGTTATGCTTATGTTGTCTGAATGTAACCATCTAGCTAGCGTGTATGTGTGGAGCAAAATATTGAGCATCATCCTTTTTGCGCAGACTTAGTTTAGTTTAATTTGGATTACAAAGGCATTCAACCTGGAATGGCTGCTCAACCTATGAGAACGAGGTAAACCTCAAAACAAACCAAGTAAAAAAAGGGCTGTGACGCAACTGGAAATGCTAACCTTAAAGACACGAGATAGAGTAGGCAAAAACACATCAAAGTGTAGACGTTGGTTCACCAAAGTAGACGCGTACTGAAAAATAGTTACCTTTCAAAAGGTCAAAACCCACACACATTGCACAAAAAATAAGTTGGACAAGTTGGAAAGGCAAGGACAACTGGAGTTTGAACACAAGTTTGAGACTACTGAAACTGGTCTGTGTAACCTACTGCACTGGTACTGAACTGGTACTGAAACTGAGCACGGATTAACTGTTGCTACTGCTGAATCGTGGTGCCACCATCTCTCCACATACTGTGTCGACCGAGGTCTGGTAGATGGGGCACCTGCAGGTAAAGAGTAAGAGCAAAAAATCACTTTGAACTGAGTCTGTGTCAAAATTTCGAACATGTTTGTGGCGTCTAGTGTTCAAGTGCAGGGCAGCAGCTGGAAATGTAGTGTTGATGTAGTGCTATAGATGCTGTTCCTCTGTGAGGCTAGGTGCTGATGCGTGCAAGTGCTGTTTCCATGGTTTCCATCCATCCCCATTCCCGCTGCAAACTCAAACGTCCTGGGGCCCGCTGTATGCTGTATGCTGTATGCTGTTTCTGTAAGGGTTTCTGTCCCCCCCTCGTCGATGCTGTGCAAGGCGAGCGGTCATATGCGAGTTAGTGCTGTTTGCATGGTTTCCATCCATCCCCATTCCCGCCTTGGCCAATGACGTCCTGGGGTCCCGGTGTGTGCTGATGCTGTATGCTTGCTGTTTACAGGGTTTCCGTTCCTCCCTCGAAAGCTGCAAACTCAGCCGTCGAAGGTTCCTCTGGCGCTGATGTGTGCTTTGCTGTTTAAAGGGGTTGCTGTCCCACTACGTGCTTGTGTGCTGTTAAGCTGCTGTGCGCCTGCTGCTGCCCCGAACCCGATTCGCTGTTTGCCTGAGATGGTTCGGCCCCCCCGCCCAGCGGACGAGGGGGCGAGTAAAAATGTGTTCAAGGTAGCGCTGTTTAAAATGATTTATTTTTATTTCTTTTCTTGCGCAGACTTACAAATGCTGTTCACGCAGGCCATACATTGTGATTGCACGCATCAGGCTGCACAGCATACTGCTGCAAATTTGTTTTTTGAAGCAGGGAGCCGCAACAGGACTGTTTTTTGTTACCTTGCAGGCTTTTGTCCTATCCAGCTCTAATGAAAACGAAGTGCGGCTGTCCTTGCTGCCCTTTGACAATCCGGAGAACCAGGCTCTTCCTAATCTGCATAACTACCTCGCACCATCTGCGGAGTTGAGCCACGAGCTGTTTTGGATTAAGGTCACAGAGGCTTGGCAGTATATTGAGCAATGTTACGAGGAGCGTGGTCTGCAGGTGTGTATGCATGAATATAGACAAACAACACAAGGGCCTAGCAGGCCAAGTTTGCAAAGAGCGTGGCCTTCAGGTGCGCGTGTATGCATGGGTATAGAGCAAGGGTACAAAGAGCGTGGTCTGCAGGTGTATGTGTGTGTGCATGGGTACAGAGCAAGCCTGCAAAGAGCGTGGTCTGCAGGGGTGTGTGTGTACAGAGTAAGCCTGCAAAGTGCGTGATCTGCAGGTGTGTGTGTGTGCAGAGCAAGCCTGCAAAGTGCGTGATCTGCAGGGGTGTGTGTGTACAGAGCAAGCCTGCAAAGTCCGTGATCTGCAGGTGTGTGTGTA
>Ga0307968_1002857_pt1 | contig 14388 bp, 11 predicted proteins | sample OrgLakmetagen650_FD_201834 | JGI IMG/M metagenome (GOLD analysis project Ga0307968, IMG submission 201834) | Saline water microbial communities from Organic Lake, Antarctica - #650 | ecosystem: Environmental > Aquatic > Non-marine Saline and Alkaline > Saline | place: Antarctica: Organic Lake... | reverse complement strand
TCGATTGGTTGGGTTCAAATGTGTTTGTATGTATGCATGTATGCATGTATGCATGTATGCACATGTGCGCGTGCGCGCGTGTGCGCGTGCGCGCGTGTGCGCGTGCGTGTGTGTGTGTGTATGTGTGTATGTGTGTGTCTTCTCACGCATCATACCAGGGTGGGAGGGGTACAAGGGCTGCTGCTGCTGCTGAGGGCGTGCTTGCTGGTGCTGCATGGATGACAGCCATTGTTGGTAGGGGTCAGAGGCCACAGCTGGCGCGGCGGGCGTGGTTGTCTGCTGCTTGGGGAAGGGGGTGGCTGCATGTGTGTGTGTGTGTGTGTGTGTGTGTGTGCACGTGCGTGTGTGTGTGCACGTGCGTGTGTGTGTGTGTGTGTGTGCTGCCTAGTGCATTTATTCCACACTGCCAACAGCAGCCAAGTGAGTGGTCAGGATACACAGCTGATGGTCTCCTGCACCGACCTGCAGGTCCAGGAGGACCAGAGGGGTTTGCCTGCTGCTGCTGCTGCTGCTGCAGCATACCAGAAGAGGAGTCAGCAGAGGCGTTGGAAGGAGCCGCGGCACTTGCGCTCGGGGTCGTTGCCGGCTGCATGTGCGTGCGTGTAAGTGAGTGCTATGCTTTGCAGAGTTCCCTATTGAATTGTACCAAGCATGCCCTGCCAAAAAACGTGCTTGTGCAGGTGTATGCACGCTCCATCCTACCACATTGACAAAATGCCTGTACACAAGGATCCATACACACGCACTCGTGCGTTTACATATGAGCAAGAAAGTGTGCGTGATTGCGAGTGAGTGTGTCTGCTGAATGTGTATCCATGTGTTGATGTCGCCCATCCAAGTATGTGCTCGTGACGCACGTACACCCACGCACATAAATATGTCACAAACGCACATACACCCACACGTGCACACCTGAGAGGGGGCAGTGTAGCCGCCTGCAGCGGCCAGCTGTGTGTAGTACAGCGCAGCAGAGGCGGCTTGGGCCTGGGCACTCGGCGGTAGAGCAGGATTCACAGCCTATGTGTGTATTGAGTGTCGAGTGCCAGTGTGTGCGCCTGTTCTTCATGCTCTGAGTAAGAGTGCGTTTGTGTGTGTGCGTGTATGTGTGTGTATGTGAGTGCGTATGTGTGTGTGCGTGCGAGTGTGCGTGCATGCATGTGCGCGTGCGTGCACGCCTGTGCGCCATGCCGGCGCCAGTCTGTGCCGCAATCAGTCTGTGCAAAAACATCTGAACAAAGCATTTTGGAAACACCACACGTCATGCCAAACACGTCGACACGTGACTGATGGTCTTCAACACTTAACACCTGAGCCCGGGTGCGAGTCCTGTTTACCTCTGTAAGAGCCTGGTGCACAAACCTGCCTGTGTGCATTAACAAACTTGCCTGTACACTAGCACGCGCGTGTGCACAAACAGTGTACACTCTTGGTACACAAACCCGCCTGAGCGCAACCACGCGCATGTGCACAAACACAGGCGTAGCGTGGGGTCACACACACACACCCACCCTTGCTAGGCACACACCCCAGACATGCTCTGAGGGTCTGTGTAATGACACACCTACCTGGGATTGGTAGTGGTAGGCTGTGGCGGAGGCCTGCGCCACGGAGATGTTCTGCGAGGGTTGCATGGACTGCTGCTGTGCGGCTTGTGCAGGGGACGGGGTGGGCTGCCCTGCAGGTGCAGAGGAGGGGGTAGGCAGGAAAGAGGCATAGATAGGCAGAAACAGGCATGGATAGGCAGAAAAAGGCACAGGCAGAAAAAGGCGAAGTTGAAAAGTACTTTGTGTTGGGGTGTACTGATGATGGTGGGGGGGAAGGCTGCTGCTGAACGCGTTGAGGTGGTGTAGGGGTAGGCGCCGCTCAAGACAGTGAAAACATGGAAGAAGTGCAACACGTCCTTGCTGATGCTGAACTGCAGTGTCTGTGGTAAGGTCTGTGGTAAGGGTCGAGGCTGGACTTGCTGCGGCGCTAAAAGCCCGCCCACACGTTAAGCACGCAGCACACATGGGTACGCAAACACTACGTGCAGATGCGCACAAGCATAGACACCCACGCAAACACTTGAGCGCAAAACAACTAAGCGCATGCTACACACACACACACACACACACACACACACACGTGTGTACGTGCAAACACATGTACCTAAGCATGCACAAACTGATCACACCTGCAGCACTGGCAGCTGCAGCTTGGGAGGGTTGCGAGGCAGCAGAGGGGCCTGCATTTGAAGCTTGTGGGGCCTGCATTGCCAGGGGTGTGTTTGTGCAAGTGCGTATGTGTGTGTGTGTGTGCAAGTGCACGTGTTTGTGTGTGTGTATGCGTGTGTGTGCGTGTGTGCGTGTGCATGTGCATGTGCGTGTGGTGTGTGTATGTGTGTGTGTGTGTGTGTGTGTGTGTAGCACGGTGATTGCAAGGAAGAAATGGACATGAGTAGCACGCATAAATTGCATATGTGCGGATGGGCACTATTAGCACAAAGTACATGCAGCGCATACACACACATGCATGCAAGCATGCACTTCATAACCTACACCCACCCATACCCATACCCACATTCCCACCCACATCAAATCCTGCCCTCACACCAGCACCAGGACACACACGTGCACTTAAAAACATACATGCATGGACATGCACATACACATACACATACACACACACACACACACACACGCCCACACGTTTCCCTCCCCAAACAAACACACGCCCTCACACACACATGCACATTTCCACCCCCACCCTGCACAATAGTACCTGTGAGTAGTGGTAATTTGCCTGAGTAGGTGGAGTGCCAGGAGTGGGTTGAGGGTGCTTGCCTGCCGCTGCCTGCTGCTGCACACGCTGTACCTGCTGTGCCTGCTGCGCCATGAAATGCTCGTACTGCTTTGCTGAGCTCGATCCTGTGTGCATATGTGTGTGTGTGTGTGTACATGTGTGTGTGTGATGTGTACGTGTGTGTGTGATGTGTACGTGTGTGTGTGATGTGTATGTGTGCGCGTGTGTGTGTGTGTGTGTGTGTGTGTGTGTGTACAGGCAAGCACAGCAATGCCAAAGGCTTTCGTGTGAATAAATGTGTGATGCAGTGCAATGACTGTTATGTAAATCGAATTTGGTTGAGCACTGTGTGAACGAATGATCCCAAAATATCTTGTGGAAGCACCAAGATATAAACAATTGACACCGCAAGGATGTGGATCTAAGCTTCAGTCAGACCGCACGCATTTTGTTACCAAGTTTCAAGCCCCTCCCCCCACACCTCCTGCACCAGAAGCAGCCCTTCTATGACATTGTGGTACAGACTACTTTGGAAAAGTATCGGTCACCAATTTTTGTCCACAAACAACGAGCCTGCCCCATTTCCACACCAAGAATCCGCTCACTTTAATGTAGCAGCAGCAGCAGCAGCAGCAGCAGCAGCGGAGGCGGTTTTGTGTGCATGCCTCTGTTGTGGCTGCTCCTATTCACAACCTAGTGAGCAACCTACAGGCAGCACCGGATCATCGGGTTTACCCCCCTCGGGGTGTTTGTACCCCCAAGAAGCAAACCTAGCCCACAGCCAGGATTTAACACACTGAACTTAGGCAGTGGACAAAGCGTACAGTTGCACGTTGCAACACACACACAAACACACACACACAAACACACACACCACATAACGTACCTGGGCCGGCAGAAGGCTGCTTAGACGTGGCGGCCGCTGCTGCGGCGGCTTTCTGTGCCGCCGGCGCCTGATGCAGCTGTTGCTGGCGCGCGTCCGCTGCGGCCTGCTCCGGCCGCGCGGGAGAGGGAGAGGGGAAGAGGTGAGGGGGAGTGGCCTTGGGGTGCGCCCTGTCGTCGAGTGCCCCCCCAGCCTGCTGCTGCTGCTGCACCTGCTGCTGCTGCGCTTTGTACTGCTGCAGAAGGCCCCCGCCACTACCACCACCACCACCACCACCACCACCGCCACCTTGTGCCTGCTGGGAGGCAGGTGCAGGAAGAGGCGCCCCGAGGCCTGTGATGTGGGGGCCTGCTGCTGCTGCCTTTTGAGATGCTGTTGGGTTTGGTGAGCCCACGGGGTTCGTGAGGGGGGGGCCAGAGGTGTTGGGTGTGCCTGGCCCCCTGCCAATCATCTGCTGCTGGTGCGTGGGCGTGTGGTGGGATCCTGGTGCGTGTGGGGTGTGTGTGTGTGTGTGCGTGTGTACGTGTGTGTGTGTGTGTGTGTGTGTAAGTCTGGCAGTGCACCACACTAGATCAAGCCAGCAGACGAAGCTGCTGGCTTATACTGCATTGCACGTGAAAACAAAACACGCATGTGTACACCTGTGCGTGTGTACGTGCGTGTATGAGTGTGTGAGCACGCGTGTGTGTGTGTATCTGTGTGCGTGTGTGTGTATATACGAGCTACAGCGGGGTACATACCTACTGCTCCTGCACCGCGCGACACAGATGGGTGGGGTGGGATGTTGAAAAATCCCTCCCCCCGGTGATGGACGTGTTGGTGGTGCAGTTGCTGTGGGGGGAGAGGCAGCCCGCCTGCAAGTGCGAAAAGCAGACCGAGGGTGTTTGTGTGTGTGTGCGTGTGTGTGTGTGTGTGTGTGTGTGTGAATTGACAGCAGAATGATTACGTAGGGAGTGGAGAAAATCGGACAACATGGTTAGTTGAGGCAAGCAATTTTTGACCAGCAGATCACACAAATTAGAGGGAGTGCCATGTAAAAGTGTTGACCCAATATGAGCTCTCCCAAAAGCAATTCAAATTTCAGAACTACAAAATGTAAAAAAATGCTGCACGACACAAAGCAAGAGCGATAGACGTGGGACAAGTCTGAAATACGGTGCACACTTTCATGAATTGCTATTACAGGCACACACAGATTTACACATATATGCATGTTGTCAAACACATACACACACACGTGCATGCTGTCACACGCACGCACACGCACGCACACACACACACACACACACACACACACACACACACATACACACACACACAAGCACACACACACACATGCATGCAGTCACACACACATACACACACAAATGCATGCTGTCACACCCATAAAAGGGTGGATGTAGAGATGCAGCCCCTCTGCTGCAAAAGCCACGATGATAAACACATGACGTCACACATGCGCCTGTGTGACGTCACTGCGGGTGAGGCGGTGTGCTTGCGATAAGAGTGTGAAAGATGTCCCGAGCAGCATCAGGGTGACGACCACCAGGGTGACTTGGAGGGGCTGCACCCAGATGCAGCCCCTCTTCCACAGCAGTGCCGGTAAGGGTCGAGCAAGAGGACGCACATACACACACACACAAACACACACACACACACGCTCACACAAACGCACGCACACATGAATACACACCTCCGCACACACTTGCTCACACATACACATACATGCATACATACCTACGCACACACTTGCTCACACATACACACACGTGCACCTGTGGGGGGAGGTGCAGACATACCGCCGCCTAACAGACTCTGCTGTGGAAGGGCAGCAGGGGGTAGGGCACCGAAGGCCCCCACTGCTGGTGGGGTGGGAGCACTACCTGCAGTGAGGTCACACAAACATGTGTTGTGTACAAATGTGTGTTGTGCACACATATGTGTCGTGTACAAATATGTTATGTGCACAAATATGTGTTGTGTACAAATATGTGATGTGTACAAATATGTGTTGCGTACAAATATGTGTTGCGTACAAATATGTGATGCGTACAAATATGTGATGCGTACAAATATGTGGTGTGTACAAATGTGTGCTGTGTACACAAACAAAGTCTACGAATGTCCCACGAGCATTTCCCACAAAAACAGCACTCACATACGGTGCACAAATGTAGTACGACCACTCTGCACCCTGTACACGTCTGTTGCACACACACATACTAACACACATGTGTTACACACACCTTGGACAATCATCAATCCATGCATGTAGAGGGGTGTACTATGCCAAACGACACACACATACCCACACAACACACACACCTCTTAAGGCTGACGCACGTGCACACACACCCTTCTTAAGGCTGTCTGTGAAGAGAGAAGTCACCTGGAATGGAGTACAGGATCCTTCCCAGGTGCCGGTACCAAAACACATACTTTCTCAATCAGGCAGTTGGTTTAGACAAAAATTACCTGGAATGGAGTGCGGGTTCAGCCCAGGGGCAGGGGCAGGCATGTAGGGAGAGGGAGCTGCTGGTGCTGCTAGTCCTGGGGGGCCTGAGGGCATAGAGGGGGCAGCGCTACCAGGGTACTGATGCAGGGGTAGGGGCTGATGGGTGTATTGGGGCTGGGGGGGAGGGGCAGAGGCGGCTGGGAAGCCGTAGCTGCTGGCAGCTGTGTGTATGAGAAAAGGGAGTGAAGAGGTTGGCGTGAAGGCAGCGAGGATGTGAGGTTAGCGTGAACTAACAAGCGTGTGATAATGGGGTTCTGAGGCAATGTGTGTGTTTGGGGGGGGAGGGGGGGGATAGGGAGCGATAATTTGGCGGGCAAGCTGCACCTGTTGGCTGCTGCGTGTCTGTCTAAAAGTGAATAGGCAAGGTGGGCATGAAAGAACCAGGCGTGTTGTGAGTGGAGAGGGGCAAGGGCAAGGGTGGAAAGCAATTATAGGTACGGCTGCTGCGTGGATGCATGGTAAGTGTATCAGAAACCCGAAATGACAGGCAGGCCATGAGCGGGGGAGGAAGAAAAAACAAAGGTTAAATGCAGACCATAGCCACATGCTGAGTGTGGTACAAAGAGAGTGCATGGGCATGGGCATGAGACCATAGCCACACGCTGTGTGTGTGTGGGGGGGGGGGGGGGTGGGTGGGTGGGTGTGGAACAAAGAGGAGAGCACAAAAGGAACACCACGTCATCCAGACAAGCTGCATTCAGGGGCATGTATACACGATTAAACAAGTAAGACTTTGCTCACAACCACATGTGGTCGTTCTTACATTTCCCTCACATTGGTAGCACCTGTCGTGCCATGTAATGTCCACATTGATAGGCTTAACGCACACACACACACACACACACACATACACAAACACACACACAAAAACACACACACGCACGCACATACACACGCGCACACGCAAACGCACCACATCGACACACACGCACACCCATACACAAACTCGGCAATCACCAGGGTGCCCTCACTGGTCATCTCATCAGACACTGATTCATCAAGGGCACCTACACTAGTTCACCTTACGCACGCACTCACCAGGCATGCATGCACACATAGGCACTCACCAGGGTGGTAGGCACGCACGCACACACCAGGCAACCACAATGGTTCATCTCACACACGCACTCACCAGGGTACCCATAGCTGGCAGAGGGGGGCAATGCTAAGGCAGGGGGACCAGTGGGCATGGGGGCTTGCTGCTGCTGCAGTGTGTGTGAGTGTGTATGTGCACGTCTGTGTATGCCTCTGTGAGTGTGTGTCTGTGTGTCATGCCATACTGTCTCAAATGTGTGTGTCTGTGTGTGCGCGCGTGTGCCTCCGTGACTTCAGTCTATGAAGGACAGTGGTTGTGTGGAAGTGATACGTGTGAGTATGTACTTGTGTGCGCTACGTGAGGCGCCTGCTTGCTTGTGTGGCGTGTGCTACGTGCACCATGTACGCCCCAATCCGTGTATTTGTGTATTTGCACTGGCGCTCTTTGACATACGCATGGATACGCACACACAGGGGCTTGAAAGGCTTTTAAGAAATGTTTATCATGCAATTAACGTGAGTAAAAAGTTGCCTGGCTGGTTACTACATAAGGTCTAAAAATCCTCTAGCTGGCAACATCACGTGGTCAAAATTCTCTAGCTGGGAACAGAACGTTGTCAAAACATGTCAAGCTGGCAACAGCACGTAGGTAAGTTCTCTAGCTGGCAATTGCACGTGGGTAGATTCTCTAGCTGGCAACAGCACGTGGTCAAAACACGTCTAGCTGGCAACAGCACGTAGGTAGGTTCTCTAGCTGGCAACAGCACGTAGGTAGGTTCTCTAGCTGGCAACAGCACGTGGGTAGATTCTCTAGCTGGCAACAGCACGTGAGTTAAGTTGTCTAGCTGGCAGCAGCACGTGGTCAAAACACGTCTAGCTGGCAAGAGCACGGCTGGTCAAAATTATCTAGCTGGCAACAGCACGTGAGTAAGGTTGACTAGCTGGCAGCAGCACGTGGTCAAAACACGTCTAGCTGGCAACAGCACGGCTGGTCAAAATATTTTCTGGCGGGTTGCGTTACATTTCCAGCCTCCTCCATGACCCAGGCCATGCACAGTCATGGTGATCGACTCATAACTGCGGTTTGAGACCACGCAAAATTTCACTGTGTACGATGCAAACCCTGTCCTGAGCCAGGCATCCAGGCTGTTTGCCTGGTTTATAGGGTTGGCCAGATCCGTATTCGTATAATTATACGTATTTTACGGTACGGTATATACGCCGTATATTCCAGCCTCCCCCCGCCGTATCCGACACCAGTGGTTAACCGTGCAGTTTGTGACTGCATAGTTTCCTTCCTAACTAACAATAAATAATCACAACGCCTGCTGTCAGGAATCGCACATATGACCTTGCGACCTACCTGTCCCAAGAAGTTGGGTCTGTACACTCTAACTGTGACCATGCATGCATACTCTGACCCTGACCACGCATGCATACTCTGACCCTGACCATGACTGTGCGCTTAGCCTGTCGTATTGCCTGCCTCGGGTTAAAAACACAGGGCCCTGAGACCTACCTGTCCCAGCCCAGCAAGGCCAGCAAGGCCCAGGCTCTGCTGCAGCTGCTGCAGGATGAGGCTTTGGCTTGAGAGGGGCTGCACGGGCTGTGCTGCCTGGCGCTGCTGCTGTGCCAAGAGGTCTGCACGCGTGCAAATGTGTGTGTGTGTGCAGTCTTGTGTGTGTGCTTCCAATTAGGCGCAAATGCTAGCAATGGCGCTGCTGCTTCGCTTCGAGTTCTGTATGTGCATATTGTGTGTGTCTTAGTGTGTATGTATGTGTGTACGTGCAGCGTGGCGTGCCTCATGCGAGGAGTTCTGTGTGCTTGTGTGCGTGCCTCATGAAAGGAGTATGTGTGCCTTTGTACGTGTGTGTGTGTGTGTGTGTGTGCGTGTGTGTACGTGCAGCATGGCGTGCCTCATGTGATGAGTTCTGTATGCAGCTCAAGAAAAGGGGCTACAGTCTGGGCAGTGCATGAGCACAAGGCAACACATGCACAACGTGCGCGCATTCATTGTGCCAGGTCGGAATGACCCGTGGGCCGGCTGTGGTTGCAGCGCCAAGGGCAAAGTGAGAGATGGGCTTTGCTGTGGGGTGGCACCTATGTCCTACACTCCTGGGGTGTGGGGGGGTGCGGACGATGCGTGTGGGTACCACCCCCTGTGTGTGCTCTGAGTTGGAGCTTGCTTTTTGACAGCTTGTGCGTGCTCTTTACTGCAGCTGTGAGTTATCATCCTTAGTTCATGTGCTGAGCTTGCACTTTGCTGTGACAGTGAGCGGATCTGACAGCACATGTGCCTGTGCATGCATTGTTGTCATATAAGCAATGGAGCAGCCTCTAAGAACGCTTGCAGCTACCTGACAGCATGAGGGCCAGGGGGTTGCTCGCAGTGGCACCTGCGTTGAAACCTCCCCCCAGGCCATGCAAAGACTGGCCAAAGCCGGGGGGGCCAGTAGGGGGTCCGCTTCCTGCAAGCAAGAACAATGAGAAGTGAGAATGCGTGCGTGCGTGCTGCCCTGTTGCAGCTCTGCTAAAAGAGGGAAAGGCTGCGGACACGTTGATAGAAAAGACGGACAATGTGTGGAACTGCGTGGGAGTGTGTGTAATGTGTGCAAATATGTGCTGTGATGTAGCCAATCAAAATATACTGAGGTAGAAGAAGAATCTGAAGGTGGGCAACAATATTCTAGCAGATGCCCTGGCAGCTGCAAGGCTGCCACCTTTTAACAGCATCCATGCAATGTGCACATGTGCACGTGCGTTTGTGTATTACATTTTATGTCTTTGTGTAGGCTGCACTGTCAGCATCATGTCGTCACGTACAGGAGAGTATGCACTACGCAGTAATACAGGAACGACAGACATAATGAAAGAAACAGCACCGGGAGGTAAGATTGCAATTGTCAAACAGCCTTGTGCATGACCAAGCATGGGACACATCAAGTCACGTTCTGATTTCCTCAAACCATTATTGTGTGACACTATGCTAAAGCAAAGCCTTGAACGAACAAGTCACGCCACACGCCACACTCAAGCGACAGACAGAGTGCAAGGGAAGAAGCAACCCAAGGTTGCTCGCTTCTCAAGGTTGATCTTGACAAAAAGCAGGAGCCACAAATAGGTACTTGGCGGATGAAGATGGGGAAGCGTCGCACCTGGAATATTCAGCACGCCTGCCATGGAGGCCGCATCAGCTATCATGCTGAGAAGCACTGGGTCAATGCCACGTGCGCCTCCTCCTGCAGTGTGTGTGTGTGTGTGTGTGTGTGTGTGTGTGTGTGTGTGTGTGTGTGGCTGATGCTTTGCCTGAAGACGGCCTGAGGCCAAGCTTTTAGAGGCCTTTGGTGGCCCTCACAAGCCACCAACAACCAAACAATTCTTAATATTCTGCAAATTGAACTAATTATGGCAAAAATGAGCGACACATCCCCAACGAAAAGCCACTGCCAGGGGCCCATGGGCCCACAGACAACTTTCAGGCTCAGTGTTTGGAAGTCTGTTAAGTGATCTGAGGGAAAGGAAAGTTGCTGTTTCTTTCCCCCCTGCTTAGCTGTGGACGTCCTGGCACAACCAAAGGTCTGAATTTTTAGAGTCTTTACTTTTGCGATTAATGTCTGGTCCAGGCCTCACACTGGTCTGTACCTGTTTACTTTTATGGTCTGGTCTTTGAGGGTTGCGTCTGTCTGTCTGAGGTCTTTCTTGGGTCTGGCTGAGGGACTTGTCTTATTCTGTCCCATTAAGGTCTGAGCGTCGCGTCGCGGTTTTGATGTTGGAGATAGATTCCAACTGATTGCATTCACGGCCATAGCCTTTCCATTTGACCAGGAACTGACACGTTGGTCTTTTCCTTGTTTGATGTGTCTATGTGCAAGCACGTATATAACCTGAAACACGGGTACTCCATTTTGGTCTACTTCTTGTGAGGAGGAGGAGGTGTGGCAGTATGCTCGTAGTGGTGGGGGGTCTGAGTTTTGGTGTGAAAAGCCGTCTGTGAAGGACGCGTCTGTGAACAACCTGAAACGGCTGATCAAGATTTCGGAATAGCAAGCAACAGCATCACAGAGCGGCTAGAATAAACAATTTAGATTATTCCTAACTGCAACCCAAACGTTGCACATTCTACAGACGATTGGATGTCAAACACATCCTCACCCGTTACATACACCACATGCCAGAAGGACGCAGGCGGGCTTGGGTAAAATTATAAAGATGACATGAAAACCGAATTTTCAAACTGCCAGATTGGGGGGTGACATGAAATCAAGGTTTCCAAAATCTTTAAAAAAAGCACTGGCACTCGTATACGTGCGCACACACACACGGACACACGCGCGGACACACACATACATTCGCCCGCTCTCAATTACCTGCACCCATGGCAGCAAAGATTGCCTCCAGGCCCCCCCCTGGCAGCTGCTGCTGCTGTGTGTGTGCGTGCGTGTATACGTGTGTGTATGTGTGTGTATGTGTGCGTATGTGTGTGTAAATGTTTGTGTGTACAACAGGCAAAGGACCAGGCAGCCAAACAGGAGGCAACAAACGTCCTAAGGCAACAATTCATTTTGTACTGATTTAGTGGCAGATGGTGCAAGGTACCCAAATTTGGGCGGCAATTTGTGCTCTTAGTACACAACAGATGAGTGGGGATGGATTCACTTGTATGGAGTGATAACCGCAGCCTGTTCATAAAGGCCGCGTAAATTTGTGCATACGCAACCTTCTTTCTGGGGAGTGTGAAGCTGGTTGATAGCGCAAGCAGGATTGCCGTTGCAGCACACGTGCATTGTTCACACTGGTTGAGCCTATTTGTGTAGGACACGATGATTGAAACAGAGGGAGAGGGCGAGCTGTGTGCGTCGGTGCAAGTTAATCGGGCTGCACACACCACACACACACACCACACACACACACACACACACACAGGATATCAGGAGCAGATTGCAATCTTGATGCCAAACGAAAACGTAGGCGCACACACACACCTGTTGCTGTGGGGGGTTCGGCAGCTGCTGGGGCTGAGGCGAGGGCTGGACTTGGCGGCTTGAAGCACAGGGGTGGGGGGGGAGGGCGTTACCCTTTGCGCGCGGATTGATTTGCTGCACAAACAAAGTGTGGCACACAAACAAGATATGTGCACACAGGGGAATGTTGGCAACAGATGTGTTACAAAGCGTGTGCGCACACGGGGGAGTGTTGGCAACACGTGTTAAAAATTGTGTGCACACGGGGGAATGCTGGTAACGCATGTGTGCCAAAAAAAGTAGACGAGTTCGCAAAAGGCTTGAAATAAGAAGGGAAGCAGGGGCGGCTTAGCATAGCATGCTTTGACACACACACATGTTAACACACACACTCACACACACATACTGACATACAAAAACACACATTGACACACGCACCTGTGGCTGCTGTTGGGCGGGGGGAGGGAGAGCAGGGGCAGCTTTGCATGATATGGCACGCACACACACACACACACCTGTGCCTGCTGTGGCTGCTGGGTAGGGGGAATAGGCAGGGGAGCGTAGCCCGCTCCCCGTGCAGGAGCCTGAAGGGGGGCGGTCCTGGAGGAGCCCCTGCTGGGCGCCATGGGGCCTACAAAGTGATGGTGTTACACAGAGGTTGGGCAAAGGTGTATTAATAGGGTTGGCCAGAACCGTATATACACACCGTATATGACCGTATATATGGTGATTTTCCTGCAAAACATACTGTATGTACACTGTATATATGTATAAATGTATGGTTCTAACCCACCCTATGTATAAAGTAAGCACAACTAAATCCGAGCATCAACACAGCTAGGTCTGCGTCGGGGTGGCCATCCTGTTAAAGCCTGCTAGCTAGATGTCACAGGGCCTAAAGGAAATGGTGCCGTACAAAGGACCAGTCAAAAGCAGGCGCACATCGAGGCTGTAACCGAGGAAGAGCTAATAATAACAGCCGTAGTATTCTGCAGTACGCTTTGCTTACAGGTGTGTGCATGTGTGCTGTTACTTTCAAGGGAGGAATGGGGACGGTCATTAATCCAGGATACTGGTGTAGCCATTATACTTGGCCTGAATGATGATATGTATTTGGCCTGAATAACGGTAACCACTGATTGGTACTGCATCATGGCTGCGCTCGTACCTGCCGGAAAGTCAATGGGCGCTCTGAATTGGCCCCCCTGCCTGTCGTGCCGATCCCCTGTGTGTATGTGTGTGTATGTGTGTGTGTATGTGTGTGTGTGTGTGCGTGTGTGTGTGTGTGTGCGCGCGCGCGTGCCCGCATGTGCGTGCGTAGGTGCGCTTATGTGTGTTTGTGTGCGTGTGTGTGCACGCATGGTATGTATGTGTTTATGTATTTGCAGTCCATGTTACTGGATAGGAAAAAGCAGACTCTCACCCGTACCTAAAAACCCAGGACATTTAAGGTTTGCAGTATGGTGCCATTTACACATTGGGGGGGATAAAGGGCAACATGCACACCGAACAAAGCTATTAGCAAAACACACACTTCATTCACGATCTCTTATGTTCCGAACTGCTGACATCAGGCCTGCCTCCCTTTTCTTGATAGAGTCAAAGCAACAGCCATGAGGAATGCCTTGGATCACAAAATATGTATGAGGGTGGCCAAGATCATATATACGGTGTATTTACAGTATTTTTGGCAGGGAAATCACCAAATATACGGTCATATACCGTGTACATATACCGTTCTGGCCAACCTTTAATATATGCCAAGAACAATTACACTGCCAAAAACAGCAGCAAACACACCCACCTCCTCGTGCATCCTCACGCCTGTCTCCATGCTGCTCACGTGCATAGTGGTGGCTTTGGTGCTGCAGCAGGGAGGCTGCAGAGCGCTGGCGCAGCTGCATGGACGAACATGTGTGTCAATGTGTTGTGCATTTGTTGTGTGTATGTGTGCACCACTCACACGTTGTGGGCATACCTGTATCGTTCGTGTATGTGTGCATCACTCACATGTCGTGGGCATAGTTAAATTGTGCGAGTGTGTGTGCAAGTGTGGGACATGCACGTGTGAGCGCAATGTGTGTGTGTGTGTGTGTGCTTAAAACATTGCGGGTGCGCCTTATGCGTGTACATGCGTGTACATAACATGCGTGTGATTTGCATGTGTGCATAACTCATACGCTGTGAAAAAGCCTTGTGTTTGTGTACATACG
>Ga0307968_1002853_pt1 | contig 14398 bp, 15 predicted proteins | sample OrgLakmetagen650_FD_201834 | JGI IMG/M metagenome (GOLD analysis project Ga0307968, IMG submission 201834) | Saline water microbial communities from Organic Lake, Antarctica - #650 | ecosystem: Environmental > Aquatic > Non-marine Saline and Alkaline > Saline | place: Antarctica: Organic Lake... | reverse complement strand
GGGGGGGGGGGGGGGGGGGGGGGGGGGGGGGCTCTTCTCTGTCTACGTGTTTTTTAAGGGGTAAAGTGGGAGGCTGCACAAGTGATGGGTTTTGTAGTGAGTAGCCCATTAATGATCAACCCCTCTGATTAAGGTGATTGCATCAGTGCCAAACTGTTGTTTGTCATACCATGTCAATGTGCACCTTCATAACTACCTGCACACGCACGCACACACACACAAACATAGACACAAACACACACAACACAACACAAACCTGCTTGTTCTAGTGGACGAGTGCGCCACGCTCCCTGCTCTTGCTGCAGGGCTGCTGGGCTGCTGAGCTGCAGGGGAGAACAGGGCGTCGTCAGGAGGCAGCCAGGGCCAACCCAACTGCTGCTCGTGGATAACTTTGTCAGCTTGGAGCAACTGCTTCACGGTGGCGGCCACCTCAGCTTCTTTCATGGACCACACCTGGATTTACGGACGCGCGTACACCCAGTGTGCATGTGGTTGTGTGTGTGTGTGTGTGTGTGTGTATGTGTGTGTGCTAATTTCAATGCATGCAGCAAAGGTGTGACTTATTGTTTGTGACTCCGTGCTATTGAGAGCTGGAAGCAGCCGATTTTGTCACAGATTCCCAGAGGGGGTCAACGGAGGAAATGCCTGAAATTGTGCAGTTTTGCATTCAGAAGGCAGCCACTCACAGCCATTTCATCCGATTGACACCATTTTAGTACCAAAGTGTAGCTGGCATTGAGAGCTACCCGAGCAGGTGCCCAGTTTTATGTGGGTCACTTTGCGTGCTGAGATAGACTGGATTAAGCACACATGATGCATTTAAGCCCTAATGTGGTGTTTTCCATGGGAAAATGGCTCAAATCCTCATAAAACACCAACCACTCAGCCGTTTCCTTTCTTTTTTGTTGCAATGATATTATTTCCTAAAAGAAATTCTATGCCATAAAAATTATTTAAGATTGGTGCAGGGGATGGTCAGATCTGGAACACAGGTGCCTGAAAAGAAGGGTTCACGCCACAGCCGATTAAGCATGGACTCCCTCAGGCAACAGTCAAACTCAACTGCTGGATGGAGCCATTCGGAACTGAGTTTGGCAGTTGCCAATGAGGGGGCCCATACTGGGGACATTTAAAAAACACCCCATTTGGGGGTCAGTCGCCCCTCTCTGACTGATTCCGCAGTTTTTCCTTTGGGTTGAAAGAGGCTTTCAGGCGTGTTCAATTGGCACACTACAAAGGTGTGTGATTTACCAGCACAATGAGAAGGATCGGATAAGAGAAGCGCTAGCGTGTCGTGTAAATAGGCGCACTACATCGGTGTGTGGTTTACCAGCGCAACGTTAAAGATTGTATCAGAGAAGCGCTCGTTGCTTGCGTGGTAAACACGTGCATGCTCTAGAACACACATGCAGGATTACTTCATCTCTGTTGCCACGTTCCAAGCTAACGAGCTCTCAGTCACAGCTTTTAAGTCAATTTGCCTGACTGCAGGCAGGTGGTAAATAACAAATAACCTGTAATGGAAAAAGGATTTGCTGATGAAGTGCACGGTAAAAAGCGCTGCATTGTTTTTGGTGTCCATGAGCCCAAACAAAGGACCCTCGCCTCTGCATGCTTCTTGGTGTCCACAAACTCTTTGGTGTTCACCTCATCCTTGCAAACCTCTTAGTGTCCACGAACTCTAAAAATCCCTCACCTCTGCATACTTCTTGGTGTCCACGAGCTCAAAGTGCCTGAACTTGCCCTGCAGGTCCTTGAACTGCTCTGTGATGCGTTTGTACTCGTCGGTCAGCCGCATGTTCTCCTGCGCAGTCATTTGGAAAAATGCTTAGTAGAGCATCAGTAATTCTGAAGCACGTCTTGATTGGGCGCAAGTCCTCTGTCATGCGTTTGTACTCGTCGGTCAGCCGCATGTTCTCCTGCGCAGTCATTTGGAAAAATGTTTAGTAGAGCATCAGTAATTCTGAAGCACGTCTTGATTGGGCGCAAGTCCTCTGTCATGCGTTTGTACTCGTCGGTCAGCCGCATGTTCTCCTGCGCAGTCATTTGGGAAAATGCTTAGTAGAGCATCAGTAATTCTGAAGCACGTCTTGATTGGGCGCAAGTCCTCTGTCATGCGTTTGTACTCGTCGGTCAGCCGCATCTTCTCCTGCGCAGTCATTTGGGAAAATGCTTAGTAGAGCATCAGTAATTCTGAAGCACGTCTTGATTGGGCGCAAGTCCTCTGTCATGCGTTTGTACTCGTCGGTCAGCTGCATGTTCTCCTGCGCAGTCATTTCGGAAAATGTTTAGTAGAGCATCATTAATTCTGAAGCACGTCTTGATTGGGCGCAAGTCCTCTGTCATGCGTTTATACTCGTCGGTCAGCCGCATGTTCTCCTGCGCAGTCATTTGGGAAAATGCTTAGTAGAGCATCAGTAATTCTGAAGCACGTCTTGATTGGGCACAAGTCCTCTGTCATGCGTTTATACTCGTCGGTCAGCCGCATGTTCTCCTGCGCAGTCATTTGGGAAAATGTTTAATAGAGCATCAGTAATTCTGAAGCACGTCTTGATTGGGCGCAAGTCCTCTGTCATGCGTTTGTACTCGTCGGTCAGCCGCATGTTCTCCTGCGCAGTCATTTGGGAAAATGTTTGGTACAGCATCAGCAATTCTGAAGCACGTCTTGATTGGGCACAAGTCCTCTGTCATGTGTTTGTACTCGTCGGTTAGCCGCATGTTCTCCTGCGCAGTCATTTGGGAAAATGTTTGGTACAGCATCAGTAATTTTGAAGCACGTCTTGATTGGGCACAAGTCCTCTGTCATGCGTTTGTACTCGTCGGTCAGCCGCATGTTCTCCTGCGCAGTCATTTGGGAAAATGTTTGGTACAGCATCAGTAATTTTGAAGCACGTCTTGATTGGGCGCAAGTCCTTGAACCGCTCTGTGGTGCAACCATCCTTGCTTATCAACCGCATGCCTTTTATGGGGTTGGCCAGAACCATATATGGATGCACGTATACACGTATACACGATATTCATTGCAGGGATTTTATCAAATATATGGTCATGTACGGCGTATACAGTCCTGGCCAACCCTCCTCTATTGCACTGTCATTTGGGGAGGCATTTGACAGAGCGCTAACAAGTGCTGAAACCTGCTGCTGAGACCCCTGCCTTTACATTTCCTGCTGAAACCTGCTGCTGGAATGTGCCTTTGTATTTCAAATTGAGATTCATTCCCATCCTGGCACATTTCCCTGTTCCAGACGGGCAATTTCTCACCTGTGGAGCTAATACCACTGTACCTCAACACAACCAGACAAGTGTCGCTTTGACTCAGGGCGCTCATGGGGCCAAGTACTGAAGTGAGAACTTAAGATGCTTAGCTCATGCAAATAGGGTTAGCTAGAACCATATCTATAAGTATACGGTGTATATTCGGTATTTTTGGCAGGGATTTCATCAAATGTGCAGTCATAAATCATAATGGCGTATGTATACAATTCTGGCCAATCCTACATAAGGTGTTCAACTCATACAAGCATACAAGCCATACTCACTTCCATGTACTTCCGGTCAGTCTCTAGGTACCGGCCCTTCAGGCTGCTCAATATGTCGCGCTGCCTGCTGATCTTGCGCTTTTGCTGATTTATGGTGGCCTGCAATTTGCAGCAGGATACAACCATATGTTGCACACGCTTACAGACATGACATGCACACACACATACACACACACAGACACTTACAGATATAGCAACCACACACACCACACACACAAACACTTACAGACATGATAAGAGTACACACACAAACGCTTGCAACATAACAGTTGTCAGGACTGCACTCTTGTCTGCAAGCACATGACACGTACACACACACACGTGACAGCAGCAGCAGGCTTAGACGCACCTGGTTTTCATGGTCACGCTCAACAAGAACACGATAGTTGTACTCCAGCTTCTCTGTGTTCAGCTGGTACGTTGCACGCATTGCCTGTGTGGTGCGAAATGAGTATGATTGTGTGCGTATACATGTGTGTGTGTCATGTGTCATGTGCGAGTGAGTAGCAGTTTGCCAAGATTATTGGCCAGGTGTAAGGGGGGGGGGGATTATACAATTGTGATAGCAGAAAGTAGAGTAATGGCGGCCTCGTGTTTTGGTTTCTTAAATGTGCCTCAAAAATGCCAGTAATAACTGGTATTTTGTCAACTATAATCAATAGATTTGTCACAAAGGGAGTAAGATTTCAGCATGGTAGCATCTACCCATTCAGTGGCAATTACGTACAGATCATAGCTCACTTTCTGTCACTGACTGTCTGATTCACCTGTTCATAGGGTTGGCCAAAACGGTGTGTACACCGTAATTTTTGCAGGGAAATCACCAAATATACGGTCATATACGGTGTGTATATACGGTTCTGGGTTCTGGCCAACCCTATCTGTTCATAAAACAGTGCCAGTCCAACATGCATTGGAAGTGCTTTTATGGCTGACAAGCTCATCCCCACTGAAGCGCCCTCGACTTTGGGGCAGAGCATACAACTGTTGGGGCAGAGCATACAGCTGTTGGGGCAGAGAATACAAATGTTGAGGCAGAAAATACAACTGATGTGTGCCTAACCTCCAAGTGCTGCTCTAGATTCTGGATGTCCGTCTCCAGCCGGATTTTCAGGATGTGATAATCCTCCGCATCAGAAACCCGCAGGGCCTCCAGCTGCTGCTGGTAGCTCTCAACTGTAGCCAGGTACCTGCGCAAGGTGAAGCGTACAGGGAAAAGGAAATTAAGGAGGGTGTGGATCTGCAACAACGAGATTGGCTAAGCGTTACCATGATACTCATCGCATTCAATCCTGACATCATTATAATTGGGCTGCAGCAAGAAGCGGACAGGATTATACAGTGCTTTCATTCAGTCAGACTGTCGTCTACATAGTCCTACATATTACATATGTTAGTCGCATGCCACGTACGTACTTGTTAGTCGCATGTCGCACGGTACCATTGTATTTTACGCATCAGATTCAATCATACGTTTAATTGCATGCCTCAATGGTCGATTGATATCTCTATGTGATGACATGCTGTCATCATTGTACGTATCAGTTTACTTTAGACGTTTAATTGCATGCCTCATTGGTCGATTGATGTCTCTATATTAGCACATGCCGTTGTCAAAGGATTTGCCAACGCGCACCGATCCATGAAGTCTGCCTCCATCTTTGATCGCTTGTCAAACAGCTCTTGCATCTCCTGCTTGTTGCCGCCTAAAAGGCTGTTTCGCTCCTGTATGTGGAAGTGCGAGGTTGACTGTAAGTGTGAGTGCGAGTGTGTGTATGTGTACAAGTATATTTCGCTATATGTGGAGTGCAAGGTTGTGTGTGTATGTATGTGTATGAGTATGTTTTGCTCCTGTATGTGGAATTGCAAGGTTGACTGTAAGTGCGAGTGTGTGTGCGTTGTATGCATGTGTGTGAATGAGATGTAATATATAATTAAATAGTTCTTACAAAGCTGGGGCTGGCTAGAATTGTGTATGCACACCGCATTATACGACAGCACCCTTACTCCCATGCCTTAAACACGGTATATGCACCACAAATATGTGGTTATAGCCAAGGCTGTAGTTATGGCGTACCCTAATACACCCAACGAAACTCGTACCGCCAGGAATGCATTCTCAATTTCGTCCAGCTCGTCTTTGTATGAGTTCTGCATCTCCACAAACTGGCGGCTCATGTACTGGAGCAGCGTGTCGATATCCTCAGCTTGCTTCTTCAGCGTACGCACAAACTCGTCATCCTTCTTTTTGAGCTCCATCTTTATCTCTGCACTCAGCAACGGCACAGTGCAATGTGGGCGCTCTATTCATTTTTCACCTACAAGCAAACAGCTCCTGGTGAAAGAACTTCAGAAAAGGTGGGTGTAGCTGACAGCAACACCTGAGCAGGTGTCAAGACAGAACAGGGCTCAGGAGTGAGCAGGAGTCAAGACAGAGCAGGGCTCAGGAGTGAGCAGGAGTCAAGACAGAAAAGGGCTCAGGAGTGAGCAGGAGTCAAGACAGAACAGGGCTCAGAAGTGAGCAGGTGTCAAGACAGAACAGGGCTCAGGAGTGAGCAGGTGTCAAGACAGAGCAGGGCTCAGGAGTGAGCAGGTGTCAAGACAGAACAGGGCCAAAAAGTGAGCAGGTGTCAAGACAGAACAGGGCTCAGGAGTGAGCAGGTGTCAAGACAGAAAAGTGCTCAGGAGTGAGCAGGAGTCAAGACAGAAAGGGGATCAGGAGTGAGCAGGAGTCAAGACAGAGCAGGGCTCAGGAGTGAGCAGGTGTCAAGACAGAAAAGGGCTCAGGAGTGAGCAGGAGTCAAGACAGAAAAGGGCTCGGGAGTGAGCAGGTGTCAAGATAGAACAAAGCTCAAAAGAAAGTATAGTAGATTTGAGAGGAAAAGGTTATGCGTCACTCTTCACGTGCTCAAGGCTACTGTAAGTTAGCAGACCCAGAGATTCAACATTGGTTAAGGCCGCTTCTTGCCTAAACTACTTTATGAAATGCACACAACGCAAAGGACTAGGGTTGGCCATAAATATATACGATGTATACACGGTATTTTTGGCAGGGAAATCACCAAATATACGGTCATACACGGTGTATATATACGATTATGGCCAAACCTACAAAGGACGTGTACACGCAAGCGGCAAGCAAGCACATAAGCTGGTCAGTGGGCCAGACAGACCCTCTTTCTGTTACACTCGGTATTCCATAAGCTACAAGGCACAACGAACAGAAACTCCAAAGCAACCTATGGCCGTGCACCTTCCTGGGCTTCAGCCTAGCTTGACTGAAGAGGAGATGCACTTCAATATCCCTCTACAGAAAATTAAGACCTGTAAACGAGCACCCACCTGGAACCAGCTTGTCTTTGGTGAACACAACCTACGACCGAGCACCCACCTGTAATAAGCTTGTCTTTGGAGGAGATGAGCTTCTGGCAAGAGTACCGCTGCTTTTCAATCTCATGGTACAGATCCTGGGGCACCTCAATGGAGAACAGGTCAGCCCAACGCATGGCCACTGCTGCGTTGTGACGTGCACTCTGCTCTGCCTCGGCAAGGAGCTTGCCACGCAGTTCCTGGTGTGTGTGTGAGTGTGTGTGTTTGTGTGTGTGTGCGTGTGCGTGTGCGTTTGTGTGTGCGCGTGCGTTTGTGAACATGCATTGCTTGTGCACTGTGACATTTCACGAGGATGATAACGGGAAGGAGTTGGGTACAAGAGCAAGCCTGCACTGACAGGCGCTAATACCGTGTCTGTGCTGGATGTGGTGAGTATGGCACTCTGAACGGATGCGATTACAACGCGCAGCGTAAATCTACACTCCCCAGGATCTTGTTTGGGGAATGCAGCAAAGGGTCCTTTTCTCCTGGCTGCTTATCTAGTGCGTGTTGCCCACCTGACGGGCCATTTCTTCCGCCGTCCTGTGCGCGTTCTCACGCTCATCCCCGCCCACGCGCACTGAGCTGGCATCTTGGTCTGTCCTGAGCTTTACACGATAGAGCCTGCGCCTGCTGTCCACCAGCTGCTGCTTGCCCTTGCCTATCTCTTCCTTCTTCTCACCTTCTTTGCCCCCTGCAATTAGTTAGAAGCAAGCGCCTTGGTCCCATGGCAGCTGTGTTTGATGATAGCTCTGCATACCGATATACGCATCCTGTTGTTTTGACACACACACTCACCCATGACGTCCCCCTCTCGCATGGTAGACAACCGCTCCTGGATGCGTTTGCGCCTGGCCAAAATGCGTGCATCCCTGCTACTTTGGGTGTTGAACAAGTTCTCATTCATACTGGATCAAGAGGTTAGGTATGGCATGTACACTCCGACGCAAAGCCTTATACAGCTGTCTGCGTTCTTAAGTAGGGTTACGTTGAAGTAATTAAGGTGTTTTAAGATAAATATAATTGATTGACCTGTTCGAAGAGATTTAAAGGTCGCATGCAAATCATTGACTTGGTAAGCATGTGTGTAAACTAGCGTTTATTAAGGATCTATTTTTTATACTAGATACAGTACGTGGATGCTTAGATACACCTGAACTTGGCTGCCCCTCACTGATATTTTAAGTTCACTCAAAGGTTCTCAGCATGAGGCTTTTGGTAAATTGTCCAAGCGGGGAAAGCAGGCTATTGGTAAGTGCTCCTTTCGAAGCCGGTGTGCATGGCTGTGTTGGCCGTTTGCAAGTGCGAAATGGCGGAAACCTAAAGCTTCCTCTCTTCCTGCAGCAAGTGAATGACGAGCTTACAGTTGCCGAGCTGAAGCAGCTCCTTTTCGAAGAAGAAGGTGACGCATTTGCATGCATGTTTATAGTATAAGGAACACCATACGACCACTGTGTCTTCTCTAAACGGTGGTCACCCTTGCACACCTGCTTGCTGTATCAAGGCATTCCCGCCCAGCAGCAAGTGCTATGTTACGCTGGGCGGCGCCTCCAGGACGAAGTCCAATTAGCAGACCATCATTTGGAGGAGTACACGCTTTCAAATGAGGTCAGGGTTCTGCTGCCTGTTTGTGCTGCTTAATGGCACCCTGTGGATGACTGTGCGTACAGCTGTTAGTGCACACGATGTAAGTCCTGTGCAAGTACTGACAGCACATGAGGAAATTGCTACTTCAGAGGCAGCCACCAGTTGCGGCTTCCTTCCTTACCCTTCTCGCACGCACACACCGCAGGTTGTCTTATACTTGACACGTATTTTGGAGGCGCCAAAGATGATCTTCTTGTGCTCGCGCTGCAAACCCAGCCAGCGAGTGCCTGAGATGGTGGAGGCGAACATGCCGGTGGGAGATGTCATGGCCTTGCTAGTAAGCAGGTAACCTATGTATGCTCGACACAACTTGATCTAGATTACAAGTGGACTAGACGGAGTAGAGCTGTGGGTTAAGGTGTATCAAAACTCGCTGTGGATTTGCAACGTGCATTCATTTCAGGTGCAATTGTGAACTAGTTGCAGTTGTTGATTGATGCGGGCAAAACTTGTGTGCTCACACGGATTGTGAAATGTGCAAGGTGAGACCTGAAGACCCCCTGTAACCTTACAAGCTGTGTACTTGCAAAAATCTGTCATACTAAGCCCTCAAAAACACTCCTCGTAGGAACATGGCAGGAGCTTTCCCCCCAGATGCCCCCCTCTTAGCCAAACGCCAAGATGGCAGCACTATTCTGCTGAAAATTAATCCTATGGAGGGCTTGACAGAGTTACAAGAACGAGTCGCGAGGCATGAGGTAGGTGGGAATTGTAGTTTGAGGCAGGCATTATTTTTCTTTTTTTCTTTTTTGCGGAGGGAGGCAAGGCGTGATAAATGGATTGTTTATTTTCCTTTGCTGCTCTTTTGCATTACATGAGCCTGCACTTTGACGATCCTTTGCGGCAACCGGTTAATCCTTTTACCAAGGAAAAGTGACCTTTTGTGTTGTATTTACAGATCTAACAGATGTGTGCAAATTAATACCAAACATTCCTACCATTCACTCTTCAGCTCGGCCTTCCTACACACAGGGTGTGGAACCAGACCCTATGACATTTAACCAAGCACAAGATGGCGCCCTGCACATGAATGTTATGCTCTATTAGTACCAAACAGGTCATTCCTACCATTCACTCTTCAGCTCGGCCTTACTATACACAGGGTGTGGAACCAGACACTGTGACATTCAACCAAGCACAAGATGGCGCCCTGCACATAATTGTTATGCCCTCAACAGGTACGTGCTAAACATCAGGCCCCTAGCTCTCACCAGTCAAGCAGTATGCAGCTAAACAGACGTACAAGACGTGCTGAGTGAGGTGCATGCCCCAGCAAGACACACACACACGCACACACACAAACACATACACACACACACCAGCAACAGACCTACTACCCACATACAATATACAATGAAAAGGGCTTTTATTGATCCAATTCCTTGCCATGCGTGCTGCCTGCAGAGGAGCCTCAGAACAGAAATTGCTATCCTGTTTATAAACGAAGTGTGGAGCCACAAATAAAGATGGAGCACAAGACTAGCAGTTATGGACGCACCATGACAGGTGAGGTTTGCTGGCTAACTGCTGCCTTGGGGTTCAAAGGCAATTGAGTCCTCCCTAATGTCAGCTCGGTGCTGACCTCTTAATTTGTAACGGCCTTCTAATACGTCTGACACTGCAAATAAGGACAGGTGCCGCTGTTGTAGTTATTTATCTTCCTGATGGTCAACAAACAATGAAACATACATGCATAGACATACCGCCAGAACCCATTTGCATCTCTCTGGTATTGAGTAGTGTCTCCTTTGCCCTTGTGCCTAGTCACCTGTATAGTCACACGCGTATCCAAACACGTACACAAGCACGCTCATATACAAACACACACAAACACATACACTGGCCTTGTGCCTAGTCACCTGTTTAGTCATACGCGTACCCAAACACGTACACAAGCACGCTCATAAACAAACACACACACATACATACACTGGCCCTGTGCCTAGTCAACTGTATAGTCACACGCGTACCCAAACACGTACACAAGCACGCTCATATACAAAACACACAAACACACACATACACCCTGTAACAGGATTACCAGAGCTAGTAAAGGAGCTATGCGTGTTGCCGTGAGCTTCAAACAGCATCTTCGACGGTCTGTGTAATTCATTGCCTCATCCCTGTTTTTTGCCCCTCTTGGCACATGCCTGTAAAGAAAAAGGAAAAAAGGAAGAACTACGCAGGCAGTGAAAACCACTCCCCACATTAATAAAGGAAAAGGAGCCACTTTGGTACCGATAACCGTTAAGCTCCTCCGCCGCGAAAAGGAAAGGAAAATTCAATGTGGATCAAGTGGGTTGCAGGATTGGCCTGAAACCGGCTCCTTATAATATTATGAGAGTTGATAACAGTACTGGAAAGGGCATGTCTGGTATGGACAAGTTTAGCAGCAAAGTTCACAGAGTGCACATTGAGCTTGGAGGCGCTTCTTAACTCTTTGAGAATCAAGACCAATGTCATAGCAAATCACTGTCACTGCAAAGTATAAGTCTCAGCACAACAATCTATATAGGTACGATATGTGTCAAGTAAGTCGGATTTGAGAAACAGCAGAGAAAGAGAGAGAGTATCAGGAGAATTGCAGTCTGTAGTGCAGTTCCCAGCCTTTGCTCGAGAGAGGCTCGACCCTGGCTTAAAACGATTCTTCAATAAAACTGGCTTCGCCAGCTTATTGCACGAGACCAGGCAAAGGTAAGGTAAGGTAAGGTTACATCACTATATATGCCTCAAAGGGCATCTCAGCGGAAGTTTGGAAAAAGCCTGAAACTACACCTGGCTAAACAAAAGATACAGAAGCTAGAGGAAACATGAAACTGATGTATGTAGAAGAGAAAAGTGTAGAGACCAGGCAAAACAACCTCAACTGAAAAACCAACTAACCAAATCACACAAATCGTCACAGCCAACAATTGGGCGTGACACCAAGTTCCTTGAAAGGCTTCAGAGTGTGATTGTTGTAGATGGTGCCACTCACACCCAAAAGGATGATATGGAGAGTAACGGAGGCTCCTTGGAGAATGTTGCAGAGATCTTTGTGCTGTTCTTCTGCGGCGTTCAGCTGGCTGGTTCTGAGGTCTGATGTCCTCACAAGACTTGATCTCGACGAGGTGGATGTCACACCGAGTTTTGCTGAGGTCTTTAGGTCATGGATGGGCGAAAAGGACTAACATGTCAAGAAAGAAGGGGAAAACCACAAACTATCCTTGCTAATTCGTAATAACAGCAAATGCTACGTTGTGCAACAAACGAGCTACCAACCACTACACCATATATTGAAAAGCAATCTTACATTGCACTTTCAAAATGTGTGGGAGTGGTCCTGCTTATAAAAAACTATCAAGCCACAGAACTTTGCAGAATGCATAAACCCAAAATATATTTACAAGCAGCAACAAATTAAGTTTAGTCGGCACCTTCTACGTTTCTACTACCATGCATACTAGGAAAACCGCCATTTGTTGTGCCATCCTGCAGGCTGGCTATGAGACTCGGTAGTGTTTAAGGCTGACAGTGGCCGAGACGGGTGGTCATCCCTGGCAGACCCTTAGCTTAGCTCTGCAGTTTCTGTGCCTGGTGCTCTTAATTGTTTGAGGCTGGTACTCCAGTCTCTTTGTGTCTCTTTTCTCCTTCTGCAACTCAGCAGCACCGCCAACCATCAGCAGATCCACCTACCCCTGAGCACTGAAGATCTCGGAGGACCTCAATTGACATCCACATCATTGAGATCCACCATCTACAGTCGTTTGCAGCTTGTCAGGGCTGTTTCTGCGGTGTTTTAACCAGTAATCAAGGAGTAATGAGCGCTAATTTCAGAACATTAGCACCTGCGAAGCAAGTGTGTGCCCAAATGAAGTTATTTTGCTTCTTTGCCACACCTGCAAAATCGCTAGCCTTCCAATCTGTTTTGTCACAAAGTAAAGAGGGGAATTGGGGGAGACGCGCACTTAAAACTCCCCGAAAGATAAAACACGCCCTCCGAAATTAAATTTCAAAATGGCGAACAAGGTCAAGGGTGGAGCCAGCGGTAACAAGTTCCGCATGGCCCTGGGTCTCCCAGTGGCCGCAGTCATGAACTGCGCGGACAACACGGGTGCCAAGAACTTGTACGTCATCTCCGTTTGCGGGTGGGGAGCCAGGTTGAACAGGCTGCCCGCCGCTGCGGCTGGCGACATGGTGATGGCCAGCGTGAAGAAGGGAAAGCCTGACCTGCGAAAGAAGGGTGGGTGGTGCAGGCGTGCGTGAGTTATCATAAATGACAAATGGGTCACTGTTTGCGGGCTGCTTGCCGCCGGTGTTGTGAGCGTAGGGGGGCAAGCAGGCAAAGAGGGGCACAACCCTCCATGGACTCTTGTCCTCCTCCCTTTCAAGCAGCAAGCCCCCTCCAAACTTCCTGCTCCTGCTGCTGTGCTGCTGTGTAGTGACCCCTGCCGTGGTCATCCGCCAGCGCAAGCCCTGGAGGAGAAAGGAGGGGACCTACATCTACTTTGAGGACAACGCCGGTGTCATCGTGAACCCCAAGGGCGAGATGAAGGGTGCGTGTGTGTATTTATGCATGGGGGGAGAGGGGGGGCGTGTTTTAACGAGGGTGGAAAAAGGGATGCAAGCCCCCTTAGTCGACCAACATCCTCGTTCTCTCTGTCTCCTGCCATCCTGCCAGGTTCCGCCATCACTGGCCCCGTCGCCAAGGAGTGTGCCGACCTGTGGCCCCGTATTGCCAGCGCTGCCAACTCCATCGTCTAAACGTAAGTGCAGGGGGAGGCAGGGCTCAAAGCAACACACACACACACACACACACACACACATACATACATACACATACACACATACGTACACACACACTCATGCACATGCAATGCACACGAGCGCGCTCACACACACATACACACACGTACACAGTCACATACATGCACGCATTATGTATGTACGTATGCATGCACACAACAGCTACACACATAACAGCTACATGCTATTGCACTTTTTGTTATTAACATAAATACGAAAGCATGTGTACACCACTCACATGCATGCGCGCAAAAACGCAAGACAAAAGGTGACAAAAATGCACATGCATGCGTGTAGTTAGTTTTAAGTGTGTACACACAATAGCACACACACTCTGCACACTATCACACACGCACGCGCCCGTGCTTGCGTGTTTCAGAATGTGCACATTCAAATTGGTCTAGGGAGCGGGTCGGTGGTAAATTTGTAGGGTTGGCAGAACCATGGTATACATGCGGTGTATGCATGGTATATTTGGCAGGAAAATCACCAAGAATACAATCATACGACCTGCATATACGGTTCTAACCAACCTCATAAATTTGTCAGGAGTGCCCTGGACTGTAAGAGCGTTTGCATGAATGATTGATCAAGGGCACCTTTGAGTTGTAGGGCACGTTGTAGGGCACGTAATTTCTTCACACATATTGGGCTGGCCAGATTCGTTCTAGTACACCGTTAATGACTGTATACCTGGCTGGATAGATTTTCCCTAAAAATTCCCCCTTATTTTTATAGATGGCAGGCCGCTCATACGTGTTTCAGTGCTTTAGCCGAAATTATTTTTGTGTAGATGTTGGTAGCTGTTCTGGAGTCCCTCTTAACACCTTACGCTAAAGACCGACTCGAAATGAGAGAAGGAAGAATGTATGTGGCAGTCTGAGAACTGATCACACCGCACTGCCACAAGTTGTTGCAAGGTGGCTACAGCTGTGAGCTAATTGCTACTGCTGGTAGCGGTACGTGCCTACAAATGCATAAGCAAACAGCTAACTTCAGGCTTATTGGGGTGCATACAAAGGGGAGAGGTAGTAATACCACTTGTGACCCCCCCC
>Ga0307968_1002845_pt1 | contig 14430 bp, 22 predicted proteins | sample OrgLakmetagen650_FD_201834 | JGI IMG/M metagenome (GOLD analysis project Ga0307968, IMG submission 201834) | Saline water microbial communities from Organic Lake, Antarctica - #650 | ecosystem: Environmental > Aquatic > Non-marine Saline and Alkaline > Saline | place: Antarctica: Organic Lake... | reverse complement strand
GCTCGCTGGATGGGGATCAAGCAGCGATGCCTCCTGCCCCCTAGTGCAGTCTTCTGTCGCCTGATGATCAGGCCGGTTGTGGCCCCCGCTGCACGCTGTGTCGCAATTTTCTGCTTCACCGCCTGCTGCTGCTGCGATTTCTTGGGCCACACTGCGACTACTACACGTGATTGCAGCTCGCAATTGGCATCCAGGGTGGTCTCTCTGTCCCACGCTAGTGCTTGTTGTGTGAGCTCGAGGCTCGTTTGCTGGTGCTGCAGCTGCTGCATTTGGGTGCTGTGCTGCTCCTGAGTCTGCTGGACAAGCTTCACCTGTTGTTGGGTCTGAGCCGTGTGAGCGGAGAGCTCGATAGTGCGGGCGCTGAGCTGCTGGAGGTTGGCAGTGAGGTCGGCGCGGGTCTCTGTCAGCTGCTGAGGGAGGCCTTCGAGGAGGGTCATTTTGGACACTACAGTCTGGAGGAGGGATGCTAGCTGTGGAGGACCCGTTCGGATCCTCCACAGCTAGCACTCTTGCCTGCTGCTGCTGTCGTCGTGACCTAACGAGAGCTGCGAAACGGCCGGAAGGCGAGACGGGCTTGCGTTCTTGCATCCTTTTCTCAGTTATTATTAATATTTTTTTCTCTTATTGAACAATACATAAAGAAACTCTCAACTGCCAACCAACTTAACTGCTCTGTCACACGATTCGTCGCTGCCAACGATTGAGCGTGACACTTCAGTCAAGAGCCTGCTCATAAAAAACAATTAGTTCAGGGAGGAAAAAGTAAAGCTTGTCACTGTTCTGGCATAAGAAAGTAGTATTAAACAAGCAACCTGGCTGAGGGGGGCCCACCCCATTGTAACCACATTGCCAATGCCTGGTTGGCATGTGGGGACGTGTGTTCGGCTAACCTATAAACCTGGTATAATACCAAATATGATTGGTCCAAGCCTACGAGTTTGTTAGGTGGTATCTACGAGGTCTTCCAGGCAGGCAGGTCAGCTCAGGGCAAGAAAAGGCCATCGGCAAAAGCAGCCTGCTGTTGCTGTTGGCCAGGTGCGCTTGAAGCCCATCCTTGTAAGGAGGACAAGCAAACATGTTCCATCCTTCAATGCACAGCCATCGCGGGAGGGGCCCCTTTTATAAATACACTCTACTACAACCTTAAAGAAAGAGATAAAGAGAGGATGAATTTATCCTTGGTGGTACATTGGCTAGTAACAAAAGAAGAAAATTACGGTCACTGCAAAGTATAAGAACCAGCACAAAGACCAATAATGGTTGCGCCTTCGGACCAAGAGAGGCCTCCAAGGTGGAAAAACCATCCAGCAGAGGAGTGAGTTCTTTGCATCGCTGGTCCCTAATGCTTCTACCAGTTCTCTGGCTCATGCCCTTGCGCTCTTTGCACACATGGATCTGTGTCTACTCAGCTTTGCGTGGCTGCCACACTGCTGCTCCTTCCCGGAGCTGGGACCAATAGCTCAAACCGACCTCTCGGCCTCAATGTGGTTACATACTAACATCGCTAAACGAACGAACAAATAGAATCGGAGACCTTACACGGCACAGGGTCTTTTGAGGATCCCCTCTAATGGTACCTCTTAGAGTTCACATGTTGTCAATTGATTACCAAAACTATTAAATCCAGAAGATAAAGGTTATCAATAAGACTGGCCATCCAGCTTATTGAACAAGACATAAAAAAACTCTCAACTGTCAACCAATTTAACTGCTCTGTCACATGATTCGTCGCTGCCAACGATTGGGCATGGCAAAAAACGCAAAAAGAGGAAATACTACCGGTTAGGATTAGGAAAGGAACGGCTATTCTTGCCTAGTGTCATGGTGACGGTGACAAATGCTATTAAGACTTACACAGCATCAACAAGAGCGTGCAGTCGTCTTTTATAAAAGGTCTTGGCAGCTAGCATGAAGACACCAAAAATGAAATGGTAAGTCAACACGGATTTGGAATTAAGACACTTTGTAATCAGTTAGCCTCAAATAAATAGTCTGGAAAGTTTGAATTATTGTTAAAAAAATAACACCGTTGTGACGATTTACTAAGGCTACGCAATTACCTGGTGAAAACATCAGTGGACAGGTAAAAAGCTATATCAATCATTACATGCAAGGCAGAATATGCACGCTTCTTGGGATAACACAGGAGCACAAAGGAAAGAGATGTCTCCCCTACTAAAAAATATAACAACAGCTTGAGGAGGCTACACGCAGGTGCCTGCACAGGGAGGTCTTGCCCCCAACAAATGCGCATTAACCCCAAAATGCCAGCCCTGGGCAACCAGGCTCGCCGTCCTTTAGTCCAATGGAAATTCTTTCACATCGTACTCGTACAACTGCAAGGCATTTCATTGTTGAAAAAAGTTGGGTGGGTTTCCGTGAGAAGAGGTGTAGGAAGTTCAAAACAAAAGTGAATTAATACTATCCTTTCAAGCTCTTTTTCATTTTCATGTATTGTTGGGCGGTTTGCGGGGTGCAAAAGCGACGACCTGATGTATACATAGGAAAATGCCCCAGCCCAAAATGACCCAGTTTTTATAAAGGATGTGACGGAGGAGTTTCACGGTACTCGGTATCAAAGTGCAAAAAATCCTGAAGGCCTTTCCTTTGTAAACCTTGTACCGAAGTGGCTCCTTTTCATGAATTGCTCTGGCGAGTGCTATGCCCTGCCTGCAGTATACATATTTTTTTGCACTGCCTCAGACTGCCTCAGACTGCCTTGACTGCCTGCAGTGTTTCTTTTTGTTTTGCACTGCCTGGGGTGTAATTTTTGAATTGCACTGCCTGCAGTGTTTTTTGTTTTGAAGCACAGAAGAAACAACAAAACAAACTTTCCTGCAAAGGCACACACGTTCACATTGCTACACAATTCTGGAGAAGAATTCACAAACCATAATTGCACTCACCCCCCATTGCATGGGCAGATTAAGGGCAGCTAAGACCAAAGGCACGAGGAGCATCGTACCGGCCACAGTGACCATGGTTACAATCTGCATTTTTAAGGTAAGGTAAGGTTACATCACTATATATGCCTTAAAGGGCATCTCAGCGGAAGTTTGGAAAAAGCCTGAAACTACACCTGGCTAAACAAAAGAAACAGAAGCTAGAGGAAACATCTCATGTATGTAGAAGAGAAAAGTGTATAGAGAAAGAGAACGTTTGCCGGCCACAGTGACCATGGTAACAATCTGCATTTGATTTTGAAGGAAGAAGCTGAGTGAAAAATACGCTCCAACAATTGATAAGCACACTGTTAGGGGCACGCGCAGCATGTGTCAGCTACAGAGGAGATGGTGGCAACCTGCATTTGAAGTCGGAAATATATATGGTGTAAATACTCAGGAGTTGCAGAGCACTGCAAGGGGCACGAGGAGCATCGTACTGAACAACCACGGTGGTTATAAAGTTGACAATCTGCATTCGAACATGAGGGAAGGAATTAAATGCTCAGGGCATGGTGTTCAGGAGCACTGCAAGGGGCACGAGGAGCATTGTACCAAACAACCACAGTTACCATACAAGTGGCAATCTGCATTTGGATATAAAGTAATAGATTATTGTTGAAGCTCAGAAGTTCAAGAACAATGCAAGGGGCATGTGCCCGCCACAGAGGTGGTGGTAAAATTTTCCGGTTTTACCGGTTAAGGAAGGACACTTACCTTGAGAAGCACTAATAAGAGAGGAGCACAAGGGACATGAGTGCCGACAACACAGATCATAGGTTGGCCAGAAACCATTTTATACAGTTATACATGATGTTTTTGGCAGGGAAATCACCAAATATACGGTCGTATACAGTGTATACACCACCGTATATATATACGGATATACGGTTCTGGCCAACTCTATTTTCTTGTGTACAAACTTACAAGGAAAGGAAGGTGACGAGCGGCATACATACACACAAGCAACACAAGCAGCACAAATGCCACAGGACATATGCCACACGACATATGCAAAGAAGAGTGATGAGTGGAATAAAGGGTGTTTATGCCACACAGGTGGTTGCTACAGCGGCATTTGAAAAGAAAAGTGATGAGTGGAATAAAGGGTGTTTATGCCACACAGGTGGTTGCTACAGCGGCATTTGAAAAGAAGAGTGGAATAAACACTCTAACCAATGATGCTAAAACGCCCGAGGAGCGCAGGACAATCACGCACATCATGCTCCCTCACACACGCCATGATCACTCACACACATCATGCTCCCTCACACACGCATTGCTCACTCACATACGCCATGCTCACTCACACACATCATGCTCCCTCACAAACGTCATGCTCACTCACACACGTCATGCTCACTCATACACGCCATGCTCACTCACACACGCCATGCTCACTCACACACGCCATGCTTACTCACACACGCCATGCTCATTCACACACGCCATGCTCACTCACACACGCCATGCTCACTCACACACGCCATGATCACTCACGCACGCCATGCTCACTCACGTCATGCTCACATACGCCATGCTCACTCACACACGTCATGCTCACTCACACACGCCATGCTCACTCACACACGCCATGCTCACTCACACACGCCATGCTTACTCACACACGCCATGCTCACTCACATATGTCATGCTCACTCACACACGTCATGCTCACTCACACACGCCATGCTCACTCACATATGTCATGCTCACTCACACACGTCATGCTCACTCACATACGTCATGCTCACTCACACACGTCATGCTCCCTCACACACGCCATGCTCACTCACATATGTCATGCTCACTCACACACGTCATGCTCACTCACATACGCCATGCTCACTCACAAACGTCATGCTCTCACACACACACACACACACACACACACACACACACACACACGTCATGCTCACTTACGTCTGCCCCGTGATTGTACTGAGAGGACACTACAAAGGACATCGAAGACACCGGGCAGATGGACAGCACCACCAGCGCCATGCCAGCTGGCACAGGCAGGTCTACAGCTTTCGCGCAGCCGAGTTGCAGGAATGGGAGGCACACAATTTTGATAAGCATGACCAGGAGGAACTGCGTACGTGTGTGTGTGTGTGTGTGTGTGTGTGTGTGTGTGTGTGCACGTGTGGTGCTAGAGACATGTATATGCCAGGTGCGATGAAGGTCAGGTAGGTCAACAGCTGTAACAAAAAAGGGGAGTTGGAGAAACGGAAGGCACACTTTATCTTGACATCTTGACGAGTACAACCGGCAAACGCTGTGTGTGTGTACATGTGTGTGTGTGTGCGTGTGTGTGTGAGTGTGCATGTATGCATTGTGTGTGTGTGTGTGTGTGTGTGTGTGTGTGTGTGTGTGGTGCTAGAGATGTGTACATGCCAGGAGTGATTGAGTTCATATTCAAGTCTAAAGCTACCGCAAATATCAGAGTTAGAGGCCCAGTTGTGAACGTGTGTGCATATGTATGTAGGAAGCCACTCCCCATAAAGCATGAAACCCTACATGGGCAACGCAACCACTCTCTCCTACCCCCACAACATCCATTCATTCCTACGCCCATTCATTTCTACACCCCAAATCTTGATTACCCCCTTACCCTGCATTGTGCATACTTTCCTTCATGCACACGCCCGCACAGACACACACATGCATGTCGGCCTTTCAGGTCTAACCATCACCTTTAAACACGCACACATGCACACACGCACGTGCACGCGCACGTGCGCACACACACACACACACTCATACAAACACAGACACACACACAGACATACACACAGACACACACACACACAAACACACACAAACACACACAAATGTATACTGAAACCAACCCTGCATGCACACGCATTTAACAAAAAAACACACAAATTACCTTGCGTAAGTTGCCCTTCCAAAACTGCTTCCCGTACAGCCACACGCCGTTGTTGAACAGTGCAAGCGGGACTGCGGAGGGGGAGAGCATGAATTCAGTGTATGTTTTAATGTGTGTGTACGTGTGTGTGTATACAAGTGATGTGTGTGTGTGTGTGTGTGTGTGCGTGTGAACGCCAACATTGTCGGAGATTTAAAGACAAAGTGCATTGATGAGTCAAACACATGCACACACACACTCACATTCACACATGCACACACACCGTAGCTCAAATAACTGGCCAAAGCTGACAAAGCATATAATGACATGACACAACGACAACCAAACACACACACACATGAACAGACGTACACACGCATGCACACACGTGCACACAGACACGTATACACACACGTACACACACAAACCTGTGGTTCCAGCAATCAGCTTTAATAAGTTGGTGATCCATCCCACTTCTAGCTTGAAGTCAGGGGAGTCGGGGTCCAGAAATTTGCGCAGCCCCGAGCATGATACGATGAGGGCGATAAAGATGGACCACAGCATGGGGTTCTGTGTGTGCATGCGTTGCGTATGTGTGTATGTGTATGTATGTGTATGTATGTGTGTGAATGTGTATGTATGTGTGTGTGAGTATGTGTATGTATATGTGTGTGTGTGTATGTGTGTGTGTGTGTGTGTGTGTGTGTGTGTGTGTGTGTGTGTGTGTGTGTGTGTGTGTGTGTGTGTGTGTGTGTGTGTGTGTGTGCGCGTTGCGTGTGAGTATATACACATATATGTGTGGACAAATGTGTTCACACATGCAGTCAGTGTGCAGCATTTAAAAAAACACTCAACAAACTACGCAGTCAGTGTGCAGCATTTAAAAAACACCCAACAAACTACGCAGTCAGTGTGCAGCATTTAAAAAAACTCAACAAACTACGCAGTCAGTGCGCAGCAATTAAAAACTCAGTGTGCAGCAGTTAAAAAACACTCAACAAACTACGCAGTCAGTGCAGCAATTAAAATAACTCAGTTTGCAGCAGTTAAAAAAGCACTCAACAAACTATGCAGTCAGTGCAGCAATTAAAAAAACTCAGTTTGCAGCAGTTTAAAAAACACTCAACAAACTACGCAGTCAGTGTGCAGCAATTAATAAAAAAAACTCAACAAACTACGCAGTCAGTGTGCAGCATTTAAAAAAACACATAACAAACTACGCAGTCAGTGTGCAGCAGTTTAAAAACCACTCAACAAACTACGCAGTCAGTGTGCAGCAGTTAAAAAACCACTCAACAAACTACGCAGTCAGTGTGCAGCAGTTAAAAAAAACTCAACAAAATACGCAGTCAGTGTGCAGCAGTTAAAAAAACACTCAACAAACTACGCAGTCAGTGTGCAGCAGTTAAAAAAACACTCAACAAACTACGCAAATAGTAAAAACCACCTCCCACATAAACAAGGAACAATGAACACACCCTATCCCCATCGAACACACTCATAAGTAGGCAGCTTATTAGAGAGAATAAAAAGAGAAAAAAGAAAAACACCTTGCATCAAGAACCTGCATGTTTTCTAAAAGGTGCACACCCAGCCGGGCAACAGAGCGTTTTGGTCGAGGATTGTTACAGGTCCAAGGATGGCTTTGTTTTTGCAAATACTGTTACAGGTCCAAGGATGGCCCCGTTTTTGCAAACATTGTTACAGATTCAAGGATGGATCCGTTTTTGCAAACATTGTTACAGGTCCAAGGATGGCCCCGTTTTTGCAAATATTGTTACAGGTCCAAGGATGGCTCCGTTTTTGCAAACATTGTTACAGGTCCAAGGATGGACCCGTTTTTGCAAATATTGTTACAGATTCAAGGATGGCACCGTTTTTGCAAATACTGTTACAGGTCCAAGGATGGCTCCGTTTTTGCAAATATTGTTATTTTTGCAATTGTTGTTAAAAGCGACTTTAAAGGCTTCCTGCTTAGGTTCTTCATTTCCTTCCTAGCAGACTTTATATTGAACGGAGTTGCTGAACTCATTCAAACCAGATGCGTATTCCTTACAAATATTACTACCAGCCTAGTCAGGATCTGGAGCAGACAGGACTCTTTGCCGCCCTCGTCTTTACTTTCATCTTTCCTTTGACGGCTACCGAGTTTTGCAGGAGCTCAATAGCTAGGGTTGCTATAACCATACATATTTTTGGTATACACGGTGTATATACAGCATTTTTGGCAGGGAAATCACCATACATACGGTCATATACGATGTGTGTGCATATACGATTCTGGCCATCCCTATTAATTGCGCATGGGGTCATTATTTGTTAGTATCTTGGGCGGTTTCACTTGCAACATTTGGGTTGGACACAGAAAGCAAGCAGAATGATGATGCACAGTCTGCTGTGCTACACCGAGTTGATAAAACGGAAAAAGAAACAATCCCTGTGACTTCTTCTGTTATGCGATTTACCTAAAAAAAAGGTTAGCAGCCAGCCCCCCCTCGTTTAAAGGACACGAAAGAATGCAAAGACGCAAGGAAAAGGAAACGTACTTGAAGGACTTAAAAGAGTTACACATGAACACTCTAGAGTGTCTGTTAAGGCCTCAGCATACGCACCTAGGACCCTTTCGCAGCTCATAACTGAAAGCCTCGCGTACACTTGCAAACATGGATACTTCTACCTGCATGTGAACACACACACACACGAACACACACACACACTCACACAAACACACACATACACGAACATACACACACACACACTCACACACACACACACAAACATACATACACACACCTTGAGGATCACGAATGAGAGCTCGACACTGTCCGGTAAGGCGTCTACGCGCTCGTCCCAGCGCCCCTTAGCAGCCTTCAAGCGAAGCCACGGCCAGTTCCAGCAGGCGAGTATCCTCTTCTCAGGAGAGACAGTGAAAAAAAAGGTTACTAGGGTTAGGATTACGAATGAGGGACAGCGTTCAGACTCAGGGACGTCAGCAAAACGCGTGACCTACGAGCTTGTTGTATCATCCATGAATTCGTGACATCATTCAAACAAAGCCACGGTCAGTTCCAGCGGACAAGCAGTCTCTGCTCAGGAGAGACAACGAAAAAAAGGGTTATTAGTAGGGTTTGCCAGAACCGTATATGTACACCGTATATGACCGTGTGTAAGGTAATTTTCCTGCTAAAATTACCGTATATACACCGTATAATCGTATCTATATATGGTTTCGGCCAACCCTAGTTATTAGGATTAGGAATACGAAGGAGAGGCAGCGTTCAGGCTCAGGGACGTCAGCAAAACGCTTCATCTATGGAATTGTATCATTCATGAATTCGTGCCATCAGACACATCACCATTCTTCTATGGCAGAGCCACCACCGGCGTGCCAGCAGCTTCTGTGTGGGAGGTAATTTTAGGTTCAGGCACAGTGTTCCAAAACAAGTATTCAATTTAGAACTTCGAACAAGTATTCGAATTAGAACCACCCTGAAGCGAAAGCTACGTTAGTGCCATTGTATAATGCCGGCCTGTTGGAGTCCTCTTGTTGTGAGTCTGTAGCTCTGTTTGCACCTTGTCTGCTGCCTTTGTTAGTCTCTTCAATGTTTGAAGTGCCGATGACTCAAGCCTTTTTTCCACCTTTTAACATCTCTGCACGCGATCTATACCTGCTCGCTCTGATGCCGCTGCACATTTCTCAATTAAAGCATGACCATACATTTCTCACTTGAAACATTTCCAATATATAATATATAAGCGTATAAACCAGCTTAATTTGACTGCCCTCGATGCACACTGCTCTGTTTGTACCTGCTTGCTTTACTGCCGCTGCACATTTCTCACCAAAACATAAGCGTATAGACCAGCTTATTTCCATCAGACCCCGTACACACTGCTCTGATTGTACCTGCTCGTTCCGATGCCGCTGCACAGTTCTCACTTAAAACATGAGCATATAAACCAGCTTATTTTCATCAGACCCCATGAACACTGCTGTGTTTGTACCTGCTTGCTCTGCTGCCGCTGCACGTTTCTCACCAAAACATAAGCGTATAGACCAGCTTATTTCCATCAGACCCCGTACACGCTGCTCTGATTGTACCTGCTCGTTCCGATGCCGCTGCACATTTCTCACTTAAAACATGAGCATATAAACCAGCTTATTTTCATCAGACCCCATGAACACTGCTGTCTTTGTACCTGCTTGCTCTGCTGCCGCTGCACATTTCTCACCATTACATGAGTGTATAGACCAGCTTATTTCCATCAAACTCTGTGCACGCTGCTCTATTTGTACCTGCTTGCTCTGCTGCCTCCTCATGGCCCCCTCCTTTGCTTTTCGGGCACGGTGGCTGTCCTGTTGTGTGAAAAATAAGGCAGTGATTGCCTCACAACAACACAGGTAGCTGTCCTGTTGTGTGAACATAAAGCAGTGATTGCCTCACAACAACACAGGTTGAAATTGGTGGCTGTCCTGTTGTGTGAAAAATAAACAGTGATTGCCTCACAACAACACAGGTTAAATCAATGGGCACTGCATCTTTCCTGCTATACATAAATTGCAACTTGCTCAAAAAGATAAAAAAGTAATTGGATTGTATGGGCACAGTGGCTGTCCTGTTGTGTGCGTAGGGTGCAAGACGAATGTCATAAAATAAAGCGAATGGTGTTTAAATTAGTGGGCACTGGTTTGCTTGTCATACATGGAATTCAGACATATTCAGAAACTGCAAACATATGCGCACCACGGCTTCCTAGCAAGGCACATAACCAGCAATGAAAACATCCTGATCGAAGCATGCGGTTGAGGAAAAAGTCTGCGTAGTTTTGATAGCCTTAGCTTTGAATGCTATTACAATAAGTGATTATATTTCAGCGCAAGCTGGCGCGGTGCATGCAGCAAGGACACACATGCATGTGCATGTGTGTGTGTGTGTGGTGTGTGTGTGTGTGTGTGTGTGTGTGTGTGTGTGTGTGTGTGTGTGTGTGTGTGTGTGTGTGTGTGACAGTTATATTTAAATTTATCATTTAGACACAATTACCACTTACCTTCATTTAACATCCACCAGCACCCACCAACACCAACACCCTTCCCCTCAATCTTCCCCACTACATACCCCCCCCCCCTTCCGCACACTTAAGACACACACAACTTCAATTAAGCACACCCACCAGCACCCACCCACCAGCACCAGCACCCTTCCCCTCAATCTGCCCCACTACCCACATCCTCTCCCCCTCCCCCTCCACACAACTGTGCTGTGGGTGTGAGCATGGGGCCCTCTATGGTATCATCAAACTCACAAACATCTCTATAAGATCACGCACCCGTGCTTTGGGTGTGAGCATGGGGTTCTCTATGAAGTCATCAAAGCCACAAACATCTCTATGAAATCACACACCCGTGCTTTGGGTGTGAGCATGGGGTTCTCTATGAAAGTCATCAAAGCCACAAAAATCTCTATGAAATCACACACCCGTGCTTTGAGTGAGAGCACGGGGCCCTCTATGGTATCATCAAAGTCACAAACATCTCTATGAAATCACACACCCGTGCTTTGGGTGCGAACATGGGGTTCTCTATGAAAGTCATCAGTCCCCGCAGGCCACGGCCTTGTCCCCGCGCTCCATCCCTGTGCAAGTGTGCAAGTGTGCACGTGTGCACGTGTGCAGGTGTGCAGGTGTGCAAGTGTGCAGGTGTGCAGGTGTGCAGGTGTGCAGGTGTACAGGTGTACAGGTGTGCGCGTGTGCATGTGTGAAAATGTGCAGGTGTGCAAGTGTGCAGGTGTGCAGGTGTGCAGGTGTGCAAGTGTGCAGGTGTGCAAGTGTGCAAGTGTGCAGGTGTGCAGGTGTGCAACAAGTGTGCAAGTGTGCAAGTGTGCAGGTGTGCAAGTGTGCAACAAGTGTGCAACAAGTGTGCAACAGTGTGCAACATGTGCGCAAGTGTGCACGTGTGCACGTGTGCAAGTGTGCATGTGTGCATGTGTGCAGGTGTGCAAGTGTGTAGGTGTGCAGGTGTGCAAGTGTGCAGGTGTGCAAGTGTGCAAGTGTGCAAGTGTGCAGGTGTGCACGTGTGCAAGTGTGCTGCAAGTATGTAAGTGTGCAGGTGTGCACGTGTGCAAGTGTGCAAGTGTGCAAGAGTGCAGGTGTGCAGGTGTGCAAGTGTGCAAGTGTGCAAGTGTGCATGCGTGCAGGTGTGCAAGTGTGTAGGTGTGCATGTGTGCAGGTGTGCAAATGTGCAACAAGTGTGCAAGTGTGCAAGTGTGCAAGTGTGCATGTGTGCTAGTGTACTAGTGTGCAAGTGTGCAGGTGTGCAAGTGTGCGAGTGTGAAGTGTGCACGTGTGCAAGTGTGCAAGTGTGCACGTGTGCACGTGTGCAAGTGTGCAAATGTGCAAGTGTGCAAGTGTGCAACAAGTGTGCAAGTGTGCAAGTGTGCGAGTGTGAAGTGTGCAGGTGTGCAACAAGTGCGCAAGTGTGCACGTGTGTAAGTGTGAAATTGTGCAAGTGTGCAGGTGTGCAAGTGTGTAGGTGTGCAAGTGTGCAGGTGTGCAAGTGTGCAGGTGTGCAAGTGTGCAGATGTGCACGTGTGCAAGTGTGCGAGTGTGCGAGTGTGCAAGTGTGCAAGTGTGCAGGTGTGCAAGTGTGCAGGTGTGCATGTGTGCTAGTGTACTAGTGTGCATGTGTGCTAGTGTACTAGTGTGCAAGTGTGCAGGTGTGCGAGTGTGCAAGTGTGCAAGTGTGCAAGTGTGCAGGTGTGCAAGTGTGCATGTGTGCATGTGTGCTAGTGTACTAGTGTGCAAGTGTGCAGGTGTGCAAGTGTGCGAGTGTGAAGTGTGCACGTGTGCAAGTGTGCACGTGTGCACGTGTGCAAGTGTGCAAATGTGCAAATGTGCAAGTGTGCAACAAGTGTGCAAGTGTGCAAGTGTGCAAGTGTGAAGTGTGCAGGTGTGCAAGTGTGCAGGTGTGCAAGTGTGCAGGTGTGCAAGTGTGCAACATATAACAACTGTTTTGTGTCAATGCACGCGGCAAATCGTTGTGCTGTGAGCGAACGCGCGCAGCAGCAGTGTTTTTTCCGTCATTGCGTCAAAAATGCGCGCAGCAGCAGTGTTTTTTCTGTCATTGTGGTGAAAATGCACGCAGCAGCATTGTTTTTGTCATTGTGGTGAAAACGCGCGCAGCAGCAATCTTTGCTCGTCATTGCGCTGGAAACACGCGCAACAGTGATTTCTTTTGGCATTGCGGTGAAAACGCGCGCAGCAGCATTGTTTGCTCGTCATTGTGGTGAAAACGTGCGCAACAGCATTGTTTGTTTTAGCATTGCGCTGAAAACGCGCGCAGCAGCATTTTTTGTTCATCATCGTGCTGAAAACGCGTGCAACAGCGTTGTTTGTTTTAGCATTGCGCTGAAAACGCGCGCAGCAGCATTGTTTGCTCGTCATTGTGCTGAAAACGTGCGCAACAGCGTTGTTTGTTTTAGCATTGCGCTGAAAACGCGCGCAGCAGCATTTTTTGTTCATCATCGTGCTGAAAACGCGTGCAACAGCGTCGTTTGTTTTGGCATTGCACTGAAAACGTGCGCAGCAGCATTGTTTGCTCGTCATTGCGCTGGAAATGCTCGCAACAGCAATTTCTTTTTGGCATTGCGCTGAAAATGAGCGCAGCAGCATTTTTTATTCATCTTTGTGCTGAAAACGCGCGCAACAGAACTGTTTACTCATTGCGCTGAAAACGCACGCAACAATATTTTTGTTTTGCCCACACAGCAATTCCTGCAGGCACTGCTGATGCACACAGCAGCGTGAGTCACAGATGCACACACGGCAGCGTGAGTCACAGATGCACACACGGCAGCGTGAGTCACAGATGCACACACGGCAGCGTTATACACAGATGCACACACGGCAGCGTGAGTCACAGACGCACACACGGCAGCGTGAGTCACAGATGCACACACGGCAGCGTGAGTCACAGATGCACACAGCAGCAGCGTGAGTCACAGACGCACACACGGCAGCGTGAGTCACAGATGCACACACAGCAGCGTTATACACAGATGCACACACGGCAGCGTGAGTCACAGACGCACACACGGCAGCGTGAGTCACAGATGCACACACGGCAGCGTGAGTCACAGATGCACACACGGCAGCGTGAGTCACAGATGCACACACAGCAGCGTAACACACAGACGCACACACAGCAGCGTGAGTCACAGATGCACACAGCAGCAGCGTAACACACAGATGCACACACGGTAGGGTAACACACAGATGCACACACACAGCATCGTGAGTCACAGATGCACACACGGCAGCGTGACACACAGATGCACACACGGCAGCGTAACACACAGACGCACACACAGCAGCGTGAGTCACAGATGCACACAGCAGCAGCGTAACACACAGATGCACACACGGTAGGGTAACACACAGATGCACACACACAGCAGCGTGAGTCACAGATGCACACACGGCAGCGTGACACACAGATGCACACACGGCAGCGTGAGTCACAGACGCACACACGGCAGCGTGAGTCACAGATGCACACACGGCAGCGTTATACACAGATGCACACACGGCAGCGTGAGTCACAGACGCACACACGGCAGC
>Ga0307968_1002844_pt1 | contig 14432 bp, 14 predicted proteins | sample OrgLakmetagen650_FD_201834 | JGI IMG/M metagenome (GOLD analysis project Ga0307968, IMG submission 201834) | Saline water microbial communities from Organic Lake, Antarctica - #650 | ecosystem: Environmental > Aquatic > Non-marine Saline and Alkaline > Saline | place: Antarctica: Organic Lake... | reverse complement strand
GTGATATCAAAATTAGCTCCAAGCGCGCCAGTGTGAACCCCCTGGCCGGATTCTTGAAGCCCCTGTCCCCAGCCTCAGCCACAGCCACAGCTTCAGCCTCTTCAATAAACAGCAGTAGCAGTGCACAGGCAGAATTCACAGGGCTCTCGAACTCAAAAATGAATTCCCGACAGAGCCCTCCCGAAGTGCCCTCGAACCCAAAAATTATTCCCCAGACCCCCTCACGAACTGAAATCGAAAGATAAATTAATTTTTTGAAAGTGTGGTCCCGAAGTGATCGTGAACCTACGGTATTTTAATAACATATTATATAATGAAATAGTATTGGGAACGTTTTGGGTGATTTTGGGGCGAATCGGGTCCAATTTGGGTCAAAAATCGGCATTCCCAAAATGCATAAAACTACGGTACTGTATTATACGCGTATTGCGTATTTATTGCATATTTTACCGTATTGAACGTCTCTGAGGTCCGTATGACCCATCCCTGTAAGGCTGTCAACTTGTATGCAGGCATATGTCTGTTTAGGGCCACCCAAAAGCGCAAGCAGCATCTACATTACGAGGAAAGCATTTGATGCACGCACGGATTTTATTTGCCTTCCAAGTATACCAGGTTACTTTGTCTTCACTGTATACCAGGTTACTTTGCCTTCACTGTATACCAGGTTAATTTGCCTTCCATGTGTAACTGTTTAGGTCCAACCGAGATGTGCAAGCTGCGCACGAACAGCGGGAGAGGGAACTGCAGCATATATTGGAGTCTGTACGTGCTGAAATGAAACGAGCTGTTGAGGCCAAGGTGGGAGGACTCCTCATTCAAAAAAGATGCAGGCAGAATGAGTGCAGCTAAGATAAGAGAGAAGCAGAGTTCGGACCATCTCAGAATAGACAGGTGTTTAAATAAATATGTTTAAAAATTCCTTTGTACAGAACCGATGGGATTTTAGAAAAGTGATCATTAAGAAATGCGTATTTTAATGCCAATTATGTTAGTTCAAATAATACAATGCTACGCAAATTGAGTGCTTAGAAGGAGTGAGAGAAGGAGGTTGTTATCTTAATCAGTAGCTAAGCGTCAAACCTCACAGCTATTGTCCAGCATGATAACACGATTTTTGGCGATCCTCCTTGCACAAAGACACAGCCAACGCAGTGTTTTCTCTGCTGCTTGCTTAATCTCCTAATACACAACAAACAGTGCTTTGTCTCATTCCAAGCCCTTTTACAGTTTTAATGACATCAACCTCTTAAATTGATGATCCTTGTCAAGAAATGTTTTATTTGACACTCTACATCGTGTCTCCAGGACAAAGATCTACAGTTAAGGCATGCAGACAACAAGATGCTTAAGGAAGAGCTATTGCGGGTAAGGGGACAGAATTGTTTAAAGATGAGACTACGCTACCCTAAATGAGCGAGTACATTTCACGAAGGAGGAATTCAACAGGATGACAGAGGCACAGGCTTGTGTATGCGCATATGCATATGCAACTATTCTATACGTATGCACATAACTGCTTCTTTGCCTGACTGCTCGCAAAATGTACGCACACATGTCCGACAGCCGTGCTGGTCTGCTTATTAATGATGTAGCATTTATGCATCAATAAATCTACAGGTGGAAACAGATTTAGCCATGCTGGTCTGCTTATTAATGATGTAGCATTTATGCATCAATAAAACTACATGTCCGACAGCCATGCTGGTCTGCTTATCAATGATGTAGCATGTATGCATTAATCAAACTACAGGTGGAAACAGATTTGCGTGGCGTGCGGCAACAGCGCTCGCCCAGCGTGCTGAAGTCAATGAGCATGAACGTGAGGTGAAGGAATTAATCTTTCAGGAGCATCATCATCGGTACAGAGGTATTTCATCACATGTTGGGTCCACAGTGATCAAGTGGCTGCTGTCTGCTGTAGATAGGTATTAAGGACTGAGAAAGTTAGAAGAGCTACTACTGCAGAAGAATTCATAGAAACACATTTAGATGACATTTTGAACAGGGGTGTCTGTTGCAGTCTTTTTTGGTGTTTCTACTCAGACACTTGTCTTTTGTATGGATAGAACTCTGGTTTACTTTTTTCCTGTGGTGGTGTGTACATAAAGTGCTTGAGGTATCAGAAGGTATACTGTACATATATGGATCATGGCCGAGCATCTTTTTTCTGGACAGACTGTAGAGCATTGTGTGCTGCTGATAATTCACTTTTCCGAGTCTGTTCAGGCGTTTTTTTGTTCTACATTGTGCACATCTTGCTATTCGCTTATTTATAACTGTGTACATTGTACAAATGATATGAGACATGTTTCATTATCTTCCTCCGATGTTTCCCCTGCCACGCACACCCTGGAATTCTGCTGCTTAGGATTTGTGGCACAAATGGCATCCAAACCTTGGTATTGCCCCGTGCAAGAAAAATTACAAAGGGTTTACTAGGGGGTTAGCCACAAAAGGCTCCAGCGTCGTCAGGCAAAAGGCCACAGATGAAATTTGCAGATTTAAACCGCATTTTAACCGTAGCGGTTGAAGTGAACCGTTCGGTTGAATTCAACCGCTTCAACCGCTATTCAACCGAGGCTGTTATTTTGGAATTAAGCTGGTTATGGTCCCTGTTGTAGGTAATTATAAATAAGCTAAAAAAATGTATTGTCTGTTTGGGATGTTGTGTCAGTGTATGAGACGGTGCCACCCACACGCAAAGGGGTGATGTGTAGAGAAATGGAGGCTTCTTATAAAATGTTACAAAAATTTGGTGCTGTCTTTACGTGGCGTACAGCTAACCTCCTACCTAGACCTAGGGTCTAGTGTTCTCCTCACAGGACTTCATCTTAACAAAATGGATGTCACGTTTAAGTATGCCGATATCTTTAGACCGGTGGTTCCTCTGGGAGAGTGCTGATGGCTGGTGGTGCTGCTGAGGTGCTCTCAATGTAACTCAGCTGCCTCATGCCACTCTCAGAGAATCCACCCCCCTCCAATAGCTTGTTGTTTATGTGCTGAAAATGGATCGTTTTGCGTCCGAGAGGTGAGGAAAAATGAGCCATTCGGCCTCATCGTTCGTTTAAACTGTACCAGGTTTCTTGAGATCTGTGCACAACCAACCATTTTCCGCCGCTTATATTACAAGTTACAAGTGAAGTCGAATCAGATTCCATGAGGGAATCTTCATGGCTTTTTAGACGTATTGTATCCACAATGGTAATATTGGGTGTGCTGGGCCAGAGAGGCCATAGAGGGCTCTGTTTGGTCGTGGGGAGAGGGTGCAAGTGATGGTTCTTGCGCTAACGAGACCACATGCTTGCAGTTACCAATCATGGGAGTTGTTGTATCAACTAAAAGGCAACATCGTTGAGAACAATTTGCTTTCACTAAACATCTCAGCTGTCAGACTAAATCATTCTTGACAATCAAGTAATGAAAATGCCTCACCTCTGGACTTCAACCCAAAGCTTCAAGAGTTATGGACAGCCCATCCAAGAGAGAGAGAGTTTGGATCCAGAACAGGTGCGTTTTTCACACACTTTACAAGGGGTTACAAGGATGGCCTACAGCCCGAAACTCTGGCTGATGGCAATTGGCTGGTGAAACAAAAACAACCAGTGTCGAAAATTGAAACTAAATCTGACACAAACTTGAGGAGTCTGTATGAGTCTTGATTAGGAATGCATTGATCTCAAAATCAGTCGCATTTCACAAAACCTGCACTGACAACAAAGATGTTTGCATTTGACTTTGAAATATCTCAAAGACAAAAGTGCGCTACATGCCACTCCTCTACCAGCAAAGCAAAACATAACCCCTGCCAACATGGGACATGTGCATGCATCTTAGTAGTCTGGAACAAAGCTGCCAGGGAGCAACTTATTACAAACAAAAATCTTGGTTAGAAAAAATAAAACAAGACCTATCACCAGAAGCAATCTAGAATTTTAAAAACGCAGGCACTACCTTTTCCTGACTGCCAACTGAAAGGATACTGCCAAGAATGGCAAAAATATGTAGGCTCCTCAAAGACTCAAGAAACACAGTTATCAATGCAAATATTGGCGACAAAAGCGATACATAACACAGTCAGGTTCCCTCCCATCATGTACAACAAAAGCGCTTGTTGTAACTCAAGGCCCCTGACTGGAAAGATTAACCTTCACAGATGGAATTGTATTACAACGAAATGGATCTCATTCTATTGGAGCTGGAGTCTACTACCTACAATCCAAAAAAAACACCGAAGTAAATCCTGGAGGGACGACAAGCACCAACAAAACCATTAACAAAGCCAAGGTAGCAGTAATTGCCGCTGCTTTGATGAATGAACACACCCATATCGCAACAGACAGCGCTGGAGCAAAATAGAAAGACTCCGCTGGTAGTGGTGACATAGCCAGCATGATTAAGGCTGCTGGTGCACTATGGCAAATAAGAAATAGCATCCTCTACCCACAACGCATGAAACGGCATCAACATGCCAAACTCTTGAAACCATTGCACACCACATCCAACTATCGAAAGGCACCATCCATCCCTGCAAGGTTAAAGCTCATGCTGGCATCCTAGGGATGGTGCGCTGATGCCAAAGCAAAGTGCTTGGCGGAAAATCAAAGTGGCCATGATATCCACATTAACACCGACGCCCATCTCCATTCATCCATACTCTGGCCAGCAAGGGTGGAAAACCCTCCCCCAGCTTGCCTACCAGATACGTTAACACCTGCCAAACAGGGCCTCCAGCAGAAAGGCTCTCCATTTTCTCAGATCTCGGTAAAAGCACACAGGCACGACCAGCACAAACTTGGTCCTATATCAAGAGATATTTCAAACCATCAGTCCATCAAATGTGTCACAAAAGACCAAGAACTGATCAAAGGAGGCACTGTTGAGACAAACATAAGTAACTCATTTCGGTAGAATGCAAGTGTCACCTCTGGAGAAAAGAAAAATGTCATGCTCTGCAGCACAGATTTGATATACAACTAAAAGCGTGCCGCTCAGTGCAACCATATAGAGCCCACCATTCTGCTTTATGTCACGCCCAATTGTTGGCTGTGACAATTTGTGTGATTTGGTTAGTTGGTTTTTCAATTGAGGTTGTTTTGCCTGGTCTCGTGCAATAAGCTGGCGAAGCCAGTTTATTGAAGATAGCATTTTCTGGTTTTGATATTGCGGTATTCAATTAGCTCAGTAAACTACACAATGCTCAGCCAGATGGTTGATTAAACTTCCCAGCCCTGGGGAGGAGAGGCGCGGCAGCCGACTAGAGTGTGTGTAGTATAGTATACGTCAGTGTGTCAAGTAAGTCGGATTTGAGAAACAGCAGAGAAAGAGAGAGAGAGAGAGAGAGAGAGAGAGAGAGAGAGAGAGAGAGAGAGAGTATCAGGAGAATTGCAGTCTGTAGTGCAATTCCCAGCCTTTGCTCGAGAGAGACTCGACCCTGGCTTAAAACCATAATGGATTGTTGTGCTGAGACATATACTTTGCAGTGACAGTGATTTGCTATGACATTTATCTGCCAAAGCCAGGCGGCACCTACCACCCATCCCATTATAAATAAAATTATCAGTAATAGGCACAACACTGCATGCAGGACAAATATTCATATAAGCTATTCAAGGTACACAGGGTGCCTGCCTAGTACTAGTACAAGCAGATGTGGGCAGTCGTGAATAAATGGTACAACAAGGCATTACACGCCCTTTGGAAGAGAAGACACAGATAGGATTGATTCCAACCTGGCTTTTACCTTCCGATCTCAATGCGCAACAGCGGCGGAAAATAAGCAAGCCATATGCAATCATGGTCCTCCGGCCCATCCAGCAACCACGCCCCAAAAGAAACCCAACAAACACGTACCAAACCAGGTTTGCCAATAATCAATAATGCAAGAAGATTTGCCCGTGATAACCTAGCAGATGGCGCTGCCAATCCATAACCCCTGGCTATAACATCAAGAGACATACAACCAAACAAACGCGATATACATTTAGATTAAAATTAAGTACTGTGTAGACACTTCCCCTACTCAACAAGCAGAAAAGGCACGAGAACAACATAAGCTGCTAATGCCTCATTCACTCGGACACCGCAAAACCCTTCACACCATCCTGCTAGGAGCAACAGGCACCATCTACAGCAGCCACACAAGGAACCCACTTCACAGCCTCGAAGTTATTGGTCTGCATGCCACAACACTCGTGCAATCAAGCCTACATGCAATGAGATCCGCAACAGAAATCATACGAGACATAGAACACATATACCACAGATATCTGAGCAATACTTATGGTGGTGTGCAGGCTTCTGCCTCCCAGCCACCTGATCCCCACTGAAAAGCTTCTCTTATTTTATTCTCCAGGTAGGATGCTGTGTGTCTCTGCATCCATTGGGTGGTGCAGAACACAAAACAATATCCTGTTCTAATCCATTTAGTGTTTACACTATCTGCGTTTTTTTTCTTTTTCTCTTTTCAAATTCATCAAGGGCCTAAAACTGCACAATCTCACGAGGAAACGAATTCATCATTCAGATTCCCAACGATCATCGTGAACACACAGATCATGTATGTTAAAGCAGACGTTTAAGTCTGAGATACCGGTCTGGACATTTGGAAAATTTACTCTATGTATGTATAATCGTAACAGATCATCACCTCCACAGCAAGAAAAAGCCGAGCTCCACAACCACAACGCCTCAGTTCTCAGTTAAGAACAATGTTGGGAGCCTGATCAATGAATAATGAGTACTATTTGTATTCTTTATCATCGGTTGGTCAAGTTGCCTTTTGAACATTGAATCTGCCAGGTTCTAGGTTCGCTAAATTGTATGCTGTGGGTGAGGCTGAGGACCTCTGTAGCTGGACCCCGCTCCAGCGAACTTGCCCGCTCTGTGGTGCGACCAGGTGAGGGCCACAAGTGAATGCCGATCTACTGTTTTCAATCATACGATTTCAGTGAGTTTGCTACATTCCCCATGCATTTCAAAATACGTACCGACACAATTGTTGCCTCGAATGATTTGACCCAAACACTTGTATTTATAGAAAACGAAGATTCGAATTCAATAGCGAATGCTGTCGTCCCTCCTTCCTCGTTTTGTCCGGGTCGGGCAGCAGGTTCAGCTTCCTGCCGGATTCCGGCAGTCGCTGTTGAGCAGTCTCCAGGCAGGATCTAAATTGGTGTGTGTACTACATGACAGCATGAACTCCTCAGCATGCCAGTGCTTGCATGCAGCTGTAAATCCCTTTTTTCATTGCGTAGGAGCAGCAGCAGCAGCAGCAGCAGCGTCAGATGTCCAGTGGCGGACCCTCCTTTCCCATGTGCGTGCAAGTGCGCTGACATGTACTACTGCCTTGGAAAACGAGCAACCTTTCTTGCTCACACAGGGACTCCACGGGCCACATTCTTCCCCATGGAGGTTCTCTCGTGAACCTGATGGTGGGAGCAGAGCAGCGCAAAGCCCTTGAGGCAAGCAGCACACATCGACAGGTAGGAGGACCTGTGCATATTACAATGGCGTATATAAGGGCAAATACAACGCACAAAAGCACGCATGTACGCACATGCACGCGCTCACGCATGCACCCACACACATGCATGCAGGTGCACGTGCGAACATACACACACACACACACACACACACACACACACACATACACACACACACACACACACACACACACACACACACATATAAACATACAAACACACACAATATTTGCACAGGAATGCAGCGACCGCAATGCTTGTGACGTAGAGCTCTTATCCGTGGGCGCGTTCTCTCCGCTGACAGGCTTCATGAACAAGGAAGTGTATGAGCACTGCCTCTCTGAGATGAGGTGCGACGATACCTGCGTTGATGTCTGGCATTCCGGGGAAATGTGCAGCTGCGCTTGTCACTGTGGTATGGGTGACCTTTGGTGGGGGCCTGGCCGGTTTGAGCTTAACAAGCGGAGCCTTCCCTCAATGAATGCCGATTCACATGAACCACAATCAACTTCTAGTTCGGTTAAATCCCTGTGCCACCTTCCTTATGATTTCACTCGCGGGTGCCCGCGCTCAGTTTCCACCATAGCTGTGACAAGCGCCGTACTTTAGCCCAGTGTATGACCAAGGAAGTATTCTGACCCTTCCCTGCCAAAAGCGTTGTATTTTTACGGCCATGGCCAGCTCTATTCAGTCATGTATGTTGCGCACGCTGGTTCCTTGACAGCAACTCGTCAAAGGGTCTCACACGTTTGTGTAACAAACACACATACATGCACACACACACTCATGCTCACACACACATACATACAGACAGACAGACAGACAGACAGACAGACAGACAGACAGACAGACAGACAGACTGACTGACTGACTGACTGACTGACTGACTGACTGACTGACTGACTGACTGACTGACTGACTTGCACAGCTCCCTTTAAACTTGTGCTTACTCATTGAAGCATGCGTATTGTGTACTATACCTACGCACAGGCTGCCTGGCAGCAACTTGTTATTTGGACTGCCTGTGGTGCTAGACACCCATGACCCCACAATCAAGGAGGGTAGCCGCGTGAGTGGGGAATGCTGATGAGGGGGTGTTCCATTCGTTGTGATGCCACAGCATTTGGCCGTACGCTCAGCACACCATGGACACCCACAAACCTAAGATGCTCATTAGGCTTGTCCAGTGCTCAACCTTGTTCAGTGTGCTGCGCGTGTACTCTGGTCAGTGTCCAGGCTCCGAGGGAAGAGCGGCCCAAATGCTCAGCAACTTTGGGCAAAGCAGAAAGCTGTGTGTTTGTGTATGTGTGTGTGTGCGTGTGTGTGTGTGCGTGTGTGTGTGTATGTGTGTGTTTGTGATTCGTTTTTGACAGCCTGGCTGCTAGGCTCCTTCCAAAGACACAGGTGTAGCCGGGAAACATCCGACATGTCATTCTACATGTCATCCTACATGTCATTCTACATGTTACCCTACATGTCATTCTACATGTCATCCGACATGTCATTCTACATGTCATCCTACATGTCATTCTACATGTCATCCTACATGTCATTCTACATGTCATCCTACATGTCATTCTACATGTCATCCTACATGTCATTCTACCTGTTATCCTACATGTCTGTTTCCTCGTTTCCTTCTGTTTATTATTCCTTACACCCAAACTACAAAGTATGCATGGCACACGCGCACACCACGCAGTCACACACACACTCTTGCAAACACAGACACGCACAGACACACACACACATGTGCAACACACTCTTTATTTTTGCTGCCAGGTGTTGCTGGAATACCAGGGCCAGACGCTGGGTATGCTTGAGGTAGAGAGCAGGTGGGGAAATGGAAGCATGGAGTGAATATGCAACCAATACACACAAACACACAGTGAAAGAGCACTTGCCAGCAGCTGTAGCCTAGTCGCAACGCTTTTGTGTATGTGTGTATTGGTTATTAGTTGCATATTCATTCAAGTAGGTGTGTACGCACACGCACACACGTATACGCACATACACATGCATATGCATATGCACACAATGCACAAACACACGTACGCACATACGTACTCACACGCGCCACGCACCATACATGCACATGGGCGCATGCACACTCACACAGACATGCACACTACGCACAGGTGGGCCCCTGACAAGGCTAAGGAAACAAAGCTGGGCTACGGGACCAGCTCCTTGGAGCACCCAGGTGGGTCTGTGCCATGGCACGTATAGGCTTAGTAGTCTGTGGCATGTATAGGCTCAGTAGCATGTATAGGCTCAGTAGCATGTATAGGCTCAGTAGCATGTATAGGCTCAGTAGCATGTATAGGCTCAGTAGCATGTATAGGCTCAGTAGCACGTATAGGCTCAGTAGCATGTATAGGCTCAGTAGCATGTATAGGCTCAGTAGCATGTATAGGCTCAGTAGCATGTATAAGCTCAGTGGCGTGTATAGGCTCAGTAGCAGCGTATCATGTATAGGCTCAGTAGCAGCGTATAGGCTCAGTAGCATGTATAGACTCTGTAGCATGTATTGACTATAGGCTCTGTAGCAGCGTATGTGCAACATGTACGTAGGCATTTCTTAGTGTGAATGTGCCCCTACGTCTAAGATGTATGTCTGTGCATGAGGTTGTGTGCGTGCTGCTACCTCCCTTGTTACCGCTAGCACTTTCTCTTCCTTTTTTGGGCAGCATGCCCATTGCACCTTGCACACCATCACCAATCACAAACCCTTGGCTCCACCGCCCACAGCATCCCCCTCAGCAAGCCTACAATGCATTGCATGTGCCTCTCTCTCTCTCTCTCTCTCTCTCTCTCTCTCTCTCTCTTTTGTGAATCGTATAATGATCTCAACGCGTGCTGACTGTTTCCCATCATTTGCGCAAGCACTAGTGCGTGTGCCTTTCCGCGCACGATGTGTCTACTGTGAATGTGCCTGTACCACTGACCTTCTTTGTGGCACCAACATATTTTGCAATCGATCTGATTTGTTTACGCCGACAGTGCTACTTGTTTCATGCCAACGTGCAGTTTGAGAAAAAAATGTAGAGCTGGCCACTTTCCTCTTCAGCCAGCCCCTCTCACCCTGCACACACACACACACACACACACCAGTGTACTTGCATTCTTGATGCGAGCCTCTCGGTAATATGAATGCAAGACACGAACGCATGGTTTAAAACGTGTTTCGGTACGAGTTCTCGTGCTAAGTACGTACGGATCTGGCAAACGGTTTGCAGGTGTGAAGATGGTGGCCATGGAGCGGGGGCAACACTACATCGGTGGCAAACTGCACGGCTTTGAGGTGCCTAAAAGGTAACGAGGGCCCTAAGCGTAAGAACGTTGTGTTGTTGGGAAGAGTAAGGGTTCGGCCATGAACATTCTACAGTTCAAAGTTCAAATAGATGCTCGGAGCTCAGAGCCACAAGCACTTGTGGAAAGCTGCAAGGCTCAAAGGTGCCGAAAAAGTGGTGAAGGCCCGGAGGGAAGCGCGCTGCTCTGTTGGCGGTTCAATTTGATGCTTGGTGCTGAAAGCTGCGAGCAGTTTTTAGAAACAACAAAGCTGTAAGGTGTCCATAAAAAAGGCGTTCAACTGGTAAATGATGGCTCAGCCAACGGGACATTTCACGAGTGCCGTGTCAATAACACTTTGGGAAAGTTGCATGGACTTGGGGTGTCCCATTTGGGGGGAATGTAGGTCATAAGCCATCAAATCAAACATGGTCTGCCGTGAGGGTCCGACATGGAACAGTGTGTGCTTGGTGCTGAGTGTGCTGAGTGTGCTGTGTGCTTGGTGCTTGAATGTGCTGTGTGCTTGGTGCTGAGTGTGCTGTGTGCTTGGTGCTGAGTGTGCTGTGTGCTGTGTGCTGAGTGTGCTGTGTGCTTGGTGCTGAGTTGCAAGCACTTTGGAAAGATTGGGGGTTGCTCTTATGAAGGCAACAAGGGTCACAAGCCATAAGCCATCAAACATAATTATACCGCTGGAGGCTCAAGCCCATGAGCGTTCCAACACGGATTGTTCCAACTGCTTGGGGCCCGTTCCTGGGCAACCCTGAAAAAGGTGACACACACACAGATTAGAGCTGTCAAACCGATGGGGGTTCGAAGGTGGTGACTGGGACTGACAGGAGATGTGTTGTGCGGTGACAACATGCGGCATCAGCTGCACAGCTTTGAAAAGCCTGTGGTCGTTGCAGACCAGAGACATATAGAAAGGAGGCTGTTTGGGCTGACAGGAGGTTTGTTGTTCTATCAGGTCATGAGGCATTGCACAGCTTTGAACCGCCTGGTCGTTGCTGACTAGAGACGCACGGAATAGAGGCTGTTTGGGCTGACAGGAGGTTTGTTGTTCTATCAGGTCATGAGGCATTGCACAGCTTTGAAACGCCTGGTCGTTACTGACTAGAGGCGCACAGAAAGGAGGCTGTTTGGGCTGACTGGAGGTTTGTTGTACTATCAAATCATGAGGCATTGCACAGCTTTGTAACGCCTGGTCGTTACTGACTAGAGACGCACGGAATAGAGGCTGTTTGGGCTGACAGGAGGTTTGTTGTTCTATCAGGTCATGAGGCATTGCACAGCTTTGAAATGCCTGGTCATTACTGACTAGAGGCGCACGGAAAGGAGGCAGTTGGGGTTGACCAGGAGGTTTGTTGTACTGTGTACTATCAAATTATGAGGCATTGCACAGTTTTGAAACGCCTGGTCGTTACAGACTAGAGGCGCACAGAAAGGAAATGGCAGCTCTAGGGCTGAAGGCTGTGACTGTCAAAGCACGGCTCTGAGGTGTGAGGGTTTCGCAAACATTGAGGGGAAAGGCCAAGCAGCATGGACTTGTGGATTAACTTGGACGACGAGAAGATGGGAAAGGAAGGAGCCCTTGAAAAAGATGGGAAACGAAGGAGCCTTTGAAAAAGCCATTGAAAAAGCCCTTGAAGATGGCCCTTGAAAAGGCCCTTGAAAAGATGGGAAAGGAAGGAGCCCTTAAAAAAGATGGGAAAGGACTGAATGGAGTGCATTCGTTTTTGTTGCACGAGGCAGCCTTTTGCCGATTCATTCTAGCACTGTCCCTGCACCGCACGTGCGTGAATGAATTTGCTTGTCAAAGCTGGGTGAGTGAGGTGCAAGCGATGCTGCCCTCAGGCTGCTCACTTTTATAACATCACCTGTGTTGATGCTTGTGCTTGGGCAGGGTGCCCCCCTGAGATCAAGCCTCTGCTGAAATACTTCCACACACTGTGCTCACATGGGTTACAAGGGGTTACAAGGATGGCCTACAGCCCGAGACTCTGGCTGATGGCAATTGGCTGGTGAAACAATGCTCACATGACCTGCACAACTACTCGTAATCTTTGGTTCACGTGACGTGCACAACTGCTCGCTATCTTGGGTCCCAGGATGCCTTCAATGTGGACCTCTGCTGAGATGCTGCCAAGCACTGTGTTCACGTGCCATGCACCACTTTTTGGCACCCTGTGCTGCACAGTGCCTCCTTTCAGACCTCTGCTGGGATGCTGCCAAACACTGTGTTCGTGTGCCATGCACAGATTCTTGGCATCCGATGCTGCAGAGTGCCCTCTCCTCAGGCCTTTGCCCAAACATTGCTGCCACTGTGTTTGTTTGACTTAACTGACATTGCGCTTGCGTGGCAGACACCCTTGTAGCCCCCTTTGTATATAACCCTGCGCTTTTTATAACCCTGCTGCCCCCTTTGTTTAACCCTGCCGCCCCTGCGCTTGTTTGACTGACACAAACGCCCATTATGATGTGGGGCGTTCCCCTGCCAGACTTCTGCTGCCGTTGCGCTCTCGTGACACACTTACACACACACACACTTACACACACACACACTTACAAACACACACACACTCACACACACACGCACACACACACACTTACACACACATTTACACACACACTTACACACACACGCATGCCCATAATGTCGTGTGCAGGGTGTTCCCCTGCCAGACCCCTGCTGAGGTGCGGGCGATGCTGCCTGCCAAGACTGACGTGGTAGTGTTCCAGTGCCGCAACCCTGTGCACAGGTGTGTGTGTGTGTTTGTGTGTGTGTGTAAGAGTGTGTGTGTGTGAGAGAGAGAGAGAGTATGTGTGTAAGTGTGCGTGCGCGTGTTAGTATGTGTGTATGTGCATACGCATGTGCGTGTGTGTTTGTGCTTGTATGTAAGAGTGTGTGTGTGTAAGAGAGAGAGAGAGAGAGAGAGAGAGAGAGAGAGATAGAGAGAGAGAGAGAGAGAGAGAGAGAATATGTGTGTAAGTGTGCGTGCGCGTGTTAGTATGTGTGTATGTGCATACGCATGTGCGTGTGTTTGTGCTTGTATGTATGGGTGTGCGTGCGTGCGCTCTTACTTGTACGTTGCTGTTTTTTGTGATTAGCGCCGCTGCCCTGCTGAATTGTTTGCCTGTCTGTCTATGTGTGCCTATGTATGTGCCTATGTGTGTGCCTATGTGTGTGCCTATGTGTGTGCCTATGTCTGTGCCTATGTGTGTGCCTATGTATGTGCCTATGTGTGTGCCTATGTGTGTGCTTATGTGTGTGCCTATGTGTGTGCCTATGTATGTGCCTATGTGTGTGCCTATGTGTGTGCCTATGTATGTGCTTATGTGTGTGCTTATGTGTGTGCCTATGTGTGTGCCTATGTGTGTGCCTATGTGTGTGCCTATGCGTGCCTGTCTGCCTACCTGCTGTGCTGCAAAAAAGTGGTTGAGTGATCCAGGGCCACAACCACACACAAAATTGTGTTTGTAGATGTACCCAATGCAATTCTTGATCATGCCACGAAGAGCTCAAGCTAAAAGTGAAAGGCATAACAGCCAATGGTTACAATGGTTACAATTGGGGGTGACCTTCAGCCAGGTTGTTTGGCTGATCGGCTGCTGACTGGTCTCGGCCAGCCACAAATAAATCCATAAGCTCAGAAAGAAAAA
>Ga0307968_1002839_pt1 | contig 14444 bp, 19 predicted proteins | sample OrgLakmetagen650_FD_201834 | JGI IMG/M metagenome (GOLD analysis project Ga0307968, IMG submission 201834) | Saline water microbial communities from Organic Lake, Antarctica - #650 | ecosystem: Environmental > Aquatic > Non-marine Saline and Alkaline > Saline | place: Antarctica: Organic Lake... | reverse complement strand
TCATGAACAAGTTGGTTGTTGACCTGTTGCAGCAAAAAGGGTTGGGCTGCTGAAAAGTCCTCAAAAAAAGGTGAAAACAGAAAGGAAAAGTGTTTCCTCAGCTCACAAACTTGATGGTCTTGGCAAAATAAAAGAGCATGCACCTCGTTCTGAACATGTTCATCTTCACCAGGACATTGGTCACATACGCAAGAACCCCCCTAAAAAGTCCTGCTTGCGACCTACTCTCGATTTGCTGGCACCGAAGTGCACCTATTTTAATTTACAAGCTCAAAATGTGAATTTCGCCGAGTTGAATTTCCTGCGGCCATGCTCTAATTATTTTTAGATTTTGCGATTAAATTGCTGCAGGCTTTTAACTTGAACCTGCAGACAACCATGGAAAAAAGTTCGGATGCTCGCAAAGTCCTGGAAGGCAAGAGGAAGTCAGAGGAATGCAAATTTGCACCACCAGGTGTGTGATCTTGCTTTGGGTGTGTCACGGATCAAGGCTGATCATGAGCTACAGTTGTGGACACAGGTGCTGCAAGGGGATAATTATAAATGCTTGTTACATAGGTATATGCATATGTCTCCGCCAACCGACAGAAAGGAAAGCCCACTCAGCCTAGGGTGTAACTATTACCCCCTTGTACTCTCTTCAGTCAATTTTTGTGTAATTTTATGCAAAATACAGTGGAGCTCATTGATAGGGGCACTACACTACCTAGCTGACCTCCTCCCTTGGTTATATATGTTATGTATCACTATATCAGCAAAGCTTAACATGAGGCACCACTCCCTGTGTTCTTGTGCAGCAGCTGCTCATCCGCACCGACGACACAGTCTGGAAACCTTTGACCAGCCGTGGTACGAATCCTCTTATCATGACGTCACATTGATGGAAGTGCTGGTTGTTCCTACTTGAACATCTGCCTGGACACGCACACGCGCAGGTGGTCACGTGCAGATTCTTGTGCTTACAATACAGAGTGAGTGTATGTGTCTGTCTGGCAGACAGGGCAGAAGGCAAAGATAATTCATTTACGCGTATAAATTGCTGCAAACCTCCAGAACGCTATGGTGCTGCCGTACACATATGTGTGAACATGTATTGTTCTCCACACAAAATAAGCGATGAAAGAAAGCCGCCATGCGGTGGAAGTTGTATTTATTGTTGGACGCCACACGCAAATTTGATTTAGGAGTCAATGTGTATATTGGCAACTTTCAACAAGGGTTATAGTGCAATGAATTCGGAGATTGTGCACCAAGCGAAAATCTTGACTTCTCTTTGAACAGCTCTTGTTGATTCTCAGGTGGCAGATTGATCTGAAGGGACAAATTGCACACATTTATAAGTGTGTGCAGATCTTTGTTATGGTGTCAAGGCTTCCATTCTCTTCAGCATCCCTCTCCAATGAAAGGACTTTGCAGCTGTGTAGTGAGTAAATTGCGAGGTCTGAAGAGGGGCTTTAAAGAGGCATGCTCAGCACTCCGTGCGGACTACACAAATTATGTGTTCCCCTCCAGCTCAAACCGATCAGGGAATCTAAGGCCCAAGAGCAGGCTGATGAGCTGCACATGATTGAAAGCATGGAGTTTCACACATCATCCTAACTATCCATTATAAAGACAGCAAGAAAAGAAGAAAAGTAAATAAAGTAAACACCTCAGCACAGCAGGATTTACTGCTGGGCTACAAGAGCAATTCCCTGCCGTTTGGCGGTGAGGAGCTTTCAGGTGCTGGCACGTTCGTTCATCAAATGCTCTTTCCCCCTCATGTTGAATGCGGTATCAATTGTAGCGGCAGCCTCTGTCTCTTTCAGCCTTCTTCTTCATACTTCCTGCCTGCACACAGGAACCCCCAGGAGTATGAGGAGTGCCTTGCCAGCAGGCACCAGAAAGCGAGGTATACGCTTGTACTCAGCAAAGCAAGAGCACAGCGTAAAAGCAGAGGGTTGCTCTCTCGAAGCAGATCGTCATTATACCAGCATAATATGCGCAGGTTTTTTTGCATTTATCAGCATTTTTATTTTGTTGTCACATGCAGCTTTACACCGTCAGACCTGGCGCTGACACACAGCGCCTTGCTCCGTGCATCCGAGAACAGTGCGGTGTTGAAGGGGAAGGAGAAGGAGAAGGAGAATGTCGAGCAGCCAAAACAAATTGAAGAGGAAACGAGCACGGCAATGCAGAAGTAGTAGCAATCCTCCTGACTTGAGCGTAGCAACAAAGGTAGAAGCGCACTTGTGCTAGTTACGACACCCTTTTTGATGTGCATTTGGCGATAGGTCCAAAAAACTTTTTGCTAAAAGGGCCACTTGTCTAAGCTATGGCTCTCAGTTTCTCTAGCAATCCATAAGCCCTAGACACTTCGTGTCCTAGGGTTCCAATTTTGCTTATTCTTTTTCGAGGATACAAAACAAATCATCTGGTAGCAAGTAAGAGGGTGCAATATAATCTGGTCTTGACACTCGCATCTGGTCTTGACACTCGCAACATGAGCCTTGGCATATTGGAACCATCAGTCCAGACATTTTTGTATTACAGCATGGCTTGTGAAGTTCAGGAGGACAGGTCAACCGCATGACATTAACCGCTTGACGTATCACAAAGAGAAAGGGATAAATCTGGAAGCTAGAAGGCCACATGTATGTAATCGTCCTCAGTACAAGGCTATATTGCACGTCTGCATGCACACGGATTGGGCTAAGGATGCAGGGGGGTTATGTAGTGCTTTTAGAATTCAGTGTCTTGACGCATGCAGTAAAGACGTAAATAGCGGAGTTATTCAGTATGCAAGCAATAGATTAAGTACAAATCACATAAGACCGGTAAATATGCAATTGATGAAATGGCAATGCCTACAGAGCTGCAACTCACCCCAAAAAAGGAGCAATTACTTAATGCAGAAAAATTAGGTTTTACAAAAAGAGCAGCCCTGTAAAAGTTTCGTCTTGGTCTGAGATACAGCTTGGACATTTGGGAGCAAAGTCGTCCAGCCTAAATAATGGAAAGAGACGAGCGAAAAACATTCAAATGCAGAATCCTTTTTGGCATAGAGCATGGCTTCCAACAGCTTAGACACGTATGCATAAAATGAACTACAGTATGAAATTGCAGGATTTGTGTTTTGCATATGCATTAGACTTGATTTCAGTGGCTTGGCATGTTCTTTTGGCCTGCAATTGTTTTCATGATGCGTAACCAGTTATAACACGGCTTGTTGCGAAGCAGGAAAAGATGTGCAGAAAGTTACAGTTGGCACAGACATCGAGAAAACAAAACAACCTGGGAAAGTTAAAAGAAAGGGAAAAAAAAAAGGCCTGATGAATTAGACAATAACTGACAGCTGGACCGTTGACACAGTTGACACCCATGCTTGCCCGCCGATTTAACACTGCACAAGAGACCAAAGTCGAGAGGAAGGAAAGGGAACAAAAAAACAGCTGGCAGAGTTTCTCGAGAAAAAGGCGCCGAAAAGCTGTGGCTGCATCATAGGAGAAGGGTATTGTTCTTGGGAGGCTGTGTATTGTGTATTAATGACCCTAAAGGACATGCGTTGTTGAGGCTTTCTTCTGTGCATGTGTACGTGTAGGTATACGCGCATAATCGGTGGCAGCAGAAACTGATGAATAATGACTAGCATTTGGCCGGCATTAAAGACATGTTAGGATTGACACTTGTTCTACTTGCTTGATTAACATCGCTACAAAGCCAACCTCGATACCTTGACTGCTCCATCCACTCATGGCACTTGTGCTGGTGGTTTTGCTGCGTCCCAAATCACTGCTGATATGAGCTGTCACCCAGCCTCTATTTAATTCAGCCAGACCCCCTGAGCCTGAAACGAGTCTGAAATTTTTGACTGAAACCCCTGGTCAGAGAAGATTTATACCTATCTGTATTATAAAACAGTTACCAATTTAAGCGAGGCGTTAAACAGGGCATTTAATCAATTTGCCACGTGTGTTTCATTGGTCAGAGGGGAGAGAGGAGATGTCAGCCTTGCAGCAACTTGCTACACAAGAGCTCCCTGTCCTTGACACCCGTCCATGGCATGATTATTGTGGAAGCAAGCGACTTCGGAGTAGTGTGCACATGAGCCCACAAGACATACTTTCAGGTGTGTTCTGTACCGCACACGCTTCAAAAAGAGTGACACTCGTGCACCTACCTTCGTTCATGTGAATGCATCCGTTGTGCAAGTATGCAGCACTATCGAGCATTGCGATGGCGCCGTTGCGAAAAGCAGCAAAAAATGCGCTACCTACACGAATTTTGCACTGGCCACCATCAAAATTTACAGCAATGCTTTGCCTGCATGTGCACAAAGTCATGCACTGCACTAGCAAGTCGATTCTTAAACACCACTGTGGGGTCCAACCCAGAACTTAGGCGTAGTTGCTGCATGCATGCTAACCCGTGCCATAGGTTCAAGGCACGTCAGCATTCTTGCAGAAATATATTCACGGAGCAGGTTTCCTTCACGAACTTGCTAGTCGTAGCCGCCCTTTCGTTTTGCGCAAACCAGCCCAGCTCTAGCACACTCTCTTGACTTATGAGCCCGCCGGACAACACACAGGCCTGCTTGCATGGATCCCGGACAAGCATGAAACTTTCCTCTGCGTTTTGCCACCAACGGAGGGGGAAGGAGTTAAAGAGTTTTTGTGCTCCCGTGGCTGGAGCAACGTGATGTTTGTTTGCGGAGACAGCCAGGCGAGTGTTCCAGAGGGGGGGCACTGGGCAAGGAGGAAGGGCAAGGAGGAAGGGCAAGGAGGTGGCAAGTGTCCAATAACATTCCTTTTTCACATTCAAGGGGCAACAGGTTAGAGCCAATCTAGCTTCAAATTGAAGCTGACATTATAAGCTGCCAGGGCATGTGCCCAAACTGAGTTGCTCTATGTACAATTGACAGGTCTTTTAAGACACCTAGCTTGGTGCTTTTTTGGGATACAGCATATTATTTCCATACCACATACCCTATAAGTATGGACTCAGCGTCTACCCTCTGCAACATTTCTACGCATGTTCGCTTTAACATTACCTGAGCATATTTTTCCCTCTTCGGCGCTACCAATTCTACCCAATGTCACCTCAGTCGACCAATCCAATACAGCATTACCAGAGCAGCGGGACCGAGCTTGCCACTTACGCAAGTGGTGACCCTTGTCCCATGTTCACAGGCACTTTGGAAAGAGGCAGAAGCGCTCAACCTGCTTGATGATGAAGGGCTAGAACCCAGCGTCTTGCGCAAGCGCTTGCTCATAAAACCTTGTGCGCTTCTGCACCAAGAGTGAGTAGGCGGCTTTGCGCTAGCCAACTTCCACTTGCAACGTATGCAAACTTGCCCATTACTACTAGAATTACAATGCATCCTTCTAAATCAGCTGCACATGCATTGAAAAATGCAATAATAATTGGCCTAGTAGTGTGCATACTGATTTCTCCTGGTCACAGGATTGGCCGCATTGAGAGCTCCTTGAAAGCTGCCAGCAGCACACAAGAGCGCAGATACAGGGCATTGGAGCCAGGGTGCGGGAGTGCAAGGAATCTTGTTTGGCTGTGTACCAATGCTCAGCGTTCCAAATGTACATGGGAAGTGCTTGGGATTGACATCGGGTGCGGACGGCTCTTTTTACGCAAATGTCAGGTTGAACTGTGCTCTCCAGATGGCTGCCACTAAAGGAGTACCCAATATAGATAAGCACAGGGCAGAAGTTTACATCTCAGCTGCGAATGGTTTTATTTGTTATCAGTTGGAAAAAGACGTGCACCAAGGTGGAAAGAAATCGACTCTGTCTGAGTTTGGATGTTGGAGTGACTTGTTTGTACTAGTCTGAGGCTTTCAGCTTGGATGACAGGCGTGCTCTAGATAGAACACTAGCAGCACTGCCATGGCCCTACAAACTTGCGATTTAAAGCGTCCAAAATAAATGGGCACGCCTGCACACGTGCCACGTACACTTGGAGCGTATGGTGAAATCAAGCGTACACTTGAGAGCGTATGGTGTTACACAAGCATCGTGTTTGCATTGGCATTTTATAGCCGATGCAAAGGGTTGGGAGGAAACCAAGCCGCATATCTTCCATGACTGCAACCCCATTCATGGGCAAGGTAAGGTAAGGTTACATCGCTATATGACTGTCCAAGGCTGTGCTACTCGGTGGCTTTGCAGGTACACTATCCTTGTACGGGTCCAGGAACTATTACAGCATGTGGGAGTAGAACCAGAAAGGGCACAAATGCGGTAGGTGTGTTTAGTTTGAATCCTCTTTCACGCCTTGCCGCGTTTGCCCGCTCGCTCGCTCTCTCCCTCCCTCCCTCCCTCCCTCCCTCCCTCTCTCTCTCTCTCTCTCTCTCTCTCACACACTCTCTCTCTCTCTCTCTCTCTCTCTCACACTCTCACTCTCACACTCTTAGTGTCTGACAGATACAAGTGCAACCGCGATGTATATGCTTTGAATTGCACATGCATGCAGTACCCACTTCCGGTGCCCAGTATGTAAACACTGAGGCTCTCTTTGTATTCGGCAATAGAATGCACATCACTCCTGTGCTTCCTGCTATTGCCTGGTCCGTCTGCCCTCGTCATCAGGCGATGCCTTTTCCCTCTAAACACACAATCCATTCAAAAAGCTGACCTTTCTTGCAAAAAGGTCTCTCGGGACCTGTAGCCGTGTACTGCAACCTCGTTACTTTCTCGTGTTTGCAGGTTTAACAACATCTGTCAACGTACAGGGGAGCTTAAGCAACAGCCCCTGCGCGAGGCACATCAAGAAGCAGCAACCCAGATGGATCACACCCACATCAGCTTTATTCCTACAGCTCTTGCTCCTTCGAGCTGGGACTTGATACTGTGTATCAGGTGCGTGTTGTCGTAGATGCGGCCTGGCAAGGCCCTCAGACGTGTTTGATAATGTGTGCTTTATTTTTGCTGTCAGCGCCTTTTTACAAGTGGGGGTTGTGTGCTGAAAACAAAAGAAGAGTGGTTTGTTGCTTTAGACTGCGTGCGTGGGCAGCAATGGGGTGCCACGAATTGAGATGCCTGCAAGTGGATAAAAAAACTTGATAAGCGCTCCACACATAGACCACGCACAAGCAAGCCACTGTACCACCAGGTGCCATATAGCTCCTGCATTCTGTGGGACGGAAAAGGGCCATGAAACAAAAGCAAAATAAATACAAAACATAAAATGTAAAATCCAAGAACAGGGTTTGGACACATGTAGGATTAGCGCAAACCCACTGCCTTCTTCCTTTTCTTCACTCTTCTTTATTATTATACATTTCTATCAAGGAGGCTTGCAAAGCTCAAACCAGACCCTGTTTGTAAGTGTGAAAATAATATTCATTGGTTTAACTACTCACGTGTTGCATTCATTGATAGTGAATATATGTGATGTAATAATTCATCCCTTCCTTGTGCTCTATTAAAATAAAAATGTCCAGCTGTCTACTGGACACAGCCCAGACCACGTATTCACCCAGAGCTACTACTACCTGGTCCAGCTTTACCTTGAAAGTCATCCTGTAGCTCATCAGCATTAAACCCGGTAGAAAGTCAAGCAATTCTTGGCTTGCAGAATGCTTGAAAGAGGGTGTTTGTTTCTTCCCCTTGTGCATGCATAACACAGTCAATTTCTGGCTTCCTCAAAACAACAATTCTTCATCCATATATCGGTACAAAGATGTTTGGTAAAGAGCATTTCCTCTCAGCCTTTACATCAGCCTTTACAGGTAGTTCGCTTGCTTACACTTGAAGGCCATGATGTTGCCCAGGCCCTATGGCTGACTCCCTTTCTCCCAAGCTTTCATATGCACCTTACAGACAAAACCATATAATTACAATTGGGAGATCGATACAGGTGTAGAGAATTGAGCTTATACCGAGAATTGCTTAGCTCTACTTCAGTATTGCAAAAGTTTGACACGTAAAGGGGCTGTCTATCCAGAATCAATGGTATTCGACATTGATGGCACCATGGCCTGACAATGGTGCGAGCTTGGTATGTTTTTATGTGTACTGGTTCTGAAGAAGTCCACACAATTCATATTATCCTCTTTTAATTACGTTTGGCACAACATAGTTTGTACACCAAACAACGTGCGGACACAACAATCGTTTTGGAGACAAGGTCAACAATTTGGCGCTGTTCACAAATTGTTCACGAAAGAGGAAATGACTGAATTTCACTTTGGCACGATCTTTTGTAATGCCAAGCTGCAAATGCCACACGGATCCTACAATTTTGAAAAGTTATAGCACACGGAAGCTTGCAATTTCTTCTCTCTTTTGTGTATCGTCTTCCATCCTGCAGGTTCCTAGAGCGTGCCTTTTTGCGGCATGTACCTACCCTGCTGGTGAGCCCCAGTGTTTGAGCATTGTTGATGTGTATCACCAGGAAAGTCTGTATGGTACGGGTTTATTGGAATTTTGAATTGTTTGCTTCAAATAGCAGGAGCAAAGCCTCCATCTTGCACAAGCGCCAGTAATCACGTGCAGTGCTTTGAATGCGCATGACAGTTGCAGATAATGCCAGGCGAAATAGAAATGGGTTGGCTTGAGGTTTTGTTGGAGTATTTTGCATTGCGCAGTAAACCTAGGTCACAGCTGAACCTAGTAAACCTAGGTCACTAGGTCACAGCTGAACACAGTAAACCTAAATCACAGGTGAAGAGCAGCGACAGAAAGGCCAAAGGTTTTCTCAGGTCACAATAACCAAGGGGAGGTGGTTCCTGCATTTCCAGGTTTCTGGGATGGATTTCCCATTGCAGCACGAGGCAGGAATTTGGCACACTAAACTATAATCCCGAGCCCAAAGTTCAGGCATACATTTTCATTTTGTCGCATGTTGCGGAGGGTGATCTGTGCCAGGTAGAAAACTGGCAGGGAGATGGATAAAATGAATCCTGTAGCTCTGAGAGTTTTGTGTCAATTATTCAACTTTTCCGTGTAGTTGGCATTCAGGGTGCGGGAAATCTGCACTTATGTCATCCTGGATGATGTACAAGGCTCGCAGTGAGTGAGGTTTAATCATTCATTTAAGTGCAGAAGGGCTCGGTGTGTACTCATCCGAGTCTCAGCTACCTGCAGCCAGCAGATGGTCTGATTGCGCCATTTTTGCTTCCTAATTTCCTAAAGCAGTTGAACGCATCCTTCTTTCTTCTATGTACTGAATGCAGCCAAGGAAGCTGTAGCTTCCTTGAAACCAGACCCCAATTATTCAGTTTCCTCTCCTGGGACACAACCTTTGCTACATTTAAATCTACACGTACGACGTATTATGTAAACCCAAGCTGATAAGGTCAGTCATATGTCACAAGGCACACTTCCTTGCTTACAGGCCCCGGGTGGGTTCCTGCTGTATTGCAGTTTCCTTGATGCAGAAGGGACACAGCGGTAAGCGAGAAATTCTGTGAACCAAATTTGTAATGAAGCGTGAGAGCAAAGAATGCTGCTCGTTACATCATGCACTGGAGTCTCAGAAGGGGCCTAAGCTTGCCGGGATAAACCAACTAGCGTGTTTCTCCTTCTAATTTGCAGGTTTGGTAGACCAACAGGGGAAAAGAATCTGCTAAAACCTGGCGAGCTTGCAAAGCTCTTCGGGCCTGATCAGGGGTTTCACATCCTGAGAGATAACAGCACCCTGATCAACGATGGGCGCGAATTGTCCATGTTTGTAGCGCAAAAACGGCAAACAAAGCTGTCATAGTGTGGCCTTGACTTATTCCTTTTTTGCATCAAAGGCAAAGCTGAGAGAGGGGAGGGGAGAGAGAGAGAGAGAGAGAGAGAGAGAGAGAGAGAGAGAGAGAGAGAGAGTGAGAGAGAGAGAGAGTGTGAGAGTGAGAGAGAGAGAACTCTGTACAGGTTTAGGGTGTTGTGTGAGAACCTTGCAGGGTTTAAACTCTATATTGTCTAATTTTGTGTGCTTCATTCTGTAATCTTCCAAGATCGATTAGGGCCTCTACTTGAAATGCACTTGTCAGTTGCGATGAGCAGGAGAGCAAGATAATGAAAGAGAGTAAGAGGGAATTGACAGTAGTTCTCAAGTGTTGCTTCTTGATATCTTTTCAAAGTTTTATAACTTGTGCCTTTTGTGTGCATTAATATAGCGCTTGAATGGGCTCTACACCAAGTTTAAAGCAATCTTACACGGAAAGAAAAAGAAAAAAGAAAAATGTACGCAGGCAGTGAAAGCCACTCCTCCCCACATTAATCAAGGAAAAGAAGCCACTTTGGTACCGAGTGCCGTAAAGCTCCTTCACCGCGAAAAGGAAAGGAAATCAATGGGGATCAGGAGGGTTGCAGGGTTGGCCTGAAACCGGCTCCTGATGAGAGTTGATAACAGTACTGGATAGGGCACGTCTGGTATGGACAAGTTTAGCAGCAAAGTTCACAGAGTGCACATGGAGCTTGGAGGCAAGCTTCTTAACTCTTTGAGAATCGAGACCCAGTTCCTTGAAAGGCTTCAGAGTGTGGATGTTGTAGATGGTGCCGCCCACACCCAAAAGGATGATGTGGAGAGTAACGGAGGCTCTTGGAGAATGATGCAAAGGTCTTTGTGCTGATCCTTTGCGGCGTTCAGCTGGTTCTGAGGTCTGGTGTCCTCACAGTACTTGATCTCGACGAGGTGGATGTCGCGCCGAGTTTTGTTGAGGTCTTTAGGTCGGTGCTGTCTGGGGTTGGTGGCTGTACTGGTGGCTGGCGGTGCTGCTGGGGTGCTCCCAGTCTCCCTCAATTTCCCCCTGCCACTTTGAGGAGCCCACCCCCCTACATTAGTTTGCTGTTATTGTGTTTTTGCAGCGATGGGAGTAACCAGCACAAAATATGGGCGGCTGGAGGTAAATATGTCTTTATCTGGGAAGTGGGGTGGGAAGAGCCATTTGGGAATAATTCTACTTTCAGCTGTTTCAGGAAATTGGAGATTTTGTATGGTCATCCGTTCGTTGCTGCCTCTATCTATGGAGACAACGTATGATCCTAAGGAGCCTGTTTTGCTAATAGCCTTAAAGATAATGCGGCATGCTAAGTTGTGTCTTTCGGTGATCATGTTCCTTATTTGCGTGTGTTGGCACCCAGAAAGGATGTGCAGGGCACTATCTACTTATGGGCAGAGGGGGCAAGTTTGACTTGTTGAACGTTTAAACAATATTGCGTGTTTTTGATTATATAGGGTGCCTGTTCTGTATTTCATAATGATACAATTCATCTTAAAGGGAACATCGGATGGTGTTAGGTAAGCATTGCTATTGCTCCATTGGCAGTGCTGTCCTTTATGAGGGTCTGGTACTACGCATGTATGGTAGTTCGATTCAGTTTTGGCATTTCCCAGTTTATGGAGAGAATGCATATGTGCTTGAAGGGCGTCACGGTGGTTCTATTCCGGCTCGTATCCACCAAACTGCTGGAGGAGAATTTTTACACTTGTGCCAACACCAAGGGAGAAACTGAACTGGCTAAAAGAGCCCTCCTAGAAGAGAAACAAGAAAAGCATCTGGGCCGTTGACACCCATACCTGCCAACAAAAACTGAGTGTGCCACACAAAAAGGGGCAGGAGAAACAGACGCACTGGAACCACACAAAACAGGAAGGCACAGGCCAAGGGCAGCAAGTTGCTGAAGTCAAAGAGAGCAGGGCTTAAAACTAAGCTGCCAACTATCTACGGCACAAGCATAAAAAGGATGGTTAGCACAGCGCAAGCTGTGCCAAGAGAGTATTAACTGACGTTCGGTTGCACTCGCCTCCTAGAACTAGAGTACTTCTGCGAGTACTCAGCAGTTTGGTAGGTACCTAAACTTTGGGGGAGGCAAGTGGGCCATGTTTGTTGTTGGGTATGATGGTGGGTTTGTGTTTGGTTTTCTAAGTCATCTTTTGCAAGCCAGTGGATGTTGTAGAAGGGATTTCCCTCAGGGCCTGCTGTTATGTTCTGATGGAGGTGTCTGTAATGTCGGAGTAGGTGGTGGCTGACTTTTTAGCAAGGGCGTCGGCATGTTCATTACCAATAATACCGGCATGGGACTTTACTTTGAAGAAGTGGATAGGCGATGGTGATTGGCGGATTGCTTTAGCAATGGATTGAAGGACATCTCCTTGGATGTGGTGGTGATGGAGATTCGGGTGTGAGAGCTCCTTAATAATTGAAAGGAATTAATTTATATTAATTCCCATGTCTTGCCATGCAACCGGCTGGTATTTAATTGTAATTCTATTGCAATGGTCTGTATTGCTTGCAAGGACTCTCATTATTCAAACAACACATAAATTTGGTGCAGGTGATCAGTTAAATTTTGGCAGCAAAAATTGGGGTTCACACCACTACATCAAAAACAAGCACGTGCGGCAAAATTGGCAGCTCCAAATGCTACGCGATAAACACGGATTCCTAGTATGCAAAATCTTTACCGCACATAAGTCCAAGAGCATAATGAATTATGTCTATTTTGGCCTCAGTCGCCCCCCCCCGGTACATTTGCATTGCAAAGTGAAAGTGGCACTGTAATGAGGATTGCTTGGTGGCAGTAAATTATAGCTGATGATCTAAAGACAGTGTAAGCCAATTACTTCCATGTATCAAGTTATGCTCATCACCAAAAACTACGGTCAGTGTATAACCAGCTCCAATCGGTGCGAACATTTGCAATCCTCTAACGCGCGCTGAAGCACCGTTCCTACCAGCTACTGCAAAAACTGCTAGCAGCACCCATCCCTGCCTTTAGAAGCACATCCTGCCTACTTAACGGTTCACTTGTACAGTTACACACCACACGCTTATTACACTTTCTCTGCCTTTGCATTTGGGACCATGCAAGCACATCTATGCACCTAGCAGCGCAGGTAGACCGTCCTAGCTTTGCATAGCGTTCAGGTCCCCTTCACTGCACACCTCTGTATGCACGCAACAACATGGGCACGTCTCCAACACGCACCACTTGCTCTACCCCTTCGCGCCCCTGCACCGACGCTAAGTGCGGCATCCCACCCATGGCATCAGACCCCTTCTCCATCAACTGATCAAGCACCCAGTTCGCGCTGACCACCTGCCCCTGTGATAACCCAGCAACCGTTTGCATGTTTGATTTAAACCTTCTGCGGACCAGATACACAAAGTCCCAACAAATCATCTTCACATCACGCAGTGTTACATCCTCGGGCTTCAAGCTGGCCAGGTGCGAGCGTGCAGCTGCTAACAGCTGTCGGTCATCCTCAGCCAAGCAGGCTCTGTCCAACTCTGTCTGCCCGTCCCTTCCTAAACTCTGCTGCTGCTGCTGCTGCTGCTGTCGGGCAACCAAGATTCTGTACCCTTGCCCACGCAGCATGTGCATCAGCTCTTCCTCGTTGCCAGCATTGTCACCACCCATTGTGGACGTAGCCAAGTCGCCAGTCATCACTGGCTCCTCTGGGAGTCCAAGCTTTGCACGGAACACCTGTGCGTGCAGGTACGTGCATGAGTGTTTGTGTATATGAGTATGTGCCTGTGTGCGTATATGCATGCATGTGCATGTGTGTGTGCCTGTGTAGAAGCGTGGACAAGCAAAGGCAAAAGTGCCGCTTACTGTTTTGGCAGCAAGAGTGGAAAACACATTGTACCACACAGGACTGAAAACAGTGTTCTCATAAATAAATTACCTTGACACCACGTACCTGAACCTCTGGAGCTGCGTGGATACAAAATGGCGGGGCAAGAGGGGCTGCAGTGAGTTCAGGAAGGGGAGGATGGAGGAGGCCACCGTGGGTGGGAACGGGAGTTGTGATTTGCTGCTGCTGCTGCTGCTGCTGCTGCCAAGGCGACAACGCGCGGAGGCGCCCGAATAAGCCTGTTGAAACAGGAATGGTCTGAGCGACGGAGGACGCCAAGCTGCTGACCAACCCCCCTCCCGCAGCCCAGTACGAGCTGCTGCTTGACGTGGGGGGCTGCTGAAACTGTTGTTGTGCTGGAGTCTGCGGATTCTGAAACTGAGAGAGAGAGGAAGTGGTGGAGGAGGAGGAGGTGGTGGTGCCGCCCTGAGGTGCTGTGATGTGCTGCGGAGAGCTGAGCTCTGCTGGGGGTGCTCCAGGGAGGGTTGATGGCAGCTTGCTAGGGGAAGGAGGGGTGCCTTTTGAGGCCGCAAAGCACAGCCACCAGACATCCTGAGTTGCAAGAGCAGGTGCGGATGGTCGTCTCAGAAGGTTTCTGCGTTTGGGTAGTCTCGGGTAGTACTATGTACTATGAATGTGTATGTGTGATCCCCATTATTTTTTCTTTTTCCTTTAGTGGAGGAGTTTTACGGTACCCAGTACCAAAATGGCTCCTTTTCCTTAATTAATGTGGGGAGTGATGTTCACTGCCTGCGTAATTTTCTCTTTTTCTTGTGTGTGTGTGTGTGTGTGTGTGTGTGTGTGTGTGTGTGTGTGTGTGTGTGTGTGTGTGTGTGTGTGTGTGTGTGTGTGTGTGTGTGTGTGTGAGTGTGAAACAAACT
>Ga0307968_1002838_pt1 | contig 14445 bp, 9 predicted proteins | sample OrgLakmetagen650_FD_201834 | JGI IMG/M metagenome (GOLD analysis project Ga0307968, IMG submission 201834) | Saline water microbial communities from Organic Lake, Antarctica - #650 | ecosystem: Environmental > Aquatic > Non-marine Saline and Alkaline > Saline | place: Antarctica: Organic Lake... | reverse complement strand
GGGAGAGGGAGAGGGAGAGGGAGAGGGAGAGGGAGAGGGAGAGGGGGGAGGAACCTTTTGTACTCAAATGTAGCAAAACAACTACACATGCTTGGTCAAAGAGGCAATATTTATCCAAACAGGAGAGAAGGCTGCTTGCCATGGGTGATGCATCGTATTTTTATAGGCAGTACACATTACCACCAAAGAGCGTTATTAGTCGCAACTAGCATGCAGCAACTCCCATAAGTGATGGTGGAAATGATCACCCAAGCAGCTTCTTGGTATGGCATGGGGATGTGGGTGATGCTATGTGTAAATGTTCAAACTGCTGCCAGCCGGCCACCGTTGCTTTCAAGCACCAAAAAAAAAGAAACTAAGCAAGTAGTGAAACACCCCTCCTGTGTCAACCTCCCCCCATGTCAACTAGGAAAAGGGGCATCTCAGGCACCACAGGAGTATACCATTGCCTGCGCATTACGATCATTTCCTCTGATGGTCACCTTAGAGTTGAGGGATCTAGAGGACAGCAGGGTCCGTGAGGGGCATGGATCTGGGCACAGCTGAAGCGCAGCTTGATGCCAACCTACAGATCACACAGGAGCGCGAGGCATAAGATGGTTTCATCAGCTATCCACGCATTACTCAGCGTGTGAGAGGTAACTTGTAAGCTTGGAGCTAGCTGAGGCGCAACTGGATGTCAGCTCAGACCAGAAACGAACAAGACCTCTTAAGACTGTGGATAAGATTGCTACAGCTTCCTGGGTAGGGAACAAGGAATAACAACATCTAAGCAACGTCAGCAGCGTTTCTTGCAAAGTCCTGAAGATGCATCTGCACACACAACATGATACCGGTTGATCTTTTAGAGTTCAGGAGCGCAAGCACATACCCATTGAGCAATGTAACATGCATTGTTTAATCCTGCCGTTGTAAAAAACGAAGCGCTGCACTATACATCATACCGTACGTAAAGAATATCACCGCCCCTGACTAACGTGCTTTTGGGGGTAGCAAAATCATTCTTGTAACAGCTTGAAAGTGTGTGTGTGTCTGCGTGTGTTGGGGAGGTGAGTACATGTACGTACTTCAAATCCATAAAAATGGCCTACTACTTCCATCCATCCATTTTTAAACAGCACCCTGGGTTTTCATTGCACCCGCTACACACTAACCAAAACAAAAGGCCCGCACCTTCAGCCTGCCACCCTGCGCCAGCTGGGCAAGCGGCTCATCCACATGCGCAGCCACACTATACCACCCGTCTGTCAGCTCTAAGCTTACAGGTCCACAGGCAGGGAGGGAGGGAGGAGGAGCTTCAGCTGGGGCATGACTGCTCAATCCCTGCCCCTGCCCCTGCTGCTGCTGCTGCTGTTGCTGCTGCTGGGGGCCGAGGTGCACTGCACTGATCAGCAGGGTGAGCGCAGCCCGTGGGGTGATGTCCTGCTGCAGCAGGGCACGTACGGCAGATACGTGGCCCAGCACGTGCTCACGGTTGTACCTTGGCAAGCAAACAGGAAGAGGCACAGAGGGGAGGATTTTGTGAGGGGGAAGGAGGCTTACGGTGTTTGTGAGTGTGGTTTGTGTGCATGCGTTTGTGAGTACGTTGTTTGGTTACACAAGCATGACAAACACAAGCACACAGGTGTTCTTCAAGGTAGCTCCAGGCTGCCTAGCAGGGGACTTGGCTGATAAATCGTTAAGCAACCAGGCTGCATGGTTTGCTACAAGATAATCCCTATTGCAAGCTGGTTGGTGGAGGTTTTAACTGTATTCTACAGCATGTGTACTACTCCTTCTCCCCCAGATTTAAACCAGCATGCTGCAGCACAGCTCAGCAGCTAGCAAACCCCACCTGTGCTTCAGCTGCTGAAAGACAGCATCCCGATTCAGGGCCTTCCCCGAGCACACAGCACTGAACACCCGTTCGTAGCTGGCTAACTTCCACACGATCCACCTGGGGACAGGAGAGTAGCCTTTTATGCAATCACTGGCCAGTTCAAGATAAGGTGGGCAGTAGTTCACATGCAAATCTCAACATGTTCAGCTAGCTTATTAGACAACACGTTTGAACGCAGAAATTTGACATCTAGATAAGGGCACGAAAACAGGTAAACATGCAACGTCGCAGCTGCAGTAGACGGATCAGTCCGCACTTTCCTGTCAAGAGGGGTGTGGAATCAAAAAAGGCTACAGGCACAGAAGCCATACTTAGCTCACACTCTCTCTTGCAGAAAACAAAGCGCGGGCAGGAATTTGGCATGATACAGACACGATGCACCCAAAGCTTGCAGGCATATAGCACAAGCCCCCAAGATCACTCACCGGTAATGGTTGCCCACCCACTCAGGCGTGGCCAGCTTCTCTTCAGCCCCTAAGCCCAATAGCTCCTGCCGTGCACACCCGGCATCCCAGCGCACACTGCTCACGCTGTCTGGGGCACCTCCTAGCTGCACATCATTTCCAGACCCGGGAGAGGCAGTTGCGTACAGTCCGCCACCAAGAGGGTGGGAAGGGAGGCCGGGGGGGGGAGCATGCAGGAGCTGGGCTACAGGGCACCACCAGAGCACAGCATTGCTGGGGTCAACGTCCTCCACCCGCAAGGGGCAGTGCGCTGCAGCAGAGTTGTGCATGCATGGTAGCACAGGGGAGGGCAGGGGTGCGAGCGCGTATGGCGGCCCTTCCCCTGTCACTCCTTGCACTGCTGCGTTTGGTGGTGGTAGTTGTGGTGGTGCTCCTCCTGTTGCTGACCCGTGTGTTTCCCCTGCCCCTGGCCCTCCTGCTGCTCTTGCCGCTTCCCCTGGTACTCCCCCTCCTCCTGCTTCTACTGCTGCCTCTGCTTCCGCCAAAGGATGCGCTGGTGCTGCACCCTCTTCCATGGCTTGAGGGACTCCACTCCCAGCACCCCCAGCTCCCAGCCCATCCCCACAAGGGTTCAGTGGCGATGACAGGAAGTATTGCCGCAAAGAGAGGGGGGTGGGACCAGTGAGGCCAACAGAGTTGCCATAGTTCACATCCCTACCACCATTCTCTCCCTGCTGTGCAGCATCTCCGTCAAACTTTGGGTTTGTGCTTGAGGGACTGCTCCCAAGCAAACGCGGGCGCTTGTTGCCCTGGCCTCCTGCATTTCGGGAAAAAGCAGCTTAATCCTGGGCGCATACATGTACGGTGTGGTGCGTTTCAAAGGAGAATAAAAGTCATGCCTTAGTATGACTGAGGTGAAATCGTATGCATGGTTTCATCTTCATTTTGGTATGTTGTGCTCACTCACTCTGCCGGGAAGGGCTGTCCTACAAAGGTTTTATTTACTGAGGAAAACACCGAGCTCCATTTCAAGAAAAACATACGGTAGAAGAGATGAGACAATCTTGAAAGTGATCTTGACAGTCTGTAAATAAGGATGAAGGGCAAGCCCAGCCTTAGGTCAGCCCAACCTGAGGCTCTTGCACAGACGCGCATTGGCGAACTCACATACGCACGCACACACACACACATACACACCATTTGTGGTGGGTGGATTGTGCTGCTGCTGCGGCCTTGTGTAGTTCAGGGGTGTTGGTGACTTGAAGCGTGTGCGTTTCTTGCGACCAGATTCAGCAGCGGCAGAGGAGGGTGTGCTCCGGCTCAGGCCCATCATACTAGGCGTCCTGTATTCATCACAAAGGTGCATAACAAAGTGTGCGGCAGATGAACAGAGAGGCTGGTGTAGAAGGATGCAGGAAGGAGGAAGCAAGGGAGGTACTTCATAGAATCAAGATAATGTAGTGGGGAATGATGTAGAGCGCGGCGTTGATGTGTTGATGAAATAAGACCAGATTGTTAATGCTAAAAGCCAACGAATTAAGCTCTTGCACCCATGCCCAATGCTCACATCCAAGGCCTCTACACTCAATCATATAAGTCCACTGTACACTCATCCCTAACATAAATCATATTGTCTGTCCAGATCTACAATTTGATCTGCCCCTCCCCCCCCTTTCCCTCTTCCCGCACCCCTGATGTTCGGAAGACCTGGGCTCAAACATCAAAGCCCCACCTTTTAGTGATGTTTGGAACAGAGCTGCCTCCCCCAGTCCTGCCACTTGCAGCATTGCCGTCAGAGGCAGGCACAGTAGGAGCAGCAGCGGCAGCGGCAGCAGCAGCAGCCACGGGGGTACGTAGCAGCGGGCTGTGCCCGGCTAAAGCCGGCACATCAGGCGCAGCGTTGCAACCGCCCCTGCCTGCAGCCGGTGGCTGCGTAAAGCCCATAGGCTGCAGGGAGGCAGCAGCGGGCGTGGGATGAGCAGGAATGGCATACAGCATGTCGGGCGGGTTGCTAGATGTGAGAGGAGGCTTGTCATTGCTGTTGTCCCTGTCCCTCGCGTGAGTTTCATTGCAGCGTTCTGCTGCGCCACGCTGCTGTCCACTTGATTGTAACAGACGTTGCGGGGGCTGCGTCGGCTCCTCTTCACCCGACAGGCCCTCAAATATCGCTGCTGCCTTACGCTTTGCTTCAGGGTTGATGGACATGGACTTCCCTGTCAGTGCAGTGCTGAAGCCTGCATAGGCAGTATGAGTGCTGGCCTGCTGCTGCTGCTGCTGCTCTTCCTGCTGTGCTGGAGGATTGTGCTGCCCTTGCTGCTGCTGCTTTGGCTGCGTCGGCTCCTCTTCACCCGACAGACCCTCAAACATTGCTGCTGCCTTGCGCTTTGCTTCAGGGTTGATGGACACGGACTTGCCTGTCAGTGCAGTGCTGAAGCCTGCATATGCAGTATGAGTGCTGGCCTGCTGCTGCTGCTGCTGCTGCTGCTCTTCCTGCTGTGCTGGAGGATTGTGCTGCCCTTGCTGCTGCTGTTTTGGCTGCGTCGGCTCCTCTTCACCCGACAGACCCTCAAACATCGCTGCCGCCTTGCGCTTTGCTTCAGGGTTGATGGACACAGACTTGCCTGTCAGTGCAGTGCTGAAGCCTGGATAGGCAGTATGAGTGCTGGCCTGCTGCTGCTGCTGCTGCTCTTCCTGCTGTGCTGGAGGATTGTGCTGCCCTTGCTGCTGCTGTTTTGGCTGCGTCGGCTCCTCTTCACCCGACAGACCCTCAAACATCGCTGCTGCCTTGCGCTTTGCTTCAGGGTTGATGGACACAGACTTGCCTGTCAGTGCAGTGCTGAAGCCTGGATAGGCAGTATGAGTGCTGGCCTGCTGCTGCTGCTGCTGCTGCTGCTCTTCCTGCTGTGCTGGAGGATTGTGCTGCCCTTGCTGCTGCTGTTTTGGCTGCGTCGGCTCCTCTTCACCCGACAGACCCTCAAACATCGCTGCCGCCTTGCGCTTTGCTTCAGGGTTGATGGACACAGACTTGCCTGTCAGTGCAGTGCTGAAGCCTGGATAGGCAGTATGAGTGCTGGCCTGCTGCTGCTGCTGCTGCTCTTCCTGCTGTGCTGGAGGATTGTGCTGCCCTTGCTGCTGCTGTTTTGGCTGCGTCGGCTCCTCTTCACCCGACAGACCCTCAAACATCGCTGCTGCCTTGCGCTTTGCTTCAGGGTTGATGGACACGGACTTGCCTGTCAGTGCAGTGCTGAAGCCTGGATAGACAGTATGAGTGCTGGCCTGCTGCTGCTCCCGTTCTTGCTGCTGTGCTGGATGTTCTTGCTGCTGCTGCAGCGGCTGCTGCACCCCCCTTTCACAACCTGCTTCAAAGGGTGCAGGCGTTTGAAATTTCTGCCTCTTAGGTTGGACTGGCCATGGAGATCCAGCTGCTGTGGCAGCAACTCCTGCTCCACTCCCTGCTGCTCCTGCCGCTCCTTGCTCAAGGGTGAAAGCTGCAGTACAAGAAGACGTGGGCGTTGCTTGGTCCGGGGTTATTGCTGGTGCTGTTGGTGCTGCTGGTGCTGCAGCTGCGGGTGATGATGGTCGTGGTGGCACAAGTGGGGACGATGGTAGAGCTGCAGCACATGGGAGAGGAAACGAGGAGTTTCTGTGTGCAAGGCCGGGCAGCAGTGGGGAGGGGGGCTGGGCTGGGATGGGGAGCGTGCAGAGAGGAAGAGAGATTGGCCATTGGGTGTTTGATGCGGCAACAGGTGAGTGGGCAGGTGTGGTGGGGAGGGATGGTTGCGGTGCTGGCTCGTGAGCATGCGGTGGGGGATTAAGGGGGGGCTGAGGTGGGTGAGCAGCAGCAAGTGACGGTGAAGCAGCATGGGGGTTTGTGTGTGGCAAAGGTGGTGGTGGTGGTGGTGGTGGTGGTGGTGGTGGTGGTGGTGGTGATGGTGGTGGTGGTGATGGTGGTGGTGGTTCTGCATGTGGCTCAACGTTTGGTGGCTGTTGTGGTGGTGGTGGTGATCCTGGTGATGCCGCTGATCCTGGCTGGAAGTTTGATGCAGATTTTGATGCTGGCAGAGGTGCTTGCGGTGCTTTAAGTGAAGGCGGTGGCCCCGGTGCGCCTTGCTGTGGAGAAGGATGAACCGACAGTGGCAGCGGCGGTGGTGGTGGTGGTAGTTGTGGAGAGCTAGTTGGTGCCCCCTCCACTGGCTGATCAGCTGCAGGTGCTGTAGCTGGTGAAGAATCGGCTGCATTTTTTTGGCTGACTGCTGCTACAGGCTTGGCTACTGCTCCCCCGTCTGCCACTTCTAACACAGCCTCCTGCCCGCGGCCATTGCTGCAAACCTGACAGCCCTCCGCTGCTGGTGCTGCGTCATCTGTTGCAAGTGCCCTCTCTGCTGCCCCCGCCTCTCCCACTGCACCCTCCCCCCAAAATACCCGTGCGTCCTTCTCAACTTCCACCTCCTCTCCCACTGCACTGTCCCCACCCAAACCTCGTGCATCCTTATCACCCCCCCCGTCCGTAACCCCTGCTGCTGACCCTTCCTTTCTCACTGCTTGCGCCGTGCTACCGCTACACTTTTGCACTTGCTGATCTCCCTCTACCTCTGACAGTGCTGCTGTTGGCGGTGCTGCTTCACCATGAGCGTGCCCCTCCCCTCCCATCACCTTTGCCTCTGCTATGAACGTTGCAGCTGGTGGTGGAGGTAAGATTGCTGCTGCTGCTGCTGCTGGTGTAGATGGTGTTGCAGCCTCTGTTGGATGTGCTGCTGCTGCTGCTGCTGCAGGTGCTGGCGCAGCCTCTGCTGGTTGTGCTGCTGCTCCTGGTGAAGGTGGTGGTGCAGCCTCTGCTGCTTGTGCTGCTGCTGCTGCTGCTGCTGCTGCTGCTGCTGCTGCTGTTGCTGTTGCTGTTGTAGGTGGCGGTGCAGCTTCCACTGGTTGTATTGCCACTTTCGGAACCCAAGCAGCCATCTCTGTTTCAGGCACAAACTCAACAGCTGTCTCCTGCAATATGTGTCTGGCGGGTGTGCATCCGCCTTTTGACTTGCTTATGTAATTCTGCTCGGCTGCAGATGTGATGTGGTGCTGCTGCTGATGCTGGTCTTGCTGGCTTTGCTGGCTTTGCTGGCTTTGCTGGCTTTGCTGGCTTTGCTGGCTTTGCTGCTGTCCCGTGTCTTGCTGCTCCTGTTGAAGCTGACATGGCTGCGTTTTAGGCAGGTGCAGCTGGCTGCTTGGAGAGTGCTGATGATCTCGGTCATGATGCAGCCTTGCTCCAAGCCCTGATTGACCTCCTTGATGTGGAGGATCACACTGCGTTGGAGGCTGCATGCTCTGCTGCTGATGCTGCGGTAGCTGTGGCAGTTCAGGCACGGGCCCTCGCTGCTCAAGTCTGTCGTCTTCTGTCCTGTTCTGCGGGGTGGTTGCCTCATTTAACGCCTCTTGCTGCAGCCTCAACTGCTGTAACTGCTGCTCAAATAGCTCAGCTCCAGCCACGTCTGCAAGCTCTGACTCAGTAAGGCCCTGTGCAGTGATTTAGGTAGCATGCAGAGCGGACACATTTGTTATGGGAAAAGAACATTTGAGGAGGCCCCTCTGGAGGCAGGAATCTGACGTGACACTGGGCAATAAGCTGAGGATGCCAGGTTGATCGGGCACAAATAATAGAGGACTTGAAGGAGCCTACACCTAGCTTTCCACGCAGCGACATCTGGTAATGCAGGTAGTGCTTTGGGCTGGAGGGAAAAGAAACACGAACAAAGTAAAGTACCTGGCTCTTGTGCGACTGGCGCTCAGGCGAAGGGGGCACTACAAAGAGAGGAGGGTGGGGAGGCTGCATTGCTGCGGATATTGCTGGCGCGTGTGGAGTAGGGGCTGAAATGAAAGGTGCAGTAGTGGGGAAGGCTGCCGGAGGAGGAGGCGGAGGGCGAACTGATGCAGCTGCAGCAGCTGAGAACGGCGGCTCCTCCGATCTAAGATCGAGCGTCTGCATAGGCGCTGTGGTCTTGGCTGGCACATGAAGTTCCCTATTACCTGTGTTACCTGCTGGTGGTAATGGTGGTTGTGCTGGCCGTGTTGATTGTGATGGTGGTAGTGGTGGTAGCGTTGCTGCTGCAGCCAGTCCTGGTGGTGGTTGTGGTGATGCTGCTGGTGGTGCTGCTGGTGGTGCTGCTGGTGGTGCTGGTGGTGGTAGTGCTGCTGCTGCTGCTGCTGCTTCAAATTCCCGGGGGGATGAGGGAGGCGACTCAGAGGCAGCAATTGCTGCAGATATCTTAGCAGCCGCACCGGCTGACCTACCAATCTGGTTGCCCAGCTCTTGACGGTTTTGAAGCAGGCGTTTTACAGCCGGGGGTAGGTCTCCATTGCGCATTTTGGGCCTCTGCAAAATTATCCAAAGCATGTGCAAAATTTCAGTGCGTGAATCTGGTGCTGCGACAAGCACGTGCAAAAGAACGAGTGCCATCTCTCTGCCTTTGAGAAAAGTACTTCATTTGAAGAGTGTCGTGTTTAAATGATATGTCTTAGGCAGTGAAAATCCACTAATACACTCCTATCCTAATCAGTCGGATAAGGAACCTGAGCCACTATATAATACTGAGGACTGTCCCACAAAGAAAAAATCCATGAAGGTTAAGAAGTTGGCAGGCTGATTTTAAAACAATCCCCGGTGAAAGGCTGTTAGTGTTGAGCAAGGACTGTTTACGGCTGCACACCTGTACACGCACGGATTGATCATGTACACGCACGGATAATCATGTCCAGAGAAAGCAACGTCCTCAATTTCAACTTGTCAGGTCTATTTGACAGGACAGTTCAGAAACATGGAGAGAAAACAAACCAGCAACACTTAAAAGCAGCGATACATGTAATGGGAAACGCTGGAAAACGGGACCTAATGAGTGGAAGCACAAACACAACGAGGAAATAACGGACACATTTGTGCCATGCTTAAAGAGGCCACCTTGGAAAGTTGTGATACCCCTCCATTCACAAAACGACCCAACATGAAACAAGCAAACCCCTTTTATAGGTATTTGCACAGCTGCCAAGCACCTTCAGCAGTCATGACCTTCTAGCATTCCTAAACTCAAAAAATGTCACCTTCCATAATGATGGTAAAACTTTACCGAACGCAGTACTTCCGCAAAAAAGAGAGCTCACACACCTGAGGCTTAAACATGCCAGCCGGCTTCCAGGATAGGCCTCCTGGAGTGCGCTTGGGCTGAGCTCCAGCAGCAGAAGCCCCTCCAGAACTGGCAGGCAATACTGCTGGGGCAGCCCCAGCAGGTCGGCATGCTCCTTTGCCACCGGCTGGAAGTGTGTTTGCTGAGCCTGTGTAAGCTGGGCCTGTGTGTGCAGGGCCTTTGTGAGCTGGGCCTGTGTGTGCAGGACCTGTACGTGCTAGACCTGCGTGAGCTGGGTCTGTGTGAGCTACTCCTGTGTGTGCCGGAGCTGTTTGCGCTGCAGCTGGAACCAAGGGTGCTTGAGGAGCTCCAGGGGCTGTTCCTTGCTGCTGTGGCTGCAATTGTTGTGGTTGCAGTTGCGGTTGTGGCGGTGCCCTTTCTGCTGCTGCCGCTGCACATGGCTGCGCCTGGCGCTGTGGAGCTGCGCACCTACCACTGCTGCTTGACGACCTGAGCAGCTTGGTAGGCGGCCGTGCGGCTGTGTGGCCGCCGGTGTCCCCCTCCTCCCCTTCTTCCTCCCACAACATGCGCCCATACTTTGCAGAGGCAGCAGCGCTGACGTGAATGGCTGTGTCATTGGCACGCCTGAAGCTGCCCTCCATCAGTGCACGGCCACTGCTATTGCTGGTGGGGCAAGGCGGGATGGATGCGTGGCTGAATGGAGGGGGGGGGTTGTAGAAGCTCAACGGCTGTTGCTGCTGCTGCTGCTGCTGCTGCTGCTGCTGCCCCTGATAGGCTGCCATGGACACCCCGAAGTGTGCCGTTTTGAGGCCCTGCTGAGGAGCGTGAGCAAGGGAGTTGTGGCTTTGCTGGGCGTGAGGAGGAAGTTGGGGTGCGGCGTTGGAGTTGGGAGCTGTGCTGCAAGTTTCTGATGGGGGACAAACCTGTAGGTGCCACGCTGTAGGCTGCTGCTGGTAGTGGTGCCGCTGATGGTGATGCTGGAGGGGCTGCTGCTGCTGTTGCTGCTGCTGCTGCCAGGTCTGCCCTCCGTGGTTGGGGAAAGGGTGGTGTGCATGTATTGGACATTGCAGCTGCTGCTGGTGAACCATCATCATCTGCAGCTGCTGCTGCTGATGCTGCTGCTGAGGATGAAACAGCAACTGCCCTTCGACAAAGGGTTGCCGTGGCATGGTAGCTGGGTTGCAGGGCTGTCCGCCTTCACTATACAAGGGCACTAAAGGTCCAGCGGGAGCATCGAATGCACGCGGAACAGCTGCTGCTGATCCTGTTTGGTTTGGCATCATTGTTGGTCCACCACCCTGCACCTGACCTGTGCTTGCATGCTGGAACTGCTGCTGCTGCTGTTGCTGTTGCTGCAGGTACTGCCGCTGCCACTGCTGTACGCTATTGAACAACGGCTGCTGCTGCTGCTGCTGCCATTGCTGTATGTTATTGCACATTGGCTGCTGCAGTGGCTGCTGTTGTGGAAGAAACGGATACAGCTGGTTGCTCCCGCCTAAAGGTTGTTGAGGGGAAGGCATGGCTGCAGCAGCGGAACCCTTGTCTCGCAGTCCATGCTTTGGCGGGGGGCTGGACTTTTGGAGTGCAGGAGGCTTAATTTTGAGGTCTGCAGAAAGGGAATGAAACACAAGGTAGTGTGCAGCGTGGTTTACTTGGGAGGTATTCAATATTAGGCTCAAAGCCCCTGGTCACCAAACCAAGTGCATTTATCAAGGAGCAATGCGCAAAGGTATTCAGGAATGAGGGAATGACTATTTACCTTGTTAAGTTGGCTGCTATTTCAGGGAATACAGGCAGAAGATACAAAATAGCGTTTGATCTATGAGGGTCTGCAAAAGTATAGGCATTATTTTATCCATGTTTACTGTACAGCTCGCCTAGGCCACTAAACAACACACCGGTGTGAAGTGTGAAGGGTAAGCGTGCACAAAGGAGGATCATTCACCTCTGTGCAAGTGCAAGGCTTATTCACCTCTGTGCTATTCATCTCTTATGTGGCTGTAAAAAGTCCTTAAATTCACAAGCGTGCGCACACACACACACACACACACACTGTAATCACATAATTCAGGCCAAGTTTGCTTCAAGACACTTCAAGAGGTGCTTACCAAGGAGGTGCTCCAGGCTGCATGTGTGCTTATAATGTGCAATCATTTCCTTCCCCCGCAAAAACAGTGGCATGCAAGCACCATAAATCTGCCCTCTGTAATCTTTCATCCAAAAACGCATCACAGGCGTGCAATGACGGTGGTGACAATTTGTGGTGGGTGGCACAGTTCATGATCTCTGCACTCGCCCCACTTAACACCACCACAGCCTTAGCGCGCATTCTCCTGAAACCACTTTGGCAGCCAAACAGGGTGTTTCCAGCGCCATGATTTGCATACATTAAGGAAAGGGCAGCATAGGAGGCTCCCTTCTCCCTCCCTTTCACCTCTCACACACCTGATAACATGCACGCACACAAACAAACTGATATGACAATGGATCTTAGCCAGTCCACACCTTCTTGTGTGTCCTGGCTGATGTGATACTTGAAGGATGCTGCAGCTCCAGCATTCTGGTGAGCCGGGTTCAGCAAAGAAGGCACGAGCGGCTGCTGCAGGGGATTGAGCAGCCCTTGCTGCTGCTGTTGCACATGCATGCAGGTGCTGCTGGAGGGTGCTGCCGTCTCTGCAATGCGTACAGAGCTTAATGTCGAGACGTCTGTGCTGGGCAGGGGGGGAGCCACGTGCAACTTTTGAGGAGCAGGAGCAGCGGGTAATGGGGCAGCTGGGGTTGAAGCAGGGCGGTCACTGGTTAAAGCGCCTCCTGCTGCTGCTTCTGGTGGAGGATTAGGGCAGGGCGGCAGGGTGGCTTCTGGCTTCTGGTGGGCTTGCTTAAGCTGATGAGGCACGCTGAGGAGGAGGGGCAGCGGGCCCTTAGGGTGAGCAGGAGTGCGGTTGTTGAGGACCATTCCCTGCAGAGAACGTACAAGGACAAGAGAAGGTGGGTGTCAATCCAAGGGAAGTGGCGCACTGGATGATTTTATACTATACCATGCAGTCCATTCAGTCCCACATAGGTAAGGACAAGAAAGGAAATTTCACTTTGAGAGAGCGAACCTACTTAGGTACGGCAGCTTGCAACATATTTTTTGCAAGAATCGGATTGTTAACGGAGATGACGATGATCATGGGCCGGGCCTGGTTTTAACTGCTGATTAGAGTTGCTGACAGAGCTAGAATGATGTCTGGTATGAAACATTTTTGGCAGCGTAATTGACATATTGTGCATTGAGCTTGGAGGCAATGCTCTTTTTGCTTCCCAGGATTTGAGACCATCTTCTTTCAGTGAAATTTGCAAGTGGCACCGCCTACGCCCAACATCGTGGGTGTGAATGAGATTTTATGAGCTCCTTGGGTTTTATTGCAAGATTTTTGTGCTGACACGGTAACGATGTAAGAAGCATAATGTACTCATCCGCATGATGCTCTGGCTCTGTTTGCATGCGGCGCTCTCTTAGTTTAATTTCTAAACATACTCACATGCTCAAAAAAGCCTTTCTTTAACAAGAGTTCCCCTGATCCCTTCCCCGCTTCACCTGCACCGTTTGCCTGGGCGGACCAGAGGCCGCCACATGAGGTGTTGTGCTGTTGTTGCCCTGATGATGCTGCTGCTGGCATAGAGGCAGACCCGAGTGTTTTAGAGATGCTGCTGCTGCAGCTGCTGCTGCTGTAGTGGTGGTGGTGGTGCCGGGGCAGTCGGGTGCAGCTGTACAGAGGACAGGCGTAGCACCTCCCCCTCCCGGCTCCTGTCCTGCGTCAGCTACTGCTACCTCCTCAGCGATGTATGCTGGCTGATGTGGTACCGGAGCACGCTCAGCGGCGACGTAGCACAGTGAAGGTGCAGCATTTTGGTCTATTTGTCCTGCTGGAGCAGACACCCCAGCTTGATCCGGCCTTTCAACTTGCTCCTGCTTCTCCTGGGATGCCTGCGGTGTGGGTGCCTTCGCTGACATTGACGGGTGTTGCTGGCTCAGCGCTGGTGGTAAGGCAGCTGGAGGGTGCTCCAGGTGGGAGCTGGACTGAATCATTGCTTGTGCCTGCTGAGCTTCTCCTTCTGGAGGTTCAGGGGAGGACAGCACCTCAGGAGCACTAGTATTGTGATGGCTGTGCGAAGGGTCACCATGGGCCTGCTGCTGGTGCTGTTGGTGGTGCTGCTGGCGCTGCATGTCCCATGGTGCTTGTGCTGCCCAAGAGAGCACATCATCTTTAACCACTTGGCCATCAAGCTGCGGTGTGGCCAGCAACAGTTTATGAATGGGCCTGCACGACAGCCCTGCCCGCCGTTGGTGTGGCGGAGGGGACTTGGGCTCTGCTGCCTGCCCGGCTGGTGCTTGTCCACAGCTTTTGTTGCCAAGATTGGTGCTAGGCAGGCTGCCAGGTTCACCGCCAGCGTTGCCGATGCCTGTGTAATCAAAAGAAAAGGAAGCCTGGTGACAGCTGGAACTCGTTCCTCAACTTATCAGCGTCTTTCAGCAGCCAGTTGTCTTCCAGTAAGTACCAACTTAAAGGTTAGAGTCTGCAACGTTGAAGAAGAGCAAGCACACACCCTCTAGTTGCGCCAGCACCCCAAGGAATTCCGCATTGGAACCACCCTTGCCCAGCAGGCTGGACAGGCTGGGAAAGCTGCTCACAACGGAATCGTGGTAGATGGGGTGCACCAGGAATGGACATGGACACGTGCTTGCCTCAGTCTGGTGCCAGGTGCACGATCCCCCTGTGTCCAAGGCACTACACGAATGAAACATTTAAAATTATATTGTTGCCTAAATTTTGCATTTTAAACCTCGGCATTACCGATCTTCCAAGGAAAATATCGCACGTGCTACACACACACACACACGCACAAACACACACACACACACACACACATGCACGTACGCACGCACGCACGCACGCACGCACGCACTAACACACTCACTCACACACACACACACACACACACACACACACACACACACACACACACACACACACACACACACACACAC
>Ga0307968_1002837_pt1 | contig 14447 bp, 11 predicted proteins | sample OrgLakmetagen650_FD_201834 | JGI IMG/M metagenome (GOLD analysis project Ga0307968, IMG submission 201834) | Saline water microbial communities from Organic Lake, Antarctica - #650 | ecosystem: Environmental > Aquatic > Non-marine Saline and Alkaline > Saline | place: Antarctica: Organic Lake... | reverse complement strand
TCTCTCTCTCTCTCCACACACACAGACACACACTGACACATGCACAAACACGCGTGCATGCACGCAAGTACTTAGACAGATATGAGTGCACTGAGACACATACATATCGCGCGCAACACTCACGCATACATCCGTATACACACATGCACACAATCCCACGCCCACATGCACGGACAGAGGAGGTACTCTATCTTGCTAGCTCGCACACACTCCCCTAATTTTGGTGGCTGATATTGTCCAACTGCGAATCTAAAACCACACAGGAGAGGGGAGAAGACGGAGGTGGTGGGCGGGGAACGGGCAAGGATGAGGAAATGCAAAGGCAGGGAAGAAGGGGGAAGAAGGGCGTTGCGGCTTTTGCCAAACTTGCTGCCACATCCGTGAATGACAGCAGCAGGAGGCTCGCCGACAACTTTAGCAGGAACAAGGAAAAGCTGGTGTGCTGACCTGCTTTCCTTTAAGGGCATGTGCTTGCCAGTAAAAAGTAATGTGCATCTTATTTGAGGCATTGTTTGTTACATCAACCTGTGTAGATGCAAGGTGGGCAAATGTGTGTTTGTGTCTGCTTGACATGTGTTCATAAGCTGCTGATTGAATTTAAACCGCTGTGTATCCTCATCACCACAGCCTTGCCTCTTGCTTGCAATGCCTACCAGAGGTTTGGAAGTAGTCATTGTAAACTTTTTTGAAAGCCATTTATTGCCGTTTAACGCCCAGTGGTCGTGGGACGTGTCTAGGATCAGGTCTGTATTTTTCCCTTGCTGCACGCTGGCTTTACCCTAGCATAATGCGCTTTTCTCTACTTAGAGAATTCACGACCCTGATTCACTTGCAGTGGAACAACACACAACAGCAGCTGCTGCTGGGCTTCAAACTTTTTTCGTTCCTCTGCCTCAACCTTGCCTTGGTGGGTGGGTGGGTGGTTGTAAAACAAGTCACATTCACTTCTGGTGCCTGCATGGCCACAGCTATAGGGTTACCACGGTTAGTGTCATGATGCGTCAAATGATCCGCAGACGGATATGCTTAAAGCCAACTTTAGGCCCTTTTGACTCTTATCATTATCGTTTTGCCAAGAACCAGGAAGCAGCTCTGCATGTGAGGGAGGACGTGTGTACCTTACCAAATTGTCAGCTGTAATTTGCCAAAATAATATGCGAGGTGTAACGTTTGTAATGGGCCTCTTTTTCACTTCCGCATGATCTCTATTTGTTATTTGTCCCGCCCTGTTGACTGCCTCTGCCTGCTTACCCTACACGCAGCTGGTTTACATGTTTGTCATTGGAAGATTTCAAGACCGTTACCTGGAGGGAAAGCTGGTGAGGAAGGCTGGAAGTTTTTTACGTATGCTTTGTAGGCTTAAAGTAGTCTAAATTTTTCTTTTATACAGTTTTTCTAATATTGTGTTGATGTACAGGACCAACCTCATTATTTAAAGCATGAGTGGTAGGCAAGGAAGATTATTTTATATTAAATTCGACCAAACTAGCTTTGAACTATTTCTAGAATAGAGAACTTTCTATTTAGATGGTCTCAACCTGCTGTTTTTCCTTATTTCTCTTTTCCTTCGCCCTCTACACATACTGTACTCGTTATATGCACTGAAAGCCACCATGCGGTTATTTTTAGCAGCCTTTTGCATCCATATTTTCATTAATTTCTTTTAAATGCTTCTTACATACTTCAAATAGCCCGTAGATACGTACACGCACTCCACACTTGTCAAACATGTCAGTTGTCTTACTACAAGAGACGCTTTGTTACACTCTTGCAGCTTGCAGTGTCTGAAAGCATGGAGCTGTTCAGCCATCTTGCCCCCATTCAATAATTTGAACTCATACAAATCATATAATTGGCTTGCAGGAGACAAGCTTCGACCAGACACTGTACTTGGGGCACGAAGCAGACTCGCCAAACGTCAATTTACCCCTCTGGACTCACGACTACTATGTCCCTATAGGTGGGATGCGTGCGAGCTGATTATTCAGATCCTTTTCAGTTCTGGAGTCAAAGCATGTGGTGTGCCTGTACGGTGCACACAATGCATGATGTTCTAATGCAGGATGAGTGGATTTACAACTATGGTTCTTGGAGTGGTGCGCTATCATATCTTTGTGGTGCGCTGCTGTAGCTTATTGTTGGAGCTCTTAGCCGACAGCACGAATGGCTTGGGGTTGGGATCTGAGTTTAACATTTGTGTTTGTTTAAGACTATGTCAGACTGACAACAATTATTGACATTCATTCCAGCTTATACTTAGCAGGCGAGTGGTCGATTGTTGTGCACCTATTCTGACCTGCATAAACAGATTAATGATCACACTTACTGTGCATTCAATCTGACCTTCTCAGCCTTACTAAATTATGATAAGCAAAGTTCTGAACCTAAACAAAAAGACACTGCAAAGCCGTGCACTTACTTTATGTCTCTGTGGAAGCTTCTTATGCTTCCTTATCCTTTTATGACAGGTGAATTGACCAGGGATGTTGACTGAAAAACTGCCCACTCATCCAACCATGCTGTGGTTGGTATGAGTACCTTTTTCCCGGTTTTCCAAGGCAATTTTACCATGCAACATGCCCTGCTGCAGGAGGTTTTGTTGAGGGTGCGAGGGCAACTGGCATTGTACACTTCCCATTCGATAGAAAACACTCAAAAGGATGGAATATACGGGTGCGTGCAGACTGATGCCTATCTAGGTAATCACCTTGTGCAAGCTGTTGCTTGTTCTAGTTGCCTCGTGCAGAGCTGACAAATGAAATGAATAATTGTAATTCATACCTGGCCAGTTTAAGAGCACGGACGTATGTGTGGTGTACTCTGCATGCCGATGGATGTTCTCCCTTTTGTGTCATTTAAGTACGTGTTTCCCTCACCCAATTGAAAGCTGCCTGTTCAGAATTTTTCAGCCTAGAGGTAGGTCGCCTCAAGTTTTATCTACTTACTCCTTGTGAATTTTGTCTCATGCAAACACGTGCACATACCCCCCCTCCACACACTTGCACACGCCCGCACACGCACACACACACACTTACAATGCGCAGGATGTCCTGGGCCTCAATCGTACCATCGACAAAGACCAGCAGTATAATGATCCAAGCACAGGCCTGTCCATGATTCAGAACCTCACAGCCTGCAGGCAAGTGACTCTGACTCATAAGAGCTTTGCGCTGCGTATGTTAACTGTTAACTGGCTACACTAGTGCAAGTCGTGCTAAAATGGGCAAACGTTGTTGTTAGGATGTGCAACATTGCGTGTTTGCGCCCCCACACAGACTCCGGATTTTCTTCCATGCCTATTAGCAACTTGTTGTGTAGCATCTTCATTGCTTTGCATGCTATATGTCAATCAAGTCTCCTTTTCATGCTGCGTGTCAGACGCTGTGCCGCGGCAACCTACCACATGTGCTGCACTGCAGCTCTAGATATGCTTGACAGGTTGAACCGACCATTCTTCTGTATCCGTCAGCATGTTTGTTGCATTATTTCACGTCACAAAGTGATCACATGACAATGAGATCCGCCTTAATGGTTATCACTGCAGTGACCTCTCACATGTGCTGCAGCATTCTGCTGCGGTGCTTAGCCGTAAACAACAAGTTTGATACTTCCATGCCGTGCATCCTCTGTCCTGCCCTGTTGCAATTGCAAGTGACGTCAAGTTAGTGTCCTAGTTACCTGCGGTAAGACCAGCGCGCACAAATTGAGAAGGAACAACTTTTAAACCTGACCCTCAATCCTAAAATTATGCCAGGGTTCCCTGTCCAATCGCTCCCACGTGTCTACTACCTCGTCGCTCCTATTAAGGTGTCAGGGAAAACCCTGAAATTTTGAAAATAGGCAAGGGTTCCCTGTCCAATCGCTCCCACGTGCCTACTACCTCGTCGCTCCTATTAAGGTGTCAGGGAAAACCCTGAAAATTTGAAAATAGGCAAGGGTTCCCTGTCCAATCGCTCCCACGTGCCTACCTCGTCGCTCCTATCAAGGTGTCAGGGAAAAACCTGAAACCTTGAAAATAGGCAGGGGTTCCCTGTCCAATCGCTCCCACGTGCCTACCTCATCGCTCCTATCAAGGTGTCAGAGAAAAGCAGCGTGTACAGAGGGCTTGTAGATTGTGAAAGGGAGCAAAATCGAGGCAAACACACAACTGAAAGCTGCAATGTTTTGTACTGCGCTTCAAGGAGCAAGGATGGCAACCTGGTATTTCAACCTAACAACAATGCATGGACTTGCTGGTGGTTTGCAGGCTGTCGTGCTTGACGGACGATGGGGTACCAGTTGATCTGGACAATGCTGCTGGTTTCTTTGGGGCGCGCAACATGAGTGCGACACCATACGGCACGCAGCTAGGGGATTTCTATATGGACAGGTGAGCTTGCTGTGTGCTTGTACCTGACACATTTTACCACAAATGTTTGTGCATTGCCTTTTGTCTCACTGCTGCCTATTTGTGAGCCTCATTGTGCACCTCATGAATGTAGGGTCGTTTAATATACCCTGTGCTTTCACCATGCAGGACTCCACATAGTTCCTGAATTTCCCCATCCAAAACATCGTACTATGCCTGTGGGATTAGCTACGTCCAACCCTTTCAACCTTGCCGTGCTCTTTATTTCATACCGTGCTTCCTAAGTACGCAATTTGTTTAGGACTCGCGTGCAAGATCTTCTTGCAAGTCACATTTCAATATGCTGTCTTTCGTTCATCAACACACCTAGTTGCCTGGTCTTTGCTCTGTTTTGATATTACAACTGCTTCCTGCCACACAACTTGGTTTGGGTGTTGCAGGGACGTAATGCTGCGGCTGGCCGACCCTGACTACTATGCAGCCTACCTCTGGAGCACAGGTGAGGTTTGTGACTGTCTTTATTGCCTGTGCAATCACTAGCGGACTGCCTTTGGAGCACAGGTGAGGTTTGTGATAGTCTTTGTTGCCTGTGCAATCACTAGCGGACTGTCTTTGGAGCACAGGTGAGGTTTGTGATAGTCTTTGTTGCCTGTGCAATCACTGAAGGCCACCTTTGGAACTCAGGTGAGGTTCTTGTTTGTGATATCATGACTATCTGTGCAATCACATGGGGATACGCACAGGCGTCCCTGCCTTTGGGATGCAGGTGAGCTTGTGTTAAAAAAAAGCTGTACGTGCACAGGGGCGACGCAAATGTTAGATGAGAACACATCATAAACCAACAGGCACCCTGCACACTGGCGCAGTGCTGAACTGCCTTGCTTATGAAACAAACATAAGTGCATCAAACACCCCCCTTGCTTGGTGATAGTAGGACGTAATACATTCCCAGTGGCTCGAGTTTCTCCAAAGTACGCTTCAAAGAAAAAGTGGCAGGGGTATGAATTTTAACCTTGCCCTGCACGTCATAATACAAGCCCTTCCAGCCCTTAATTTTCGCGCATTGACAGCAAATTTTTGCACCTTCCTGTGCCAGGTACACTCTCTGCCAGCCCTGCAGGCTCTGACGCCCTGCAACCCCAAAATGTCGGTCCTGTGGGTGGGGTGGATGGGACCTGGGGACCGTACCTGCCTCCCTTTTTCGACCGCTGGGGCCAAACCATGGACTTGAAGGGCAATGGCATGGAACGAAGCGAGGCCACAGAGCAGCAGTGAGTCAAATGCTGGATAAAGAGGGAAGAAGTGTAGTTATGTACAGTTGCCTTTGGCATGGACAGGTTGCTGGGGAGTGATTTGGGCTTTTTATGAATAAATGAACGAGGAGGGGTGGCCACATTCTTGTATATTCAGTATGTAGTGAAGGTTTGGTACTTTATGGCAGAAAAGTCCTCGTGTGTTTGGTCACAAATAATTTGTACCTGCAGATATGACCAATTCTGCAGATGAGCAGCAGTCGGTCCAAAGGCATTGATGAAGGATTTAAAAAAATTACATGGGTTCCTTGGCTCACCTGGTGGATTGCCAAGCGTGTAGCAGATTTGGATTGCCTTGGCATGCGTTTGGATTGCCAAGTGTGCAGCACATTCGGATTGCCAAGCATGCCTTGAATTGCCTAGCGTGTAGCATAAATGCTTGCCTGTGCGTGCGTTTGGATTGTTCAGCGTGTATCAGGTTTGGATTGCCTTGGCATGCGTTTAGGTTGCCTAGCGTGCAGCACATTCGGATTGCCGAGCGTGCCTTGAATTGCCTAGCGTGTAGCATAAATGCTTGCCTGTGTGTGCGTTTGGATTGTCTGGCGTGTAGCAGGTGTGGATTGCCTGAGTGTGTGTTTGAATTGCCTAGCGTGCATCACATTCAGATTGCTGAGCGTGCCTTGAATTGCCTAGCGTGTAGCACAAATGCTTGCGCATGCGTGTGTTTAGGTTGTCTAGCGTGTAGCAGGTTTGGATTGCCTGAGCGTGTGTTTGGATTGCCTAGCTTGTATCAGTGTGCGTGACACAACTACGCAGCATCCCGAGTATTTAAACCTATGGTACCTGTGCAATCTTGGCCTCAGTTGTCAAAACTTTGGTCCATGAAGTGCGTTCAGAGCTGAAGTGAATGCCTCTTGGGCTGAAGTGAACGCTTCTTTGCAGGTACCTGTGCAATCTTAGCCTTACTTGTTCAAAATTTTGTTAATTGAAGTGCATTCAGAGCTGAAGCGAACGCTTCTTTGCAGGTATTTGTGCAACCTCGGCATCCCTCGTCGAAAGCTTCAAAACATCAAGATCAAGACCAGTGCGTGCCACATCCAGATCGCTCCTGCGTCAGGGTCCAACTATACGGTGTTTTGGGCTGGGGCCCCTGATAAGGGCGTTGGAGAGTGAGTTCCAAACTATGTATGGTACTTATGTGTGTGTGCGTGTGTGGGTGTGTGTGCGTGTGTGGGTGTGGGTGGGTGTTGGTGTGTGTGAGCCCATGATTGAGGCTTTGGTCATTATGGTCTAGAGGGAGATGTTTATTTTAATCTGAAGTACGTGTATTGTGACATTCATGAGGTCGCCACACCCTTGCATGCCTTGCTTTGAAAATTGGAGCAAACAATGGCTGTCCCATCTAAGAAAGTTCAAAACTTTTTACTAGTTTGTGAGTGGATGGCTGCGCTGCACATAAGGGAGGAGCAGCTTCCTCTTATGCACAGATTGCTAATTGCGCTTGCTTGGTTTTGATCGTGGCAGTGCTTTTTAACCCAAGGCTACCGTTGTGTTGCTGCTCCTGCTTGCAGCGAGCCCACACAACTGCCTGTTGTGGAGGAGGTGGTCATGCAGAACACTACGACAGGCTGCTCCTACTACGACCTGGTAATATCCACCAGCAGTTCTGAGTGCCTCCCCTCAGCCACTCCTGGCGAGTTTGACTCCTGTGAGGATCAATGTGCCCTGGTAGGTCAAGGGATAATGTGATTGGCTGCCTTTTCATGGTCAAAGTATTAATGTGGTCTAATGTGAGGTAGGTCAAGGGATGATGTGCCCTGGTAGGTCGAGGCATAACGTGATTGCCTGCCTTTTATTATGGTCAGAGGATTTATGTGGCTTAATGTAAGGTAGGCCAAGGGATAACTTAATCGTCTGCCTCTTATTGGTTGATGGATTATTGTGCTCGAAATAGGTTGCCAGCCTCTCTCAGTATGGCGTGACATCGTGGCTTCTGTTCAAACTGATTTTTTTGGCAAGACAATAACGATAAAGTGCACTTTGTTTGAGGCTAGTCAGTCTAATCAAAGGGAATTGAAAATGGAGGATGTGACGTTTGAACCTGTCTGTTTAATGTCGTACTTTTTGTAGCCTTGTCCCCTACCCTGCTGCACTTGGGCTTGCGTGCTTGGTTGTACTGTATTATTTTGCTCCAGCTAACCCCTCATGTGACCTTCCTGCCCACTGGGATAGCTATTTACGCTAGATTTGTGTCAGCCCTCTGGATTTGCATCCGATACAGGGCAGCATTTGCATTGCACAAGTGTTCAAGGTACATATGATCATGGCAGGGCGCGTGTTGACACTTTTTTGTGAATGCAAAGTTGTGGGGTACCAATCTTAGGTACTGAAGCCTATGTGTAATCCTATCACCATTAAATCTGCTGAGTCCAGTGTCAAACACATGGACTCCAGTTCTTGTAGTGCAGCAAAAGTAATACGTCACTCTTGCTTTCTGTCCGGATTTCTCTGTTTTTTCCCATCTTATGTTATCTTGGTCTTCACAACCAGCTCTACTTAAGCTTAGTTTTCTTTTCTTTCGTCTTTGGCAGGCCTGCTGATTGTCCGTTCTAAATATCATTTCTCTTCTCTTAGAGTTGTGAGTGCCCTTGAGCAGTTGTGAACCCCGCCCAGTGCACCTCAAAATGCAAACCAATGAGGACAAATTTCCATGTGGTGCTGGCTTGCTTAGATTGCTTACATCACTTTCCTTTGTCTGCGCTTTAGGTCTTGATGAAGGGCATTAACTCCAGGCCTGTCCCCATCGTAATTGAGGCAGACGTCGAAGCTGGCGTCAATGCCAGCATGCTGCGCATTGATGACAGGTGATTGGTGTTGGCCCCATGAGGATCGGTCACAGGTTATAGTTCAGGAATCGTTTTGGTACTATATGCAGGCAAACCCATAATTGTGCCATGTATTGCAATGCTGGCGTGATCTGAGGGCTAAACTGCTGCGGGCACTCAAAACATAGTGACAACTGACTGCAAGACAGTGTGTTTTCTTTTTATTAGTTGTGAGTTTCAGGCTGAGTGAAGGTGACTACCTCAGCTGGTCAGAACCGTCTGTTTTGCTTACTATTCTGTAGTAATTTATAGCAAATCTTTTGGCCTTATCACCCACAAAGTATTGGTGAATCCCTGTGTCTTGCAAACAGATGAGTGGTGGATTCATAATCGAAACAGTACGTTTAGCTGTAGCTTGAGCACTTGTGCTAGAGGATGTTCACAGGAGGCCGTAATTTTTTACATTCTCTTTTCTTCCCGAGTTTTTGCACGCCTGTTTGAATAACTTTTAACTAGGCTAATGAGGGCGCACGGTGGCTCTTTGCCTCAAGAACCTGCCCAACTGCAAACGCCATGAGCTTTGGCTTCACTCCTGATGTTTCTAGGTAGTGCACTGCGCTTTCGTTTTTTCTGTTGAATCATTGGAGCTTGTGCACCTCCCATGTACCTTGTCCTTGATACTCAATTCAACTGATCTTTGATACACCTAACCTGACCTTGATAATCGATACACCAACGTTTGCATCTCCCAGGTACCTTGTCCTTGATACTCGATACCCTTGGGAATCCGTACCTCGGCAGCCAGACGTCACGGTATGTCACGTGCATGGCTTTGTGGTGTATACTCGACACGGCAGCGTAATAGTTAATAATGCAAACCACAACAATAGAAGACCAAGTTGTGAACCTTTGGTGTTTTAATTGAAGCATTGGAGGTGGTGTTGCAGGGCAGCTCTGCAAACACCCTCAGGTGTTATAGGTCCCTTGAATTGAAGACACGTGCACCCTGCAAGTCATGCTTGCCTGCAGCTATGTTGTGGGTCTGCCAAATCCATCACAGCCGCTAGTGCAGCAATGCCTTGTGCCACTGCGTCAACGGTTGCCATAATTCTCACTTCCTGCTCATTTGCATTGGTTGCAAATAGGAGAAGGGACGCGCAAGCCCTGTATTTCTTTGTCCCTTTTTTTTGTCACTACACATAGAGGATACGGGACACGCAAGCCGTGTGTTTCTTTGTGCCTTTCAATTTTTTTGTCCCTACAAATAGGGACACGCAAGCCCTGTATTTCTTTGTCACTACAAAAAGGACTGCGCAAGCCGTGTGTTTCTTTGTGCCTTTCAATTTCTTTGTCCCTACAAATAGGGACACGCAAGCCCTGTATTTCTTTGTGCCTTTTGATTTCTTTGTCACTACATGACATCACACTTATGCACAACAATCCTGTGATCCAGGTCATCGGAGGTCCCATCAACCTGAATCTAATGCATGCACGTGTGGGCAGAATAAAGACCGCCACTTCGGGAGGAGCCATCAACATCAACCATCTGAGGTCCGTTCGTTGTTGCTCTAAACCTGTCCTCAGTATGCCAGGCATGCAAACGCACAATGCAGCATAGGAAGCAGACCTGCCTTTCAAATATTCACGCCACTCAGCTCAGACCGCAAAATCCAATTCGTGCTCAGAGAATGCCCCTTTGTTTGAGGCTACACTAGGTCATTTACGTGGCTTTGGGCAGCTACAAACCTTCATGCACATATGCACACTCAACCACACATGCATACACATGCTCTCTCACACACGCATATACTCATACGCATACATATTCATGCACACACGCGTACTCACGCATGCACAAACATACACCATTTACACCTCCGCATCCCCCACCTTTTTAACTCAGTACTTGCGCTCCTAGGATTTGACTGAGCATTTAAGCTAACAATCCTCTTAAAATTATGAGTACGAACAAGTCACTGTTTGCTACACTAAGAATTGATGCTTTTGAACTGCTTTCATATGGCTCCTTTCTGCTGTTTACTAAACACAGGTCCGAGCTGTTGGACTTGAACACCACCGATGACAACATTGTTATCCAGGTGATCATTTTTGCCGTAGGCCGCTCTAATTTGTCATGATAACGTTCCATAAAATGTATGGCTAGGTGTTAGGCCAAGAGGAGCTTTTGTATGATGTCGCTCAACTCAATGCTGGAAAGCGTTGTTGTCTGAAAACTGAAAACGCAAGCAGCAGTTTTGAGATTCCACAAGCGCAGCCGTCATGATGAACACTGTTGCCATGGAATTGTGCTGAAAAACCGCGATACAGAGCTTTTGTTCTGCTCTCCATTTGTCATGGAATTGCGTATTGGCCATAGAATTGCGCTGGGAAAGTGCGACATAGAGCATTTGTTCTGCTCTCCATTTGTTACAGTAAAAACTGTTTTAGCACAAGAACACATCTAGCCAACAAAAAAACATCAAGACAAAGCCTAGTAACAGTGAACACTGTTTACCATGGAAAAACGCAGGAAGACCGCGACACAGAGCTCTTGTACCGCTCTCCAAACAATTTCCTGTGTGCAGCAGCTCCACTCACAGAGCCAATCCCTGACGACTTTCTCATGGTGAGTGCAGCAGTGACTCATGCTGTATGTCTGTATTTCTGTGTGTATCAGTATGTGTGCATGCTTGTGTATGTATGTGAGTGTGTGTGTATGCGCGCTATGCTTTGTGCACAAAGCTGTGCAGAGGCTACTTGGCACAGCAGAGGTCTACATTTGAGTGGACGTGCACTTGCGTGCATGTGGCTACCTCACGCTTGCACACGCTTAATCTACGCATGCTCACGCATGCTACGCTCCAACTTATGCAAATCACGCTTCCACTTGCACATACTTTGTCAAGCTCCTTTCAGTTTGTCAAACAAATGTCTTTAGATGTCTCAGGAGGGTCCACATTTTTTCTCCACAAAGGAATTATTATTATTATTAGAATTCATTTATTCAGGATAACAATATGAAAAAACACAAGTTATCTTTGTAATCCTGTGCAGCTGCTGAATTGTAGCTGTGCTCCCCTCAGGCTGCAACTTACTAAACTGCTGCTGTGCTCTTCCACGCTCTCTGTCTGCAGTGCGACATGTATCCAATTCACAATATCCACCAAGCAGCTCATCAATGGTGAGAAGTGCGCGTTGTTTTTTCTCTTTCTCGATGGTGTCTTTTACTTTATGCACCGTGACTTACAAGTACCCGCTGAGATAGGCGCCAGTGACGAGGTAGGCGCCAGTGATGCTGAACAATGAAATTGAGTGGTAGGCGCCGGTGACGAGATAGGCGCCAGTTACGAGATAGGCGCCAGTGATGCTGAACAATGAAATTGAGCGGTAGGCGCCGGTGACGAGATAGGCGCCAGGGACGAGATAGGCGCCAGTGAAGCTGAACAATGAAATTGAGTTGAGCTCGCTTGGTACGAACGTGCTCAGAGTCAAGGCGTCAAAACCGTTCAACTAAAGAATAGAGGCTCGTGTGGCTCATGAGATAGGGCTTGCAAGTAAGTCCTATTTAGATGTCCAAAGTTGCTGATTTGACAAATTGACACACACATTATTCACCCAAATGAGGTGCTCAACCATCGCGGTATAATATATCCTTTGTTGTCCAATAGCGCTCATCGTTTCTCTCAGTTGTTAACAACTCCAATATACCTTGATAATGATCCAAGTCATATCCCACTTTTGTTTGTATGTCTCAGGTACGAGGAAACAGTGGACAACGTTATTGACAGGCTGGAATTCACAGGAGGGCTGGATAAGATGGGGCTGGACTTCGGCGAAAACTCGTTGAACTTGCTTGACAACCAAAAGGTGTAATTTGATAATCAAGGCAGTTGAAACGTCCTACTTTTGTAATTTTGTGGGTGTTCGGTGTGGTCAGCCTTATTAAATTTGATAATCAAGGCAATTGAAACGTCCTGCTTTTGTAGTTTTGTGGGTGTTCGGTGTGGTCGGCCTTATTGCCTATACACTACGGCAACGTAGAGTAGCCAGCCGCCTAATGATGCCATATTTCTCCTCTGCTGTTTGCAAAGACTGGTAGCCTCTGCATTTGCACTGTGTCTTCCGCATTTGCTCAAATCGCCATCTTGGCTTTAACAGCATTGACACCGCAATTCAAATTTCTGCATGACAACAATGCATAACTCACACGACGTGCATTTGCTTCATCATGCCGCAGGCGACATTGATTGAGCATATCTTCTCAGAGCGTGACATCACGTCCAGTGTGCGTGAGCTGTCCGGGCAGGTGTTTGTGCAGCGCATGAGAGCCATGCTGCCCGTCATGCTGACCATGTGAGTCTTTGTTGTGTGCCGCATGCTTCGCCTTCTGTATTGAGTGCCGTTTTGTGTGTCAGCTGTCTGGGCGGGTTTTTGTGCCTGCGTAAAATAGCCTGGACGAAGCTGCAGGGGCTCTGAAGGAAAGTTGATTTAGAATAGGTTCTGACACACACACCTTTGTCTCCCTATGTTTTTGACCATGTATGCCATATGGGCAAAACAAAAATACTGACACAGACACCTTTGTCTCCCTATGCTTTTGACCATGTATGCCATATGGGCAAAACAAAAATACTGACAAACACACCTTTGTCTCCCTATGCTTTTGACCATGTATGCCATGTAGGAGGCAAAACAAAAATACCGACACAAACCTTTGTTTCCCTATGCTTTTGACCATGTATGCCATGTAGGAGGCAAAACAAAAATAAAGAACAGACCTGCCCTTTTACCTTTAAGCGTGTGCACACAGTAACATAGTAAGCGTCAGCTGGAAAGGAGATCGGTAGAGGTGCAAGCATTGGTGTTTGTTTTGGGCACCCTGCATTTATTTTAGCGGTTGCTTTTCTGACAAACACATCACAATGTCTTGGAATGTGCTTTGCAGGTATGATGTGCGTGTTTTAGACACCCTGTGTGTGTTTCAGCCATTGCTTGCCTGTCAAACACATCACAATGTATTGGAATGTGCTTTGCAGGTATGACGTGCGTGAGCATGGTCAGTTTGGATGCGCTGAGGAATGCGTTGAAGCCGGGGGAAACTTAGAGCAATGTAATGAGCAGTGTGCTTGGAGGTGAGGCTTTTGGGTTGCAGCCCAAAATGAGCAGTCAATGTTTGTCACATAAAAGCTCCAATGACTGTCGTCCTGCTTTGTACCTGTACGGGCTTAGCTCAAGTAGACTTTGAGGAAGCGCACGGCTCGTTTGCTCGGCTTGCAAACAAGCGGCAATCAACCGACCCACTGCTGGGATAGCCTTCACTGAACAAACCCATAGCACTAATGCTCTGCACCTGCAACCACACATGCCTGCTCACAGGTGCGGTGACAGCCCTGTCACAAACATAACCGAGCACGTGTTTGGGCTGTGCGACCCATCTCAAGGCTGCCTACGTGTTTGTGGGACGCCGGACTGGCCCACCGCTCGCTACAGCACCGCCTCAAGCGAGATTGGAATGCAGACCGCTTTCAACAAGTGAGCGGATAAAGAATTTCAATCCGTGGTTGCGTCTGCTCTTCTATTAGTTGCTGACTTTGCTCTTTCCAAGATTGCCCCAGCTTCCCCTACTGCTACCCAAACGCCAATTTTCTTGCAGCTGACTCTCAAGCTGTTCCGTCCAACTTTCACACAGTTGCACTTGAGGGGGCTGCTGCCTTAAACGTGTTGCGACCTGTACTTATGCAAGCAACTACCAAGGAATGAAAGTAGCACTGTTTCTCAACTGATGGGTGCTCGTTGCTTCCTGTCTTCCCTGGTTGCGCACACTTGCGTCGCAGTCCATTTGACTTTGAAGGGAACGGCATGCTCAACCAATGTCACTGGTTGCGCACACTTGTGTCGCAGTCCATTTGACTTTGAAGGGAACGGCATGCTCAACCAATGTCACTGGTTGCGCACACTTGTGTCGCAGTCCATTTGACTTTGAAGGGAACGGCATGCTCAACCAATGTCACTGGTTGCGCA
>Ga0307968_1002836_pt1 | contig 14449 bp, 15 predicted proteins | sample OrgLakmetagen650_FD_201834 | JGI IMG/M metagenome (GOLD analysis project Ga0307968, IMG submission 201834) | Saline water microbial communities from Organic Lake, Antarctica - #650 | ecosystem: Environmental > Aquatic > Non-marine Saline and Alkaline > Saline | place: Antarctica: Organic Lake... | reverse complement strand
CCCTCCTTCCCCAAGCCCGGTAAGATATGTGCATGCATACGCATACGTGCAAAAGCGTACCTATTGTGTGTGCATGTCATGTCCGTGTACGTATTCACGTGCGAAAGCTTTAGTTGATCTTTGAGCCCCCCCTCTCCTTCTTCGAATCTGGTACGACACGCGTATGCATGCATGGACAAAAGCGTACGTCTACTGCGCACGTCTTATGCGCATGTACGTGGACATACCACGTACATAACATGACGCTTATGTGCACATACAAAAACATAACTCGTACATAACATGACTACATATGTACGTGCACCTGTCTTGGTTGAAGGCAGCTTCTTACGTGCAGCGCGCACACAATATTAAGGCTTCAACGCTGCAGTCACCTACATGGATAGTTTGCAGCTCAAGTTCGTTTCCATGCCTCTGCTTGCAGTTTCCGCCTCCGCCACCTCCACTTCCAGATGCTTGCATGCCAAAGCGTGAGGATGCTCCAGATAGAGGAGAGCGATCCACCTGCTATGTCTACAACGATCCCCACGGTACGACCCAACGAGCGTGCGTGCATGCCTCGTCCTTTAAGCTTTTACTGAAAGACAACAAAACGCGGTGTTCACAGTGCGTGGTGTGACCGACCAACTCACAACAAAGCCAGGAGGCTGTCAGGATGCAGAAACAAGTGCATCTTTTGGACAGCGCGTGTCAAATTGATTAAAAATGACATTTGGAATCCTCTCTTCGAGAGCTTTGGATTGGTATATGTATGGGTCCGATCCGCGGAGGGGAAGGGGGTTTTGGGTCCCCCGGGGGGGGTCCGAGCTTTTTTGGGGGGGTCTCCAAGATTTTTCTGGGCCACTTCTACGGAATTTCAAATATATCGTCGGAATCCTGAGCTCAAGCCCAGTCGATTCGCACCCTTTTTGAGCAAATTGGGTTAAGGGGGGAGTCTGTGGACATGTCCAAAACTCAGAGGCACACGCGCACACGCGCTCGAGTGCAGGCCTCGGGGTGAGTCAAGCCAATGACGCAGCAATTTACCCCAAACTTACAGGATTGTGCCAGCATGAGATAGTCAGTGGAATTCTGAAGAAATGGAAGCAATTTCGGACTGTGCAAGCCAGTTATGGGTGCCTGGTAGGTCACTTGTGCATGGGCGTCCGTATCTCAGTTTTTGCCCCATAACTCTGCAACACTTCAGTTTCAGGTCTTGATGAGTATGCAGATGGACGCCTGCTTTGAAAAGGAGCGGATTGGCACCCTTTTTGTTTGGGTGGCGGCACCGAAAGGGGGGTTAAGGTGGGGGGGGGGTCGTGAGGATTCCAAATATATAAATTTTATTGGGAGTTGTACATGCCGTCCAAAATTTATGCTTCGTGCAGCCTTTTGAAATGAATTTGTTTGTCTGTTTGTTAAGTGACCACCAACATTAAATACAGTACGACCAAACATGCATGCGTGCCTTGTCTGCTTATCTGTTAAAACAATGGATTTCCCCCTATTTTTCCAGAGCTTGCGTACACAACCCCCATGCTCCTGCTGTCTCATCTCTGTCGTGCTTGCATGTACTGTGTGTGGCTCATGTACAGCATGCAGCAAATTGCATGCACTGCAGCGATGTGTGTGCATGTCCAGCAGGAAACCCCTTTTTGGTGGTCTTTACATTTGTACGCAGCATCTTAGAAAAGTGTAAAAATCGCTTGATACCCAACCTTTCCCATTTTGCAGTGAGGGTATTTTCAGGGTCCCCTCATCAAGCTTGTGACGTCATTGGTCCTGCGGTCCCTCTTTTAGACAACGATTTCCTTTCCCATTTTGCAGTGAGGGTATTTTCAGGGGCCCCTGATCAAGCTTGCGATGTCATTGGTCCTGCGGTCCCTCTTTTAGACAACGATTTCCTTTCCCCTTTTGCAGTGAGGGTATTTTCAGGGGCCCCTGATCAAGCTTGTGATGTCATTGGTCCTGCGGTCCCTCTTTTGGACAACGATTTCCTTTCCCATTTTGCAGTGAGGGTATTTTCAGGGGCCCCTCATCAAGCTTGTGATGTCATTGGTCCTGCGATCCCTCTTTTAGACAACGAATTCCTTTCCCTTGCAGTGAGGGTATTTTCAGGGGCCCCTCATCAAGCTTGTGATGTCATTGGTCCTGCGGTCCCTCTTTTGGACAACGAATTCCTTTCTCCTTTTGCAGTGAGGGTATTTTCAGGGGCCCCTCATCAAGCTTGTGATGTCATTGGTCCTGCGGTCCCTCTTTTGGACAACGAATTCCTTTCCATCACAGCTGTGGGCGAAGACGTACAGCTGTCTCAGGTAATCGATGTGTAGGGTCGGCAAGAATGCAAGGATACAGGCATTACTATGTAGGGTTGGCCAGGGCTTACAGCTACCCCTTGTTATACCATACGTATGGTTACATATTTTAGATACGAGTGAGTGTGTGGAGTTGTTCTATAATTTGTATAATGTATGATTACATGATTCTACATACAAGCGAGTGTGTGGAGTGTTTCTATAATTCGTATGTGGCCTCAAATAGAATGTACACTTACCTTGACAACTCAGCCTTATTTCAGAGAAAGATTGCCACAACCTTTATCACCTTTCCCCGTCTATGTTCGTCGCAGTCTTGGGGGGCGTCCATCATCACATCTGTGACTATAAGTTACAAAGAGAGCCGCTGCGGCACTTCTACCACTCTAGGTCTGAGTGGTACGTCTCCAGAAGTCTGGGAGGACAAACGATTGGCCACTAAAGGTGTGTGTGTGTGTGCTTCCTCTTTTATGTTTGCATTGTGACACGTGGCACTATTGTGTTTTGCAAGTTTTATAATTTCTATGTTTGGCCTCTTAAGGTGTGTGTGTGTGCTTCCTATTTTTATGTTTGCATTGTGACACGTGGCAGTATTGTGTTTTACAAGATTTACAATTTCTATGTTTGGCCTCTTAAGGTGTGCGTGTGTGCTTCCTCTTTTTATGTTTGCATTGTGACACGTGGCAGTATTGTGTTGTAAGAGTAACTTGTCACTAAAGTCATTGCCTCTGTTGATAATTGCATCGTGGCAAAGCAGCAGATAACTCGCTAAAAATATCTAGTAAAGCTTTTCAAAGACAATCCGAAGGACACATGGAGCTATTTGCAAGGACAGGTGCCAGGGGATGTTTGGGGAAGGTTTGGGACTGTTCTATTACTTTTGCATTGTGAGGTGGCAGTGGATTATTTACAAGTTAATAGGAATCCAGATTAGCCAGATAAAAAGCAAGAGTAATATGAGAGATATCACTTTGCTTTACTCCAGAGTTCAAGTGTTTCAAACTAAGCTCAACAGTTTAACGAGATGTTTGGGAGGAGATGCAATGCACAAAACAGACGCTGGAAAAGTGTTTGGGAGAAGAATCCTGGCTGTGAAAGGCATGTCTGTGTGCCCATGCTGCAAAGGAGCTTCTTCATTGCCTGGCCCGTCAGTTTAGACACTGTGCTTTACGTCACGGTTTGCCACCTGAAGCCATACTCGTGACTTCATACAGTAAAGCCTGAAGTGGCAATGGCTCCCATAGCAGCAATCATGCGAGTGACATGAAACAGACCTGAAGCCATACTTACGACTTCATAGTGGAGTTGCAATGACTTCATAGTGAAGTGGCAATGACTCCTGCGATTTATATAAAACAGTCCTAAAGGCATATAACAGCACAACAAAGGATTAGGAAGCTGATTTGTTTTGCCTCTCTCTCTCTCTTTCTCTCTCTCTCTCTCTCTCTCTCTCTCTCTCTCTCTCTCTCTCTCTCTCTCTCTCTCTCTCTCTCTCTCTCTCTCTCTCTTTCTCATTCTCTCCTTGCTTTGGCTTCACGCCGCCTCCTCTTTCCACACAACACCAATGCTTCATTTGCTGCACAGTCACTAGCGTGCGCCGCTCCAGTTTTATTGGGAGATACCACTTTCTACGCGTGCGGATCACCACCCCTTGGACCGATGGCTCAGGCATGTGTGTTGCCGGGTGCCCTAACAACAACGGTGCGTAAACGTACTGAAGCTTTGCTGCCCTGCTCGTCATACCTTGTCGGGGTGTGTGTGTGTGTGTGTGTGAACGGGCGCCCCAATAATCACACACACACACAAACACACACACACACACACACACACACACACACACGTACACACACACACAACACACACACACTCACACACACACACATACACACACACACTCACACACACTCACACACACATGGTGCGTGACTGCTTTACGTTGTTGCCTCGGAACAACTTGTTGGCAACATTTTTTATAATACCCAACAAAGAGGCGCTGTTAACTTGACCGATGGCTTGGAGAGCAGGTGCTATTGCCTGCGTATTTTTTATTATGTTCTCTATCTGTTTCGCAGCGAGTGCTTGCCGACCACAGTGTGGACCCACACGTTGGCACTTGCTGCACACTCCATATGCTACTTCACTATTGTTGCCCTCGTATGTATTTGTTCTTGCCCTCGTATGTAATTGTCGGTGCTTTCATTATCTGTAGAGGCTACAGAGGTTGCAGATGAAGCCATCAGTCAAAAAGTGTGACTGCTAGGCTGCGTATGTAATCACTGGTAAAGTGCGAGGAGTGTTTGCCATCACCACCTGTACACGGTGCTATTGACCATTGACCCCTATAGCCCTCACTTTCTACGTGTGTTGATGAGCTGAATAAGTAGACGGATCCCGTTTGGCTTGCATTTAAGGACGGCTCCAATTGAATGCTTGCTGAGTTCTCCACGGAACAGAAATAGGAGGAAGTTGTCTCGAGCTTCCTTAAACTTCACACTATCCTGCAATCACCCTCCCATCTTTTCTGGGCGCCGACAAAGGTTATAACTTATAATGTAAGTGTCCTTGAGCTCCCTTAACCTTCGCACTATCCTGCAATCACCCTCCCTTTCTCTGGCAACCCTTCCGTCTGTAAGCTTCTTCGAGCTTCCCTAACTCACGCACTATCCTGCAGTCAACCTCCCTTCCCTCTCTGGGCGCCGCCGGAGGGGGCTCCTGCAAGACACTTTCAGCAGGGAAGAGGCAAGTTTTTGTGCCTAACACATTTGTTGCTGCATTCAAAAGCGCTTTCATCAAGGGGGAAGCGAGTTTTTGTGCTTAACACATCTGTTGCTGCATTTAAAAGCGCTTTCATTAAGGGAGAAGCGAGTTTTTGTGCTTAACACATCTGTTGCTGCATTTAAAAGCGCTTTCATTAAGGGGGAAGCGAGTTTTTGTGCTAAACACATTTGTTGCTGCATTCAAAAGCGGTTTCAGGAGGGAAGGAGCGAGTTGTATGTGCTTTAGAAACTAGTTGCTGCATTTAAAGGCAGTTGAAGTTTGCCGAAGGCAAGTTGATGGGACGTGATGGGACGTAATGGGACGTGATGGGACAAAGTACATTTTTCGCTACATTCAATAATGGTTTTTGAACAAAGATGCGATAATGTGCGCCTTGTTGCTGTAAACATGATTCATTTGATATTGAGTTGGCCGGAATTGATAACATACACCGTATATGGCTGTAAGAAAGAGAGTTGTCCATTGAAATTTCATGCACGGTCACATTGCTGTCTATGAACCATTCCAGGAAGCTCCATTTGCTTGTAGTGCTGGCCGACCTTCTTTACATTACGTGCAGGCCTTTAAACGATGGCCAAATGTATATGGGGTTTGCGGAAACCAATGACGTATACGTAGGGCTGGCCAGAACCATATATATACGGTGTATATACGATACTTTTGGCAGGAAATTTTTCAAATATACGGTCATATACGGTGTATGTGTACAGTTCTGGCCAACCCTACGTATATGCGATGAATGCGGAGGTATGTCTTTATAGAAGACTTCCATAATTACTGTCTAACAATGTATGTCTAGCTATTTTTAGCAGGACGACTTAATTATACCATAATTTAGGTGTAATGGTGCATGTGGAACGAGGTCTAACGGTGCATGTGTAATGGTGCATTTCAAACGGTGTATGCCTAGCGGTGCATGTCTAACGGTGCATGTGTAATGGTGCATGTCAAACGGTGTATGCCTAGCGGTGCATGTCTAACGGTGCATGTCTAACGGGTCATGTCATGTCTAACGGTGCATGTGTAATGGTGCATGTCTAACGGTGCATGTCTAACGGTGCATGTCCAACGGTGCATGTGTAATGGTGCATGTCTAAACATGTATGTCTGACGATGTATGTCTGACGGTGTGTGTCTGTCTAACAGTGTATGTCTGATGGTGTGTGTCTAGTGGTGCATGTGTAACGGTGCATGTTAAACGGTGCATGTCTGACGATGTTTGTTTGACAGTGTATGTCTGACGGTGTGTGTCTAGTAGTGCATGCCTAACGGTGTATGTCTGATGTGTATGTCTGACAATGTGTGTCTAGTGGTGCATGTGTAACGGTGCATGACTGACGATGTTTGTTTGACAGTGTACGTCTGACGGTGTGTGTCTAGTGGTGCATGTGTAAAGGTGCATGTGTAACGGTGTATGTCTGACGGTGTGTGTCTAGTGGTGCATGTGTAACGGTGTTTGTCTGACAGTGTATGTCTGACGGTGTGTGTCTAGTGGTGCATGTGTAACGGTGCATGTCTGACGATGTTTGTTTGACAGAGTACGTCTGACGGTGTGTGTCTAGTGGTGCATGTGTAACGGTGCATGTTAAACGATGTTTGTTTGACAGTGTACGTCTGACGGTGTGTGTCTAGTGGTGCATGTCTAACGGTGTATGTCTGACAGTGCATGTCTGACGGTGTGTGTCTAGTGGTGCATGTGTAACGGTGTATGTCTAGTGGTGCATGTGTAACGATGTATGTCTGACGTTGTGTGTCTAGTGGTGCATGTGTAACGGTGTATGTCTGACGGTGCATGTCTAGGCCTAGACAGTCAGAGATAACATATACGTGTACACATATACACAAACGTCAGAGATAACATATACACGTACACATATACACATATAGACAAACCTAAACATAGTTCTAGCCTACCTTATTTATGATACACGCAGGTTCTCGAGCGATGCAGCTCAATGCAGATTGAGGGAGAGTTTTTGGACAGCTGCGTGTTTGATGTGGTTGCTACTCGTGACAACACGTTCCTGGAGGCGACCTTTGACACCCAGGAAGACGCAAAGGCAGCCGACAAAGAGACTCAGGAAGAAAACGAGGCATGGGCAAGTGAGTGCAGCTGAGCCTGCTTGCTTGCTGTGTGTGTGTGTGTGTGTCTTCCCTCCTCTGTATCACTCCTGCTGCAGCCTTCACTCGTTCGTCAAACAATAACTCTTTCTGTCCACTGTGTGTGTGTCTTCCCTCCTCTGTATCACTCCTGCTGCAGCCTTCACTCGTTTGTCAAACATCAGCTCTTTCTGTCCACTGTGTGTGTGTGTTTGTGTGTGTGTGTCTTCCCTCCTCTGTATCACTCCTGCTGCAGCCCTCTCGTACTTTGTCGAACATCAGCTTCTCTGGTCCACCTCGTAACATACAACCGCTTTTAGCTAGTAGCCTTCCGAAATACCTTCAGTGTTCACCATTGCTTTGAAATCCAAACACAAATTAGTGCTGCCATCCGCTGATGATCCCCAATATATTTTTTTAAAGGGTAGCCTGAACCATCCAATTTAAACCGTATAGTACAGTACATGTATGCGTGTTTCTACCAAAACAACTGCCTGACATACACGACTGTGTATATTGTTGGTTCTGGTCAACTTTGTGCACCGTATAGTACCGTATATGTATGCGTGTCCCTGCCAAAACACTGCATGACATACACCACTGTGTATATTATTGGTTCTGGTCAACTTTGTGGTTTCACGTTTATACCAGGGATGTGTCACACAGCATGTGATACGAATCGTAATTAACGCGTATTTTACCATATTGATCGTCCCAAATGACCGTATGACACATCCCTGGCTTATGCATATAACGTATTTGTCTGAAAGCTTGAAATTTAGGGCGGATACTTAGCGCCTGTGCTATCCACTTACCTGCAACAGGCACACTTCCTCCTCTACTTCCTCCACCGCCGCCCGTGGTTTCAGCAAACGCGTTGTGCTCACCAGAAGCAAACAAAAGCATCACCATGTATATCACGGTAAGCAAATATCACAGCAAAGCATGTATCACGGTAAAGCATATATCATTATATCACGGTATCACTGTTAGCATGTTTCACGATAAAGCATCACCATGTATATCACGGTAAGCAAATATCACAGCAAAGCATATATCAGGGTAAAGCATGAATCACGGTATCACTGTTAGCATGTTTCACGATAAAGCATCACCATGTATATCACAGTAAGCACGGCATTTGAACATCGCTTCACGAGTAAACAGGTTGGATTGGCCATAGCCATATAGTTACGGTGTGTATACATCATCTTTGGCAGGGGATTACCAAATATACAAGGTCATGTATGGTGCGTATGTACGGCTCAGGCCAGCCCTACAAATAGGTCAGTTAAAAGCCTGCCTTTTCTTACAAAATACAAACTACCTAATGCCCCTTTCTTACTTTTTTTTCTGTGCAGATGGACTTGGATTGGGATGCGATGCGTGATGACGAGAAGTTTCTTGAAGACTTGGACCGAGAGGTTGGTCTGAACATGATGAGGGAGCTGGGCGATTACATAACCCATGACGGAGGGTGCCCAAATTTTGTTGAGGTGCGCTTGAGGGCTCAGCTTTTTCCATGTCAAAAATGCTTGCTCATACGTTCATGACGGAGGGTGCCCAAATTTTGTTGAGGTGCGCTTGAGGGCTCAGCCTTTTCGATGCCAAACATGTTTGCTCGTACGTTCATGACGGAGCAAGCCCAAACTTTGTTGAGGTGCGCTTGAAGGCTTGGCCTTTTCGATGTCTTAGATGTTTGCTCGTACATTCATGACGGAGCGTGCCCAAATTTTGTTGAGGTGCGCTTGCGGGCTTAGTCTTCTCGATGCCAAACATGTTTGCTCGTACACTCATGACGGAGCGTGCCCAAATTTTGTTGAGGTGCGCTTGCGGGCTTAGTCTTCTCGATGCCAAACATGTTTGCTTGTACACTCATGACGGAGGGTGCCCAAATTTTGTTGAGGTGCGCTTGCGGGCTCAGCTTTTTCCATGTCAAAAATGCTTGCTCGTACATTCATGACAGAGGGTGCCCAAATTTTGCTGAGGTACGCTTGCGGGCTCAGCCTTCTCGATGTCAAAAATGCTTGCTCGTACATTCATGACAGAGGGTGCCCAAATTTTGCTGAGGTACGCTTGCGGGCTCAGCCTTCTCGATGTCAAAAATGCTTGCTCGTACATTCATGACAGAGGGTGCCCAAATTTTGCTGAGGTACGCTTGCGGGCTCAGCCTTCTCGATGTCAAAAATGCTTGCTCGTAGCATCCTCAGGCTATCCAATCAGGGGTACTGCCAATTAGAGTTCACTAAAGCGCGGTAACGCGAACACAAAGGTAGTAATCAGAGCTCAAACTGGACAACTTTTACGATGTATGTATTAGACAGTAACAGCAGCTGGGATTTTTCTTGCCTTGAACCTAACCCTAAGCCTGTTTCACTGCGCAGGTGCTATCTTTCAAACAAGGAGTTGTGGCAGAGATTGTCGTGCGTTTGGGCACAGACGTGTCAGCCGCAGCAGTTCAGGAGCTTGAGGTAAGAATGACAGAAGCCTGGGTGAGCGTTCAGAAGGCTTGTGTGGAGAGATGACTCACGCGAGCAGTACAGACAATCCCAAACTACAGAGTGTTCTGCAGCCTGCCTTTTTACACCTAGATGGTTGGTCATATGTAATTTCCCCTCCAACATTCGGTGGAGCCGAGTCGGAATAGAACTCTGTACAGAGAAAGAGGAGCCTTCAGGTGTTTGAATAATGACATTATAGTACTTCCCGGTATCACGGTATAAATTATAACATGGGGAACAGAGGGTAAGATGTGATGGGATGGAATGGACACAAATCTACAGAAACTGCACACATGCTCCACATCAGAATGGCATGGGGAACAGAGGGGGAGATGTGATGGGTTTGAATGGACACAAACCCACGGAGACTGCACACTTGCTCCACATCAGAGTGGCATGGGGAACAGAGGGGGAGATGTGATAGGATTGAATGGACCCAAACCCACAGAAACTGCACACAAGCTCCACATCAGAGTGGCACACATCTGTCGTGACCTGAGGCCGGCTGTGCCTTGTTTATCGCAGACTTTGGCATGAAGAGAGGGGGTGTATGTAGGTACATACAGGTCAGGAGAGGGGGTTACATATAGGTACATACAGGCTAGTACGTAGTACGGCGTAGTCACATAAGCCTGTATATGTATTAGAGGCAAATGAGCAGAGTGGCACATTTTCGGGGGGACATCTGACTGGCTGCCGATGCGTGGGTGCACTCCTCAAAGTTTGCATTTGTTCTTTGAAATCAATTAGACAGGACGATTGAGATGGATCAGTCGCTTGTGCTGCATCTGTCGCTTGTTATTGTTGTCTGAAATCAAACAGACAGAGGACAGTTGTGCTGTATCAGTCGCTTGTAGGACGGTTGTGCTGTATCAGTCGCTTGTGCTGCATCTTTCGCTTGTTATTGTTGTCTGAAATCAAACAGACAGAGGACGGTTGTGCTGTATCAGTCGCTTGTGCTGCATCTGTCGCTTGTTATTGTTGTCTGAAATCAAACAGACAGAGGACGGTTGTGCTGTAGCAGTCGCTTGTAGGACGGTTGTGCTGTATCAGTCGCTTGTGATCGCTTGTGCTGCATCTGTCGCTTGTTATTGTTGTCTGAAATCAAACAGACAGAGGACGGTTGTGCTGTAGCAGTCGCTTGTAGGACGCTTGTGCTGTATCAGTCGCTTGTGCTGTATCAGTCGCTTGTGCTGTATTAGTCGCTTGTTATTGTTGTCTGAAATCAAACAGACAGGACGGTTGTGCTGTAGCAGTTGCTGAACACCTGAATGAATCAAACCCAAGTATTTCCTCGTGTATGCAGGATGAGCTGATGACGTTCTCGAATGGTGAAATCGAAACACTACTGCTCGCAAACTTGACAGCAAGGGGAAACAGTATTCAGGTGTGTGTGATTGCTGTCATGTCTCTGCTGTCAGTTACGCTTGCATCCAGTGTCCAGGAATTCACGTGACCACTTACTGCCCCTTATTTTTCGTAGCTACAATGCATGGCTAAAATGCATGGTTACAATGATGTGCAAGTTTGCATTCACCGTCCAAAACTTATTGCGAGCACTCACTGAACCATGCTAGTGATGGCTAAAAATGCATGGCTATAATGCTGTGTGAGCTTGCATTCACCGTCCAAAACTTCATGTGACCACTCACTGCACCATGTTTGTTATGGCTAAAAATGTATGGCTATAATGCTGTACGAGCTTGCATCCACCGTCCAAAACTTCATGTGACCACTCACTGCACCATGTTTGTTATGGCTAAAAATGTATGGCTATAATGCTGTACGAGCTTGCATCCACCGTCCAAAACTCCATGTGACCACTCACTGCACCATGTTTGTTATGGCTAAAAATGTATGGCTATAATGCTGTACGAGCTTGCATCCACCGTCCAAAACTCCACGTAAAAACTACTCTCTGCACTGTGGTCTTACTTTTCAGGTCACTGCCTTCAGCCTTACAGACCCAGGTAAGAAATAAGACATGCCTGGAAAACAGCGTGGTCCTGTTTTGGTGTATATGCTGCCGAAGGTAAAACCTTGCAGGCAAACAGTGCTGCAACACCTTATGGAACCCCACCAAATGTGAAGGTGCACCGAAACGATAACATGGCATCACCATTGCTTGTAATCCTAGAACGATACGAACAAAATGGCACCAGCATTGCTTGAAAAACGCAGTGTCTTGCTCACACACTCGAGTAAATGTTTCTTTTGCTTCTTTTTTTGCCTGTAAACATAGCGCATACCAGTAGAGCTTCCATCTTGGGCCCAGCCATCTACGTCCTCGTCTTAGTATCTTGCTCAAGCACTCAAGACACGCTTACTTTTAATTTGCTTGTAAACACAGGACAAGCACTTAAGAAACGCTTACTTTTAATTTGCATGTAAACACAGGACAAGCACTTAAGAAACACTTACTTTTAATTTGCATGTAAACACAGGACAAGCACTCAAGAAACGCTTAATTTTAATTTGCTTGTTAACACAGGACAAGCACTCAAGACACGCTTACTTTTAATTTGCATGTAAACACAGGACAAGCACGTGACAGCGCATCCAGCAGATCAAGAGCTACCGTTCTGGGACCGGCAATCGCCATCCCCGTCTTTGTTGCCCTTGTAGCCATGGCGGCTGCGATTTTTTACTTTATGCGTCGCAGACACAAAGGGATTAGTGGGTACAAATGGAGGTTCTTTGGTGAAAATAGCAGTTGGCGCTTGAAACTGCCTGTTCCTGTTGCCCCGCCTACTTTGAATCTGTGGAAGAATGCGGCGAGCGAGTTGGCCTGATCAATAAAAGGATCTTGTTTTCACCAAGCATATAGCTCTGAAACAGTGCACTGACAGTGAACGCACACCGTGGCTTTTTTTGCGGACTTCGTTGGTTGATATACTATAATCAAATCACATTTTGTTCCAATAAGTAGGTTGATGCGGCGTTCTGTTTCTGTTGTGGTTCCGAGCTTGAGCGTCCCTGACCATCCTTGAACCTGTGAAAGTTGAGTAATAGGCGACCGTCAGACATTAATATACATATTTCTGACAAGAATTGAGCGAACGTTCATGACCGCCAAATGAACTATATGTGTCATGTGTCTCGGTATAAATTATATAATTCTTCTTTGCATTTTCATTTTCATGACATGTTGCGATGTGTAAGGCGCATTTTCATTCTCATGGCATGTTGCGATGTGTAATAAGGCGCTTGTTGCATGTTGATACATCTCTATCCACCGGATGGTTAGAGTTTAATGTCACTTTTTTATGCCAGCTGGATGAAGTTGTTTCAGTTTGTAAGGGGAAATGTTTGAAGAAGAGCTGATATATTGATATATCCCTTGCAGTGTGCTGAGTGGCTGCTTTTAGGCATTCAGTGTCGCTGCAAGCATTCAGCGGTGCAGCAGGTTTAGGCCGTGTATCTGCCTTGAGCTTATGAACAAGCGAGCTATACTTCTTGGCTGAAGGCCTTTTTCTTGTTAACCTTGTATCTGCCTTGTTGCTGGCTTCCTCCAAACACACATACAGCAACTTTTCGATTCTGAAGCACTGGACCAGCTGCTGAATTTAAGCCGGCTGCTGAAAGTCTACACAGAGACCTAGAAAAACCAAACCCAGCCCTACTGGTCCAATAGTCAAGGCAGTATGTCAGATCAAATCACTGTCACTGCAAAGTATAAGACTCAGCACATCCACTAATCATAGCCCATACTTGCAATCCATGCTTAAGCACCATGATTCGCTGTGACGGCTGTCATATCAGTGGCATGGACGAATCGTGTGACTTCTATCTCCTGGGATTTATAATGCGAGCAACGATTTTACGGTTTTAAACATTGGTTGTTTGGCCATTTCAGATGGTTTTCTTAAAACAAACTCCATTTCTCAGACCTGTCCATCTCCTCGGTGTCTTGCTTGAGCCGTCGCTTCTTTCTCGCGTAAAGAGGGAGGAGACGTTAAACACACCTTAGCCCATGTTTGCAATCCATGCTTGAGCTGGTACCATGATTCATCGTGACATAGAGCTGAAACTAGGATTATACCAAAGTGACTCTTTCCACCCCGCTTCTCAGACAAAAATAGGTTTACCTCCAGCCGTCCGGATGCTGTACTGGTTGCTCCTATCTCCGCGGAAACTCAAAAGCAACAAGCAACAGCTAGCAATGAAGGAGGGTGAGTTTTTAGAAGTGGCAGGGGGCAAGGGAGCATCTCAGCAGCACCGCCACTAGCAGACCCACCAGACAGCCACGCACTAGCAGACCCACCTTCCTTCCCCAGACATGCAGCACCGACCCAAAGATCTCAGCATTCTCCAACGTGACAATTACCTCATCGAGATCAATTACTGTGAGGACACATTGATACTTATAATTACTGTTGGCGTGGTGGGGGATTGCCTGGTGCAGGTGCCTGCCCCTGCATGCTGTGGTATCATTACCGACGAAAATTTTCTGTCCCTTTCATTTCCCCTTTTTGTTCCTTTTTTTCACTCGCTCCTACCTCTGAGTCCCCCTCTCACCCGCCCAGTGTGCACCCCTTAACTGTCTCTCCTCCCTACTCATCCTCTCTTATTCCATTTCACTTTTGATCCGGGGGGTTGCAGAAAAGGAAAGGACACATCATGCCAGACCTAGTTAACGCTTTGTATCCTAGGGGGGCGATGTATGAGCACCTCCGCGTGGTGCCCCCTGGAAAACGCCTTCGTGTGCCTTCGTGCACACGCCCGGAAATACTCGGGAGCGGCTAAGACTCATACGGCGGAGCAACACGGCAGCCC
>Ga0307968_1002835_pt1 | contig 14453 bp, 14 predicted proteins | sample OrgLakmetagen650_FD_201834 | JGI IMG/M metagenome (GOLD analysis project Ga0307968, IMG submission 201834) | Saline water microbial communities from Organic Lake, Antarctica - #650 | ecosystem: Environmental > Aquatic > Non-marine Saline and Alkaline > Saline | place: Antarctica: Organic Lake... | reverse complement strand
CACAGCTTCCACACAATTCATTCCCCCATCCCACAACGGCCCCCCCTCGTCGTCGCAGTAGCAGCGGCTCTCTCTCCGCTGCTAGTGAGGGTTTTCCTGAGGAGCCCAACCCGTTGCTGTTTTTGGGCCCTTATGGCCCTCATGGCACGGCACTCGGTGGTGCCTCAGGTGCGTTTAGTGGTGGAGTTGATCGCCCCGCTGTGCAGCCCAAGTCTCATGGCCCTCTGGCACGGCACATGGTGGTGCCTCAGGTGCGTTTAGTGGTGGAGTTGACCCCCCTGCTGTGCTGATCCAGGGGTCTGTGCCTCATGGCCCTCTGGCACGTTGCATGGTGGTGCCTCAGGTGCGTTTAGTGGTGGAGTTGATCGCCCCGCTGTGCTGTGTGGGGAAGCCCAAGCCTCGTGGCCCTCTGGCACGGCACATGGTGGTGCCTCACGTGCGTTTAGTGGTGGAGTTGATCGCCCCGCTGTGCTGTTTTAGGGGTCTGTGCCGCATGGCCCTCTGGCACGTTGCATGGTGGTGCCTCAGGTGCGTTTAGTGGTGGAGTTGATCGCCTTGCTGTGCTGTGTTGGGAAGCCCAAGCCTCATGGCCCTCTGGCACGTTGCATGGTGGTGCCTCAGGTGCGTTTAGTGGTGGAGTTGATCGCCCCGCTGTGCTGTGTTGGGAAGCCCAAGCCTCATGGCCCTCTGGCACGTTGCATGGTGGTGCCTCAGGTGCGATTAGTGGTTGAGCTGACCCCCCCGCTGTGCTGAGTTAGGTGGTCCAAGCCTCATTGCTCATAGCCCTGGCATTTAGCGTGTGGAGCCTTGTCCTTTAGATTTTCTTGGAGCCAGCGTGTGTCCTGTAGCGTGTGTCCTGTAGTATGTGTCCTATAGTTCTTCTTGGAGCCAGCGTGTGGAGCCTTGTCCTATAGGTCCAGCGCACAAGCCGTTCGCTTACTTGAACGTTACTAGTTGATACTGTGCCTTCACTGACGGATGCGCAGCTCCAAAAAGAGCTGCCCTTGGACGATCGCAATGATACTGCACGAGAGCCCATCCTGATGTTTATTGGGGCTCACTTACGCTCACGTTCCTGACACCATTCATGTGTAGTGTGCACACATCTCTCTAGCTCACGTCTCACATTCCTGATGTTATTAGTTGGATTCATGCTCACACTCCTGACACCATTCATGTGTATTGTGCACACATCCCTCTAGCTCACGTCTCGCATTCCTGATGTTATTAGTTGGATTCATGCTCACGTCCCTGACACCATTCATGTGTAGTGTGCACGCATCCCTCTAGCTCACGTCTCACATTCCTGGCACCGTTCATGCCTCTAGTGCGGACTGTTCTCTCTTCTGTCGATTGATGTTTGAGCGTGAGCGTGAGCGTGAGCGTGAGCGTGAGCGTGAGCGTGAGCGTGAGCGTGAGCATGAGTGTGAGTGTGAGTGTGTGTTATTGTTTGGTGCTATCGACTGATGATACTGTTGTCATCTGGAGCCGGTCCCCTGGCATATTCTGTGTCACGGTACACGTAGGGTCGGCCAGGAGCATATGAATGGAGGGTTGTTCAGAGCCATAGATAGACGGTGTATGTACGGTATTTCTTGCAGGGATTTCATCAAATGTACGGTAATGTACAGTGTATATAAACGGTTCTGGCCAACCCTAGATATACAGTGTATTAACTCGTTGCAGGTCCTACGCGTACGACACGCACACTCTCAATGTGTAAGATCACACACACACACATACACACACACACAAACACAAACACAAACACACAAACACACACATACACACAAATACACACACAACACACGTCCATCCAGTGTCCACAACGGGCCATGCCTACGACACTGCCCACCAAGAGGCCTATGAAGCATTGGGGGTAGGCAGCCTGCCGGTGCTTCCACACTTTTTCTCACGGTGCGTGCCTCAGCCATTTGACCACAGCTGCCACCCAATCCATCCCAGCCAGATGACTATGGCGTACGGCGTGCCAGCATACCAGCAGCAACACCAGCAGTTGCAGCAGCTGCAGCAACGGGATGTGGCGAACAAAGCTGGATCCTCTGCACGTGCACCTTCTCCCCCATCAGTAGCAGCAGGAGGCGAAGCAGCACACACTGCAGCAGCACACACTACAGCAGCACACACTACAGCAGCACGTCCTGCAGCAGCACACACCACAGCAGCACGTCCTGCAGCAGCACACACTGCAGCAGCAGGTTCTGCAGGGGAGCATCCTGCGAAAGCTGCTTGGCCTTGCACCCAGCAGCCAAGCGATGGTGGCACCTGGAGTAGCAGCAGCAACGAGGGTGAGTGGGGTGCAGGGAGCGTGAGTAGGATATGAGGGGGAAATCTCAGGTTGCCAGGTGTTGTTGCCTGTGCTTGTTGCTACTGCTGCATACACATACGCACACATCCTGCATACAAGTTTGCTGCATGCCCTTGCTGCATGCACTGTCTATTCCTGCACCGCACATACACAAACTCTAATACACCCACACCCACATACTCTCACACACACACACAGTTACACACACATTCTCACGCACGCACACTCACACACTCACACACACACAAACACACACACACACACACACACACACAAACACACACACACACACACACACACACACACACACACACACACACACCGCAGTGGGCCCTGGCGCCTCAAATGCTCCCACACAAAGAGAGACAGAGGCCGGCATGGCCGTCCACCACAGCTACCACAGCAGCAGCAGTGGTGATGGTGATGGTGGCGGTGGTAGTGGTGATGGTGCTGCTGAAACGTGCAAGGCCAGTGTGCGTGTGTCAAGCAAGAGGTCTGCCAGCAACGCAGCTCCTTGCAATGCCAGAGTGGAGGTCCAGCCGAGCGGTGGGAGTGCCAAGGAGCAGCATCTGATCAAGGGGACGCACGGTGACAAAGCGAACCCAAGTGAAGGCTCCAGCGTGGTGCCGCAGCCAAGCAGACAGACAAGCGGTACTGCACCTGACGTAGGTAGTACGCACATGCCGCAGCCAAGCAGACAGACAAGCGGTACTGCACCTGCCATGGGCAGTACGCACATGCCGCAGCCAAGCAGACAGACAAGCGGTACTGCACGCGACATAGGCAGTACACACATGCCGCAGCCAAGCAGACAGACAAGCGGTACTGCACGCGACATAGGCAGTACGCACATGCAGCAGCCACGCAGACAGACAAGCGGTACTGCACGCGACATAGGCAGTACGCACATGCCGCAGCCAAGCAGACAGACAAGCGGTACTGCACGCGACATAGGCAGTACGCACATGCCGCGGCCAAGCAGACAGACAAGTGGTACTGCACGCGACATAGGCAGTACGCACATGCAGCAGCCACGCAGACAGACAAGCGGTACTGCACGCGACATTGGCAGTACGCACATGCAGCAGCCACGCAGACAGACAAGCGGTACTGCACGCGACGTAGGTAGTACGCACATGCAGCAGCCAAGCAGACAGACAAGCGGTGCCGCAGCTTGCGGTGGCTACCCCAGCAGCAGCAGTGGCAGTGGCAGTGACAGTGGCAGTGAAGCTCCAGGGCAAGGGTCGCAGTGGGACCGATGCAGGCTGGAAGGAACTGGCGGTAACGCGCAAAGGCCCAGTGCTCCTTTTGCTGTGAGCCCTAGGAGGTGTGTCCGCCCTCCCAGTCCCAGGTGGGTGGAATCGGGTGCAAAGAAGCATGCTTTGGTTCAGATCACGTCGGGCTGGTTGATGTATGTATCGACTGCTCAACAAAAAGCATTTTGGAGAGCATGCAGCCACAGCCATCGCTCATCAGGCTCAGGGCCCGAATGTTTTTCTGACCGAGGTGGATGAGCACGTGCTTGAATTGTTTTCTGACCTAACTGGGTGAGCACGCGCTTGGAACTTTCTTTACCTAGCTGCGTGAGCACGTGCTTGCATTTTTATTCTGACCTAGCTGAGTGAGCACGTGCTTGAATTTTTTTCTGACCTAACTGGGTGAGCACGCGCTTGGAACTTTCTTTACCTAGCTGCGTGAGCACGTGCTTGAATTGTTTTTTACCTAGCTGGGTGAGCACGTGCTTGAATTGTTTTCTGACCTAGCTGGGTGAGCACGTGCTTGAATTGTTTTCTGACCTAGCTGCGTGAGCACGTGCTTGAATTTTTTTCTTACCTAGCTGGATGAGCACGTGCTTGAATTTTTTCTGCCTAGCTGGGTGAGCACGTGCTCATAGAGTGCAGCGTCAATGGCACGCAGTCTCTTTATTTTGTCCCTCATGAGTCCTAAGAATCGTTGTACTTAAGTTTGGCCAATTCCATTCACATTTGCATGTGCACAGTTGGTGCCTACGGTATTTTTAGCAGGCAAATGTACACACGTACGGTTTACGTGTGCACGGTTCTGATCAATTTCAGTGATGCTGAAGTTGCAGCCCAGCAGGCAATCTGCTACTTACCACAATATCCCAAAACGACTATAGATCTCAGCCGTTTCCTTGTGCTTGAGCAAGGCACAGCCATGAATCTAGCATGTTTTGTCTTCCATGTGCTTGAGCAAGGCATATAGCCATTAATCCAGCATGTTTTATCTTCCACGTGCTTGAGCAAGGCATAGCCATGAATCTAGCATGTTTTATCTTTCACGTACTAGAGCAAGGCACAAGGAGGACACGTACGTAGAGCAAAGGCACGTACTAGAGCACGTCCACGTACTAGAGCAAAGGCACAAAGATGACTTAGGCACAAGGCACAAGGAGCAAAGGCACAAGGAGCAAAAGCACAAGGATGACAGAGAAAAGGCACGTACTAGAGCACGTCCACGTACTAGAGCAAGGCACAAGGATGACAAAACATGTTTTTTCTTCCACGTACTAGAGCAAAGCACAAGGATGGCAAAACATGTTTTATCTTCCACGTACTAGAGCAAGGCACAAGGATGACAAAACATGTTTTATCTTCCACGTACTAGAGCAAGGCACAAGGATGATAAAACATGCTGGATCCATGGCATATCAACCCCCATCCACCCACCCAACCACATCCTCAAAAAACACGTCACCCCTCTCTCTCTCTCTCTCTCTCTCTCTCTCTCTCTCTCTCTCTCTCTCTCTCCCCATACACACATACACAAATCATACCACATACACAGTGTCCCACCACCACTTACAAGCCGCAGCCGCGTCAACCGCCACGTCAACAGCCGCGTCAGCGGCAGCAGCAGCAGCAGCAGCAGTAGCAGCAGCGGCAGCAGAGATGACAATGCTGGGGGCACTCCGCCTCTTGCTAGTGGTCGCAGTAGTAGTGTGAAGAGTGAGTGCCGCCCTCCGTCCACCCTCAAACTGAAGCTGCCAGTCTCGTCTCCTGGGAGGGAGAAAGAGGCGTGCGGCAGGGCCTGGAGTAGCAGTGGTAGTGAGGGGGAGGGAGGGGATGGCAGGTGCAAACAGCAGGGTTCACTAGTGGAGGCTTCAGCCGATTCTTTAGCCGAAGGTGGGCCCGAGGCCGGGGGTGAGGGACAGAGGGCGGGGTGGGGAGGAATAGGGAGCACCTCATGTGCCGCATGTGTAAGTCGCCGTGCGTCTCCTGAATCACGTCAGCGTGTGAGCAGTGACAGCTTCAGTGGGACTGGTCTGCGTAGCAGGAGCACCAGCCCCTTCTCACAGGCGCCGTTGCAGCAGCAGCAGCAGCAACAACAACAGCAGCGGGAACAACAGCAGCAGCTAGAGCAGTGGCAACGGCAGCAGCTGCAGCAGCTGCAGCAGCAGCAGGAGCAGTGGCAGCGGCAGCAGGAGCTACAGCAACAGCAGTGGCAGAGGCAGCAAGAGCAGCAGCTGCAGATGCAGATGCAGCAGCAGCGAGAGCAGCACAAGCTGGAGCAGCCGCAGCAGCAGCAGCTGAAGGCTTCAGTTAGTATGCACCACAGCGGCGTCTCACGCACTTCGCATAGCCTGCGTCACCCCAATGGCAGCAGGTGCGCACACACACACTCACGCATATGTATTTGCACAGCAATACGCTCGTAATGGCAGCAGGTGCGCACACACACACACACTCACGCATATGTATTTGCACAGCAATACGCTCGTAATGGCAGCAGGTGCGCACACACACACAGACTCACGCATATGTATTTGCACAGCAATACGCACGTAATGGCAGCAGGTGCGCACACACACACTCACGCATATGTATTTGCACAGCAATACGCACGTAATGGCAGCAGGTGCGCACGCACACACACACACGCATATGTATTTGCACAGCAATACAAACGTAATGGCAGCAGGTGCGCACACGCACACACACACACACACACACGCATATGTATTTGCACAGCAATACAAACGTAATGGCAGCAGGTGCGCACACGCACACACGCATGTGTATGTATTTGCACAGCAATACGCACGTAATGGCAGCAGGTGCGCACACACACAGACTCACGCATGTGTATTTGCACAGCAATACGCACGTAATGGCAGCAGGTGCGCACGCACACACACACACGCATATGTATTTGCACAGCAATACGCACGTAATGGCAGCAGGTGCGCACACACACACTCATGCATATGTATTTGCACAGCAATACGCACGTAATGGCAGCAGGTGCGCACACACACAGACTCACGCATATGTATTTGCACAGCAATACGCACGTAATGGCAGCAGGTGCGCACATACACAGACTCTTGCATGTGTATTTGCACAGCAATACGCACGTAATGGCAGCAGGTGCGCACGCACACACACACGCATATGTATTTGCACAGCAATACAAACGTAATGGCAGCAGGTGCGCGCACACACACGCATGTGTATGTATTTGCACAGCAATACGCACGTAATGGCAGCAGGTGCGCACACACACACTCATGCATATGTATTTGCACAGCAATACAAACGTAATGGCAGCAGGTGCGCACACACACACTCATGCATATGTATTTGCACAGCAATACGCACGTAACGGCAGCAGGTGCGCACACACACACGCATGTGTATGTATGTGCACAGCAATACACAAGGAATGGTAGTAGGTGCGCACACACACAGACTCACACATATGTATGTGCACGGCAGTACACACGCACATAGCGCGCCCTCACTACCTGCCTAGCCCGATGGCAGCAGAGGTCAAGGAGCAAATGCACACACACACTCTTGCACACATACATACACAAACATGAATAAAAAACCCAACGCATTCATATGCGCACAGCGGCAGCAGCAGCAGCAGCAGCAGCCGCAGTAGTACGGAGGGCGCAGGGGAAAAGATGGAAGGGGGGGAGGAGAAAGACGGAGAAGTGAGCAGCAAGAGGAGCACGGCAAACCACATTGCAGAACACAGCACGCACAGCGTGCGCAGCCCCCCGGCACTGGCCTTGCCAAGCCACAGCGCAGAACACAGCACGCACGGCATGCATATCGTGCGCAGCCCCCCAGCACTGGCCTTGCAGACCAGCAGGAGCCTCAGCCGCTTCTCTCCTCGACAAGGCAGCTCCGGGTATGGTGGCCTAAAAGGTGCGAGGCTCCTTTGCTTACATGGTGGCCTAGAAGTGCATGGAGGCCTAAAAGGTGCATGGTGCATGGTGGCCTAAAAGGTGCGAGAGGCTTCTTTGCTTGCATGGTGGCCTAGAAGTGCATGGTGGCCTAAAAGGTGCGAGAGGCTCCTTTGCTTGCATGGCTTGTGCGTTAATGCGTGAATGTATGTGCGGGTGTGCGGGTGCGTGTTGTGTATGCTTGTGTGTGTCATGTGTTTGTCGTGTATAGGTCTGGACTTGGACATCAGCAATGATTTGAAGGGGGAACGTGTCGTTGAAGACCGTTCGCCTACCTTTGACCTTTGACCTTTGACCTTTGACAAATTTCAATACAAATTGCCATCAGTCGGGAATGCTGTTTTCTTTGAATTCCCCCCAATTTTTGCATTGGAGCTTCATTATTCCTAGTACTTCAATGTACACTAAATCAGGATCATTGAAATGAAGTGGAGAAACAAGTGGCTGGCAAGATGTGCGAAATAACACACTATCTCCTATGGAAAGCACCTATCTAGCGTTTAGCTGCCATGCATGCGAGTCATATCCTGTCACGTTATCAATGTCCTGTACACATATAACATCACAAATCACATATCAATATCCTGTCACATTATCAATGTCCTGTACACGTATAACATATCACAAATCACATATCAATATCCTGTCACATGATCAATGTCCTGTACACATAACATATTACAAATCACATATCAATTTCCTGTCACATTATCAATGTCCTGTACACATATAACATATCACAAATCACATATCAATATCCTCACATTATCAATGTCCTGCACACATATAACATATCACAAATCACATATCAATATCCTCACATTATCAATGTCCTGTACACATATAACATATCACAAATCACATATCAATATCCTCACATTATCAATGTCCTGAACACATATAACATATCACAAATCACATATCACAAATCACATATCAATATCCTGTACACATATAGCATATCATATAACATATCACAAATTACATGTCAATATCCTGTACACAGAGCGAATTGACTGATTCTAAGCACTTACTCTTGCAGCTTATATTGTCAGCTTTAGTTTGATGGTCTGCTTATATTGTCAGCTTTAGTTCGATTTGATAAAGTAGTGTGTGAGCAGTTGCCCCTTGAATGTTGAAAACTAGCAAATTTGAACACTTGCTCAGTTGCAGCCCCTCTGGAAGTTCTCCCGATTTTCGCAATGGAGCTTTACCTTTTCAAAAAGTACTAAAATGCATTCACGCCTTGTGTAGTGATGCCCACTGCTGGCACGGCGATATCCATCTTCAGCTTCTCTCCTTTGACGGTTAAATCGCATGATCGGTTCTCTTATTATCCTCTCTTTTACCTCCTTTCTTAATCTCACGCCTTCTCATATGCACGGTTCCTTTTTTTGCATTTGCTGATTAAACATCTTTTTAAGAAAAGATGATGTCAAGTGCAAGAAATCGTGCTTCGTGTGTAGGGTTGACCACAACCATACATTAATAGGTATATACGGGGTATATACGGTATTTTTTGGCAGGGACATATGGTTGTATACGGTGTGTGTATACGGTTCTGGCCAACCCTATTCATGTGGGTTTTAAGGTTATGCATGTGGTTTAAAGGTTGTGCATGTGGGTTTAAGGCAATGCATGTGGCATTTGCACAGCTTGTTTAAAGGTTGTACATTTTGCGCTTAAAAGGAAAAAGTACTGCACTTGGCATTTGCTGCGCAGGCCTCTGTCAAGGTAACGATGCCCTGAATTGAAATCCTTAATTAATGAACTGAGTTGAATCAATGAACCGAGTTCAATCGATGGACTGAATTTCCCATACAGGCCTCTGTCAAGATAACGATGCAGGCTCCCCCGTCTCACCCTCAGCTGCGCCTGCCTCCCCGAATGCAAGCCCCCCGAGGTAAGATTTGCCAGATCTGTGTGATAACACGTGTGATAAGCATTTTGTTATTCCGTGATGACACGTATGATGAGCAAACATTTTGTAATTCCACTGTGGTTCACAGTGTATGTGGCAAGGTGTGGATTTTGAAGATCATTTGTGGTAAAAAGCGTGTGATAAGCAAACAGCTTTTGTGACGCCGATGTGGTTCACAGTGTATGTGGCAAGGTGTGGATTTTGAAGATCATTTGTGGTAAAAAGCGTGTGATAAGCAAACAATTTTTGCGATGAGCAAACAGCTTTTGTGACGCCAATGTTGTTCACAGTGTATGTGGCAAGGTGTGGATTTTGAAGATCATTTGTGGTAAAAAGCGTGCAATAGGCAAACAGTTTGTGATAAGCAAACTGCTTTTGTGACGCCGATGTGGTTCACAGTGTATGTGGCAAGGTGTGAATTTTGAAGATCCTTTGTGGTAAAAAGCGTGCAATAGGCAAACAATTTGTGAATAACAAACAATTTTAGTGACGCCGATCTTGTTCACAGTGTATGTGGCGAGATTTTGGACAACCTCCGCAACAGTAGGCAGTAGCAGCACCGCTGGTTCTTTTTCGCTTGCATCGTGAGATGCATAGGGCTCTGTCATTATTATTAATCTCACTTTATGCTACACTTCAAGAACCTGAGTTCAGGTGTTTCACACTGAACTCATAAGTTTTATGCAAACGTATCAGTCAATTTGATCAGCAGCACACTTGAACAAAGTGACCCTGCCATGTAATCAAACTTTTGTACTTTTGTGCTGCGTTATCTTCTTTTTTCTTTCTTTTGCAAAGCGCATATTCAGTTATTAGTAGTTGTGGCCATTTGTAGGATTACGGTGGCCAGAACCGTATATCACCTTTTCAAATACCTTGTATACCGTATATATGGGGTATATACCGTATTAAACTGTATCTTGTTTATACGGAGATATCGGTACACTTTATAATAGGCTCATTTTGTAGCTCTTGAAGAGCTGCACACCTGTATCAAATTTAGTTGTGCCAAAAATCAAAGTTTGAAGGGCTAGGCCTGTCCAAAGCCAAAAAGACCCCAAAATGGCCATTTCCAGTGCAAAAAGAAGCCCAACTGCTCTAACCACCAATAAAACAGTGTGATTGATGCACAAACATGCACTAAACGTAAGTGGGGAGTAAAGGGAGTGCTTAAGTAAATGAGTCGCAAAGAAATAATTTGCCCCAAAGAGCAAAAATGATTGTTCCTGCTAGGATTCGAACCTGATTCTGGGGTATCTAATTCGAAATACAGTTTTGCACCGTATCTTATTACAGAAATATGGTATGAATATACGGAAATACGGCATATATACGGCGTATAATACCTATCTGTTTTTGATACGGAATATACGGAATACGTTTACCGCCCCCCCCCTGTATTATACGGCGTATATGCCGTACCGTACTATACCTATAATTATACTTATATGGATCTGGCCCACCCTAGCCATTTGCAAATATTGTGTACCTGGTACAAGTAATGTCCAAACATTGTTTACCTGGTATATTTAATGTCCAAACATTGTTTACCTGGTACATGTAATGTCCAAACATTGTGTACCTGGTACAAGTAATGTCCAAACATTGTTTACCTGGTACAAGTAATGTCCAAACATTGTTTACCTGGTACATGTAATGTCCAAACATTGTTTACCTGGTACATGTAATGTCCAAACATTGTGTACCTGGTACAAGTAATGTCCAAACATTGTTTACCTGGTACATGTAATGTCCAGTACATATCTACCAGGGATGGGTCATACGGCGTATTCGTATAATACGCCGTATGGTATTTAATGCGTATTTTACCGTATTGAACGTCTCTGAGGTCCGTATGACCCATCCCTGATATCTACAGTACGTGTTTATCATCTGTACATGTCTGTTCGGTAGTACATGTCTGTTTGGTACGTATCTGTCATCGGCACAGTACGTATCTGTCATATGTATATGTCTGTACTGTACGTGTCTGTCATGTGCACTGTCCGTGTTTGTCATCTGTACAGTACGTGTTTGTCGTCTGTACATGTCTGTACAGTGCGTATTTGCGTATTTGTCATCTATACGTTACGTGTTTGCCATCTTTACTGACATCTTAGATCAGGTTGATCACCAGCCTACCAATCATTGGTCGTAACTTTGTTACCAGTGCACAGTATCACTAATGAGATTTAACAGGGATGGGTCATACAGCGTATTCTATAATACGCCATATGGTATCTAACGCGTATTTAACCGTACTGAACAAATTGGGCCGTATTATACGATTGCAAAAGGTGCCGTTTCTGGCCTTTTTAGGCAACTTCCGCCCCAACAACGGCCTTTAAGTGAGCTTTCAGTGCTATTATATAATATGTTTCTAACACATAATATATTGGTAAGGAATTAGGAACGTTTTAAGTGATTTTGGGGCGATTCAGGTCCATTTTTGGTCAAAAATCGGCACTCCCCAAATTGCATAAAATACGGTACCGTAATATACGCGTATTGCGTATTCAATGCTGACTTTACCGTATTGAACGTCTCTGAGGTTTGTATGACCCATCCCTGAGATTTAATTAGCGAGATCAAATGATCAATGATCAATGATCAATCTAATGAGCAACCTGCGCAACCTGGGCCAGCCTTGCAAAAAGTGGCTGCCATATTGTATCTGGTTCAAATTCAATATTTATGTACAAAAGGTCAACTCGACGCGCTAACTTGGCAAACCTTGCTCGCACAGGGCATCCTCTCAGCAGCTGGTCAGCGGAAGTGGCGACAACAGTTCTAGTGATCTGCAGCGGTTCAGCCCAGGTGGGGCTGGCGGCAGCTGTGCGTGGAGATGCCAGCCTGGTCTGGACACTGGGTTCATGCTGCTGAAGCAGTTTGGAGAGGAGGTGGGTGGGGGTAGTCGAGGCGCTGCTGCGCTTGATGTTGAATACTTCTGCTGAGGTGCGGCTTGAGTTGGTGTCGATTACTTCTACTGAGATGCTACTTGAGTTGATGTTGAATACTTCTGCTGAGGTGCGGCTTGAGTTGATGTTACTTATTGCCAAAGAGCATGCCTCCTTGGTGGTGGGTGGGTGCAGTGAAAATGCCCTGGCATGCTGCCTGTTCACGCTGTTCAGAACTGTAGGTTGGTGTGTAGGGTGGCTGCCTGGTGGATTAAGGGAGAAGTGGAAGGTTGTTTGTGTGTGTGCGTGTGTGTGTGTGTGTGTGTGTGTGCGTGCGTGCGTGCGCGCGCGTGTGTGTGTGTGTGTGTGTGTGTGTGTGTGTGTGTGTGTGTGTGTGTGTGTGTGTGTGTGTGCGTGCGTGCGTGCGCGCGCGTGTGTGTGTGTGTGTGTGTGTGTGTGTGTGTGTGTGTGTGTGTGTGTGTGTGCGTGTGTGTGTGTGTGGAAATGCTTTTAATGGCTCATTGCTCTGAAATCTTTTGATTGTGGACTCAAGTTTGTCAATAGAAAGGTTTATAGTTACCCTGGGCAAAAGAACAAAATCCACTTGCTTGAATACTTGGTACCTAATGTACTGGTATGTGGTACTGGTGCTGAGGGTCAGGGATAGTGTGCGTGCACGTAGAATAAACGCACGAGGGGGGTATGGGTGTGGGTTTTGGTGAATGGATTAACTACATGCCTTACATGGAATACATTACATGCATATATAAATATATAGGTATATGCAAATATATAGGGTTGGCCAGAACCATACATATACAGTGTGTATACGGTATTTTTGGCAGGGAAATCACCAAATCTACGGTCATATACGGTGCATATATACGGTTCTGGCCAACCCTACAAATATATGTAGACTCACAAACATGTACACGGCCATCAAATACACAAACGCAAACTGCCCAGGTTTTGTATGAAGAGGCCATTGCCAGCATACATAAATGTATAGGTATATGCAGATATATGTAGACTCACAAACACATACACGACCATCAAATATACCTAGACTCACAAACACATACACAAACGCAAACTGTTCAGGTTTCTTATGAAGAGACCATTGCCAGCATTATGACCGACATGAGCTTCATGGTTGCCTCTGCTACTAACCATGATCCACAAGAGCCGGGCTTGTTTGAGCAACAGCAAGTTGCCTCTGCTACTAACTATGATTCACAAGAGCCGAGCTTGTTTGAGCAACAGCAAGAGCTAGCGTCAGCTTCGCAGGAGGTGCGTGTTAGTTAGTATTTGCGTGAGCAATTGTGTGCGTCTTGTTTGAGCAACAGCAAGAGCTAGCGTCAGCTTCACAGGAGGTGCGTGTCAGTCAGTGAATGCGTGAGCAACTGTGTGCGTCTTGTTTGAGCAACAGCAAGAGCTAGCGTCAGCAACACAGGAGGTGCGTGTTATTGAGTACTTGTGTGAGCAATTGTGTGTGTCTTGTTTGAGCAACAGCAAGAGCTAGCGTCAGCTTCACAGGAGGTGCGTGTAAGTCAGTATTTGCATGAGCAATTGTGTGCGTCTTGTTTGAGCAACAGCAAGAGCTAGCGTCAGCAACACAGGAGGTGCGTGTTAGTTAGTATTTGCGTGAGCAATTGTGTGCGTCTTGTTTGAGCAACAGCAAGAGCTAGCGTCAGCTTCACAGGAGGTGCGTGCAAGTCAGTATTTGCGTGAGCAATTGTGAGAGGGAGAGAGAGAGAGAGAGAGAGAGAGAGAGAGAGAGAGAGAGAGAGAGAGAGAGAGAGAGAGAGAGAGAGAGAGAGAGAGTTTCCTCTCACTTGAATGCAGGGTGCTAGCCGTTAATGCCTGTGGCATCAAAACATGTTTTGTGCATACTATAGGTACAGGCCATAATGGTGGTTTCATGCGTTGCTTGACAAAAGAAAAAAGGAAAAACTGTGCTAGCAACGCATCAGGGCCTACAGCAACAAACGCCACGCCCAATATAATCAATGGCATCATGATGCAGTGCCCTCCTGTGGTTGCTTTAATAAAGGCTGTTTAGTTTAGTTTATAAACCTTAAATAATCT
>Ga0307968_1002833_pt1:5000-14458 | contig 14458 bp, 14 predicted proteins | sample OrgLakmetagen650_FD_201834 | JGI IMG/M metagenome (GOLD analysis project Ga0307968, IMG submission 201834) | Saline water microbial communities from Organic Lake, Antarctica - #650 | ecosystem: Environmental > Aquatic > Non-marine Saline and Alkaline > Saline | place: Antarctica... | reverse complement strand
CCCAACTTGAACTGTAAGACTCCGAGCTCGCCCATCATCACAGCCTCCTCTCCCTGGACTGATCTCACCACACTACCTGCATCCACGCAGCCTGCTCCATGGATGGGCATGCGCACGCAATCTCCTGCTCCAGTGATGCCAAGGTATCAAGACACACAGGACTCTCTTAGTGTCCAGAGTGGATCCTCAATCATTAGTACCTTCAATGTCCAATTCTCAATCATTGGCGTCAATTTTTCCAGGAGAAAGATTTCGCACATGCACACACACACACACACACACACACACACACACACACACACACGCACACACACACACACACACACGCACACACACACGTACACATGCGCGCGCACAAAAACACTGCTCACATGCGCATGCAAGCTCACACAGGCACAATGCTGACACGCCAGGTTTTCTGTATGCCCCTATTTGCAATGCTTCTATACATGGTCAGGCTCTGTAGTGGTTCATACACTAATTGTTATAATGATTGGTGGAAGTGTGTCACATGATGAATGCGCAACTTCTGCAGCAAGCACTGCTCATTTGTAAGATTGGCCCAAAGGGTATATGAGATTTCCATATACAGTAAATACACCGTATATGACCGTATACCGTATATACACCGTATTTTTGTACACAACGTATATAGGGAAATTTGAAGTAACTCAGATCCAATCCAAAAGAGGTTCACTCTGCAGCTCTTTGAAAAGCTGAGCACGCAGGTCCCAATCATTAAAGCCAAAAAATTGAACGGTCGGGGAGCTTGGCCTGCTTTAAGCCAAAAATACTCAAAATGGCCCTTTTCAGTGCAAAAAAGCGTTCAGCTACCATGACACCAAAAATTGAAAAGGGAAGCAAAGGAAGTGATCGGTATTAAGAGGCGTGAGGAAATATTTGACTTAAAAGAGCGATAAAAACTGCTTCTGCTGGGCATTGAACCCGAGTCTGGAGTGTACCACCTGCAAATACGGTCCATTTACGGTCGGGCAAACCTGCAGACGGTCATACAGATACGGATACAGTCAGGAATTTCCAAATAAGATTCCAGAATTACGGCGTATTGAAGTACGCCATATTTTTACAAGTACAATTTGGGCCAACAAACCCTTCTCATTTGCAATGCTGAACCACCATACCATCGACCAAAAATATGGCCACGGCTCCTGACATAGCATTATCGCTGTTTTGTAGGGGCCAACTAACAGGTGCACCCAGCAACAACATTGCCGTCGACGACATTAGCGCTGCTCTTCAACGGCAGAGGAGGCCCCAATCTGCTCCTCGTAGCCCTTCATCTGGGCTGCCATCTACCGGAGGCATGCGCCCAGACAGTCATATGTCGCTCAGAATTACCCCTAATACCTTGGGATCTGGTGCATCTTCGCATCTAGATGCCTACTTGCAGCAGCAGCAGCAGCAGCAACAGCAGCAATGCCCTAAAACGCCTAGCAGGTATTAAGCTTTTGAAACCGAACGTGTTACTACATGACTTGCACTTTCGGACGTATACACTTTCGGATGTATAATGCATTGTATTTTGAGTTTGAGTTCCGGGCAGCGGTTGGCTGGTTGAGTCAGTCATGTCAGGCAATGTTGGAATTCAGAGGCTTAGTTCCTAAGTTGGTGTGTAGCAAGTGAGATACGTTTGCACCACAAGATGGACATTTGCTTGAGGCATTTATAAAAACAGATGTGGATGTTCCTGTTTATTAGTTATTGCAATGAAGTTGGCAACAAGTTTACCATCTGGACGTCGGCTGCAGGCACTGGACATGTGGCTCTATTTCTTAGGCAAGGCCCTATATTGTGGCAATGATCCTTGATACCTGGCTGGATAGTCTGTGCTCTACCGATGTTGGATTTCAGCTTCGTTTTACTGATTGTTGCAGTCCTACAATTTGCTTTAACCTACTAAATAAGCTTTAAAAGAGTGAAACTGGTTGTGGTAAACTGTTGGGATGATAAATCAGTGGCATGGACGCATCGTGTGATTTCCCCTGGGATTTATAATGTAAGCAGATTTGCGGTTATTTGGTTGTTTGGCCAGTTTAGATGGTCCTCTTGTAACAAACTCGCTATTTTCTCAGACTCGTCTGATAACCATCTCCTCGGTGCGTTGCTTGAGCCGTCTCCCTTCTCGCGTGGAGAGGGAGGAGGTGTTAAACACACCTTTCTGGGGGGGCTTGGCGGACGGCGGTATGGCCCATACTTGCAATCCATGCTTAAGCTGGTACCATGATTCGTCGTGAGCGACACCGTAAAACTAATGAAGATTATTGCTGTTGGTGCAGCTCAACGTCTCTAAGGGCAACACAAACTTTAGTACAAACGTGGCAACGAAGGACGACAAGAATTCCAAAGGATCAGGAAGGCGGCAACCTGCTGGTTGGGACTTAACCAAAGGGGGGTTCACAGAATTCTTGCTTACAAGCTGCAGAGAAGCCGTCTAGCTAAGTATGAGGATTTTTCTTTTGCTCTGGGTTGGCAGCGTACCTCGTAATACCTAATGACTCGTTCCTAGTTCCGGAAATTGGTCAAAGGGGCCAGGATCCCTCACATGCAGCGCATACATATATTACTTAAAGTTGTAGGTAGGATTAATGTTCAGAATAATCCTAAAATCATTCAAGTTTTTCAAGCAGCCGAAAAACTTTTATTATAAATCAAATGAAAGTTTTTGCTGCCACTCTCTGTGCCGCCACTGCCGTGGCGGGGGCAGTAAGCTGCTGGTATGCCTGGAAGAAAGGGCCCAAGCATTCCAATTCCAGAGCCTCCAGCAAGAAGTTTAAGCGGGTGAATGATGCGGAGCTTGCATGACCGGTGAAGGCTCCCGATTTTGAGGTAGACGAGCCCTTTAAGCTGCAGCTCCCTACACTGTGCTGTGCAGGCCATGTGTGAGCACGAGTACGTTGCGCTCATCCCTGCAAGAGAGCTGAAGCAGCTGCGGGCGTTGCTGCGACGCATTCACCAGCAGAGAGGATGGAGCACTCAGCTGACCAGCCTTGATGCAGCTTGGGAGAGTGCCCTGTCTGAAGCACAGGCTCCAGGGGGGGGTGCATGGCGCAACGATGGCTTTGGGGAGGGAGATTTGAATCCGGACAGCTTGCAGAAGCTGTCAATGGTGGTGGACCGAGTGTTTTTGGCTGGGGCCCTCCAGCTCAAACTTGTTGCTGCAGGCAAACAGCCAGTAGGGTTTAGGGTGCAGGATGAGGCTCCTGGTCCGGACGATTGGATTTCATATTTTGATGAGGTTGAGAACCAGATAGTATTGCGGAAACACCGGTGGGGGCCTGCATGCCTGAACGTGTCGGAGGAGCTGCCCATGAGCTGCGAGGGACTGATTTGTAGCAGCAACCTGCAGGTGCGCTACCAACCTACAGAAAAATTTGAGCAGAAGTAATGTCTGCCCTTGCCTGCCTACTTGCACTCTGGTTTCCTTTTTGCTCTGCTGCTAATTCCTCTCCAGAAATGCTGCAGAAGTACTTCTGGATGTAGATGAGGCGAGGTAGCACAAAATATGTCTGTGACTGTCACACAAAAGGCTAAATGCCTTTGGGCTTTCTTTGGGACCAAAAGAACATGTCCCACTCCCATCACACGTGTGCAGGTGCTAATTCACACGATTGCGCATGAAATGGTGCATGCCCTTGTTTTCCACCACTTCCCAGAAATGGATGCAGCTTCTGAGGCTTACCTGCCTGATGAAAGGCACGGCCCTATATTTAAGTTGCTAAACAAGCGTTTATTTGGACACACTATTGACAGCTTTCGACAAGTGTTCATAACATAAGCTGGCAATTTGCGAGCAAATTGAGACGTGTGTACTGTGTGCGCTGCAAAAGGTGACAGGTATAGAGGGAGACAATAAATGCATGTCCTCAAATGTGTTTGTAGGTTTCTCATCCTAATTCTGGAGGTCGTTGAAAATAGTATGTAGCCAGCCCAAGTCCTCATGCTGGAATGCTTGTGTGTGTTACGATGTGAAATATTGTGCATATAATATCATCTAAGTCATTCTTACCTTGCACCATACTGTACAGTACAGTATTTACACTGACAAGCATGCAGAACAGGGCCGTTGACTAATTTATAGGAAATAACCAACCTGGCTGCCTCGAAAACAAGGCAACAGCACAAGGCAACAGCACAAGTGTTATGAATACCTTCCCGAGCCCTGGTGGTGTGATTTGTCACACGCCCTAGTTGCAGCGTATTATTTACTGCCGCAGCTGTAAGTGCGGCAGGTCATAGAACTTTTACAGAAATAGGATGAACCTGATTTATGAAGCCCGGTGTTGGAAGACTGTGTGTGAATTTGCGTGAGATCTAAGACTGGATCAAGAGTCAAGAGTGTTCCAGCCTGCTTTTTCCAGGGCTGTCTTATGTACATAATTTTGTTGCCCTTATTCTATTTAAAAGTAATGTGTGAGGAAATTTCCAGGGTATTAGTTAAGTCTATAACTGTCTGAGTTTTGAGTGAATCTCTATTCTGTAATCTTTGCCGAGAGAAAGATACATCAGAGCCTGAGCGTACAAGAAAGACAAGAAGGCCTTCTCTGTGACACCCACTGAGGCCATAAACACACTTTATCATGATATTATGATGATCTGGACGTCCACCACAATATGATAGGAAATTTTACACTTGCAACAGGAGGGTGTAGGAGGCGCGCATAACTTTTGGACGGCACGTGTCAAATCGATTAAAATTCATATATTCGGAATCCTGACGTCGCGAGCTACCGATTGGTATGGGGGCGTCCGGGGGGTGTCAGACTTTTTCGGACCCCCCCTCCAAGAATTTAGGGTCACTCCTACTAAATTTTAAATGTATCATCGGAATCCTCAGCTAAAACCCAGTTGATTGGCACCCTTTTTGATATAATTGGAATAAGGGGGGGGCTGTGGACATGTCCAAAAGTCAGAGGCACATGCGCTCGAGTGCAGGCCGCTGGGTGAGTCAAGCCAATGAAGCAGCAATTTACCCCAAACTAACAGGATTGTGCCAGCATGAGATAGTCAGTGGAAATCTGAAGAAATGGAAGTATTGTGGGACTGTGCAAGCCAGTTATAGGTGCCTGGTAGGTCACGTGTTCATGGGCGTCCGTATCTCAGTTTTGCCCCATAACTCTGCAACACTTCAGTTTTAGGTCTTGATGAGTATGCAGATGGATGCTTATTTGAAAAAGGAGCAGATTGGTACCCTTTTTGTCCTGGTGGGGGCACTGGAAGGGGGGTCGGGGGGGGGGGGGCCCCCAGGGGGGTCCACCCCAAAAAGTATACGTGCCATCCAAAAAAAATACCCTCCTGCTTGCAAGATAGAAAAGAAAAGAAAAAAAAAGACTCCGCTGGTAGTGGTGACACAGCCAGCATAATTAAGGGAGGGGGCTACATAGGTGCCCGCACCAGGCAACCCCCCACCGCGCAAACAATAAGAAAGAGATTAATGTGGGTCAGGGGGGTTGTGTGCCATAGCACCCGGACACAATCCTTGACTGTTGTTGCTTGTGTTATATTGCAGTGCATACCTTGTTTTTATGAGTGCTGATGCATGTCTGATGGAGTGTTCATTCAGTTTGTGTGTCAGTTTTTTTAATTTTATGGTAGTCCAGATTAAGGTCTGCCAGAGGTTTGTCTGTGTAGTCTTTGCAACAAAAGGGGTAGAGGTGCTGGCCCCCCAGAAAGATAGAAGCAATACCACACACACTACCCCCCTGATATGATTTTAGAAAGATGCTCATGGGCCCTGCCCCTCTTCAAGCAGTTGGATAAGGTAAGGTAAGGTTACATCACTATATATGCCTCAAAGGGCATCTCAGCGAAAGCTTGGCAAAAGCAGTTGGATAAGTGTCCGAACAACTAAAGCTTGGTCATCCTGTGAAATGTGCTCCTACCATCTAGGACTTGAATCACTGGATCTGCTCTGTGTCCCTTTAAAAACATGTACATATGCGACGTCTGTAATCGTACCTACCATTGGCAGTGCCTACTAGCAACCAACTGCTACAATGTTGTTGGCGTATTTTATAGGTCAAGGGGAGATAGTAAACTCCCTACTACGAGGTTGAATCGAACCGAAAGTTGATGATTAAAAAGGGATCCCTCCGGAGCAAGAGAGGCAGGCTGGAATAAATTGTTGAGGTTATATATCGGAGGTCTTACATCCTATTGACAAGCAAACGCGTTCAGAACAATTTGAATATGTCGAAGTACCCCTCTGGAACAATATACAGACGCCACTTACCAAACACAAAAGAAAAAGAAAAAACTACGCAGGCAGTGAAAACCACTCCCCACATTAATAAGGAAAAGGAGCCACTTTGGTACCGAGTACCGTAAAGCTCTTCCACCAAACACACTTAAGATATGCAAATCATTGCCATATGGATTACGAAAGGAAGGAACTGCATTAATGCCTGCAACAACAATTGGCTGAAAGAGCTTGCGGAATTAATTCCTGAGGCAAAGTGGGAAATCAATAGCATTCATAATGACCCCTACCGCACTTAGCAATGATAAGACCCCTGGCCTTAATAAAGTAACGAAACTACCCAGCGACCACCTTCATCAAACCCCAGGACAAGGATCTCAAGATCAAGATAGTACCCTGGACCCACCTCAGAGCAATGACGAAGCGACCCAGCACAGCTCCAGCCCAAATCTGATCCTTAATGTACGAAATTGGTGGGGCTGGACCTACACTTATGGCAGCTTTAAAAAATACGAAGAAGGGCAAGACACAGGATCAGGTGTTCACCACCCTTGCTTAAACATATCACATTTCGTGAACCCAAGAGGCGTAGATATTACAAGCACCATCTTACGTGCAGAGCTAGCAGCTACAGCAGCCGCAATCATTCACGGCTACTCCCATATAGCTACAGATAGCCTAACCTCATTGCACTAAATTAAAAAGCAGCTCTCACACCCAAACCTCCACCACCACCACATCCAGGGAGATGTCCTCCAATCCATTGCCAAAGCAATCCACCAATCACCATCGTCCATTCATTTCCACAAAGCAAATCCCACGCAGGTATATCCCACGCAGGAAATATATTATGGGCAATGAATACGCTGACGCTCTTGCTAGAAAGATAATCAATACCTACTCTGTTATTGCTGATACCTCCATCAAAACAGCTGGCCCTGGGGGAAATCCCTTTCACATCATTTAATGGTTTGCAAAAGAATACGAAGAACATTAAACTCTACAACTTCAACCATGCATAGCCCAGTTACCTACCCCATTGATTTTTCCTTTCCGTTTCGCGGTGAAGGAGCTTTACGGTACTCGGTACCAAAGTGGCTCCTTTTCCTTAATTAATGTGGGGAGTGGTTTTCACTGCCTGCGTAGTTTTTCTTTTCCTACCTCAAGGCTTTGGTACCTATTCAATTACCATGACGCCTTGCAAGCACACATGCACCCCCTCCACAAACCAGGAAATGCCAATACCATAGCAAACTACCATGAAAATTCTCCAGGCCCTTATCAATAAGAATGGCACTGCCAATGGATCTACTAGCAACACTTACCTAACAACATCCTATGTCCCTAATAAAATTGAGTGCATCATTATGAGTACAGAACAGGAACCCTGCACAGCCAAAAGCATGCGGTATGGTTTAGGCACTCAATAAGCCTAACTTGCCCCCTCTGCCCTCAACTAGACAGTGCTCTGCATATCCTCTCTGGATGCCAACACACACAAATAAGATATATGATCACTGAGAGACACAACTTAGCACGCAGCATGATCCCCAAAGCCATCAGCAAGACAGGCTCCCTAGGATCCTGTTTGGTCTGCATGGATATAGGCAGCAGCTAACAGCTGGCTATGCAAAATCTTCAGATTCCCAAAACAGCTGAGTCTAGGATTATACCAAAATGGCTCTTTCCACCCCGCTTCCAAGACAAAAATAGGTTCACCTTCAGCCGTTTGGATGCTGTACTGGCTGGCCCCATCTCCCCAAGAACGAAAAAGCAACAGACCAGCAATGAAGGGGGGTGGGTTCTTTGGAGTGGCAGGGGGCAACTGAGAAAGAATGGAATCACTTCAGCAGCACCTCCCCCACTAACAGATCCACCTTCCCCAGACAGCACCGACCCAAAGATCTCAGTATTCTCCAACGTGAAATTCACCTCATCGAGATCAAGTACTGTGAGGACACTAGACCGCAGAACCAGCTGAGCTCCACGCAGGAACAGCACAAAAGCCTCTGCTCCATCCATCAAGGAGCCTCCGTTACCCTCCACACCATCCTTTTGGGTGTGGGTGGCACCATCTACAACAATCACACGCTGGAGCTCTTTAAGGAGCTGGGTCTTGATTCTCAAAAAGTTAAGAAACTTGCTTCCAAGCTTCGTGTTTTTTCTGTCAATTACGCTGCCAAACTTGTCCATACCAGATGTGCCCTTTCCAGCACTCTATTCAGCTCTCATCAATAGACAGTTTCAGGTCAAGCCTGCAACCCTCCCGGTCCCCATTGATAACTTTCTTATTCTATTGACGGAGGAGTTGTATGGTACCCGATACCAAAGTGGCTCCTTTTCCTTAATTAGTGTTGGGAGCGCTTTTTCACTGCCTGCGTAGTATTTTCTTTTCATCAGAGCCCGTCAATCCAAACACACAGGTCAGTGGCGGTAAGCAAGAGGAAGGGTAAGCAACTAGCAAAGCAAGAGTGAAAACAAGAAGCAATCGATCCACACCAGGCTCCTGCCAGCCTCAAACACCAAGCACACACACACAGTCCCATTCGACAAGTTCGGCAGCACAAAGCAGCAGAGCGTCAGGAGAGCAGCGTTGTAGGAGGGGCTGCAAATCTCACTCCATATCCATTACATACTTTAATTCTACCCGGGACTGTGTAATTCTTTGGGATTACCACCCACTCCCATCCCTCAAACTTTCAACAGCTTGCTAAGGACACGATTTATATCTAACCCATCGGCACCATCACCCCTCCGCGCCTAAGCATCTTATCCTACAAAATGCATACAACTCTGCTTGTCATCAAGGCGTGAACACCCTGCTGAATCCCTTTTTCCAAGACCTTGCAACAGAAATCCAAGGATTCCTTCACTAGCTCCCACAACTTTCAATGACAGGCAACAGTACCGAGGCTGCGTGCTCACATAATCTGGCTCTGCCCACCCATTACTGTAATCCCTAAGAGTATCCCAAAGAAAGCTAAAACTCATGCTGGCATCCTAGGAATCAAGTGCGCTGATGCCATAGCAAAGTGTTCTGTGGAAAATCAAAGAGGCCGTGGCATCCACATTAACACTGATGCTCATCCCCACTCATCCATCTTCTGGCCAGCAATGATGGAAAACCCTCCCCCAGCTTATCTTCCAGATACTCTTAACATCTGCCAACCAGGGCCTCTAACAGATAGGGTCTCCATTTTCTCAGCTATCAATGCTGTGAAAGCACACATGCACGCTCAAC
>Ga0307968_1002832_pt1 | contig 14458 bp, 13 predicted proteins | sample OrgLakmetagen650_FD_201834 | JGI IMG/M metagenome (GOLD analysis project Ga0307968, IMG submission 201834) | Saline water microbial communities from Organic Lake, Antarctica - #650 | ecosystem: Environmental > Aquatic > Non-marine Saline and Alkaline > Saline | place: Antarctica: Organic Lake... | reverse complement strand
AATCGACAGCTCTCGACGCTAGGATTCCGAATATATACACCCTCCTGCCTGATAAGAGACTATCTTTCCAGATTACTGATAGTGGCATCAAGTCTAATGCGCTCGCAAGTTACAACCTAGGCACATGCTGAAGTAAAACAGGTTCTGCCACCTGCACCATATGGACTGGTGATTGTTAAGCAACCTGGGCAAAACTGAAAACACATTAAAGAGTTAGGTATGCCAAACGATATATACCGCAAATCGATCTGTTTTGGGCTTTACAAATAGGAAATAATTAATATACATCATGTAAATTGCACCGATGAGACGCACGGGTAGTGCTTAATTTTTTCTTGGCCTCGATTGGTACTGTATATTGATTGGTATGGTAATTTGTCAAACAAATATTTTACACAATAATCTAATTTGTCAAACACGTCGTCAAACATGATGCTGCACACTAGAACCCCGAAAACTTTTCACACCGCGAGGGTGAGCCAGAGGAAGCCAGTACTGATCACACGCGTGGCCACACCCCAGAGTGCTCCTGAACAAGAGACTGAGCCTGCAAAGCAAAGAAAGGCGAGAAAGAATATAAACCACACACTCACACACTCACACACACACACACACACACGCACACGCACACGCACACGCACACACACACACACACACACACACACACACACACACACACACACACACACACACACACACACACACACACACACACACACACACACACACACACACACACGCACACGCACACGCACAGGTCTGGCTTGTTGGGAAAAAAGTATTCTTAGCAGGTATGCGTGTACGGTTTACGCTACATAGAAACTTCCTGGCTTTTACTACGTACACTCACGCAAATTTTAACATGGACTTCCAGGTGCAAGCGGAGGAGTGGGGAGGTAGGATATCTTTCTGCTCACATCGAGCACAAGCCTTGCAAAAACACACCACAACACATAGGTTAAACAAGCATTGCGCTCATGTACGCGTGAAAAGACGTTGCACGCAAGCATACGTGCGCACACTCATGTACACATCCACGCCAAGCGTTCAGAGGGTCATGCATTAAAAATTACCTGCATCATCCATACTAGCCTCAGCACACAACCACACACAAGCCGTGGACGTGCACAAGAGTAAGGTCAATTATGCAAGCACACAACATGTGAACGAGCATGCTTTGAGTTACACGAACATGCACATACACACATGCTCAGTTCATGTATGTGCACAGGCAAATCTTGGATGTGTGCGTTGAGAATGAGGTGGGTAGTGTACGCTGGGTTTGTTCAAATTCGCTTGTGTGGGAAGGGATTGTCCAGACCCTCCTTTCTTTCTCTGATTGTTGGTGTAAAATTTTACTTCTTTATGCTTGAAATGCTGCACGATAATGATGTAATCTCTTCTCCTCCCATTAGCTGCCTGTTCGCGCCCTAGCACGCGACCCAGAGGCGGTCAAGAAGCTCGAATGCTACAAGTCAGGCTTAATTGAGGTATTTAAGGGCGACGTCAGCTCATATTCCTCGTTAGCCAAAGCTTTGGGTGAGTAATGTGTTTTTGAAAGTTTTTAAAAGTCTTCTGTTTGCCATGACCAGTCGGTTCGAAAGGTGTCGCTTGCTCTTTCAGGCCATCACAAACATGAGCTCTCATGTCACTCTTTTTGTTTAGGATCAAATGTAGACCCTTGTTTCAGCTCTGACACAGGCCTCTAGAGGGGGCATGAATTCTTAGTGGGAGGAAGAAAATTAGAACCATCCAGATGCATGCTCACACTATCAGCCACAAAGGGTGCTATAGTTACAAAGTTGCAAACAGTGTGACTGAATGTCTGCAAAAAATCCTACGTCAAGCCTTGAATCTGATGACACAACACACAATTTGTACGCAGGGGATTCAAACGTACTTATTTCTGCGACAGGAGCGAATGATCCTAGAGACCCGCTCGGCCCTTTCAATGTAATTTTAGCCTTATGCATCAACGTGTGAGCACGGCAGATTGCATAACACTATGATCTAAACTGTCCATACCTGTATAGGGTGGCAAGAAAAGTATTTTCCTTGAAAGACTAAAAAAGAAGAGTGGAATTGCATTTTTCATGGTTTCCGACTGTACTGGATTATTCCTTAAAGCACAAGTATAGGTCGTGCGTTTCCTCACGCATTTGTACGTGTGTCGTGCATTCTTCTCACACTCTCGTATACTTGTACATTTTATTTTCATGCATTTGTACAAGTCGTGCATTTTTTTCCTCACACACTTGTATAGTTTTGCATGTTTTTTCGAGTGCTTGTGTGGCATCGGCTCCGTGGTGCTGCAGCATAGTAGTTACGGGGTTTCTTGGGCGTCTCCTCATCCACGTGCTCATATCACTGCAGGTCGACTTCCAGGGCAACCTGAACTTACTTGCTCTTTCAAAGCAACGGGCCCTTCAAAAGTTTGTCCTTGTCTCTTCAATCGGCGCCGATGACTTGGTGCGCAAAGTTGCAGGATTGCAACCAAGCGTTTCTTTTTTGCGTTGTGTAGTTTTTTTGTGTTGTGTAGCCATTCACTTTTGCCACTAAATAGCTATTTGTATGGCTCTCGCGCAGGTGAACTTCCTCAACTTGTTCTGGGGCATACTATTCTGGTAGGGCACTGACACATAGGTTCACAGTTAAAACCCATGATTAATATGACATAGAACAGGAGATGGTTTTTTTGGAAGGCATGTTTACTTTTTATGGTGGACCCCCCTAACCCCCCCCCAAACCCCCCACCCGGACAAAAAGGGCACCAATCTGCTCCTTTTTCAAATAGGCATCCATCTGCACACTCATCAAGACCTACAACTATAATGCCGCAGAGTTATGGGGCAAAAACTGAGATACGGACGCCCATGCACACGTGACCTACCAGGCACCCATAACTGGCTTGCACAGTCCCACATTGCTTCTATTTCTTTAGTATTCCACTGACTATCTCATGCTGGCACAATCCTGTAAGTTTGGGACTAATTGCTGCTTCATTGGTGTCACTCACCCCGCTGCCTGCACCCGAGCGCGTGTGCCTCTGACTTTCTAACATGTCCACAGACCCCCCCCCTTAACCCAATTTGCTCAAAAAAGGGTGCCAATCGACTGGGCTTGAGCCGAGGATTCCGATGATATACTTGAACTCTTCGTAAGAGTGACCCAGTAATTTTGGGGGGGGGGGTCCAAAAAACTCTGGACCCCCCCGGACCAACCCCCCTCCGATTCAACTCATATATATACCAATCAATAGCTCTTGACATCAGATTTCCAAATATATAATTTTTAACGGGATGTGTACATGCCGTCCAAAAGTTATGCTTCCTGCACCCTTCTGCATAGAACATGTTGTTATAGACTAGGTGCGTCATTTATATGTGTATGTGCATGCATGTGTGTCAATGTGTACAAGTCCGTGTCTTTGAACACTTATTCGTATGTGTATGTGTGTGTGGATGCTTGCATGTGGTTGTCCATGTGTCCACTTCTAGCGTTGTGCATCTTCCAATTGTGTTGCGTCATCGTCGTATGCGGACACGCAACACACAGGAAACGTCAAGCCGAGCGGGAGATTGAGAGGTCCGGGCTAGACTACACAATCATCCGCCCAGGTGGGTAAAAAGCAAAAGAATGGATGCAGTTAGTAGAACCAGTCACACCTACTAGGAAGAAGGAGCCCCTTTACTACCACGATGCTGATGATGGACGCGTGTGTTGTTACTGGTAACACCTACTAGGAAAAATGAACCCTTTTACTCATATGATGAGCCTGACAGTGACGCACTTTGACTTTGTTTCCATTGTTTTAGTCTGTAATGTTGTATATCGTATGCAATGACAGGTGGTTTGAAAAGCAAGCTTGAGAGCGGGGAGACCGCTGGACGGATAGTAATGAAAGGGGCAAACACTTATGGTGTACCGCCTTTGAAGGAGGCCGGCAGCATTCTTCGCCGCCAGGTTGCTGAGTTGTGCGTTGCAGCCCTGTACGAGCCAGGCGCCTCAAACAAGATCGTTGAGGTGGGCTAGTTGTAAAGAGACTAAAAAGGCGAGCTGCTTTGCATAACTTGGTACGATCGTTTGAATACGCTGAATATGCATGTGCCTGTCTATAGTAAGGAAATTTGTTTTGGCTTAGAATGCTACACTTCAATGTGTCATTGCAGGTGATCGCAAAAAAGGAGGCTCCTGAGCTATCTTTTGGTCAGCTCTTTGATGCAGTCGAGTAAGCAGGGAAAGGAGAAGAATCAGGAGTGCAATTGACGATTGGAGTTGTCAAGAGTTGTAAGATTTTTGTACATTTAAGAGTGCTATATTAACTGGCAGGTGTACTATTTTTAAGATAGTTGTATAGTTAAGACAAACTGTGCGATAACTGGCTTTAGAGTTGCAATAGCGATTTCTTTTGTACGAGTCACTTGGAGAAGACAGACTTTAGATGGCTGGTAGGTCATAATTTTGCCGAATCTGGGGCATGGAACTTTCCCTGCTCTCATCTGTTTTCTCTACTTTTTACGACCTTGTGCACGTGCACGTCACTAATAACTAATAACCTTGTGCTCATGTACGCTAGTATGTAAAGAATCGCCTGAGTGGTTTTTGATTCAACCAGGTGGTTTTCTCTCCCCCCAAAAATGGCACTTCTGATTAGCAGGCAAAGTACAACAGTCTGATCCACAATACGTGGAAACTGTCTTTGCGGGAAATATGCATTTTACAAAGTCGATGAAGGCTCAAAATGAGCATTCTTTCCAGGTGTGTCAAGGTGCGTCTTTTACCATAATTGGCAGTTTAAAGCACGACACTCATCATCCGTTGGGAAAAGTGATATTGTGAAGACATGCAGCATGACTAAGTCAAAATTAAGTTAAAATGTTTAGCTGGAGGGAGGAGCTGTGTCGAACGACTAGATAATGTCGATTAAAGAAGCAAGCGATTGAAAAACGAGTATCCCTCAGAACGGGTGCCGAAAACTGATGTCCCGCCCACAAAAATTACGGAGGATGTAATTTGCCCGGATGTTTTGGTCACTAAAAAGGAATCTTGCTACAAGCCGCAATTGCCACACAGTTGACATTATTAACTTACAACACGTCACACATTAGAATTTTTATTACTGATATTATTTAATAAAATGTCCCTCTTTGGAGGCCTGTTTGGACCTACCCCCACAAAATTTAGCTCCCTGTTTGCCAGTAGTGCCTTCAAGCAAAGTGAACAAGCTGCTGAGCAGGTGCCAGCAAGCAATGAAAAGGAAAACAAAAAGAAGAGGGCTGCTGCGCAGACGGACTCCATGAAGGAAGGAGGCAAAAAGAAGAGGAAAGCGGATGCAGCCCCTATAGATTCAGAAGCATTGTTAGAGGCCCCCCAGGCCAGGCTGCAGCCCAAAACCAAAAAGCAGGCAGCTGTGAAGGCCAAGCAAGGCGCCGCCCCTCCCAAACAAAAGCCAGCAGCGCCAGACAGCTCGGATGATGAGCAGAGCATAAGTAGTGATATTGAAGGCGGAGAAGATGGACCATCCGGCAGGCAAGAAGCAGGAGGAGAGAGGGGGGAGGGGGAGGCTACAGCGAGTGGGCGAAAGCAGGCGAGTGCAAACAATGCGTCAACACAGCCCTCCACCATCATGCAGTGTGACCTCTCCAAGCTCTAGCTGTTAGAACTGACAAAAGGCAGGCAGTGCTCCTTGATATGTACCATCACATGCCTAACCTTTTTGAGCGCTTCTTCCACATTGCAATCTGTAGCTGTCCCATTTTGTCTGAAAGAAAAAAAACAAAAAAGTGGACCCCGTCATGCATTTCTGTATGCATGCAATGTATTCGCTGTCACAGACATATAGAGTGAGCCTGGAAATGTGTGCAACAGTGGCCATAACATCTCGTAAGGGGCTCACATGCACACAAGGGAACACTCCTGCGCGCGCACACACACACACACACACACACACACACACACACACACATACAAACACACACACATATACACACACATATTCACACACATACACACACATTCACACATCTGTATCTGCAGCTAAGTCCTGAAGAGCAGGCAGAGCAGCTACAGAGAACCATCTTTGTGGGAAATGTGCCTGCCAAACTGCCGCTTAAAACGCTGAAGCTGTTCTTTTCAAAGTGAGTGGACTTCTGGAAAGGGCTCAGGAAAGTAAATATTGTTTGAGATATTTAATAAACTCATGCAATGTAATGGATTTGAGTCGGTACACAAGCACACAAACTCATACACATACGCTCACACACACACATACACACACACGCACACACACAAACACACACAAACGCGTGTACACACACATACGCACACATACACCATCAACCATAGGTATGGTGTGGTGGAGTCAGCCCGGTTACGCAGCGTGCCTGTGGACCTGAAGTCAAAGATGCCTAGAAGAGCCGCCATTATGAAGAACCAGGTCAGTTAGGTGCAGGCCTGCGCCGTAGCTGGACAAACACTGATGCTATGAAATCACATATCAAGTCATAAAACCGCACGACAAACAAACGCACAGGGTCAGAATGTGAGCACATATCACATTACCACATATGCGATGAAAACAGGCGAGCTCGACGCTCTTCAGCCTCAAATATCAGTGTATCATGCATGTAAGCGCCCCTAGCCACAGAGAGGACTCCTCGCTGCACTGCCACTTGTTTTTGATACGGTTAAACAATGAAAACGGCACCAGTGTCCGTGATTGGCGCAGTGCTGATGTGAACGGTGTAGTGCTGTGCAAACAGCGTAGTGCTAGTGCGTAATGTGCAAAGTGCATGAAGAAAACAGGGTATCGCACATCGCAAATGTGTTCACAACAGGTGATGTCTTACGTTATTAGTGACAGCTCCAATGACTCAAGCTGCTCTCCATGTTTTACTTGATGCATGGTCAATCATCGTTCATGCTCCATGCTCTTCACCCCATATACTTTAAACAGGTGAATGATTGAGATCTTCTACATCACACAATGCTTTAAAACTTCACACGCACGCACGCACACACACATATATGAATGCACATGACAGGTGGATGGGGAACGAGCGCCGGCTGTGGCATATTTGGTTTTTAAGGAGGCAGCTTCTGTGGACGCTGCCTTAGCCGCTAACATGAGCGAGGTACACATTGAGGCTTTCCTTTATGTGTGCTGGATGAGCACAAACCACACAGCCACAGTCACACAGCTGTCCACACTGTAAACATTGCCGTGGTAGCCGAGGGATGATAGCACACCAAATTTATGTGGATCGTTTTGTGCGGAGTCTTGGGGCCAGTGCCGTGCTTCCTTGTGTGAATCATATCATGTACATTCTTGGGACCAGTGCCGTGCTTCATTGTGTCCTTGCACTTTGACAGGTCTCCCGTGGTCCTCCAGCAGGCATCTATTTTTGTATGTTTAATGTGCGTCATGTTGTATTATATTGTTACTGTGTATTCATCTCAACCCAGGGTGGGGTGGTTAGGGCCTTTGGAGCCTTCCAAGTTGTTTAAACACGGGTGTCTACAAGAAATCAGGGCTTAAGAAAGAGGCTGTATTGCAGTGTGTCAGGTGCTCTTTGTGCCTGGCTGCTGATGTCAAACGCTTCAACATGTCAATCCCTTGGGTGGCAACCACCTGCATGCAGAGAGTGCTTGACAGATATGGATCCCTTAATAAGTCGATCCTAAGTCGATCCATTCCATCCACGTGCAGTTAAGCCACAAGCGCGTCGAACATGCTTGGCTATCTGCTGCACTATGCATTTTCTCAATGAGTCAATCCCCTTCCATCCACGTGCAGTTGGGCGGTAACCAAATGCGTGTGAAACGCATAGGTTTAGGTTTTTATCTGTAGCACGATGCTTCTAATGCAACAATTCCTTCCATGCTTCTAATGCGTGAATCCCTTCCATCCACATGCAGTTGGGCGGCAACCACCTGCGTGTAGACCGAGCTGCTGTGCCTGCTAAGGCGTCTTCGGCTGATCAAAGCAGCCACCAATTTGACACAGCACGCTCGTTGTTCGTGGGGAACCTCCACTTTGCCACTTTGGTAGGTGGGCAAACGCGTAAAATGCAGTTTATTACTTTTATGAAATCCAGTTTTGCACAGACAGCTATGCAGATATGCAGATACAGGCAAATCCACAAGGAGGGAAACACCTTCATAACTCCAGCAAACAGAGTCGTAGCGGTGTATTTTGTATATGTTAAGCAGTATCTTCGCATGGTGTCCAGAGTGTTTTCCTGATCCGTGTACAACCGTCCGTCCGAGGATTAAAGGTGCATGGGGTGTACGACACTTACAAAGAAGCGTGCAGAGATGAGGCTTAGAGACGTAGTGACTCGAGGGAGTTTTATGGGAATTTGTAGAAGCATTTGTACAAACTCTGCACTTTTCAAACGCGCTCATACACACTTAGCATTATCTAAAAGCAACCATTAGCAATGTTGGCATTGCACATCAGCTGCGCTGCCTTGGGACAAGGTAGCACACCTTGTATGTAAGGATGATCTTGCATTGCAAAATATAATTCATGCACAAAGAACTGATTACCGTACAAAAAGTAAATCACCGCCCCCTAATTATTGTTTTTTGGTGGGGGCGGTGACGGGGAGGTGGCTTAATACATATTTATTTCTAAAGGGGGCGGTTGTGGGGCGGGGGCGGAAACTGACGTTTTTGAACAGTGCGAGCGATGAGTGGTCAGGAAGCCTTCCGATGAGTGGTCAGGAAGCCTTCTGATGAGTGGTCAGGAATTCCCGCACTCACCTTCCCAGCATTCCCTGATCCTTCAGCCCCAGCTCCTCCTGCCCCTGCACCACCAGCCCCAGCCCCGCCTGCACCTGTTGTACCCGTCGGGAAGTTCCAGCGAGGGGGGGGCGGTTGCATGCAAAACTGTAAAACATATATCTTTAGGGGGGTGGCAGGAGGGTGTTTTTTACTTTTTTGGACGACACGTTTACTTTTTGGGGTGGACACCCCTGAGGGACCACCCACCCCCAAAACCCCCCTTCCGGTGCCCCCACCCAAACAAAAAGGGTACCAATCTGCCCCATTTCCAAATAGGCATCCATCTGCATACTCATCAAGACCTGAGACTAAAGTGTTGCAGAAATATGGGGCAAAAACTGAGATACGGACGCCCATGCACACGTGACCTACCAGGCACCCATAACTGGCTTGCACAGTCCCACATTGCTTCTATTTCTTCAGAATTCCACTGACTATCTCATGCTGGCACAATCCTGTAAGTTTGGGGTTAATTGCTGCTTCATTGGCTTGACTCACCCCGCGGCCTGCACCGAGTGCGTGTGCCTCTGACTTTTGAAAGTGTCCACAGACCCCCCCCTTTTACCCAATTTATTTAAAAAGGGTGCCAATCGACTGGGCTTGAGCTGAGGATTCCGATGATATGTTTAAAATTCTGTGGGAGTGGCCCAGAAAAAAACTGGAGACCCCCTCAAAAAACTATGACCACATCGGGGGACCCCCCCCCCCCCCCCCCTTCTGGATTCGACTCATATGTATACCATTCGATAGCTCTCGACGCCAGGGTTCCGAATATATAAGTTTTAATTAATTTGACACGTGTCGTCCAAAAGTTATGCTTCCTACACCCTCCTGGGGTTGGTTAAACATTTTGACCATAAGTACGGTACATTCCCAATACAGTGCCCACACATAAATTCATCACCTAAGTGCCCACAATACATAGTGCACAAATTAAGCATGCACATACATAGATCAAACACATAAAAATGTACACAGGACGAGGAGCTGATCCAGTTTTTCACCAGCCCGGAGGCGCTAGAAGGGAATTCAGAGCTGTCGCCTGCCGCCAACGGGTGGGGCTTTTGTCCGCACAGGCTTTGCTGTTAAAATGTCGTTCAGTCAAAGGTCCTTCGACTTTGTCTTATCACTCCCGGATATTTTTCATCAAGAATGTCATGATACCCCAAGGCCTGTATTTTGGCCTTTGTTTTGGCTCCCAGTATTGAAGGATGCAGGCGGCTGTAACTCCTTCGGGAGGGGCCGCTGTGTGCACACTTGCCAGGGGCGTTGTCGGCGTTGCAATTGTTATTGTGGCAAACAGTTAGTGTGCTGCACCCTGTGTTAAGAGCAACAATACGTTAGGTGCTACACAAAGGCGTGTGTGGATGTAGAAGAACAGGGCTTTGATACGGGAACAAAAAGATTCACTTTGTATTGCTTTTTTTGCTTTTATACATCTAGAGTTGGACACACACACACACACACACATACACACACACACAAACATACACATGCACATACATACACACTCACACACATGCACATGCACACACGCACACGCACACACAACTTGCAAATGGCATTTTGAAGAACTTGTCAAGTTATATGGCCGTGTTCACATACCATATGGCCGTGTGTACCTATCATATGGCTGTGTTTACATGCCATATCATCCACAGTCTTGGCTGATCCTGATATGCTGCATTTTTGTGGCAATAATTGCAGGGGTCAGTCTGCTTTAGAGGCGGTGCGCATCGTGAGGGACCCTGCCTCCAGCCTGGGGAAAGGCTTTGCCTTTGCGCTGTTCCGGACAAAGGTGCAGTAGATGATCGGTCTCTTGGACTCGTGCATTTTTTCAAGGCCAGGACCTTTGCGTGCGGTACACAATATTTGGATGGTCGACCTCAATCACCACACGGTAGCAGTTTGGCCAACGTTATGACTTGCATTTGCAGTTATAAGTACTGGAGCCTCTCGATCAATTGGCGCCAAATTATGCCAACTGCATTTGCAAGCTCTCTTGCTTTCTGATTTGAGGCCCTGCATCCCTTTGTGTATAAATCTAGCTGCAGGAGCATTGCCTTTTGCATGAATGACAGGCGACATCTTTCTGCATCCTCTCTCCTCGGACAGCTGCTTCCCTGGTAGCGCTCCAAAGGGTATTGCCAACATGTTGCTACATATCAATACACCACTTCCGTGTTCACATATGCATACACACATGCACAATTGAATACACACACAAACAGGTGGTTACAATACACTGCCATATATGCACAGGCAGCAGTACGAGCAGCACTGTCGTTAAACGGCCGCCTTTTGAAAAAGAGGCCCTTGCGTCTCACCCGCGTGAGCGTACAGCAACAGCAGAAGCTGCAGGTGTGTTATTTCTAGGGTTGGTCAGAACCATATATGTACGGTGTATATACGGTATTTTTACAAGGACATCACCAAACATACAGTCAAATACGGTGCATATATACGGTTCCGGCCAACCCAAGTTATTTCAAAAACGGCATTGCTCTCTCCCTCTCTCTGTTATTTGTACTTCTGGATCATACAGCACACGGCACACACATACGCTCTCACAGACACAGGCACAAACACACACTCACAAATACACACACACACTTGTACAAACACACACTCATACACATACCACTGCTCCATTTTCTTTATAGGTGCAGCGGGCAGGATCAGCAGCAGGCAACCCTCGCAGCCAGCAATTGCAAAAGGGCAGCAATGGGGGAGGGGCCCCACCCCGTAAGTCAGGTGCGGGGTGCTGCCTGGTTTTTGGAAAAGGGGAGGAAGGACATAGGGTGTAACAGAGGAAGGATATAGGGTGTAACGGAGGAAGGATATAGGATGTAACGGAGGGAGGACATAGGGTGTAGCGGAGAGGCCGACAGGATCTTAGTTTGGGAGGTGCGTCAAGTAGTTTGTGTACGTGCTTGGTGCATGGTTACAGTATAATGTTACATCGTACATGTTACATAATAAATGTTACATCATCATGCATGTTGCAACATATTGCATGTTACAATGTAATATGCATGTTACAATATATTGCGTGCTACAACAGGCGAGCTGCCTTGCTGGGAAAGGGCCCCGCTTCCCATGTCTAAATGTATATACCGTTTGTTCACGATCAATTCGTGACAACAAAATTAAATACTCATTAAATTTCCGTATTCAGTTCGTAAGGGGGTCTGGGGATTAATTTTTGAGTTCAAAGGGACTTCGGGAGGAACCTGTTGGGAATTAGTTTGTGAATTCTAAAGCCCCCCACTGCTGGCTGCTGCTGCTTGTGCAGTGATGCTGCTGCAGCCAGCCTCTCAGTTGGGGACTGAGGCTTCAAGAACAGGGCCAGGGGTTCACACTGGCACGATGGAGGCCATTTTACAAATTTATAATTGCTCCCAAAACCACTAAAAATGTTTAATTTATGAGTTCAAGGCCAGTTCGGAGAAGGCTCCTAGAAACATTTAAACTGTTTTTTGGCCAAACAACTATTTAACATCCGAATTGATCGTGGACAAACGGTACCTTGTGTACGTGCTGCTTTAATTTCCTTGTTCAAAGTGAGCTATTGCAACACTGCAGCTCCTTTTTTGTTTGTACATAACTCCTGTTTTGTTTGTACTTACATTTGCTTGCTCTTGCTTTTGCTTTTGCCTGGCCATCAGCTTGCCACCACGCTCTGATTCTGGAGAGAGAGAAAAGAGAAGTAGCTTTGCATATGAACATAGATGCTGCCCTGGTGCGGGCACTTTCTCTGATTTTGACACTTTGGTAAAGAACGCTTTGCAGTTCAACGGTCTTACTACTGCTGCCTGCCATTATGAGTTCTTATAACTCCGCAAAAAACAAAGGGGATGGAGGAAAGGACGGCGCACAACAGCCTGTCGTTGTTTGTAATTTGCTCTTTTGCAGGAGGAGTGGTAGGGAGGAAGGTGGCGACAGTGGGTGACCCTGCACTGTGGCAGGGTGTTCAAACAAAGGGCAAGGGCAAGGAAGTCCGAGGAACCAAGGCCATGAATCAGCAGAGCAAACCTGCGGTCAAGCAATCAGGTGCGGGAGCTCGTAGGTGTGATTGAGCTTTTCTATTTAAGAACTTATAATGTGCTGGCTCATGCAGGAGGATGCAGTTAGCACAACTATTGGACGCCACGTGCCAATCCGACTAAACAATATGTTTCCGGAATCCTGATATCGAGAGCTATTCGATGGGGTATATACATGCCGATTTTGAGGGGGGGGAGGGGGGGGGCTCGAAATTTTGTGTCCCCCACTTCAGGATTTTGGTGGGCGCTTTCTCAAAACTATGAATAATTTTCCAATTCCTGAGTTAAATTCCTGTCAAATGGCACACTCTGTGGAAAGTAATTAAAGGGGGAGAAATGTGTGCTGCTAGGAGTTGCTGCCTGTTTGCATGGATGTAGCTCGGCTGGGTGGAAATACAAACATGCATCATATTTTTCCCAAACTCGCAGGATGTATCCTAAGCAATATTGAAAAAGGAAGAATGTAGTTGAGGTGGGACGGAAGGGGTGCCTGAGATCACTTCTAGGCGCTTGGCTGGTGCTCAATGCATGAGAGTGTCAACACGGGCATTTGCCCATTAGCTCGCCATCAAAACACTTTTTTGCAAAAGCTGAGCATAAAGATGGAAGCAGGATAGAATATGAGCAAAAGGACACCTTGTGGGTGGGAGCGCGAAAAGGGGGATTGGGGGAGGGGGGCAGAGGGGTCCACCCCAGGGTAACACGTGGCGTCCATCAGAATTTATGTTTACCCTCCTGCTGGTTCATGGCATTGTTTTTGACAGGCTCAAGTAGCTTGAGGCCTGAAGACTTCTAGGAAGGTACCCCAGACACATATGTGCAGTCGCGTTTACCCAAATCACAGTTGTAGCGTGCCTATGATGCTTCCTAATAGCGTGCCTGCGATGCTTCCTGACCTTAAATGTAATTGCCTGTGATGCCTTCTTTCCATTGGTCTCTAGGATAATTCGTGTCCTAGGCCTATGCTTTGCTGGAAAAGCTGTGAGCCTTATAGCTTAGAATTTGGACCTTTCTCCATGAGCTTTTGTATCCGAATTGAGTAAGAACCTCATGTTAAGTAGGATGATGCTTGCTGATAGTCGAACAGTGTCCTGGTTTGAGAGAGGCACCATTTTTTTAAGCTCCTGGCAGGAGGATAAAAAAAAAGTAATGGACGTCACGTCAAATTTCTGGGCGGGAGCCCTCAAAGGACCACCCACCCCCCCTACCCCCCAAATACTGCCCCCCCTGGGACGAAAAGGGTACCAATCTGCTCCTTTTCAAATTCTGCATCCATCTGCATCAAAAGGAAATACAATAAATGTGTCTGTAAGATGCTGTGAGTCAAAAACAGATTCGGAGCATCCGTATGCATGTTTGCACTAAGACCTAAGCTGCTTGTTCCTAATTAGCAAGGTGCGCGCACGCCCTTGGACACTTTGTCCATGTGCCGCTGCTCCTTGGGGCCCATGATGAAAGGCTGCCTCTGCTCTAGCTGCTGCTGCTGCTGCTGGTGCTTGGCTGTGAAGTGAGCTTCCAAGCTGTACTTCCACACCACAGCCTTGCACCCAGCTGGGCACTCCATGAGGTGGTTATTGCAGCCTGCCCTGTCCTTCTCACATGGCTTGCTGGACATGCTTGGCTCT